>Ga0209427_10003611_pt1 | contig 18078 bp, 12 predicted proteins | sample DeeMarSWOR136_30_FD_187465 | JGI IMG/M metagenome (GOLD analysis project Ga0209427, IMG submission 187465) | Marine sediment microbial communities from White Oak River estuary, North Carolina - WOR-1-36_30 (SPAdes) (version 2) | ecosystem: Environmental > Aquatic > Marine > Intertidal zone >...
GCGGCAATGATTATGTATGCGGTACGCCAGCCTGTTGCCTCAATGAGGTATGCCGCTAGCGGTGGCATAAGCATCTGCCCTAGACCTATGCCCCCGGTGACAATTCCTAACGCTAGGACCCTTTTCTCATCGAACCACCTTGAAATCGTAGCTATAATAGGAGTCCATGTGGTACTCGTATTCACGGCTATTAATGCAAAGCCCGCGTATAGGTGCCAGAGTGCACCTGTTCTTGATAGCAGAAGATAACCCAGCCCCCCCATCAACCCCCCGATTGCCAGTACTATCCTCGGACCGTATTTATCGGTTAGCGCTCCCATCAAGACGGCTAGCAGACCGCTTATCCAGAGGGAGACGGCGTATGCTCCTGATGCCGCTGTCCTTGCCCAGCCGAACCACTCCGATAGTGGTTTCAGGAATACGCTGAAAGAGAAACTGGAACCGTAGACGACTGTCATTACCAGCGTCATCGTTACTACTAATAGCCAGCCGTAGAAAAAACCCCCCGCTCGGGTGGAAGAAGCATCACTATCAGAAGGTTGTGAGATATTTGCATTCACAGGGTCAGGATTCAAATGGGTACTCCGTCGTACAGGTTGGCTTATGATATCACGATAGCCGGACCCGGACAACGAAAAACCGATGAAAGCAGGGGAGCACTTATCAAGCTGGTTATTGGTTGATGGTTGGCATCAAGAGGTAAATAATTGAGGCAGACTGCTATTTGCCTTTATTTGTCTTCATTCTGGCTGTCCTCGGGCCAGATAGAAACATGGTCTTCCGCCAGCAGAACCCTCACTCGTTCCTTCAGGTTCAATTTTTCCAGGTGTTCCTTGGGTATCTGGAGTTGGCCGGCACTGTCCACAATAACGAACTCGTCAACTGTCTCTTCTGTTTCTTCACCCGGCAGGGTAACAGCCCGTCTGCGTATAGCTTCTAGGCTCGTCCTGCCGTCGCGGATGGTTACTATTCTGTCTACTTTTTCTATAATACTGATGTCGTGTGTTACCGTGACGATAGTAATCCCGTAGTTCTCATTCAGGTTACGGAACACATCGAAAATACCCGCTGCTGTCAGGCTGTCAAGCTCTCCGGTAGGCTCGTCGGCCAGCAGAAGCGGTGGGTTGTGAGCCAGGGCTACGGCAATAGACACTCGTTGTTGCTCGCCGCCGGACAAGCGGTCTGGCCTGTGGTTCATCCGGTCGCTCAGCCCCACTGCTCTCAGCATCTCTTCCACCCTCTTCTTTCGCTTTTTCCGTGACCATCCCAGCAAGATGAGCGGGAGTTCCACGTTCTGGAATGCCGTCAGATAGGGTATCAGGTTTCCTCCCACCGACTGCCAGACGAAGCCCACGTCGTGTCTCCGGTAGTTAATCAGGTTCCCGCCCGACATTTGGAGAAGGTTCCTTCCCCCCACAACCACCCTTCCCGCCGAGGGAGTGTCCAGACCGCCGAGTATATTCAGCAGAGTTGTTTTACCACTGCCGCTGGCGCCAACAATCGCCATAAGCTCACCCTGTTTTACTCTGAGGTTAAGTCCCCGCAGTGCCACCACCTCTAAATCGGCTATCTTGTATATCTTGAAAAGGTCTTCACAGATTATGTGGTGGCTATCAGCTTCGACTGCCGCCGTCAATGGTTCCGGCTCGAGCACAGCAAGCTCTTCTTCTACGGCTGGCTCCTCCTCTATGCTCACCACCAGCGCCATCGGTTTTGCCGCTTCGGGATAGCCTCTCAGTCTCAGCACGCTCCTGAGGAGGCGGGGGCACAGCTGTACCCAGGTCTTCTGCAGTCTCGCCTTCTCCAGTTGCCCCATTTCCTTCCTTGGACTGTACTGGGTATCCACGTAGGCCTGCGTTATATCGTCAATCTCCCCGGCCTGCGCCGGCAGGGCTTTAACTAGCCGGGCACCATATTCAAAGGGTGTTTCGTATGCTTCGGGTCCTGACTTGCCCAGTGTAGCCACGTAGCACATTTTGGCATAGGCTTCGAAGGCGCTTCCTATCATTTTAAGCCGTCCGACCCACCTGCCGAAAAGTAGTCTGCCGGTCAGGATAACCAGTGCTAACCCGCCGATTGCCAGCAGGTATACATGCAGGTTCGTACCCCACGGTGCTGTACGCCTCTTAATCACCGTCGCACCGTCTGCCGGTGCCCCCGGCACCTCTATACCAAAAGGATAAATTGGCTCCTCGGCCCCATAGATATCCTCTGTAGCTCCAACTATTATTGCTTCGCTCTCCGGCTCCGAACTGGGTGTCGTCTCAACCTCTGCCCATCCGTATCCAGGAAAATAGACCTCTGCCCAGGCGTGGTAGTTTCGGTTTCTCAGCAAAATATCTCCGCTGTCCTCGTCTATTTCTCCTTTCAGGTAACCGCTACACAGCCTGGCTGGTACCCCCAGTGAGCGCAGCATTACCACCATGCTCGACGCAAAGTTTACACAGGTGCCCTCCTGGGTATTAAACAGGAACCAGTCAACGCCGTCGGCATCTTCGGGAGGAGGTTTGGTTTTCAAATTATATTCGTACCGGTTTAAGAAGTTCTTGAGGACAATCACCTTGTCATAGGGCGTTTCCGCTTCTGGGGTTAGCGTTTCGGCAAGCATTCTTACTCGCTGTGGAATATTATCAGGCAGTTGCAGGTACCGCTCGGTGATTGGTAGGGGGTACTCCTCTCCCGCCTGAGACAGTTCCTCTAGGGAAAACAGTGGTATTCGGACTGTTATCGTATAGCGCTGGTAGGGCGCCAGCACCTTTGGCGATACCACGGCAACGATGTCTCCCTTTTCCCCCGGAATAGGTTCCGCTTCTGTCGAGGTTTCCTTGGCGTCGGAGGAGTCGGTTGGTTCTTCGGCACGCTCGATAGTCGCCGGAATCATCAGCTCTACCGGAATATCCACCGATGCGAATTCCCCGCGTGTAATCACCACGTCAGTCTTTGCCCGGCTCTCTACGGTATATGTCAGTTCTTCGCTCTCGGCAAACTCTTCATCGCCGTCCTCCCACACTGTCTCAGCTTCGAGTGTCTCGTCGGTAACGGCACTTCCTGTCCATCCCCATGTGTAATAGGTATCGTAGCGTCTGGTACGCCAGTAACCGGTTTCCTCGGCAGTAATCACGAAATTTACCTTGCTCCCGCTCCCCACCGGGTCACTGAAAAACAGCTGCTCCTGGTCGCTGCTCGCAATCATCCCCCATTTCGACCGCACGTTGGCGAAAATATTGAACCAGGCTTCTTGTATGTCCGCCCCTTGCAGACCGGTGCCTGCTGTAAGCTTTACCTGGCTGATGGGTGGCTCGGGTGTGAACCAGGCGGCTCCAACGACTAGCAGGCTGATGCAGAGCACCGCTGTCACAAAGTAAATGATGCCTCTGTATGGGTATTTGCTCCCTTGTTTCCTTAACCAGTCCCCCTGCTTTGCCAGATTGACCTGCCCGATTAATAGCAGGGCTGCTACGAGATAAATTGGCAGGAAGTAGTAGTCGTCGCGGGGGAGGTTACTCAGGTTTACCAGGAGCGCTATGGTGCCAAGTGTTACCGCCATCCAGACATTTCGTCTTCTTAGCAGGAACCATGTGGATATGAAGCCAATCAGCCAGGTGACAAAAATGAGAAACATGGAGAAGTATACAGTACCTTCGCTGGGCTGGACACCGCTCACCGAACGCCACCAGGCACCAAGAGCAGACTCTGCTCCCATTGCGGCGAATGTCCCGGCGGATTGCCATACCGTCACCCCTAACCCGGGAACAATGGCAACGACATACGTTACCCACTTCGGTAAACGGCTTTTGGCTAGTAGCAGGCTGGCTATTATCGCCAGGATCAGCACCAGTATCAGAGACGGCTGTGGACTCGTCCACCTGGCATGCTCTATTGACCGTATCGCAATACCCAGCGTGACGGATAAGAGCAATATGCTGATCCACTCCTGCAAATTACCGAGCCCGAATCTGGCAACCAGGCCGGATAGCCACGGCATCCGTACTCTGCCTAACTGGTCTGGCATATCTGGGTACCCCTGCATTTCATGACCTTATATCTCCACATACATCATCAATCTCGCGCTCGCATGGGGGAGTATCTATCATCGAGGACTCGGGCGAGTTCATCCCCCTTTCGTACGGTGTAGACCTTCACTCCTGTCATGGTGAGGTTGTGCGATATATCCATTGCCGTGGTGTCACCACCGAAGCTGGCCGCATCGAGCAGTACAACCACAATCGACTCAACCCGGCCCCTTAGGTGTCGTATGACGTCAAGTAACTGTCCTGTCGCCGAAGGCGTGATAATGATAACAGCCGGGTTATCCCTGAAGTGCCCCATTTTATCGGAAAGTAGTTCGGCTATTGATACTCGACCGGTTGCTTTCACTAGTGCGAGTGCTTCCAGGATACGCCACAGGTGTTCCTCGCCTCTTTCCGGTGGGAAGAGGCAGCTCTGGTCACCTTGGGCTAACATTCCCACTCGCATACCACTCTCCACATACTTCCTGATTAATGAAGCCCCAATAGCTACACCATATTCTTCCGTTGTCTCTATATCCTGTCCGGCATGATGAGTTCTCTCCATATCAAGGACGACCCACAGCGTTTTTGTGCCGCCGTAGGAACGGTCGGCATCAAAGACCTTTACCATGAGCCTGCCGGTATGGGCTGTGCTCTGCCAGTGGATGTGGCGCAGGCTGTCCCCGGTGACGAATTCACGTACACTGGAAGCATTTGGGCTTATCTGGCTGAGTGACTGGTATCCGGAGCCCTGCCCCAGGTCATTGGCAGACGACAGCTTGAACAGGGGCAAATCGAATGTCGGTGGGTAGACTAGGACACTGTGAGGTTTCCCCAGCTTGCGTTGCCGTGAGAAAAGCCCGAAAGGGTCGGCTGCTGTAGCCACAACCGAGCCCACGTCATACCGTCCCCGGCGCTGGCAAAAAACACTGGTATCCCACTGGTAGTAGCTTCTGCGTGGCAGGTTAACAAATGTGGCGCCGTCCGACCCCGGCATATCCGTATTTGCTTCAAGTTTCAACCATAGTTTCGGTATTCGGCTGTTATTGTAAACTGAGATCTCTTGCTGGAACTGTTCACCCACCTGGCAGTGCTCGGGCGGCTCCTCGGTCCGCACGCCAACACCGCGAATGCCGAATACTGTCCAGAGGTAGCCTGCCAGTGGCACCAGCACGGAAACGAAAAAGAGGCGCAGCATGAGACTGGAGCCTCCGGCCAGTGCCACCACCAGGAGGACAACAGGAACTATTAAAATGATTATTCGAGCTTTCCGCATCTTAGCCTTGGTAGTAGTACCGGAGTATTACCATTCAGAAGTGTATCCGCCGCCTGTTTCAACCTCGCAACCTTATTTAACCATCGTCCCTGGCACGGGAACCGTCTCAAGCAACTCTTCCACAGTAGTCCTGCCGCTTTTGTCACGCGAACTGTCCGTCAGGCGTATTATCAGTCGGTGGGCAAGGACAGGCTCCGCCAGGACCTTGACGTCGTCAGGCAAAACGTAGTCACGTCCCTGCATCAGGGCGTACGCCTGACATGTACGGAATAGAGCCAGCGAACCACGTGGTGAAGCACCGAGGAATATCGAAGGATGGTTCCGCGTCTCCTCCACCAGGGATGCTATATATTGCTTTACCAGGTCGTCTACGTATATTTTCTTGACTGCCGTCTGTAGCAAATGGACGTCGTCACTGTTCGCTACTGGTTCCAGCTCTTCAATTGGATGGCTGTACTGCTGTTTTTCCATGATGGTTACTTCGTCAGTCACCGACGGATAGCCAAGGCTTATCCGCAGAACGAATCTGTCCAGCTGCGTCTCTGGAAGAGGAAAGGTGCCTTCATATTCAATGGGGTTCTGGGTAGCTAAAACGTGAAATGGAGAGGGCATCCTGTGGGTAACACCGTCTACCGTTATCTGCCTCTCTTCCATGCATTCCAGAAGAGCCGATTGCACCTTGGGACTGGCGCGGTTGATTTCGTCGGCCAGGACTATTTGTGCCATGACCGGTCCGGGTCGGAATTCAAAATCATTGGTTTTCTGGCTGTAGACAGTTACTCCGGTAATATCACCAGGGAGCATATCAGGAGTGAACTGGATTCGCTTGAATGTGCAGTCCAGCGACTTCGCCAGACTTCGGGCAAGCATGGTCTTCCCGACACCCGGGGCATCTTCTACGAGCAAATGACCGTTACTTATCAGGGCCACTATCGCCATCTCTATCGTATTGCTCTTACCAACGATAACTCGCTCTACATTATCTAGTATTGTTTTCGCCGTATCATGGGCCCTCACTATATCCTCGTCCATCTAACCCCCTAATTCTGTTAAAGACTCCCTGTAAGCCACTCAGCAAATACAGGATTCTTACTTTAATTTTAACATATAGCAAAAGAAAATGAGAAAAAACCGGGTTTTATGCCTCCTAACGCCTGCAACTGGCTATTTTTCTCGTATTACTTATTTGGATGGGCTTTTTTATTGGGCTGAAGTGGTTCCTGTCTTTATCTTTGCCTTTGATTTCCTGAATGTTATATATTTATGGTACTGAGTCTGTAATCATGAATAGGGGAGTTAGTTTATAGATATGAAAATCAAAGAAAAATTCATCTCACAATGGAAAGAATATTTTAATGATGCCGAACTTCCTATCACTTTTTATTATACTGGTGACGAGGGTCATGCCCGGCTGGTCGAGCCTGAATCGGTACCCAGGTGCGTAATCGGGGCACTATCTGGTGTCAGGGAGGGGAATTCCCTGTGTTTTGACGCTGACTCAATTGGCTGCCCTGGTGGTAAAAGATATCTTGGCTATGCCGAAGGAATTATGCCTGGTTTTGAATACTTCCTCTCCTATGGAATCCCCGGCAGGTTGCCGGGTGAACGCTACTGCAAGTCCCCCGAGCTTGTCAGGGAGCTGATGAAAAATTCACCTTCGTTCAAAGCCCCCGGGCGTTTCATAGTGTTTAAAAGATGGGACAAGCTTGAAGAATCGGATAACCCTGAGGTTGTAATCTTCTTTGCCCGGCCGGACGTACTCGCCGGACTTTTTACCCTGGCTCGTTTTGACGAGGCTGACCGGAATGCCGTCATTGCTCCTTTTGGCTCTGGCTGTTCTACTATTGTCCAGTACCCCTATCAGGAAAAAGATTCCGATCGTCCCCGGGGGATTATTGGTATGTTTGACCCGTCGGCGCGTCCCTTTGTCCCCGATAACAAAATCACCTTTTCCGTGCCCATGAACAAGTTTGTTACCATGATCGATAATATGAAGGAAAGTTTTCTTATTACCGATAGCTGGAAAAGAATACAGAAAAGGATTAAGTCTGCCTGACGCAAGATATTTATATCGGTTTAATGCAAAAAGCCCGCCTGATATGGCGGGCTTTAGGTCTGATGGAGCGGGAGACGGGACTCGAACCCGCGACAACCTGCTTGGAAGGTAGAACCTTGACAAGCAGGTAAAATAGCACTATTTTAGTCAAAACAATCAAAAGAGGAGAGCTATTATAAACGTTCCTTTATTTACCTCTCGATTCTACGCTTGGTTTCTAAGCGTAAGATCCGGCGCGCCTTTTAATGGGTCCGTAACAATCCGGTGAATTGTGATGTACGCCAAACCCTGCTAGAATGCAAAGATAATAATAATTAACAACAGGCCCGGCCGACGGCTTGACTTATCAGAGAGTTATCTGCCAGAATCCAGGTCATATTTTCCCCCGAGGGATTTCAAATGAATCCGTACAACTACGAGAACGGCATAACGGATGTAAAATCGCGTCTTAAAGAGAACACTCCAAAACTATTGCATTATGAAATACAGTTTCGGAGTGCTCTTAATACAGGTTATTCGGAAAATAGCATAGTCAAGGGTGAATACTATCAGCCCAGGGTAGAGTATAAAGTGCCGCTGGCCATCCTAGTGCATGGAATGGGAGACCATAGTATAATTCCCTGTAAATTACTTGCTCGGAGCCTGCTTAAACAGGGAATAGCATGTTTCATTCCCTACCTGACAATTCACTCGAAGCGTATCCCGAAAGCCATGCGTGCCAATATGCCATATCTTAATCCCGACGAATGGTTACAATGCTACCGGATTTCGGTAGTCGATATCCGTCAAATTGTAGATTGGGCATACGGCAGAACCGAGTTGGACACTCAACGAGTTGCTATACTGGGTATTAGTTTTGGTGGTTTTGTCTCAGCAATAACCATGGGAATAGACACACGTATTAGGGCAGGTGTTTTCATAGTCACCGGCGGTAATTCGAATAGAATTTCTTGGCTGAGTAAGAATAACCAGTATCGCAAACGGTATCCACGTACTGAGGCTGTACACCTGGAGATTCAGAGTAGTTATGCCAGATATCTTGAAGAAATATCTGAAAAAGGTTTCGAAAATGTGACTCCAGATAACCAAAGCTTCCTGACAGATCCGATGACATTTGCCAGTTATTTGAAGAGAAGACCGGTTCTCATGATAAATGCTCTCTGGGACAGATACATCCCCAGAGAGGCGGCAACCGAACTCTGGCAAGCCTGCGGTCAACCATCTATCAAATGGATCCCTGCTGGTCATACAAGTATATGGCTTTGGTATCCAACTATTCGTAGAGGTATTGTGGCTTTCTTAAAATCGTATCTTGATATTTCTAGCGGGTTCTGTTAGTAGGAGAAGGATAACAATTTGGCTGATTGTGATAACCTAATTTGGAGTAAACCAGCAAGGTGGTAAGCCTGAGCATCCGCCTTATGGTACTGCTCGAATGGTAGAGAATCAACCAATGGAAGAGTGGATTGCTCAAGTCGTAAGCTCTATTATCGCATAAAGAGTTGACATTGAGGTTAAAGCAATACCAATAGCTGAATCAGATTCGTGTATTGTGGTTGTACATATACCTGTAAGTGGTAGAATGCCGCATATGGTTACGTATCAACACGACAATAGATATTATCGACGGATCTTCAAAAGGCATCAGTTGCAGTCTCTACCTGCAGAAGAATATGAGGTAAGAGAAATGTTCGAGAGAGGAGCAAGGTTATCTAACAGAGCTATCAACTATCTGTCTTCTCAGGGATACGGAAATACTGACGATGATAAGTTCGCTGAGAATAATTATGCAAGACAATTGAGTATGCGTATTAATCGACCGGGTAGAGGGGAGTGGTTATTCCCTGCACCACACTTCGTTACTTTCGTATCTCGTCCTGCTCGTCTACAAATTTCTTTGTTGGATACGTAATGCCCGCATATCACTCATTCCCTTACGTAAAAATGGGTTTAGTATCGCTGGATTAATTCGATAAAGCCACCAGAATATTTGTGATAGCGCCGAGTCCGTGATGATTGCTCTATTTTGTTCCACTCCGCGTATGATTTTTTGGGCACATTTCTGCGCATCTGTCGTTTTCAATACTGACATTTCCGCAATCGCTTCCTCAGGCTTAACTCCGATATAAATTGCTGACTCGAGGACTCTTGTTTTAACCATCCCCGGACATGCGACGCTAACCTTGACGCCTAGTTCGGCTGCCTCAAGTCTAAGTGCCATTGAAAGTCCTACCACCCCATACTTCGTCGTTACGTAAGGTGTCGCCATAGGTTCAGGCATCAGACCCCCGAGGGAAGCAGTATTAACGATATGGCCGAATCCCTGTTTTACCATTACTCTGTAAGCGGCTGTCGTACCGTAGATAACTCCCCAGAGGTTAATATTAAAAACATGCAGCCAGTGCTCCAGCTCTATATCTCGTAATTCACCACATATACTGATACCAGCATTGTTAAACATGTAATCAATCTGTCCGTTTTCCGCGACTGTTTTATCTATCAGGTTTTCTATTTCCCTTGCTTGGGATACATCTAACTTAGCTGCATATGCCAGACCATCGGTCTGGCTTATGCCCGAAGCGACTTCTTTCGCACCATTACCATTAACATCTGCTACGATAACAGTCACTCCTTTACGGCCTAATTCCTCACATAGCGCTTTACCAATTCCGGAAGCCCCACCAGTGACAATCGCAACCCTGTTTTTAAAATAATCAGTAGCTGTAGCCATTGCGTTTGTTGTATCCTGTGATTTTAGCTAATGGAGCGGGAGACGGGACTCGAACCCGCGACAACCTGCTTGGAAGGCAGGGACTCTGCCAACTGAGTTACTCCCGCATAATCGAGTTTATTTTATCCCCAAATCACCCGCTCTGTCAAAGCAAGTACCTCTTCTGCCAGTTGCTCCATCATCCTCTGGATTTACACCTCTATGGTCTTCCATTTTCCCCTGGAAAAGCGCCACCATATAAGCACCGCGCGTACATTGTGGTCCAGTACGGCACCTATCCAGGCACCCGGCGCACCGAAGTTAAACAGAAATACCAGGATAGCCCCACCACCTACTCGCACTGTCCATATGCCTATAGTGGTTAGAAGTAGTACCCAGCGGGTATCACCGGCACCTCTCAGACCCCCTGATAGTGAGTTATTGGTGGCCATCCCCGGCATAGCAAAAGCCCAGATTTTCAGCCCCATGGAGCCAATCTCAATAACTTCCGGGTCATTAATAAATATACTTATTAATTGGCGACTGAACGCGAACGTTATTATGCCCAGGACTACCATTATTATTGCGCAGTAACGCTGGATTAAGTAGCCGGATTTTTGGGCAAGATCCGGCTTTTTTGCACCTAAAGCCTGACCGACCAGCGCTGTCGCCGCTACACCGAAACCGAAACTGGGCATGAAGGCAAACTCTTCTACTCGCATTGCTAGGGCGTGTGCCGCATAAACAGTTGTTCCTAGACTGCTGATGATAATGGTGTAGATGCTCATCGCTCCGCGCATTTGCAGTGCGTTGGCCATGGCAGGTAGTCCTACTCTCATGATGCGCTTTATTAGACTCCAGTCGTAGGCTAAGGCTTTACGTAAATCGTACTTCAACACGCCTCTTCCCTTAATTAATATAGCTAATATTAATACCGCACCTACAAAGCTGGATATCGCTCTGGCTATGCCCGCTCCTAACACTCCCATTGCCGGCACAATCCAGAAACCGTTTATGAGCAGATAGGCAAGAGCGGTACCCACCACTTCCATAATAATAATCACTATCATGGGTGTTCTGGTATCTCCTGCTCCTCGGAGTATTGACTCTCCGCAGAGTAGGGTGAAAAAGAATATCGCCCCAGGGGCATTTACACGGATATAGTCTGTTCCCAGTTCTATAACTTCGGGGCTGGCTCTGAAAAGCCACAGCAGTTGTTCAGCCAGAAAAAACATAATTAGACCGAAGACAATTCCGAAGATAAGTGTAAGTATCATGGCTTGCCTCAGGGTGCGATTCGCCTGTTCTGGTTCTTCGGCTCCCATATGGCGGGCTACTATTGCTGTTGCCCCGATGCTGATACCGGCAAAGGCTGTAATCGGCAGAAAGCTTATCTGCTCGCTCAGCCCGACGGCAGTGATGGCTTCCGCTCCGAGGTGTCCTATGAAATACATGATAATCATGCCTAGGATTGTCCAGGCCGCCTCTTGTAGGACTACTGGCCAGGCCAGGCTGAGCACTGTTAGCGGAAGCCGCTTCTCGTCAAAGTCCAGGGATACTTTTTGACTATTCACGTTAGTGTAGCTGGTTCTGTTCGCTCTCTCGATTTTTAACTATGGTATGCAATCACCACCATCCTTACCTGAGCAGGTATGGTGACTGTCTTATGTACCTGATTAAACGAATGACCAGATGTTTAATCTGGCCATTCGCCTGAAATGTCGTTACTGTACGGCGTTAACGGTCAGACTTTTAGAATACCGCTGGCTTTCCCCACCGCCACCTTTACCCCTTCACCTTTCTCCATCCATATATCCAGGTTCAGCCGGGTACCGCCTTCCTCTTCAACCCTCTCCGTAATAACACCGCGGCAAACTATCTCGTCCCCCTGCTGGACTCCTCCGTTGATAAAGGTTAGCGCAATATGTCCTCCCTTCAGCCAGCTCGGTCCGAAGAAGTTGACCAGCAATTCGGACATATAGCCGCATAGCACGTAGGAAGACGTCAGCGCCCCGGCATAGCCTTTGCCTCTGGTATAGTCATTGTTATGGATAGAATCAGCCGCGAATTTGAGTTCATCAAGTGAACGCTGGTAGGATTTCTTTATTACTGAGGGTATCTCGCTGCCTGCTTTGGCATCTTTGTTGGATGCAATCATCCTCTTTTGCTCCTTCTTAATTCTATTTCTGATATATATTTACTATCATATTGGCGCTCTATTAGTTCAGGAATCTGTCACTCTTTCTACACTTAGGGCAATGTGGTCTACGCTTCGTCTTATCTCCACGCCGTCTTCATCCACCAGTGAGTATTCAATTACCACGTACTCTATACCCCGCTTGATATACTTGTCGGCAATCTTTCCCGTGGTAATCAGCCGCTTGCCTATCTTCGCCGGATTTATATATTGGTGTTCGGTCTTCACGCCTACGGTTGCGTGTGAGTCGAACTTGGTGGCTAGCAGTCTGAAGCTGTCCAGCCCGGCACGAAAAGCGGGAGGAACAACTGGACCGCCGAATGGTGAGTCCTCCAGGTATATAGGGTTGGGGTCTTTCCAGTCATCGCAGTATTGCTCAACAGCCTCCTTGTCTACAACGTACTCAATCGGACCGAGCGTATCTCCCACAATTACGGTATCCCAGGGTATATGCTTTGACATGTCCATCTCCTTCGTAGTCTATATTAAAAAATTGTTTGTCAAAATTTAGTGCTTTTCTATTGTAGCACGCTCAGTTCGTTAAACGTTAGCTAACTTTACATAATCTATAGACCGATGTCACCTTGTTTTGCCATCCTTGACACTCTGTGTGAGCTGCGAGTAGAATACCCTCAAACCGGCAGTCCGTGGCTTCCATCCTGACCACGGGCTCTATTTGTATCGGGTAGGGGGGTGTAGAGGCCTCGGCAGAGGACAGGTAAAGGTAGCGGTGAAACTCATGCTGAGAAAGAGAAAAATCTTCTACGGTTGGTGGATAGTACTGGCTTCTGCTTCCTTGAACTTTCTTGCTGGTGGCACATTTCTATACGGTTTTACCGTATTCTTCAACCCCATCAAGGATACCTTCCATTGGAGTTCAGCCATTACGTCTGTTGCCTTCGTCTTTCAGAGGCTCGAGATGGGTGTCTTCGGTCCATTGGCTGGCTTCCTGGTTGATAGAGTCGGACCCAGGAAATTGATGCTGTTTGGCTGGGTTGTAATCGGTCTCGCCTTTCTGTGCATGAGTCGCATAAATTCCCTCTGGGCATTCTATGGCTCATTTGTCCTTATCGCCACCGGCTTCAGCTTTGGTTCCTTTGTCGTTCCGAATACCGCCGTCGCCCTCTGGTTCACCAGAAAGAGGAGCCGTGCCCTGACTCTAATATACCTCGGTTTTGGTGCCAGTGGCGCCATCGTACCGTTGATATCATTCTCCGTTGGCCAGATTGGCTGGAGAGAGACTCTAGCACTGCTGGCTGTTATACTGGGAGTCCTTGGTGTGCTCCTCAGTATGGTGATGCGGAATAAGCCCGGCCAGTATGGGTTGCTCCCCGACGGCGATACGGTACCGGTATCAGAAGCGCCCGACCTGCCATCAACACGTGGAACGGTCGTCGAGGGTTCGGCTCTTTCCTCCGCCGGTTTCACCGCCAGGGAGGCTATAAAAACAAAGGCCTTCTGGTTGCTGGCTTTTGCTTTCCTTTTTCAGCATACAGGGACCAGTGCCGTTATGGTGCACATAGTGCCGTTTCTGGAGAGCGTTAAACTGCCCACGACACTGGCCGCTACTGCGGTAACTGGTATGACCCTCAGCAGTCTTATCGGGAGACTGGGTTTCGGGTTTCTTGGCGATTTCGCCAATAAGAGACGTCTCATAGCCATAGCTCTCACTCTTCAGGGTGTCGGGCTCCTCCTTTTCTCTTTTATAGACGCCGATAAATCGTGGCTCATAATTCCCTTCTTGCTCACCTATGCCCCTGGCTATGGTGGCCCTATACCTCTCAGGCCGGCCCTTCAGGCGGATTACTTCGGCACCAGGAGCTTTGGCACAATCATGGGTCTGATGGCAAGCGTGAGTATGCTCGGCGGGCTGTTCAGCCCGGTTGTCGCCGGCTGGGTCTTTGATGTCACCGGGACCTATCGCCTGGCATGGCAGATATTTTCTCTTATAACCTTTCCCGCCGTCGCCCTGATGCTCCTGGCAAAACCCCCGCAGGCAAAACAGGCAGCTTGATCTGCCCCGCCCATCACGCTCGCCCCTGGCTTGTTCTCGTGCCCGCCTATGTGTTAGCATAGACTGGAAGACTCCCGATTGAAAGGAAATTTTGTCAGTGCCGCATGGGCAAGAACTGGATTCCATGTTCTATCCGAAGTCGGTCGCCGTGGTTGGCGCTTCGGCCAACCCTGTAGGGTGGGGCGGCACCGGTTTTCTGCGCCGGTTGAAGGAGGTTGGCTTCCCCGGGAATCTCTATCCGGTAAACCCGAATGCTACCGAGGTACAGGGCTTGAAAGCCTATCCCGACGTGTCATCCATCCCCCGGCATGTTGACCTTGTTATAATTGCCATCCCGGCACCGGGAGTCCCCGATGTCTTGGAAGACTGTATTGTCGCTGGAGTTAAAAATGTGCATATCTTTACCTCTGGTTTTGGTGAAACCGGAGAGGAAGAGGGACAGGAGCTTGGCGAGAAAACCAGGGAGATTATTCAGCGGGGTGGACTCAATGTCATCGGACCAAACTGTATGGGTCTGTATGTCCCTGCCAGCAGGCTGGCTGCCTGGGGAACAAAACCTGTTGGCACCGGTCATGTTGCTTTCCTCTCGCAGAGCGGTGGCCACGCCGAGTTGCTTACCGGCTATGCTCAGGGACTTGGTGTTTATTTCAGCAAGGTGATTAGCTATGGTAACGCCTATGGACTTCAGGCGCTCGACCTGCTCGAATACCTTGCTGATGACCCTGATACCAGCATTATCACCGTGTACCTTGAAGGTATCAGGGACGGCAATAAGGTGACCCGGCTCGTCAGGGAAATAAACCGCACCAAGCCGGTAATCGTCTGGAAAGGTGGGCTGACCGATTCCGGGTCAAGGGCGGTGGCTTCTCATACCGGCTCATTGGCTGGCGAGGAGAGAGTGTGGGAAGCCTTCTTTGCCCAGACCGGAGCAGTTAAGGCTAACTCTCTAGAAGAGATAATAGATATCGTCCTGCCCTTTCTCTATATGTCTCCTCCCCGGGGAAACCGTGTCCTCCTCCTCGGCGGTGGCGGTGGCAACTCCGTAGCCCTCGCCGATATCTGTAGCCGCGAAGGGCTGGAAGTTCCCCACCTAACCGAGTCCACCAGGAGGGAGCTTAACAGCTTCATACGCCTTGCCGGAAATAGCACCCGGAACCCCCTGGACGTCTGGCAGGTTCAGGGTGATGTTGACCAGTTCCGTCGCGCCATAGAGCTGGGTGTTGCTGACCCCGTTATCGATATGGTCATTGTTGACCGGCACGTTGGTGATGACCCCGATGATGAACATCGTCCCGATGAGAGGGAGCGTCAGCGCGCCGTCAATGATTTTATAATCGACTTCGCCAGGAAGAATAAATATAACAAGCCCATGGTTGTCGCCATGACCGTTTTCGGCAATGATCCGTCGTCCGCTGCCACCGCCGCCGGCTTGCGGAGGGAGTTTGCCACCGCCGGTATTCCCGCCTATTCCTCGTCGACTAACGCCGCCAGGGCGCTCGCCCGTTTTGTCCGGTACCACCGGTTCCAGTCAAAAACCGCCAACTACAATCATTAACCTCTTGCATTAGTGAAATTATTTATTTACTCAGCCTGTTATGCACACATACTTTACTCGTCAGGCTATCGTTCAAGCCTCTCGTCCATTATGCAAAAATATTTCATTTTTGATTGACAATTATATTAATTTATGTATAATTACCACAAAATATGGAATCATATGAAGAAGAGGTTTGCAAATGAAAAGGAAAGCCGCCTGTATTCTACTTGCCCTCGTTTTATCAATGAGCTTAGTTTTAACAGCAGTCTCCACCGTAGCCGCAGATATATCCGAGGTCTGGGTGGATGATGACTTTACATCGTCAACCCCCGGCTGGGGAACAACTCACTTCGCCAAGATTCAGGAAGGAATAGGTGCCGTCTCCTCCGGAGGTACGGTACATGTACTATCAGGAACATATGGAGAATGGTTAACTGTTGATAAACCGCTAAAATTACAGGGAGAAGACAAGAACGCAACAATACTGGAAGCACCCTATTTTAGCACCCTTGATGGCATACATGTTAAAGATATATCAGGCGTCACCATCAGCAATCTCACCATCAGAAAATATAGGTTCGAGATTCATCTTGAGAACTCGCATAATAACCGCATTACAAATAATATTATGGAGGATAAAGCTCATCTTTCTGTTGACTATTGCGGCATTAGGACATCCAATGCTGATAACAACCAGATTGATAACAATACATTCTGGAATAACGAGTTTGGAATCTATCTTCATAGCGGGTCTGAAGGTAACCACATTGAGGGCAACACTTTTTCCAACAATATCGTTTCTGCCATTAGAATAAATTCGTCGAGTAATAACACACTGAAAGATAACTCGGTTGTAAATAACGCTTACGGTGTCATGGTTGAATACAACTCCAACGGAAATATCGTCGAAGAGAACGATATTTCCGGCAACTCTTTTCATGGAATCAGATTATTCAGGTGTAGTCAGAACGAGATTTTGAATAATATAATAAGCGACAACTCTTTACATGGTCTCTTTATATGCGAGGGCGATTTCAACGAGATTATCGGTAATACCATCAGCCGTAACGGAAGTATCACCGACACTAGATATAGAGGAATATCCCTGAATGTCGAATCCGTACTTGCCGATTCGACGGGTAATATCATTGCCGGTAATATTATCTCTGAAAATCCACAGGAGGGAATAAAGCTATTTCAAAATGTCACTGACACGGAAATTTACAATAACACGATTGAGAATAACAATTACGGCATATACATATACCAGGCTCAAAATAGTTGCGTCTACCACAACAACATAATAAACAATAGCACGGCACAGGCCGTTGATAGTAACCCGGCCAGCAATAACTGGCACGAGCCGGACCTGCTGGAGGGGAACTACTGGTCTGACTATACCGGGGTTGACGACGGCAGCGGTGCAGGCAAACACGCCATCGCCGGTGATGGCATAGGGGATACATTGGTACCACACCCGGCGGCGGGTTTTGATAACTACCCGTTTACCAGCCAGATTGTTTGGGAATCATCAGTGATATCGGCCACCGTGGATGTCAACCCGGATACCCTCAACCTCAAGAGCAAGGGTAAGTGGGTTACCGTCCACATAGAGCTCCCTGTAGGTTATGATGTTGGTGACATCGATATTAGCATTATCAGGTTAGAAGACACTGTTTCACCGGAATCTAAACCTGTGGAAATTGGAGATTATGACGCTGATGGCATAGCCGATTTGATGGTAAAGTTCGACAAAGCAGCCGTGGTAGCCGTAGTTGGTGCAGGAGAAGAAGCGGAACTGGTCGTAACTGGAGAGGTTGCCGGGACACCTTTTGAAGGAAGCGATACAATCAGGATTAAATAAGGGCAAGAATTAAATATACTCTTGGACCTCGGGAACTGAGAGGGGCATCGTAATTTTTTTAGAGATGCCCCTTTGTTTTTATGTGTCCTTTTCTACTCCCATTATCACCCTCACCCCACGGGTAAAAATCAGCGTTCCTTTTTCCTTTCGTAGTTTCTAATAAGAATGATGTGTGTGGTAACCCCCACGGCTACTAAGGCCAGAATAATTCGGATTACCACATCTTGGGTCACCAGCCACATTGAAAGCCCGATAGTTATCCATAGCAAGGTGACTGTAATAACCTTTACCCTCAGTGGCATCCCTTTTCCTTGTATATAATTGCTGATATATATCCCGAAAAGTCTGTTGTTCATCAGCCAGTTATAAAACCTCTGTGAACTGCGTACATAGCACGCCACCGCCGCCGGCTTG
>Ga0209427_10003612_pt1 | contig 18078 bp, 14 predicted proteins | sample DeeMarSWOR136_30_FD_187465 | JGI IMG/M metagenome (GOLD analysis project Ga0209427, IMG submission 187465) | Marine sediment microbial communities from White Oak River estuary, North Carolina - WOR-1-36_30 (SPAdes) (version 2) | ecosystem: Environmental > Aquatic > Marine > Intertidal zone >...
GGGTGTGAGGCAGGAGCCTTCAGCGGTCTACGCCACTACCGTACCCCACCTGGCTTTCATGATATTCCAGGCTATGTTCGCCATTATCACCGTGGCCCTGATTACAGGCGCCGTGGTGGAGAGAATAAAGTTCAGCTCTTTGCTCATCTTCTCCGCCCTTTGGCTGACCGTGGTCTATTGCCCGGTTGCGCACTGGGTCTGGGGAGATGGAGGCTGGCTGCTTAAGCTGGGTGCTCTCGACTTCGCCGGCGGCACCGTTGTCCACATAAATGCCGGCGTCTCGGCTCTGGCCTTGGTTCTGCTCCTAGGGCGGCGGCGGGGTTTCCCCGAGCAGGCTATGGAACCGGGCAACATTCCCCTAGTTGTGCTCGGCGCGGGGCTACTCTGGTTCGGCTGGTTTGGCTTCAATGCCGGCAGCGCCCTGACTGCAGGGGGCTTAGCTTCGAGCGCCTTCGTCACCACCCATATCTCGGCGGCCATTGCGGCCTTCACCTGGATGATTATTAGCTGGTTGCACCACCGGCCCACCGTCCTGGGCACGGTCACCGGGGCTATCGCTGGATTGGCGACCATAACTCCAGCCGCTGGTTTTATAACACCTCTGGCGGCTATCCCGATAGGCATCGTAGCAGCCGTAGTCTGCTACTATATCATGCTGTTGCTAAAAACAAAACTCGGCTTTGACGACTCTCTAGACGTGTTTGCGGTGCATGGTGTCGGGGGTATCTTGGGGATGCTGGCAACAGGCATCTTCGCTAGCCTTGCGGTCAATTCAGCCGGAGCTGATGGCTTGCTGTATGGGGGAAGCATACAGGTCTTGAAGCAGCTGGTAGGGGTGGTGGTTGTGGGTGGCTTTGCCTTCGTGGCCACCTGGATTCTGGGTAAGCTGGTCGATGTTACCATCGGCCTGAGAGTGGGTGAAGTGGAGGAGGTGCTGGGGCTGGATATCTCGCAGCACGGTGAGAGGGCCTACGGAGGTCTGCTGCGATGAAGAAGATAGAGGCTATTATCCGAGAGGAAAGGCTGGGCGCCGTTAAAAAAGCATTGGAGGAAGACAGCTATTTCGGCATGACCGTTAGCGAGGTCAGCGGCCGGGGCAAGCAGAAGGGAATCCCCCTGCAGTGGCGGGTGGGGGAGTACCGGGTTGACTTGCTGCCCAAGCTGAAGATTGAGCTGGTGGTGCTCGACGAGGATGTACCAGCTGTTATAGATGCCATTGTCCGAACTGCCAGGACAGGCGAGATAGGTGATGGCAAGATTTTCGTCCTGCCGGTGGAAGGTGTGGTGCGTGTCCGCACTAGTGATAGGGACGAAAATGCCATCTAGGGGTGGTTGCTAGTTGAAGAACTATGTAGTAAATTTAGATAACTAAATCGATTATTACCAAAGGAGGGCCAGTAAATGGCTAAGAAAACTAGAGAAGAAGGCAAGGACTACGTTCTGAAGATGGCTAAGGAGCACGACGTTAAGTTTGTCCGAATGTGGTTTACTGATATACAGGGCATACTCAAGAGTTTCGCCATCACCGTGGAGGAGCTTGAGACGGCGCTCGAGGAGGGGATGGGCTTTGACGGTTCGTCAATCCAGGGCTTTGCCCGTATCGACGAGAGTGATATGGTAGCCCTGCCTGATCCGGATACCTTCCAGTTGCTGCCCTGGAGGCCGCGCGAACACCGCGCCGTAGCCCGCATGTTCTGTGACATCTTAAGACCGGGGGGTGACTCCTTTGAGGGAGACCCTAGATATGTTCTCAAAAGAAACCTGAAGCGAGCCGCCGACATGGGCTATACCTTTTACGTGGGGCCGGAGCTGGAGTACTTCTATTTCCAGGACTCCGAGAGCACGGTGCTGCTGGATCAGGGGGGCTATTTTGACATGACCCCGCGGGATGCCGCTATCGAGATGAGGAAGGATACCGTCCTGATTCTGGAGGAGATGGGTATCGGCATCGAGTATTCCCACCATGAGGTGGCCGGCAGCCAGCATGAGATAGATATGCGCTACACCGATGCCATGACCATGGCCGATAATGTGATGACCTACCGTCTGGTGGTCAAAGAGGTAGCTCTCAGGCACGGCGTCTACGCCACCTTCATGCCCAAGCCCGTCTTCGGCATCAACGGCAGCGGCATGCACGTCCACCAGTCGCTTTTCAAGGGCGAACATAACGCCTTTTTTGACAAGAACGATGAGTATCATCTGTCCAAGGTAGCCAAGGGCTATATCGCCGGACTGCTCAAGCACGCTCCCGAAATCACGGCAGTGACCAACCAGTGGGTCAATTCCTATAAGCGTCTAGTTCCCGGTTTTGAAGCGCCTGTCTACCTTTCATGGGCACGGCGCAACCGCTCAGACTTGGTTCGGGTGCCGGAATACCGACCAGGCCGAGAAAAGGCAACCCGAGTCGAGTACCGATCGCCCGACCCCGCCTGCAATCCCTACCTTGCCTTCAGTGTTATGCTGGCGGCGGGGTTGGATGGGATCGAAAGGGGCCTGGAGCCGCCGGAGCCGGTGGAAGAAAACGTCTATGAAATGACCGAACAGGAAAGGGCCAAGAGGGGCATTACTACCCTGCCCGCCAGCCTGATTGAGGCTATCCAGCTGGCTGAGAAGAGCCGGATAGTGCGGGAGGCGCTGGGTGAACATGTTTTCGATGCCTTTATCCAGAATAAGAAAATCGAGTGGAATAACTACCGCGCTCAGGTAACCGAATACGAGTTGAAGAAATACCTGCCTATATTATAGGTGGAGAGGGAGGCCTCTATGCCTCAATCAGGTGATGCCCGTTGGCTGCGCATCGCCATGGCCCAGCTCAACATGACGGTAGGCGATTTCGAGGGCAACCTGCGTAAAATGCTGGAGGCGGTCGGGCGAGCGAAGGAGCAGGGCGCCGACCTGCTCACCTTCCCAGAGCTGGCTGTCTGCGGCTATCCGCCCGAAGACCTTCTCTTTAAGCCCCACTTTATCGACGGAAACCGACGCTATTTAGAAAAGCTGGTCGAGGCTTCAGCGGGAATCACTATCGTTGCTGGTTTCGCCGACGGCAATGATGGTATTTATAACGCCGCCGCCGTCATCCACAACGGCAAACTAGTCGACGTTTACCATAAGATATTCCTGCCTAACTACGGCGTCTTCGACGAGAACCGCTATTTTCGCCCCGGTGACAAGTGCCCCGTATATACCATCGTCGGCGTTGGTGTCGGCGTTACTATCTGCGAAGACATCTGGTACGAGGTCGGCCCGGCTAACGTTCAGGCTTACGCCGGAGCTGAGGTTATCGTTAATATCAGCGCTTCGCCCTACCATTTCGGCAAGGGAGAGGCCAGGGAGGCGATGATAGCCCAGCGAGCCAAGGATAACGGGGCCATTTTTGCCTATAACAACCTGGTGGGGGGGCAAGACGAGCTGGTCTTCGACGGCGGTGGTATGATTCTGGACGAAAAAGGGCGTTTGCTGGCCCGGGGCAAACAGCTCGAGGAAGATTTGATAATAGCCGACCTGAATGTCGCCGCCGTGGCTTGGCCGAGACCAAAGCTTGCCAAAGTTCAGCCCTGGACGGTCACCAGAGCCACGCTATCCGCCAAACCTTTTATTACCGATAAACCTTCACTCTCTCCCCACAAGGTCAAGCCGAAGAGCCTCTACGCCGAAATCTACGACGCCCTGGTGCTGGGCACGGGCGACTATGTTACCAAGAACGGTTTTAAAAAGGTCTTAATCGGGCTTTCGGGGGGAATAGATTCCAGCCTAGTGGCGATAATCGCCGTCGATGCCCTGGGCAATACGGGAGTGGTGGGAGTGGCTATGCCCTCGCAGTATTCTTCTCCGGGCAGTATCTCCGACGCCGAGCTTCTAGCTAAAAACCTGGGCATAGAGCTATTGACTGTACCCATCGAGAAGGTATTTCAGGCTTACCACGATACTCTGACCGAGGCTTTTAAGGGGGCGAAGCCCGACGTCACCGAGGAGAATATTCAGGCGCGTATCAGGGGCAACATACTGATGGCGCTTTCCAATAAGTTCGGCTGGCTGGTGCTGACCACGGGCAACAAGAGCGAGATGGCCACCGGTTACACCACGCTCTACGGGGATATGGCGGGGGGGTTTGCCGTGGTAAAGGATGTGCCCAAGACCATGGTCTACGAGCTGGCCCGCTACCGTAACCATCGGAGTGGTAAAGAGGTGGTACCGTCTTCGGTTATCGATAAACCGCCTTCGGCGGAGCTGAGGCCGGAACAGAAGGACATTGATACCCTGCCCGCCTACGATCTGCTAGACCCCGTGCTCAAGGCCTACGTCGAAGAGGACAAGAGCGTCGAGGAGATTATCGCTCTGGGCATCGACGAAGAGGTGGTCAGGAGGGCCGCCCGATTGGTGGACGGCAGCGAATACAAGCGGCGGCAGGCGCCGCCGGGGGTAAAGATAACCACCCGTGCCTTCGGGCGGGACCGCCGCCTGCCCATTACCAACCGCTACCAGGGCGGGTAGGGGGCTTAAAGCTGTTGGCAGGGCGTGGTATAATAGCCCAAACCGTATCATTTAAGTAGAGAGGTATTTCATGGAACAGGTTGTCGGTGCTGACGCTGAAGGCAAGCTGATAGCTATCCTCAGAATATTGAGCGAGTCCTCGGAGCCGCTGGGCTCCATCACTATCGCCCGCCGCCTGGAGGGGGAGGGGGTTTTCTTAAGCGAGCGGGCGGTCAGGTATCACCTGCGGATAGCCGACGAGCGCGGCTACACCCAGCCTGGGGGCCGGGATGGGCGGATGATTACTGCCGAGGGGCGGCGTGAGGTCAAAGAAGCACTGGCTTCGCAGCAGCTCGGTTTCGTCAAGGAGAAGCTGGAACTGCTGGCTTACCAGACCACCTTCGACCCGGAAAAGCGCCGCGGGCAGCTGCCTATAAACACCTCTTTCGTGGCTAAAGATAAGTTTAAGAAAGCACTTTCGGCCATGAAGGATATCTTTAAGGCGGGAATCTGCGTCAGCGAGCTGGTGGCTACGGCGGAGGCGGGCGAGCACCTCGGGGCTGTGGTTGTGCCCGAAGGCAAGGTCGGGTTCGCCACCGTTTGCGGCGCTGCCATCAACGGCGTGCTGCTCAAGGCGGGCATCCCCAGCGAGTTCCGCTTCGGCGGCGTGCTCGAAGTGAGAAATTCGGAACCGAGGCGTTTCGTCGCCATAATCGACTATGCAGGCACTTCCCTCGACCCTTCGGAGCAGTTTATCCGCGCCCGTATGACCAGCGTCGGCGAGGCCGCCCGCACGGGCAGCGGCAAGATTCTGGGCAATTTCCGCACCATACCCGCCCAGGCCAGAGAAGCCGTGGAGGAAAAGCTGGCCTTGCTCAAGGAGGCCGGTGTCAACGGGGTCTACGCGCTGGGTGAGACCAGCGAGCCGCTTTGCCAGATTCCAGTGGCCCTGAATCGGGTCGGCGCCGTCCAGCTGGGCGGTCTTAACCCGGTGGCGGCGGCGGTTGAAGCCGGCATTGAGATTGAGAATGTAGCCGAGAGCGGACTGGCCGACTTCGACCAGCTGGCCAGCTTCTGGAAGTTATAGGGTAGCCATAAAGAGATGCAAAAAACAGGGTCGAGGCGGTTACCTCGGCCCTGCTTAGTTTACTAAGGGAGTCCAGTCTTTAGTCTTTTACCTTGGTCTCTTTCTCTAGTACCTCGGATAGAGCCCTGTAGCCCTCGCCACCGAAAGACTTGAACTGTAGAGCAAGCAACTCCGAGTATTTAAAGCCCTTGGAATTAATCCAATCACGGTGGATCTTATCGCCCCGCCCGATCATGTGGCGGGCTAGGTCAAGGGCGCTGCTCGAAACCTTTTTGCATACTGGACAGTGATAACTCATATAAAACCTCCGCTAAAAGCCTTATTTAGCCTTCTTTTTCTCATTTTCCCTGAGAGCTTTGAAGACCTTCTCCGGGGTTATGGGTAAATCGTTGATGCGAACACCGACGGCTTTGTAGATGGCGTTGCCGATGGCGCCGGCGGTGGGATTGGTCAAGCCTTCGCCGGCTTCCTTGGCGCCGAATGGACCCTCGGGCTCGTAGGTGTCAATCTCCAGAATCTCGGTCTCGGGCATATCCAGGGAGCGGATGAGCTTGTAATCGGCGATGGACGGGTTGAGTATCTTGCCATCGTCCATGGGCTGATCTTCACAGTAGCCGTAGCCGCCGGCCATCATGATGGCCCCTTCCAACTGCCCTTCGATGCCGACGGGGTTGACTACGGTGCCGCTTTCGTGGGCAGTGGTGACGTTGACCAGCTTATAGCGGCCCGTCTCCACGTCCACGGCCACCTCAGCCACCTGGACGCCGAAGCTGTAGGCGGGGGATATCATACCCTTGCGGTGGGGAGTATAGTATCCCCGCCCCATGATAGCATTGCCGTCCTTACCCCTTATCGCCTCTTTAACGATATCAAAGTAGGAGACGCCCCTCTCTGGTCGGTCAACCAGGTGGACCCAGTGGTCTTTGATATCCAGGTCGTAGACAATGTTGGCCCCCATCTTGGCAGCGGCGAACTCCAGCAGCTGGCGCTTGCAGTCGGCGGCGGCTCTCTTAACGGCGTTGCCGTTCATCAGCGTCTCCCGGCTGCCCCAGGCACCTAGGTCAGGGGGGCAGATACCGGTATCGCCGGAGAAGACCCTGATGTCCTCCAGTTTAACGCCGAGCTCCTCGGCGCAGATCATGGCCAGGGTGGTGTTGGAGCCCTGGCCGATATCACAGGCACCGGTATAGAGGTCAACCTTGCCGTCTATGTTTATCTTGACCACGGCTGCCGAGAAGGCGTAGGGGGTGTTGAACCAGTTGAAGATGCCGCCGGACATAAAGCCGTAGGCGGATACACCGACGCCGTGGTTGGCGGGCAGTTTGCCCCGCTTCTTGATGTGGTCCTCAATCTTGTCCAGGCACTGGTGCAGGCCGCAGCTCTGAATAAAGGCCTGCCCGGGGACTTCATAGTTGGGGGTCATGCCGTTCTTACGCCTGATTTCAATGGGGTCTATACCCAGGTCTTCGGCCATCATGTCGAGCTGAGATTCGCCGACAAATGTCGACTGGGGGGCGCCGAAGCCGCGCATGGCTGAGGTCGTTTCCGTGTTGGTGTAGACCCGGTAGCCGTCATAGCGGTAGTTGGGATATTTGTAGGGGAACGAGGAGAAGAAACCGGTGAGGTAGAGCGCCGTAGCGCCCATAGCCGTATAGGCACCGCCCTCGGTAATGACCCGAGCTTCTTTAGCCAGCAGTTTGCCGTCTTTGGTGGCGCCAAGCTTGAGGGCATAATACATGGGGGTGCGGCGCTTGGTGGCGATGAACTCCTCTTCTCTGGTTAAGACTATCTTTACCGGCTGGCAGAGTTTCTGGGAGAGTATGGCAGCACAGAACTGAGCCGAGTCGAGTTCGAACTTGGAGCCGAAGCCACCGCCGGTGTGGCGGTTCATTACTCTGATGTCGCTCTCTCTTATATCCAGCATATCGGCGTAAAGCCGCTGGATGTAGTACGACGATTGAGTGGAGGTCCACACGGTGAGTTTGCCGTTGTGACCGAAGCTGGCCACGGCGTCGTGGGTCTCCATGCAGACGTGTGCCTGCGAAGAGCACTTGTACTGGTCTTCGCGGATATGGTCGCACTTCTTGAAAGCCTCGTCGACGTCGCCCCACTCGATGTGACGGTTGATGTTGATGTTAAGTTCAACGCCGTCGTGGACCTGGGGCGCATCTTCTTTAATGGCTTCCATGGGGTCGAAGACAGCGGGTAGGGGCTCGTATTCCACCTCGATTAGGTCCAGCGCCTCTTCGGCAGTGTCCTCGTCGATGGCGGCTACGGCAGCTACCGGGTCACCGATATAGCGAGCTTTCTCGCGGCAGAGGATTTCCTCGTCGCAGAGCTCGGGGAAACGCCGCCAGATGCCCTGCTTGCGCCCCAGGGTATCCTTGCCCGTGACCACCGCCTTGACGCCGATGAGCCTTTTGGCTTTGCTGGTATCAATCTTGAGAATCTTGGCGTGGGGGTAGGGGCTCCTCAAGACTTTACCGTAGAGCATATTAGGCAGAACCACGTCAAAGGTGTACTTGGCACTGCCGGTTACCTTTTCTGTTCCATCAATGTTGTGTACCCGTTGACCGAGCACTGAAAACTTTGTCGTCATTTCGCCTCCTTATACTCACCCTTAACCACAGCGGTTATGGCCCGTATGATGCTGTTATAACCGGTGCAGCGGCAGATGTTGCCGTCGATGCCCTCTTTTATCTCTTCCTTGTTGGGTTTTGGGTTCTCGGTGAGCAGGGCCGTGGACGACATCAGCATTCCCGGAGTGCAGAAGCCGCACTGGTAAGAACCGTGGTCGAGGAAGGCTCTCTGCAGTAGGCTCAGTTTGTTGCCTTTAGCCAGCCCCTCCACCGTCACCACCTCGGCGCCGTTGGCCTGGAGAGCCAGTACGGAACATGATTTGACCGACATGCCATTAAGCATTACGGTGCAGGCCCCGCAGGAGCTGGAGTTACAACCCCGCTTGGTCCCGGTCAAGCCTAGGTCGTTTCTCAAGACCTCAGAAAGCAGGGTTTTGGGTTTGACAAAGATGTCGTAGGGTTGGCCGTTAACCTTGAATTTTAGCTCTTTTTTCATATCATCAAACCTCTCTATTTACTCTTGGCGTTGGCCATAGCTTCTTTGGTTAGTCTGGGAACCAGGACTTTAATCAGCTCGCGCCGATACTCTTCTGAGGCGTAGATATCGGATATCGGGTCCGCCTCGGCAGCCGCGGCCTCTCCGGCTTGCGCCAGCAGGGCGTCGGTAATCTTTTTACCCTTTAGTATCGCCTCCGCCTTCTTGGGCCTTATCGGGGTTGGCGCCGATGCCCCCAGGGCGATGCGGATATCCTGGCAGCTGTCGCCTGTACCCAGGGTAACGGTGGCGGCGACGCTGACGGTGGCCAGGTCGCTTTCAATCACGTTAAACTTGTAGTAGGCGGTGCCGGTATTAGCGGGGACGACGGGCAGGGCAATCTCGGTGAGCAGCTCGCCCGGTCCCAGCGCCGTCTCGAAGTAGTCCAAGCTGAAGTCCTCGGCGGGCATGCTCCTTTTGCCCTTGGAACCAGTCATGGTCAAAGTTGCGTTGAGCGCGATGAACACTGGCATGGGGTCACCCGCGGGGTCGCCGTGGCAGACATTGCCGCCGATAGTCCCCCAGTTGCGGGTCTGGATCGAGGCCAGGCGGGTTTCCATCTTGGCCAGCACGGGGTATTTTTTCTTGATAATCGCTGATTTCTCTATCGCCCGATGGGTGGTGGTGGCACCGATTTTTAGACCGTCCTTCTCGTCTTTGATGTAGCTTAGCTCGGCTATGCCCTTGATGTCGACCATGTAGGGGGGAGCGACCAGTCCCTGCCGCATCAAGACCAGCAGCGATTGCCCGCCGCAGATTACTTTGCAATCATCCTGGTATTTATCCAGCAGGGCAAGGGCTTCTTTGAGCGTCTTGGGGGCGAAGTGTTCAAAGTCTTTTATCATTACCCCGACCTCCCTGATTTAGTAGCGTTAATCACTTTGAGCCTCCGTTTTAACATATCTATTGTATCTATTGACCCAGTTCTTCCTTAAGCTTGTTCTGCAGGTTTTCGATAAACTGCGCCCCCACCTTGTTGACCTTGGCGCGCATGATTCTCTCGCCGAAGGTAGCCAGCCGGCCGACCATGCTCACGTTGGAGCTGTAGGCCACCTCCACCTCGCCGCCGCCAATCTCGCTAAGGTCGACGACGGTCTCCTGACTGAAGGTGCCGGCGCCGCCCAGGGCCGAACCCCGCCCCACCGCCTTGATATGCTTGGGTTCTTCAACCTCGGTCAGCGTCTGGGTGAAATTCAGTTTGACGCCGATGGGGCCTACCCTCTGTTTGACGGTGCCTTCCCAGGTCTTGTCGTCAACGGGTTCCATTTTTTCGGCGCCGGGGATACAGGAAGCTAGCGTGCCCGGCGCCAGCAGAAAGTCCCAGACCTTCTGAATGGGCGCTTTCATGGTAAACTTACCCTCGATCTTCATTTTAGAATTCGCCTCCTTTTTGCTCTACAACATTTGGTCAATATAGGGGTCTTTAGTCAGATTAGGGAATTTGGGCATGGCGAAATTACCATTAGAACCTGCCTTTGATAGAGGCAGGTTCTTTAATGCTTCCGGCAGAAAACCCCGATACTTTTCGCAATAGCATAAAAGGTAGTGGCGGCCCCTATAGACAGGACAGTCTTTGCATAAAGTCCCCGAGAAGGGACATATCATATTCGCCTTAGCCATGAGCGCTGTTCTTTCTTCTTAATCAGTCCCAGTTTATATTTTGGCATACTATCTAGTGACTATGCAAATTTTGTTAAGAGCTGTGTTTAATCTCCGGGCTTTCCCAGTCTTTCATCGGCCTCATCCACTCCGCCTTCTCGACGAACGCGTCGTGCGCCAGGGGTACTGGCGGGTGACAGAGGAAGTAGGGGTCGAATTCGTCCTTGACCTTAAGTAGCCAGGTATGATAGTTAGGCCCGTAGGCGGGCCCGGTAAGATACAACGGCTGGTGGGGCCCCAGCAGCGAAGTATAGAAGCGCTTTCTTATATTCTCCTTTGATGTCTCCAGGTAGAAGAAGTCGACGCCGTCGGTGTCTACGTCGGGGTCCCAGTAGACGAGGAACTCGGAGTAGCCCTGGTGGCCCAGCTCGAAGCTCTGGAACCAGCCGGGGTCGCCATAGTCGGGCATGAGCGGCGGGGTAAATTTCTTTTTCAGCTCGGCGTAGTTTTCGCCATGGGGGATAGAATGCTCCAGCGTCTCGATGACATAGTCCACGGAGACATAGCTGCCGCACATCAACCACATCCCCGCCGAGTCGGCATTCTTGAACCAGGACTCGTCGGAGGGGCGGGTGCGGCGGGCTTCGCCGCCGAGCTCGGTTATAATCTCGTTGAGTATCTTCTCCTCATAGTCCATCTGCTCTTCGGAGGTAAAGGCGATGAGCAGTACGCGCAGCAGGTGAAAACTGGCGATGGATTCCTCGTTTTCCTGCGACCAGATATCCCAGAACTCCTCCTTGCAGTTGGCTTTGGCAATGGCCCGCCAGAAGATGGGGACCTTGGTCGCCCCGCCTCCGATTTCCGCCTTAGCCATCTCGAACATGGCCTTTTTCATGGAGTCCTTGCTGGGCATGGTGAAGTTTATCCATTTTACCCGCTTGACGGGGAGTTCCAGGGTGGTGTGGGGTGAAATGCCCGTAGGCACCAGCCTTTCGGGTTGGAAGGGGAGGAGTTTAATGGCCATCTTGGTGACGATGCCCAAGCATCCCCTGAGACCGGTAAAGCCGCGCAGCAGCCCCCTCAGGTCGGGGCCGGGGCCCTCGCCCCAGAAGTCGTCTTCCCCGGTGGCCAGCGAGCCCATCTTCACCAGCTCGCCGTCGGGCAGGACCAGCTCGGTGCCCAGGATGCGGCGGTGGGGCAGGCCGATGCGGTAGCTTAAGGGCGACCAGCCGTCGCCGAGCATGTTGGCGATGGCGGAGCACTGCGAGCCGCCGCCGCCGACAATGATATAACAGCCCCGCTTCATCGCCTCTTCCTGTAGCTGTGAGTAGATAACCCCCGACTGCACCGTGGCGTAGAGGTGCTTCTCGTCAATCTCGAAGTCGTCCATCCGCTTCAGGTCGACCAGCAGCTCGTCATCGACGTGGCAGTGGGAGCGCGGGCCGTACCAGCCCGTGCTGTAGGGGACATAGGGGACCTTATAGCGGTTGCAGGCCTTGACTATCTTCTGGACTTCCGCTGTAGTCCGCGGCATAATGACACAACCGGGTATCTTGGTCATTACTCTCTCGTAGCCCAGCCCGCACTCATAGCCGCCGGGTCCAGAGCGATAGCCTTCGCAAATCACAGGGTCGGACGAAATATATTCTTTACCAACAATAGCTTCCAGCGCCTGGTATGCTTCTTTGGATATAGCCATAATCTTGCCTCCTTGCCTCTATATTGCCGCTAGGATGATTTCGGAAATATCGAGCACCTTTACATTTTCGCCTTCCTTGCTTAGGACCTGAGTGAAGTTTTCCTTGCACCAAGGGCAGGTGGAGACAATAGCCTTAGCCCTGATGGCCTTGACCTCTTCCAGCCTCTCCTTAGCTGCCCAGGAGGCAAAGTCGGGGAAGGCTTCCTTGGTGCCGCGGCCCGCGCCGCAGCAGAAAGCGTTTTCTTTCATTCTTATCATTTCCACCAGCTCGACGCCGGGGATAGCCTGCAGAATATCTCTCGGTGTCTGATAAACGCCGTTTTCGCCGCGCCGACGTTCCAGTCGGGGGCTTACCATACCCCACTCCCCACGCTCACCCTCCCAGGGGGTCCAGGGTTCGCTCAAGCGGCTCAGGCTGCAGGAATCGTGGTAGGTGAGTTTGAGATCAACCTTCTTCTTGAGTTTAAGCGCTTTCTTCTTTATCAGCTCGTCGACGAACTCCACCAGGTGGACGACCTTGAAACCCAAATCATCAGTGGCGATATCAAGCAGCTTGGGGTAATCGACTTTCCACATGCGGTAGCCTTCGGCGCAGCTGAGCAGCAGGGTCTTGGCGCCCGTCTTTCTGACCTCTTCGACGTTGCGCTTGGCCAGCGCTTGGGCCTCGTCGAACATGCCCACCGAATAAAGGATGTTGCCGCAGCACCACTCGTCGGGCATGAGCATGAAGGGCGTGCCCGAAGCCTTGAGTATCTTGGCCGTGGCTTGGGCAATCTCGGGGCTGGTGTAAGCCGCCGAGCAGCCGACGAAATAGAGCACATCGGCCTTTTCGGCCGGTTTGACGTCTTTGGGTAGCCAGTTGTTGCGGTTGGCGTGAGGGGAGCCGAAACGATTGTGCTTTTCGGCTATATTCTGGGCCAATTTTTTATGCTGGGGCATGGGACCCTTGCCGTCCTTGACCGCCTTTATGCGGAGCGCTTCGAGGGTAAGCTCTATTTCCAGGTCGAGGTTGCGCTTGCAGCCCACGTCGCAGGCGCCGCATAGGGTGCAGGCATAGAGTATCTTGAGCAGTTCGTCGGAATAATCCATCCTGCCTTCGAGCATAGCCGTCCCGATTCTCATCTTGCCGTAGGCGCCGTAGGAGTCGAAGAGATATCTGGTGGCGCTGGGGCAGCGGGTGCTGAAGGTCATCCCGGGCATGTAGATGTGGTCGACCCAGGTGCACCCCTTGCACTTGATGCACTTGCTCATGTCGTATTCGAAATTATCTAAGTTGGTTACGTCCAGCTTTAGTTTGCCTTTGAGCATCTTTATTCCTCCCTAGAAGCACAGATTGCCAGGGTTCATTATATTCTTGGGGTCGAAGAGTTTTTTCACCCTTTTCAGGATGGCGGCGTAGCCGTCGGCCCTATCATAGACCAGCTTAGCCAGCTCACCGTAGGGGCGGGTAAAGAGAGCCCCCTGGTCGAAAAGGGTCTTGGCGCCTTCGCTGGCCAGTGTCCGCACCCGTTCCACTTCAGGGCGGCTGGTGGGGTCGTAGAATAGGTTGAATTCCAGCTGGCAGGCCCGATTGTGCTCTATGGGCTGTATGTAGATGCCCAGGTCGCCTTCGGGGTAGCCATATCGGGAAGCCAGCGATTCCATCTTATCGATGAATTTCGGCGCCAGCGTCGGCTTGGTGATGAAGAAGAGGCTGTGGCCGCCGCCCTTGTAGCGGTTCTTCCAATAGGTTATCTCCTTGGGCCAGGGTTGGCGGAGCATGCCCAGCAGTTTTTGGCCCGAGCCGGGAAGCCCGGGGAGGTTATCGCTGAACGAGATTTCGGGGAACTCTTTCTTGATAATCTCGTTGAGCGCTTTTTCTTCGTATCTAATCTTGCCGTCGGGATCGCGGAAATGTCCGCTGATAACCAGAATTAGAGTCCAGCCTGGCAGGGAAGCCCTCAGCGAGGCGAATTCTTTCTTCATGTCCGTGGCCATTATTGCCGCCAGGTCGGTGTTGTTCAGTAGCAGGCACTCCTGGCCGATTCTTATCCTTAATATGCGATAGAGGAATTCCATGGCCATATTGAGGTCTTTGACCGTAGCGATGAACATCTTGTCCTTCTGGGTGGGGAATTCGGTCTTGAGGTTGGTCCAGGTCACCACCCCCATCGTCCCCTGAGCCATCTGCAAAAATCTATAGAAGTCAATACCCGGTCCCGCGGGGTTGCCCCCCTTGGAGGGGGAATCGGGGTAGCCCGTTACACTGGCTGAGCCAGTGCGGAAGACCTCTCCGTTGGGCCAGACGACTTCCATGCTCTGCAGCGGTTCGCCATAGTCATAGACGGTGTTGGTGATGACTTCTCTTTCCAGGTGGTCGGTGAGCACCGAGCGCTGGGGGTGGGGGAGGAGGGGCATCATTATCCTGAAGCCCTTCTTTTCCAGGTGGCTAGTAAGCTGTTCCCAGGTTACCCCCGCTTCAAACCTTACTCGTTTGTTGAACTCGTCGACCTCAAAGATGCGGTTCATCCGGGTTAGGTCGAGGATGATACCGCCCTTCTTGGGGATGGTTGCTCCGTGGAAGTGCACCCAGGAGCTGACCTGGACCACGGGGAGAGAATGGTCGTTGGCGACTTTGATTACCTTTTGCACTTCAGCGGTGTCTTTGGGTTTGACCGCATATTCGGGTGCTCCCGCTGGTTGGAGGCTGAAGTCTTTAGCGTAGCTCTCTAAAGCCGCGGGGTCGTCGGAGAAGTTCTCAGCGCCGACGATGGCCACAAGCTTGTCCCTTCTGTTCATAGTTTTACCTCCCGCTTGCCTATGGTTGCTTTCAAAAAAATTGACCCTTAATTACGGCGGGTCTTAAGATAAAATCATCTCAAATTGGACAGAACATCAGCTATTGAATGCTGGTGACCTTTTGCCACATCAGGATAGCATAAAAGCATGTTTCATGGCAACCTTTTTGCCCAGAGTTTTGGAGAGAAAACTTACCGATAGTGAGACAGAAGCCGTGGTTCCAGACGAACGATTGGATTTAGGAGCGGGGCGGCTTTTCTGAGCCGCCCTTTTTCTTGGTGGGGATGGGGGTTTTCTTGGGGGCGTCAATGACGTACTTTTCCGCGGTGAAGGGAGAGTAGCCAATGGAAACTTTCCTGCCGCCCTCAGTAATCACCAGCCCCGTACCGCATCTGGGACACGTCTGATTCTGGGGGAATTGCAACGCCCAACCTGAACAGTGATAGGCGCACTTTGGGCATTTGCCGTCAAGCATACTTCATCATACTTATTAGCAGGCTTCGGCGTCAAGTTCATTGTATGGGAGGGGGAGTGGGCTTCCGCCCTTAACAGCTTCCGTAACGACGCGAATTCTCCGTTTTCCTGCCAAATTCGAGCGATTCATTAAGTAAACGCCGCTCTAGTGCCTATATATTATTGGTAAGCCCTGTTATTAGGATTGAGTTGACTATTGTTGACTATAATCAGCTCTGGGGGGCTTTATGGGCCGATAGAGTCGAGATAGCGCCGATACCAGGCCAGCTGCTTTAGTACCTTGGCAGCGCGGCGTGGACTGGGATAGACCGGAATACCTTCGCGACTGAAGAGTGAAGCTACCTCGGGGTCGGTGGCGAATTCGACGGCTGGCTTGACCATGAAGACCGGCTTTTCATCACGTTTGACCCGCTGGCTGAGCCTGTACAGGGCTTTTTCCTCCGCCTGACGGTAAGCCTTAATCTCCTCATCATTATACATGGTGGCCAGGCGGTCGGTATTAGCCCCGATGGGTGCCTGCAGCAGGATGGCGTCTATATTTTTATCGTCCATCATGGCGAAGAGAGAGGGGAAGATGACCGGGTTTTCCGCCATGCTGATGCCGGCCATGTCCACTGGGTTGGCATGGGACCAGCGCGGCGGCAGCTGGGCGTTGAGCTTTTCTACCGTGGCCGGAGCCAGCGAGGGAATCTCCAGCCCTTCTTTTTCGCAGGCTTCGGCGGACATTACCCCTAAGCCCCCCCCGATGGTCAGTATGCCTATCTTATTGCCGTGAGGCAACGGCTGGTAGAGCAGGGCGGTGACCACGTCGCAGAGATCGTCGTCGTCTTCTACCCTGAGCACACCCGCCTGGTGGAAGGCGGCCGCGTAGACCTCGTCCGAGCCAGCCAGAGTGGCGGTGTGGGACATGGCGGCTTTAGCTGAGGCTTTGGTCGCACCCGACTTGATGACGATAACCGGCTTGTGGGGGGTAATCTTTTTGGCCAGCTCGAAGAAGCGCCTGCCTTCTCTCAAGCCTTCGATATAAGCGGCGATTATCTTGCTTTCTTTGTCCTCCGCCAGGTATTCGAAATAGTCAGCAAAGCGTATGTCGGCTTCGTTTCCGGTGCAGACGAACTTGCTGAAGCCGATGCCCGACATCATGCCGCGGTGAAGTACGCGATGTCCGTAGTTGCCGCTCTGGGAGAGGAGGGCCACGGGGCCGGGGGGAGTCTCGAAGGTCCAGGCCAGGGTGGAGAGCTGAGACGAAGTATCGGCGTGGCCCATGGTGTTGGGCCCGATAAAGCGGAGCCCCCCCTTACGAGCGACTTCAACCAGGTCGGCTTCCAGTTTGATGCCCTCATCGCCGCTTTCGGCAAAACCGCCGGAGACGACCACCGCCGCCTCTATCCCTTTCTGGACACATTGGCGGATTACTTTGGGCACCTGCGGGGAGGCAACGACGATGACAGCCAATTCCACCGTCTCGGGGATATCGAGCACGCTGGCATAGGCTTTAAGCCCCATGACCTCGGCGGCGTTGGGATTGACCGGGTAGATTTTTCTCCTAGCGGGGCGGGTAAGGTGCTTCATAATGCCGTGCCCCCAGGAGCCGGGATTGTTGGAGGCGCCGATGACGGCCACCGTCTTGGGGTCAAAGATATATTGCCAGTTAATCCTTCCGTTCTGCTTATTAGCGCTATTTTTCAAGATTTATCACCCGAATTTTATAATAGATTCTACACGCTGCCGCTATCATAAAACAAGTTTAGCCTTGTTTTGGCGCGGGCCTGTATCATAATAAAAGGCTATTCTATGCTATAATCGTAAAAAGAGAGAATAAGCGATGGCAGAAACCAAATACGAAGTGGTTATTATCGGTGGAGGTCCGGCGGGGCTTACCGCTGGGCTTTATACGGCGCGGGCGGGACTTAAGAGCCTGCTCATTGAGCGCGGTGCCTTCGGCGGTCAGATAATAAACGCCCCCTTAGTGGAGAATTATCCCGGCTTTCCCGATGGCATCTCCGGCGCCGAGCTGGGCGCGCTTATGCACCAGCAGGCGGCTAAATACGGGCTGAAGACGGAGACCACCAGCGTCACCGCCATCAAGGCGGGCAAGAGGCACAAGGTTATCACCGAGAAGGGCAGCTTCGAGGCCGAGGCGGTTATTATTGCTGTCGGCTCGGAGTACCGCAAGCTGGGCGTCCCCGGCGAAGAAACACTGGTGGGGCACGGTGTGTCATACTGCGCCACCTGCGACGGCTTTTTCTTCCGTAGGCGGGAAGTGGCGGTGGTGGGAGGGGGCGATGCCGCTATCACCGACGCCCTGGAGCTTACCCAGCACGCCAGCAAGGTTTACGTCATACACCGTCGGGATCAGCTGCGGGCGGGTGAGGTGCTTCGGAAGCGAGCTATGGCTCAGCCCAAGATAAAGTTTATCTGGGATACTATTGTGGAGGAGATTGTGGGTGGGGAGGTGGTCAAGGCGCTGAAGCTGCACAATGTTAAAACTAGAAAGTCTTCGACGCTGGAGGTGGCGGGCGTTTTCGTCGCCGTGGGGCTTAAACCCAACAGCCAGCCGTTTGCTGATGTATTAAAGCTGACTAAGGCTGGGCATATCGTCACCGACGAAACGATGACGACCTCGGCCCCCGGAATCTTTGCCGCCGGTGACGTCCGCCTGGCTTCAGCCCGCCAGATTGCTTCTGCTGTCGGTGACGGTGCTACCGCCGCTTTGGCTGCCTTCAGTTATCTAAGGGGTTGAAAAGGGTGGCGACCCCGGGGGGATTCGAACCCCCGATCTCCACCGTGACAGGGTGGCATGTTAGACCGCTACACCACGGGGCCGTTTCGGTAAGAAAAGTCTATCAGGGGCACT
>Ga0209427_10003614_pt1 | contig 18073 bp, 7 predicted proteins | sample DeeMarSWOR136_30_FD_187465 | JGI IMG/M metagenome (GOLD analysis project Ga0209427, IMG submission 187465) | Marine sediment microbial communities from White Oak River estuary, North Carolina - WOR-1-36_30 (SPAdes) (version 2) | ecosystem: Environmental > Aquatic > Marine > Intertidal zone >...
GAGTAGAATACTTTTCAAGACAGGGAATCCATAACACTGGAGAATTTCATTTGCTTCTCTCTCAGGCAGGTAACAGGCCTGCTTTCCGTCCAGTTTTTTCTCTATGAGTTCGGTGACGGTTTCGCGGTCCGCGGCCACTCTGCGTATTTGCCTTTTGTCGAGGCCCAGGAGATTTGCATAAAATGCCATAGACGCCATTGACCTTGCCGCCGCTTCAGGAAAAGCATAGTTGGGAATGCCATTGGCCTCCAAATGCTCTATTCCCTCTGAGACATCCACAATACCCATGAAAGAACAAAGGAGGGGCTTGTCGGTATTTTTTGCCACTCGTGGGATAATTTGCGCGGTTTCAAGTACATCCGTCATTGTCTGCGGTGTAAGTATAACGATGGCGCCATCCACATTATCGTCCATTAGAACGTGACGAATGGCAGCTTCGTAACGCTCGTGTGTCGCATCCCCAATAACGTCCACAGGATTTCTGATGCTGGCAGTCGGGGGAAGCTCCTGTTTCAATTTCTTCTTTGTCTGCTCGGAAAAAGCTGCTATTTTGAGTCCGTGGCGAATTGCGGCGTCCGTCGCCATGATGCCCGGTCCTCCGGCATTTGTGACTATTGCGATACGATTGCCTTTTGGTATCGGCTGTTTAGCGAAGGCAAGGGCGGAGTTGAAAAGCTCATCAACGCCCTCTACCCTGAGGATACCGCTTTGTCGAAAGATGGCATCGTAGGCGCTGTCTGAGCCGGCCAGCGAACCTGTGTGCGAAGCGGCCGCGAGTGCCCCTTCAGCAGAACGGCCGGATTTTATCGCCAGTATAGGTTTGTGTGCCTGCCATGTAACTTCCCTTGCGGTCTCGAGAAATGCCCTGCCATGAGCAATATCCTCGAGGTACATAAGAATTACATGTGTATCCGGGTCGTTTTTTAGGTAGTTTAGCAGGTCTATCTCACTTACGTCGGCTTTATTTCCAAAACTGACGAATTTTGAGAATCCGATGTTTCTTCCTTCAGCGTAGTCGAGGACCGCAGTGCAAAGCGCCCCAGACTGAGAAATGAAGGCGATGTTCCCTGCTTTTGGCATTTTGGTGGCGAAACTGGCATTTAGCCGGACTTTCTCATTGTTATTGATAACTCCCAGGCAGTTTGGTCCTATTACCCGAATGTCGTATTTTGCAGCCGTTTCTTTTAATTGCTTCTCACGTTCGGCCCCACGCTCACCCACTTCCTTAAACCCGGCACTTATGACAATTGCTCCTTTAACTTGCTTTTGACCGGCCTCTTCGAGTACAGAACAAACAATTTCGGCAGGAACAATAATGACTGCTACATCCACTTCATCGGGGATATTGGAGAGTTTGGGGTAAGCCTTTATGTTTTGTACTGATTTTGCTTTCGGATTGACCGGATAGAGCAGACCCTGAAATCCGGCATCCAGGATATTGCGGAAGACCGCCAGGCCTACACTACCAGACCTGTTGGTCGCGCCCACGACGGCAATTGACCTGGGATTCATAACCGGCTCAATGTTTTTTATCATTGCATCCATCGTCTTTTCCTAATAACAGGATTTGTGCCGGTTAATGATTAAAACCGACGTTTCCCCACCTCAGTTACGTACCCCGTAACAATCGTAATATTGGGTATTTCCAAGCGAGACACCCTCACATTCAACGATATGAGCCTGTGGTTTTGTCCGGTTAATCCTTCTATCGTCATATAATTAATGTCGTATATTGCGTTATAGAATCTGTACAGATTCGAAAAGATTGTGCCTCAAACACAATGGCCAGTATTATATTGAACCGGCCGAGGACGTCAATGAATTATGGGTTATTGCCGCTGCATGGTATTTCCTGCTGGATGCTATAGGCACGCTTATGCAGGTCCCGAAACGGTATCACGCTGTATTCCGGCGTCACAAAGAGGCCCTTACGTATTTTTATGAAATCAACGTGGCAATCAAAGAAAGCTATATTGTAGTAATGTAGCTTGCCGTGCCAGTCCTGGCCATGAATTGGGATGGGCAGCCATTCATCTATCCAGTTGTTGTTTCCTACCAGTAAGAGTGTCGCCGGATTAGTGGTCACATCCGTCCGAATAATACCGTCGGTTCGTTTATTAAGTGCATCACGAAGAACTGAGTCAGAGGGCACAGAAAGATATTTCGAGCCTCTTATCAGCATCCAATTAGTTTGATAACTGTTTCCAAAGTACTGATGAGCGGATTCCACGTCAAACAAACCGGGCATACCGCCGGTGTCGGCGGGACAACTAAAAAGTCTGTCGCCGTTGGCAGTCGAGATGTTTGGGTCTAAACCAACATACCGATTGAGTTCGCGATAAGAGGCAAATCCGCCGACACCTTTCCATCCACCAAAATCGTGGTTGATGTTGGCTCTATGGAGAAAGACCCCATCGTTGCCGTCAAGGTATAACTCCCAGCCGAGAGCAATTTGTCTAAGATTGCTCTGACAGACCGTACGCCTGGCCATTCTGCGAGCTGCATCAAGTGCCGGTAACAGCATAGCCATGAGAAGCGAAATTACAGCTATTACAACCAACAGCTCTATAAGGGTAAAACCGCCGGTAAATCTACGTTTATGACGAATATTGACATATTCGTGTTTCATTGTGCCTCTTAATCCTCAACTTTCGATGAAGTGTTCTCGCAGAGGTCTTCATTAGTCAGTTCATATAACCTGCTCTTGACCTGCATGGCAAGCCATCGATTCTTATCTGAACTAATATCGTACGACAAACACTTCTGATAGGCTTTTAGCGCCTCGGCCCGATTACCGTCTTTGAGATAATGTTCGGCAATAATGAATTCTGTAAAAAGAGGATCATTTGTTGCCAGCTCCTGTCTGAATTCGGTGACTTTCTCAGCCAATGGCCTTTTGTCCAATAAGAAAATTGCGGCCTTCATTTCCCTTCTTTGGCCGGTTAAGTATCTCACAAAGTACTGCGGAGGGTATTTGCTTTGTCCCGGCTTGGCTTGAAATGCCCGTAAAAAATCGCTAAAACTTACATTCATGGCGAGGCTGGAATATTCTGCGATCTGTTTGTTACGTGACTGGACGGTTCCTTGAAGAGTGATGTTACTTTCACGCAATTTGCCATATAGCTGATATACAAAGCATGAGAAACCGAATAAAATGACCAATAGCAATGCGACAACTGCGCTGGTGTAGTAGTGCCGGGTTATTATTTTGCGCAGCAGGTAGATTGAGCTGTCCGCTCTTGCGGAAATGGGCATTCCTTTTAGCCAATAATCGATGTCCTGCTGGAGGTGGGCGGCTGACTGGTATCGGCGGGCAGGGTCTTTGGCCAAAGATTTGAGTATGATGGCCTCTGCTTCCGAGTTAAGACGACGTATGATTTTTGTGGGTCTTGTCGGCTCGGCCTCCTGGATAGTACGCAATATCGCCAACATCGAGCCGCTGACATCATAAGGGAAACGATCGGTCAGGATTTTGTAAAGAATTATCCCGATGGAGTAGACATCCGTCCTCACGTCGATTTTATCCGGCTGAGCTGAAGCCTGTTCAGGTGACATAAAGGCCAGTGTTCCTATAACTTTGCCGGGTATCGAGGTCATTGCCATTTCCGGACTGGTCTGTTCGGAACCGTCGGTCAGCTTTGCCAGACCAAAATCCAGGATGTGTGGCTCACCATCGGCGTCCACGAGAATGTTACCCGGTTTTAGGTCCCGGTGCATCACACCGCGCTGGTGTGCATAGGCTACGCCTGAACAGACTTTTTCAAACAGTTCCATTATCCGGCGTAACGACAGTTTTTCCGATTCCACATATTCATCCAGTGGTTTGCCCTCAACGTACTGCATGGCGAAATAATATTGACCTTTTGCAATCCCACTATCATATATTGTTACAATGTTGGGGTGCTGGAGGCTTGCCGCCAGGTCGACCTCCCGCTCAAAGCGATACTGGGCTCTCATTGAAGCATGTGGTCCCTGCAGCAATACCTTTAACGCCACGGTCCGTTTTGTGGCTTTCTGGGTGGCCTTGTACACAACCGCCTGACCGCCGACCGGCAGTTGTTCATGGATTTCGTAACCTTCAAACATTGAATCCAGAGGAGCGGTGGATGCACGCGATGTATCGTGAGATGGAGGTACTTGTGAAATTAATTTGGTGGCGTCCTCGTCTTCCTTTATATATGTGCGTGTTTTGTCGCTGTCCCTATAAGCGACATTCGTGTCGATAGTCCTTGTCATATCTGATTGATTTGAAGAAGGTATTGTCGACCGTGCTGATTCTACTTTTTTCCGGCAGTTCTCGCACTGTGAAAGATGTGCCTCAATTTCCTGAAGTTCATCTCCTGAACAGCTCCCGGACAGGTAGAGATCGAGAAGTTTTTGACACAAGCAGACACTCATTTCGTTCTGTCTCGGAATTAATAAGCCCTATAGGACTCGATAACGTCTTATTTCAGCAATTAAGACGGAACCTTGTGAAGAAGAAATTTCAATAAATTTGGAAAATTATCCTGTTTTATTGTTTAATCCAACTAAATGCTCAAAGCGCGCTACGCTAAAGTTCGCCAAGAAACCTTGGCCGTGTCAAATGTCACCGTAATAATGCTACAAATAAAGGGAGATTCCGTCAAGAAAAAACTGTCATTTAAGACGAGCAGAAGGGATTTCCTGCGAACTTTCCTTGGTTTCGTTAGAATTTTGGTTGTATTTTCCGAAATCAATAACTTTTTATACGCAATGTCTCTTTGGGGAGATTGTGTCTATAACAAGGTTTAAACCTGAAAAAATTGTGTATTTTTCCTATAATTTTCTTGATTTTACCTTTTTTGCGTTGTAATCTATAATTTCAAAAGAATGGGTATCAGGAGTGGTGAAAAGGTGCTTTTTCTTTTTCACAAATCTGTCGGTCTTTCCACTCCAAAGTCCGTGTTTTGTTGTATTCGACTGTTGATTTTGTATGTTTTTCAAGTGCTGATAAAAACACGACAACTCGTAATAATATTGCTGTGGGAGGATGGGAGATATATCTTTCATTCACAACTCCGCAGGTTTAGTTATTCGGAGCCTCCCAAAATATAGAGGTGGTATCTTTATAGCAATATTTTTTGCTGCTAAAGAACGGAGCTATTTAGGAGCATAAAACATTCATTTGAGTCTTTTGAAGGACGTAGAACAATGAAGCGTTTGAACGGGGTAAAAACCATTTTCCTATGTTTGCTGTTAGTGGTCCTGGCCGTGTTTGGCCCACATTTTGTTGATGCATCTCAAAAAGCCGGTGATATTTGTGTTGCGGCAGGTATACGTTTTAATGCCGGACCTCAGACATCGGGGAGGATTGAGGGCTCCGGGACACACTTTGAGCTGACCGACAGTGAGTACCTAGATATGTCACTGATAAGCAGTTCATCAGTGCATCTTATGCTTGAGTCTGTACCGGAGATGGTCGTGATGAACCTTGAGGCATCGGGGCCGGCATCATCGACAAAGATAACTCTCAGCGGCTTTTTGTCATCCACTACTTACTACAAGTATGAGGACAACTTTCATAACGCTGCAACTTTCACAACGGACACAGATGGAAGCTACGCCTACATCCAGGATCTCACTAAGGGCCACTTAGTTTTTATCAAGCCGCGACCGAGCACCAAGTTTATCCCGAGTGATACCTCCATCGGGAACTGGGACGCTGCTAACAGGATTTACACTCTTTCAACGCATGTTTATGAAACAATACAGATAGACGAGGACAACCTGACTTTGGATGGTGCCGGATTCACCGTGACGGGAGACGGTTCGGGTTGTGGGATTTACCTTTCCGGAAGGACCGGTATCACCGTTAAAAATCTGACTGTCGCCGGATTTAGCTATGGCATCCAACTCTACAATTCCAGCGGCAACGCAGTCGAAGAGAACAACACGAGCTCGAACAGCAGATACGGCATTTGCCTTAATAATTCAAACGGCAACACTGTGACGGGTAATTCCGCCTCGGACAACCACGAAGGAATTTTCCTCCATAATTCCGTTGGCAACATCCTGACAGCGAATGTTGCTTCAAATAACTACTCTGGAATTTACCTTTATTACAATTGCAATGCCAACACTCTGACGGACAACACTACCTCGAAAAACTCTCATGGCATCTACCTTTACAATTCGAGCGGCAACACACTTACAGACAACACAACGAACTTGAACAGTTACTATGGAATCTACCTATACGACAAATGCAGTAATAACATACTGACAAATAACACCACCAGTTGGAACAAAAGTCATGGAATATATCTCTACAATTCCAGCGGCAACACCCTGATAGGAAACATCGCTTCGCGTAACTATCCAGGTATTTACTTCTACTACAATTGCAACGACAATGTTTTGATGCATAATACAACTTCGAATAACTATTTTGGAATCTACTTTAACTATAACTGCAATGACAACGAGGTATACCAAAATAACTTCATAAATAACCAGACACATGCTATTGTTTCTTCCTGCACAGGAAATGTTTTCTGCCATCCGATGCCGACCGGTGGTAACTACTGGAGCGGCTGGACAACACCAAACGAAGACGGAGATGCCATTGTAGATAATCCTTATGTTTTCACCTCCGGACAGGATGCTCTTCCCTGGGTTCGCAAAAATGCCTGGGCCAACCTGCCCCCAACCGCCGATGCCGGATTAGACCAGATATCACATCCCGGAGAAACGGTTACACTGGACGGCAGCGGCAGTTCAGACGCGGAGGAGGATTACCCCTTGGCATACTCGTGGCAGTTCACATCTAAACCTGAGGGCAGCATAGCGGTGCTCTCAAATGCCGATACTGTGAGCCCGTCTTTTACAGTTGATGTGCTTGGAGACTACGTTATCGAACTGGTCGTAACCGACAGTCTTGGCGCTCAGAGCACAGCAGACCAGGTTACGATAGGTACATTCAACGAAATTCCTGTTGCAGACGCCGGACCGGGCCAGACGGTGCATCCGAGAGATACGGTTACACTGGATGGCAGCGGCAGCTCTGATCCGGAGGAAGACTATCCCCTGGCTTATTCATGGCAGTTTGTATCTAAGCCTGTAGGCAGTAGCGTAGTGCTGTCAGGCGCCAATACTGTGATCCCCTCTTTCATAGTTGATGTGCTTGGTGACTACGTTATCGAGCTGATTGTAACCGACAGTTTGGGTGCACAGAGCACCGCGGACCAGGTTGTAATAGGTACGTTCAATGCAGCCCCTGTTGCTGATGCAGGGCCGGACCAGGTTATTGTCGTAATAGGTACTACTGTCGGGCTTGATGGGACTAATAGCTTCGATCCCGAAGATGACGGGACAACATACTTATGGACAATAACGCAAAAACCAGCCGGAAGTCTGGCGGAGCTTTCCGATCCATGTTCGCCGACACCTGCTTTTGTAGCTGATGTCCATGCGGATTATGTGATAACACTTGTAGTTACCGATGAGTTTGGGGCTGCAAGTGACCCGGATAGTGTCACGATTAGTTTTGAGAATATACCACCCGTAGCCGATGCCGGTGCAGGTCAGACTGTCATGGCAGGAGATACGGTGTCTCTTGATGGTAGTGGAAGCACAGATACCAACGGCGACCAGCTTAGCTATAGCTGGAGTTTTGTATCCAGGCCGGAAGGCAGCCTCGCTGAGTTTACCAATCCCACATCAGCCCAGCCGAGTTTTGTGACCGATGAGCCGGGTGATTATGTAGTTAGCTTAGTAGTAAATGACGGCTTTGTGGACAGCGATGCTGTTACTATTACTATCACAGCCCTCAGTCATCAGGGGGAAGCCATCAAGGCGCTTTTAGAGAGTATTGACGTTGTCAATGAACTTGACGAGGCGATTTTGAAGAATGGAAACGAAACAAGAGATTCCCTAATCAACAAGATAAATGCAGTTTTGGGGATAATCTATCAGGAGAACTATGCGACTGCCAAAGGTAAGCTGGAAAATGACGTTCTGGAACGCATTAATGGCTGTATTATTTCCGGTACTCCCGACAGTGATGACTGGATAATGACCTGTATGGGTCAAGGCCGGGTTTATCCGCTTGTTAACAAGGCCCGGGGACATTTACAGAATCTTATTTGAGTGAAATTGTGGTGACAGGTTTTTCCTACACTAAATACGGTTATTCTTTATGTTAGGTGTAAACACGGCTGGAAAAGGAGATTGATAATGGGTAAGCGAGCAAATCTGAAAACGTGGCTCGTAATTTCAGCATTATTAATGATGGCTGCCGCTGCTGCGAATGCTGCGGGAGCAACAATTTACGTTGATGCCACCAAAAACGGTGACGGTTCAAGCTGGGCCGATGCTTACAAGTACCTTCAGGATGCTTTGACTGCCGCTACAAGCGGTGACGAGATTTGGGTAGCTGAAGGTATTTACATACCCGACAGGAGTTTAGCCGATCCTGACGGCAGCGGGGACCGGGCCGCTGCGTTTTACCTGAAGACCGGCGTGGGAATCTATGGCGGATTTCCAATCGGAGGCGGCTCATGGGATGATAGAGACCCGGAAGCCTACAGAGCGATACTCAGCGGTGACCTGAACGGAGATGATGCGGGCTTGACCAATAATGCTGAAAACAGCTACCATGTTGTCAGGGCTTCGGGCACTAATTCCACGGCCGTATTGGATGGCTTCACCATAACCGCAGGAAACGCCGACGGAAGCGGGATAGACGGTGACGGCGGCGGGATGTATAACTATCAGAGTAACGCGATTATTATCCACTGTACTTTCACAGGAAACTTCACCAAAAAGAGAGGCGGCGCAATCGCCAACAAGCAGTGCAACATTACAGTAGCTAACTGCATGTTCAAGGATAATGTTGCGGATAACGCTGGTGGCGGTATATTCAACCAGAACAGCGATCCGAAGATTATCAATTGTGTCTTTATCAATAACACGGCGGGAATCTTCGGTGGCGGGATACATAACTGCTCGGCCAGCAATGAGACGGTTATCAACTGTACCTTCTTTGGTAATTCCGCGGACGACTACGGCGGCGGTATAAGCAATGACGCCAGTAGCTCAGTGGTAATCAATTGCATCCTTTGGGGTAATACGGCTCCAAACGGCTCTCAACTCTCATTGCAATCCACTTCTTCATTATCTGTCAGTTACTCCGATCTTCAAGGCTCTCAGCCGGCAATATATAATGGTGGGAGCAGTTCAATCGCCTGGGGACTTGGTAACATTGCTGATAATCCGCTGTTCAAACCGGACAATTACCATATCCAGGGTGGTTCACCGTGCATCGATGCAGGTGATCCGAGTCTCGATTACACGGGACAGACTGACGTCGACGGCGAGGCACGCGTGATGGGCCAATGTGTGGATATCGGCAGCGATGAGGTGTTCATACTTGTTTACTATGTGGACGATGATGCGCCCGGTGATCCGGGGCCGGGAAGTCCTGACATCAGCGATCCGCTCGAAAACGGCAGCCAACAGCACCCATTTGATTCGATTCAGGAAGCCATTGATGCGTCTGCAGGTCATGCAATAATAAACGTTTTGGATGGAACTTATAAGGGTCTGGGTAATCGTGATATCGACTTTTACGGCAAGGCAATCATATTGCGCAGTCTGAATGGCCCGGCTAACTGTATTATCGACTGTGAGGGCTTAGGCCGTGGATTTGATTTTCATTCAGGAGAAACACAACAGACAATAGTGGACGGATTTACTGTTACCAACGGCCAGGCTGATTCCGGCGGCGCGGTCCGCTGTGTGAACTCCAGTCCTCAAATCAGAAACTGTATAATTAGCAAAAATAAACCCGATGGCATTTGGACGGAAGGTGATGGTGCCCTAATTACCGGCAATACCCAAATCATCTCCAACAATCTTACGGGCAGCGGCACCCTGCAATTGGAACCCAACACCGTAATCAACATGCATGGCTCCAATATCTTCTGTAATTTGGCCGGTCCCGGCACTATAAAGGTCAACATTCATACAGAACTAACTATTGGCGGTAATGCGGTTGTCGACCTCTATAATCCTGATGACCCTAACGCCAACGGTGGAATTGAATGTGAGGGTCCTTTGCAGGTAAATGATAATGTTCAAATTCGCAACGCGAATATCGACGTTATCGTCGCCAGTATCGAAGACGATTCGGATGTTTCACACTGTCGAATCAGTGTCAACTCAACGGCACCTTATGGTCAGTTCTTTATTGGGCCTAATGTCGATGTCACTTATTGCGTGTTTAAAGGCGATGGTGACCGTTATGTGAACCTTGATCCTTCGACCTATGTTGGATTATTTCAGGATAATAAAATATTTATTACAGTCAACGAAGGTAAGGGTCAAACGTGGGGCGGGCTGTTTGAGGCGCGCGGATTAGATAATCTCACGCCCCATTCGTGCGAACCTAATGAGTTTTTGTGCCAGGTGGCACCGGGAACCATCCCATCCTGCAGTGTGACCGCATGGTCGGTAGAGCAGTTTGTGGTTGCCGCAAATGCAAAAGTAAATATTAGTAACCGGACCAACTTCCAGCCACCTTACGGTTTTGCCGGAGACGACGAAGTCCTTTATGTCAAGGAACTGATTCTCCGCGAGAATTCTGTTCTCAATACCGGCTTCAATCGAATCTATTATGAAACTTTGATTGTCGAACCAAACGCTGTTATAAGAGACGTGCCACTGTTAGATTTTTCACTGACTACCATAGCAATGAATAACTTAATTGAATATTATGTCCGCATAAGGGACAATAACTACGAGGATCCCGAAGATCCATGCAATAACAGGATTCATGTCGAACGAGTTGTCGGCAGTGCCCCTGATCCCAACGGTATGATGCGGATGACCAACCTGCTCGATGAGAGCACGGATCAGGTCGTGAATGCCCGTGCGAAAGGGATGTTCTCCAAGGCCAACGAAGATGAAATTCTGATTTGGTTACAGTTTTTATTCGGCACTTCAAAGCCCGGCCTGGAGATGGCTGAACTGGTAGTTTACCTGTCTGATGTAGCTGAAATTCTGGAACATAACGATCCGAATCGCATAGACCATTATGTCGAGGTGGCCCGCTTGTATCTGCCTCCGGACGACCAGTACGGCTCAGTAGATTCAGAACACTTCGGAGTCTTCGAAAAAACTGTCTCCACAAGTGACTTAAATTTCATCAGGGGCGTCCGCATGGAGCTGGAGCTTGTCGGCCCTGAGGGGACGTGGATTCTGATCGACAATTGGGACCCCTTTGTCTCGTGCATATACTGCGGTGATGTAACGGGAGATTACGGTGTAACCGCCAGAGATTACCTGACTGTGCTTGGTGAAAGTGGAGAATTAAGCAACGGTACTACCGAATCGGGAGCTTCACTACACTGTCTCGATTTTGACTTCAGCCCTGATGGTTTTTTAGATGCGACTGACTTAATGGGATGGGATTGGGAGGAATGGCTGGTTTCAGAGGGTTCGATAACTGATTTGTGTTTCGATCTTTGTCTTACGCCCTGTGGAGGAGGTGAAACTTCAGGTTCTGCGGCATCCATGTTTGAGACAATATCACCCCTCGAATTTCAGACTACTGAATCCACCGGTTTTACAGGCTCGCTTCTTATTGCCGGTAAAAGGTTCGACACTTACTATCAGGATTTCCTGAGCGACCGGCTTTACGAATTTGATGAAAGCTATAATCTCATCGGCGGGCCTTACGCCATGCCTACTGCCCGACTTAACGGAAGGCTTGTTCGAGATCATAACGACCTGCTCTATCAGTTAAACGTGGAAGAAGGTTTAGTTAGATTTTCCGACCTTAGCTCAGTCATACCGCGAGGACAGGGTTGTTCTGTAAGCAGTGAACCGCGATATGGTCTGCCTGCCACTGTTTATGTAGGTTTTCAGGACGATCTTGGGAACACGTGGGGTCGGCCTGTGCTTGATGCCGCCTTCGACTCTGAGGGCAATGTTTATGTTACACCGGTAGTAGTTGATACCGGTGTCGGCAGTCCGTATTTGGCCGCGGCCAAGCTTGCGTTGTCGCCAACTGAGACGCCGCCTTACAATGTTGTCAAAATCTATGATGATCCTCCTCAGCCGACTGATACCCAGAAGCGTGATAACCTGTGTGAAATCGAATTGGATGACAGCGGTAACGTCTATGTTATCAACAGCGGCTTTTCAAACAGCAGTGACGTCTTGTGGGTTTACGACAGTGACGGAGGTATTAACAAATGTGAACTGCAAAGTCTCGGCATCTACGGCCCGGTTGGGCTTTGCTGCTCCAGCTATGATAATTCCCGGCTCTATATATCATCCTCTCTGAATGAGCCGGATGCGAGTTCTGTTTCATTATACGTTTTATCTACGGCCGACCTTACCCTGGTAGAGTCCATGACCATCAATAATTTAGGCCATATAACCGATGTTACAGAGGATCCCATAACCGGCACTCTCTGGGTTGTTGGTTTTACAATGCCGCAGTATATGACCTACTTACCGGCAGACCTGTCACAGATGCCTCAGTTCTATCTACCATATCTGGCGGCTGTTTCTTATGGCAGCAGCGGGCCGGTTCAAGCCACACAATTGACAAACGCCGCAGATTTGGGCTTGCCGTTGTCTGTTGCGTGGGTCGGCGCCGTTCCGGAAAAATGTCGTGGTGCAGACCTGGACGGCTCCGGTGACGTAAACTTTGGTGATTTTGCCATACTCAGCTCCCAGTGGTTACAAGCTCCGGGGACACCATCTGCTGATATCGCTCCGGAAGTTGCCGGAGATAGTATAGTCAACTTCCTGGACCTGGCAGTTCTGGCCGACCAATGGCTGGGAACCGGCTGTCAATAACAGACGATTTTAAATACGCAGGTCGATTGAGTTTGAACAAAAGGGCTTGATTGAGCAGCGATGACAAAAGCTATTGGGGGAGCAATAACGCGGAGGGTAGAGTGGCTCTGAAAACGGCTGGTCAGTTCCATGTGAAAGGGCAAGAGGGAAGAAACATGTATCTAAGGTGATTTGGAGTTAGTTTGAGAATCCGGGACATCATAAATGGTCAAGCCGGTCATTTTCATTATCCTTGTTGGCAATATTCTGCTAAAGAGACAGGCAATTACAAAACAAGTCGTCACCCCGATGACACCATATAGCAAGCCGTTTAAATCTGTTCCAAGCTTTACATATAATAGCGTACAGATACTCGCGATGGCACCAATCCATGCGTGAATAACACTTACTTTTCGAGTAAAGATTCCCAACATAAACAGGCCTGCGAGTGTCCCCCCTAATAATCCCATAATCCCGATAAAGAAGTCCCAGAGATACTTGATTTCTATACTGGCCATCAACATAGCGACTGCTGTGCCGGATACCCCCAGAGCTATGATTAAACATCTTGCTAACAGAAGATAAGTGCTTTCAGCGAGGTTGGGCCTGAATCGCCGGACAAAATCAGTCGTTACGGCGGTTGAAATCGAGTGCATGCTGCTGTCAAGGCTTGACATGGCGGCTGCAAATACACCGGCAATGACAAGTCCGGCCAGGCCCGGAGGCATCTGTCGAGAGATGAACAAGGCGAAAATCTGGTCGGCCTTTTCGAGAGGAACTAAACGCTGTGGATTGGATTTGTAGAAGACAAATAATCCCGTGCCAACCAACAGGAAAAGTACGCCCGCGAAGACAGCCAGAAGACCATTTATCCAGATTGCCCGGGCGGCCTGCTTCTCGTCCGGTGTAGTCAGGTAACGCTGGATGACCGTCTGGTCGGTTGTGTACGGCACGAGGGAATTTGTAAAGATGGCGCCGAGGATAACAACGATTAAAGCATCTTTTGTCCAGTCCCAATTCAGATTCGCAATGTTAAACTTATCGTTCTCCATGCCAGTGGAAATGAGCTGACTTAAACCTCCGTCTAAGTTTGTGATGATAATCCCTAACGCAATAAGAGCCCCCCCAACGAGAACGATAACCTGTAAGACATCCGTCCAAATTACCGCTTCCATACCCCCGACAACAGTGTAAATAGTACTGAGCAAACCCATTAAGGCGATGCACAGGTAGACATTCATGCCCGTGACGGCAGATAAGGCAAGGGCTGGAAGTAAAACAACTATTCCCATTCGACCGAGTTGAAAGGCTATAAAGGAAAAACTACCGAGTAATCTGATGCTTACAGAAAAACGTTTCTCCAGGTACTCGTATGCAGTGGTGATATTGAGTCGCCGGAAGAAGGGAAGGTATAAGTAAATAATGAATGGGGCGATTGCAAATATACCAATGTTTAATATCAGTAGTACCCAGTCTGTAGCATAGGACCTTGCGGGCATGGCTAAAAATGTAATCGCGCTTAACTGTGTGCCAAAGATACTCAATCCCGCCGCCCACCAGGGGATTCGCTTTCCGGCCAGGAAGAAATCATTTGTTGTTTTTTCTCGTTTTAGGAAGTACAAACCCATGCCTATCAATACCACTAAATAGGCCCCCAGAACCACCCAATTCAATCTCCCAAAACTACCCGCTATCGGAGTTTGTTTTGCCCATAAGACATTTGGTGTTCGGACGCCGGGTCGAACTTCACCGGTAGGGACTACATATTGACCTTTCCATTTTGGGATGGTGGTTGTCACCGGCGGCCACGTCCCGGCATTGCGATATTTGCCTAAATCGCTTGGGATACTCTTAGGAAACTTCCCCATCTTCGTCCATGTGTCAGTGGTGGTATTGTAAACGAGTAAGTCAGTACCAAAGCCTGGATGTTTATCTTTCAGTTCTGCCGCGCGAAAGAAGTTCTCGCCATCGTCGCCACTGAGGAAAAGGATATGTGCGTGGCCAAGAGGTATACCCGGATTTGGGGCAGCCACTATGGGATGGGGGGCATCAGCGATTCTCTTCCATCGTTTGCTTTGTGGGTTGTAGCGGTAGCAATCGGTTAGAAACTCGCGTGTTGCTTTCCCATCAGTTCCTTTATAAAGCCGGGCGCCGCTCATAAGAAATACATCTCCTTCCTGCGCAGCCATTACAGGCAGTATTCGCGCTTTGCCCGGACAAGGCTCCAGTTGTTCCCACTTCATATTCTGAGTGTGTACAGACAGGTCCAACGCCCAAAAATTCCTGAGTGCTTCTTTACTGGATGGTGTTTCCTGCCCCCCAGCTATGTAAACTATATCGTTTACCAAAACAGAAGCCGAGAAAGCACAGGGCCTTGGCAACGGTGGAAGGGGAAGAATTTCGAGCTTATTTTCGGTCCAATTCAGCATGAAGACATCAGCGTAGTGCCGGTCTTTATCACCGCCGCCCAAGCAGATAATCTTCTCATCCCATGTCACCGAAACACCATATCCCAATGGTCGCGGCAGCTTGAATTCACTTAACCACGTGCCTTTTGGGTCAGTGAGCGCAAAGACTTTGTCGTGCCAGACTTTGGGATTACCCTCCCAGGGAGGACCATCCGGGAAATTGGCGCCACCTGCAATTATAAGAACACCATTTGAAACACCTACGAACGGACCAGCCAAACCGATAGGATCGGGCAGGGACGGTAGTTGTGACCATTCCAGAACGGTCGGCGATTTCTCAAGTTTGGCCGCTAATGCTGTGGAAGGTGACAAGATCAGGAAAAAAACTGCCAGCAGGAGGGTATTATTTCTGTTTCTTTTACGTGGACCTTGCCTTTGGAAGTATTGACGAATCTTTTTTTTCATCTATCACCCTGTTGCTTTGACTTCATTGACAACATTTTGTGGATTACCTGCAAGGAATGCGGCCACGTTATCGACGACCACTTTGAGCAGTCTTTGGCGTGCTGAACGCGTGGCCCAGGCGATGTGAGGTGTGATGTAACAATTTTTAGCTTTAAGAAGGGGATTGTCCTTCTCCGGTGGTTCCGAAGATAACACGTCCAAACCGGCACCGGCAATCACCTCATTATTCAATGCCTGTGCCAAAGCCTGCTCATCTACCAACGGCCCGCGACCGGCATTGATAAGAAACGCTGTATTCTTCATCAGCTCCAAACACTCTTTGTTTATGATATATTGTGTTTGAGGTGTCAGGGGGCAGTGCAGACTGACAACATCACTGGAACGAAAGACATCCTCCAAGTCAACGAATTGACATCCTTCCGGCATGCTTGATGGTTTAACGACGTCATAAGCGATGACTTTCATCCCGAAAGCCAGAGCCAACTTTGCTGTGGCTTTGCCGATTCTTCCAAAGCCGATTATCCCCATAGTCAGCCCCGCCAATTCGATCAGAGGCGTGTCCCAGTAACAGAAATCTATGTTGGAAGCCCACTTTCCATTTTTTACAGTCTCGCTGTGTGCACCGACATGGTGAGCAAGGTTTAGCAAATGAGCAAAGACCAACTGCGCTACGGACGGGGTGCTGTAGGCCGGGACGTTAGTAACCGGGATGCCCGCATCGAGTGCCGCTTCAATGTCCACTACGTTATAGCCTGTAGCCAATACCCCGATGTATTTTAGCTTTGGAAGTTGTTTAATTACATCAGCGGACAATACGGTTTTGTTCGTGAGCGCAATTTCGGCCTCTTTAGCACGGGACACGACCTCTTCGGGTGGTGTGCGGTCATAAACTGTGCAAGTACCCAGGGCCTTTAGGTCATTCCAGGTCAAATCACCCGGATTTAGTGTATAGCCATCTAATACAACGATATTCATTACCTATTTTCCCTGCTTATCTTATTTCTCAGATTAAACCAGTGAACTATGCGGCCAATAGTGATTATAGTCCATTATCTGACACCCGGCAACATATCCCGGAACAAATTACATTTTACATCTCAATTGCTGAATTCATCCCATATTTTTATCGACTTCGTTTACTGAGTATGGTAATGGGCCTTGCCGTGTTAAAGATGAGCTTTGCATTTATGAGGCAGACTTGGTATCCTTATTTCACAATTCATATTTATGTGTTTTGGGAAAAGGTGAATTAAGGTGAGCAATTGAGGATAGGATTATGATGTTTCGATTAAGAGGGTTGGAAAAGCGCAGTTTTTTACTGTTTATTTTCCTGGTAATTAGTGCTGTATTACCGGGAGTATCTAATGAAACCTTTGGGGGGACATATTATGTATGGGAGAAAGTGGAAATAACTCTAAAAGCTGCGAATTCGCAAGACAATGCTTATAAGGAAGTTGAGGTTTGGGTCGATCTGGAAGGGCCCGAATCCGTATTCAAGAAGCGCTGTTACGGTTTCTGGGATGGCGGTGACATATTTCGTATCCGTGTTACGGCTACCACTGCCGGCAAGTGGAATTGGCGTAGTGGCTCGAACCAGCAGGATTCGGGGCTGAATGGCAAAAAGGGTAATTTCACCGCCCGTCCATGGTCCGCAGCGCAAAAGCAGGAAAATCCCTGTCGACGTGGTATGATTAAGGCGTCCACAAATGGTCACGCTTTTGAATACGCTGATGGAACACCTTATTTCCTTCTGGGTGATACATGGTGGTCCACCTCAACCTTTAGATATCGGTGGTATGACGATGACAATCAACGTCCCATTGGCCCGGATGCCGGTTTTAAGGATTATGTACGTTTTCGCAGGGAACAAGGCTTCAATTGTATTGCGATGATAGCCGCGTTTCCGAACTGGGCCAATGACGACAAACCTTCGACGTTAAAAACGGCCAATGGTACAGTGCTTCGTTCTGCGTGGAAGCAGCCCGGCACAAACAGTGCCAAAAATATGACCGATGAGGACGGCAATCGTGCGTTTGACTTGCCGGGCAAGGTACCCGGTTACGAGAATTACTTTCCCGATGTTGACCGTATTAATCCCGAATATTTCCAGAACATGGACAGGAAGATTGACTACCTGAATAGTCAGGGATTTGTCCCTTTTATCGAGGTGTCCCGCCGGGACATCGGCCAGGCGTGGAAAAAGTATTACCAGTGGCCCCAGTCTTATACGCGCTATATCCAGTATATTTGGAGCCGGTATCAGGCCAATATATGCCTGTTTAGTCCGGTCCATCTTGACTGGACCGGAGCGACCATATCGTCAGACGATTGGAATGAGGCAGCGAACAAAGTTATTGAGAAATATGGTCCCCCTCCGTTTGGGACCCTGG
>Ga0209427_10003617_pt1 | contig 18066 bp, 12 predicted proteins | sample DeeMarSWOR136_30_FD_187465 | JGI IMG/M metagenome (GOLD analysis project Ga0209427, IMG submission 187465) | Marine sediment microbial communities from White Oak River estuary, North Carolina - WOR-1-36_30 (SPAdes) (version 2) | ecosystem: Environmental > Aquatic > Marine > Intertidal zone >...
CCCGTTGTGTGATTCCGAACCGGCCAGCAAAATTGTTTTAGAGCTGCTGCTATTCGCCCTTGCAAAATCTGAAACTCTTGCAAGTCATGAAGGGAAAGACTGGTACGAGACACAACGCGCGGAGTGGGGTCGTATTCTTTCAGTTTACCTGAAGGGAATCGGGTCGGTCGAAGATTTTAAGGAACAGTAGCGGTCAATGCGTGCACAAGCACACTAGCTTTACTGCTTTAAGCAGGATACAGGCGGGCTGACATTCCTCGTCAGCCCGCCTGTTAACATAAATTCAGCCATATTTCATGGGAAAGGTCACGAAGACAATTATTCTTGAAATGAATGCAGAACGTTATAATATATCAGTATGCAGAAATTTCAGAATAAGATAATATGCAACGATTGTATAAATGTCCTCGGCAAGGTTCGCAAACCCTTTGCAGACCTCATCTTCGCCGATCCGCCTTTCAATATCGGCTACAAATACGATAAATACAACGACAACGTCAAAAGCAAAAACTACATCGCATGGACAAAAGACTGGATGGCCGCCTGCAAAAAAGTCCTCAAGCCCCATGGCTCCTTCTACATAGCCATAGGTGATGATTACGCCGCGAACGTAAAAATAATAGCTGATGAGATCGGCCTCTTTATGCGAAACTGGATTATCTGGCACTACACCTTCGGCCAGCAGTTGAAGAAAAAGTTCGCACGCTCACATACACACATATTATATTTTGTAAAAGATAAAATTAATTTTACTTTCAACCCAGACGCCGTGAGAGTAATATCGGATAGGCAGAGGGTTTATAAAGACAAACGCGCCAATCCTAATGGCAAAATGCCGGATGACGTCTGGGATGAATATCCTCGTATTTGTGGCACATTTGAGGAGCGTACAGACTTTCCTTGCCAGATGCCAGAAAGCTTACTTGCTCGTATTATAAGAGTCAGTTCTTATGAAAGAGATTGGGTGCTCGATCCTTTTAGTGGTTCAGGCACCACCGCAGTGGTGGCCCATAAGTTGAATCGTATATATACAGGTATTGAAATTTCTAAAAGTTATGTGCGAGAATCGCGAGCACGTATCAGTCTATCTGAAGGTCTGCCGGTCGAAGGAGAAGGATTACCAAAATGGCCCGTACATGCTGATCGAGAGTTGAAATGGCTTTATCATGAAAATAAAGTACCGGATGGCCAGCTTCGCAAAAACAAAACGCTTTTAACTCTGTTCACAACGAAATTAAATGAGCGCTTGAAAAAAGTTAAACAATATACACCTAATGAAGTTACAAACCGTCTGGAAAAACTACGGAAATCTGGCAAGTTGGGCGCTCTTAGGGGAGAGAGAATTCGGACGAAATAAGGACAAATCCCATTGAAGATAAAAAATTTTCTCCTGCTCTGCCTGCCTTTCATCGCCAGTGCGGCGATGCTCACCGTGATACAGGCCCCAATTAACCTCTCGCCCCTGGCATGGATATCGCTTGTCCCCTTTATCCTCTCCTGCTCGCCCGATTCAAAACCAAAATCCCTCGCCCTTGCCGCCTATCTTATCTCGCTCTGCTACTGGCTCGCCAATATCTACTGGATAGCGCCGATAACCCTGATGGGCTGGACATCGCTATCCCTGTACACTGCCCTGTCATGGCCGATACTCGCCCTCTGCCTGCGATACTGTAGAATAAAAAAGATACCCTTATTCCTGGCCGTCCCCGTTCTGTTCGTCGGCGCAGAACGTCTCCGAGGCTGCTTCTTCGGCGGATTCTTCTGGCGATTCCTCGCACACAGCCAGTATACGAACATCACCATCATACAGATAGCCGACATCTTCGGTGCAGCCGGAATCTCATTTCTCATCGCTATGGTCAATGGCCTCCTGTCCGATTTGATAATCGCTGCCCGCCAAAAACAGCTATTGAAATTAAAACTCTTCCTGAAAACCGCCTTCGTTGCCATCGCCCTTCTCGCGACTATTCTTTACGGCCGATGGAGAATAAATCAATCGGAAAAGTTCGTAACCGATGGCCCTCTTATTGCCTCCCTGCAGTCAAACGTCCCGCAGTGGATTAAGAGAGAGGCCCTACGGGGAGAGCCTAATATTGCCGAGAAGACCTCTGAGGAAATCTTCGACGAGCTGATGCAAAAAAGCAGGGCAGGGATCGAGGAAGGCGCCGACCTGGTCATCTGGCCCGAGACTATGGTGCAGGCAACTTTAAATGACGAGGTACTGGTATTTTTTGATCCCAATAGCCAGCCCGTTCTCTTCGACAAGGCGCTCTCCGGGCACGCCGCAAACAATGCGTACCTGCTCATCGGCGCCTACTCAGGCAAAGTAGGATTTCGAAACAACGAGCCTGTATGGGCCGCCAGGTACAACTCGGCTTTTCTTTACAGGCCTGACGGTTCAAAGTATCAGAAACAATACAGCAAGATACACCTTGTCCTCTTCGGCGAGGTCCTGCCTTTTAGGAAAAGTTCTCCTTTCCTCTTCAACATTTTGATGAAATTTAATCCTTATGGTTACGACCACTCGCTCGACGCCGGCACCGAATACACTGTTTATGAAATGACCGCCCCCGTCAAAAACACCACGCCGGAACGCCAACCACGCCCTTATAAATTCAGCGTCATCATTTGTTATGAAGCCACAATACCCGACCTTGTCAGAAAATTTGCACTGGACAACACCGGCAAAAAGAAAATTGACTGGCTCATTAACATAAGCAACGATGGATGGTTTGTAAGGTTCAGGGACGAGAAGGTTTTACCCAGCACGGAGCTGTCCCAACACATGGCTATATGCGTCTTTCGCTCTGTTGAGAACAGGCTCAGTATCGTCAGAAGCGTCAATACCGGCATAAGCTGCATAATCGACACACTCGGAAGAGTAAAAAATGGATATTTGGCCGGAACTTTGCCCGACAGGGCGATACAAAGAACAGGCGTCGATGGATGGTTCCTCGATAAATTACAGATAGATAAAAGAAAAACCTTTTTCAGTAAATACGGCCAATGGCTGGATTTTTGTTGTGCTTTATGCCTCGTTTTGTTCATAATAGTTACACCTTTGGCCGGTTTTATCCGAAATAAGAAATATCGTATGTTTTCAAGACAGCGACAAAATGAAAGATAAAAATAAGAACGATAAAAGGCAAAAAACAATGTACATGAAACTGCTCGCCGCTTGCGCGTTGACTGCTTATGCACTGCTCTGTTTCGGCTGCCAGGAAACCGTCATATCTACAAGAACAGAATGGCTCGCACCTGTCTCTCCTAACAGCCTCGTACCGGAAGCTACACAAATCATCCGCACCGCCTTAAACGATCCTGATCCCGCAGTCAGGGTCAACGCTATTGAAGTTGTCGCTGTAAGCAAACGAATCAGGTTGATCCCTAAAGTACAACGACTGCTCAAAGATGAATTCGTACCCGTTAGATTTGCGGCCGTGCTGGCGATCGGCGATTTGGAATACTCGCTGGCCGCTAACGCCCTGACCGCTCTGCTGCAGGACCAAAACGAAAACGTCAGGATTGCCGCAATGTACGCCCTCGGAAAGATTGGCTACCCTGGCAACTTCGAAAAGATTCGCAAGGCAATAGCCTCCCCCGACCAGACCGTCCGCGCCAACGCCGCTTTGCTGCTCGGCAAAAGTGGAGATGAAAGTCCGCTTACAAAACAGGCTCTATGGTGGACACTGCGCAGGCAGGATTCAAATGACATGGTCAGATTCCAGACAGCCGAAGCAATTGCAATGCTCGGCGACGAGAGAATATACCCAAAGTTATGGTCAATGCTGATAAGCGCTTACGCTGATGACAGGGTAATGGGGATAAAAGCGATGGGAGCGCTGGGTACTTTACAGGCTAAAGACTCCTTGATTACTATGCTCGATGACAACGTAGTCGAGGTCAGACTGGCCGCGGCTGAGCAGCTCGGTATCCTAAAAGATACTACTGGAGAGCCTGTTGTACTCGAAGTTTTTTCAAAAAATCTCACTGCAAAACTTGACCCACAGAGCCGGGAGCGACTTAACGTGCGCACCGCTCTGGCGATTGGACGAATTGGAACAACTTCTCTGACCCGTTTCCTGCCAAAACTCCTCAGAGATGAGTCAAAAAATGTTCGTATTGCCGCTGCAATGGCCGTTTTCAACACAAAATGAAAAATTCATAATCCGGATATGCCTTTGTCACCCGTCACTCTTCAAGTCTCATAATCCATTGCATACCACCTGCTTACGAACGTTTCCGCACCCTTTCACGTATAAAATCGGGATTGTAATTTACCCATCTCCCCCATTTTACCAAACATGAGAACAAAAGCAAAACTGCCTGCATGACAAATATAAAGGCTGGCGCGATAAAATAGGTAAAAATTTACTTGATTTTTCCATCCGTAATGTGTAAAGTAGTAGTGTAGAATTTACGATATCCTGATATATCGGACATACGGAAAATATACAAAAAAAAGCACGAATTTGCGAAAGGGGCTTGTTTTGAGTACGCTGACAAAAATTCTGATAGTTTTAGTGACGATATCCTCGATTTTCCTCTGCGGCATCGTCGTAACTTATGTCGCCCTCGCCGACAATTACAAAGAAGAACACGACAAAATCAAAATCGAACGGGATGCCCTCGTAGAAAGCGAGAAGAGTTTAACTGAGCAACGAAATGCGATGGAAACCGCAAAAAATGATAAGGAAAACGAGTTAAACAATGAAATTGACAAGCTAAACACGAAAATCAGCACATTAGAGGCCGAGTTAAAGGTAGTCGAAGCACAAAAAAAGCATGAGGAGAAGCGAGCAAGCGACATGGCAAGCGTCGTGGAAACAACGACACAAACTTCCAAAGAGACGACAAAGTTGTTGATGGATACGCAGGCTCAGCTAACTAAACTTGAAGCTGAACAAACCAAACTGAAAGCACAGTTCGATGATACTTCTGGTACACTTCTGGAGAAATTAGCTGTAATACAGACCCTGGAAAAAGAAAAGAAACAGCTCATCGAGGAAAAGGTTGAATTGCAAAACAGACTGGACAAGCTCCTGCAGCCGGTAGGTAAAGCCACTGCCCCCGCCGTGACCGTCACTCCCAAAATAGAAATAGCCCGGCCGGCACCCGTTATCGCAAAGAAAATCGGCCTAAAAGGACAGGTAACCGCCGTAGATACGAAAAACAAGATGGCCAGCATTTCCATAGGCACGGCCGATGGTGTCAAGGAAGGGATGAAATTCCACGTTACTCGAGGAGATAAGTTCATTTGCGATATTCTCATCATAGACGTAGATGCCGAAGAGGCCGTCGGGGCACTCGAACTCGTACAGGATCAACCAAGGACCGGAGATACCGTTACAACTAATTTGTAGCGGTTGAACCCAATCCGGAAATGGAAAATAATTAAGAAAAAGTAAATTCTGAACTCTTCTATCTGAGGTCGATATATGAGTCCTAACAGGCGGATAAGAGGCGGCAAGGTTATCGCAGTAGACAATCTTTACACCGTTATACTTGCTTTGACCTTCTGTGTCATACTGGCAACAGCTGCGTTTGTTGCATACAAATGCTATTTCCAGTACGAAACTATCTTTAAAATTCAACAGCCAGGCCTATTTTGAACACAATGGAAATCGCCGATAACGCGGAATTATACCTTATTTCCCGACGGTCCCATCCCTATCGCCCCACTTCACAAACAAAAAAGAATTTTTTTTATCCCTCTTGACAACCGCGCCGTTTATATATAAATAGTAAAAAATTGATATTTAAGAAGGGAATCGAAGGTGCTGCTGGACACTATCTTAGGCTGGTTCAGTATGGACATGGGGATTGACCTTGGTACGTGCACTACTCTGGTTTGTGTCCGTGACAAAGGTATTGTACTAAATGAACCCTCCGTTGTTGCTGTTCGCAAGGGTACAAACATTGTCCTGAACAATGGCGAAGCTGTCGGACTCGTCGCTCGCGAAATGCTCGGCAAAACTCCGGGTTCTATCAGCGCTATAAGACCACTAAAAGACGGCGTAATCAGCGACTTTGAAATCACCGAGGCTATGCTCGGATATTTCATAAGAAAGGTCCACGGCAGGGGTGGACTCGTAAGGCCGCGGGTTGTTATCGCAGTTCCAAGCGGGATAACCGCTGTTGAAAGACGCGCCGTTATTGATAGTGCCGAACGCGCCGGGGCCAGAAAGGTATACCTCGTCGATGAGCCGATGGCCGCCGGTATCGGTGCCGAGCTGCCGATCACAGACCCCACCGCTTCTATGATTGTAGATATCGGAGGTGGAACAACAGAGGTCGCGATTATGAGCCTGGCAGACATTGCAACGGCTGAATCAATAAGAATCGGTGGAGATGACATGGATGAAGCCGTCATCAGTCATCTCAAAAAAACTTATAACCTCCTTATCGGAGAGGCAAGCGCCGAAAAAGTAAAGATACAAATAGGCTCCGCAGCTCCACTTGAAGAGGAATTGACGATGGAGGTCGCTGGTAGAGACACAATCTCTGGACTGCCAAGAAAAATCGTTATTACAAGCGAGGAAATTCGTGAAGCAATGCGAGACCCCATCGCTACTATTATAGATACCGTCACGACAACACTCGAAAAGGCAGAGCCGGAACTGGCTGCCGATTTGATTGAGAACGGTGTCCATATCTGCGGCGGCGCTTCATTGTTGAGGGGTATGGATGCTATTCTCGCGAATGCAACCGGACTAAATGTTCAAAGAGTGGAAGACCCCCTCAGTTGCGTTGCACGTGGAACAAGCGTCTACCTCGAAAATCTGGAGTTGTGGAAGGACACAATGGACCATAACGAGTACGGATGGGAGTAATTCGTCCTGAGTGCTGATTAATCACAGTATGAAATACGGCTATGGCAAGGAAGCTATTGAGAGCCCAGAGTCCCAAACGTGATAACCCGAGCTTGGGGGCAATCTCCAGACCAATGTTATTTACATGGTTTATGCTGACCGGCCTTATCCTGCTCTTCGCTCCGCAAAACCTCACAAATGACATTCAGTTTGCCTTTGCTCGTGTCTTCCGATGGCCTTTAACTATCGGAAAAAACATTTCTTTATATGCAAGAACAAGGCAGCCTGCCCCTGGAGCAAATTTCGATGAAAAATCACAATACGAGAACTATATAGCAAACCTTCAGGAACAGTTGCGACAAAAACACAGGGAAGTCATCGAGCTGTCCGGGCTGCGCGATAGATTTCATGCTCTGGAAAACGCGGGACTCATCATGGCTGATGTCATTAGGTCATCAATCAACGAAACAAGAAGCGAGCTGACAATCAACCGCGGACAAAGCGATGGACTCGTAAAAGGTCTGTATGTCCTCGGCGACAACAGTATCATCGGAAAGATTTCTGAGGTCTCCCCAAGAACGGCAAGGCTAAAATTGTTTACAGACCCGGCTTCAAGAATAGCCGTTAGGATAGGAAACTTAAATGTCGACAGGCTTATGCAGGGCCTGGGAAAAGACGAGGCTAAAATCAAATACATCCCTACAAAATACAAAATCAGGGTCGGAGACAAAGTCATGGCAAGAAAAAATCCGGGGCTCCTCGATACTTCTATGATTATCGGTGTTGTCGCAAGATGCGAAAGGGACGAAAGAAATCCTTCAATGTGGGATATATCCGTCAAGCCGGTCTGTGATATTGAAAGACTAAACAGTATTACCGTAATTATAATGAATCCACAAGACTAATCGAAGGCTCTCGTCCCGCACTTATTCTGCGAAAACTCACGCCGAATAGATGCGAGAAAGGCTGTGAGGATAAAAAATGCGATGGTTTCGCTTCGCTATCTTTGTCGCTTTTGTCGCCGTACTACAGGCCTCTCTGTTATTGGATATCATTGCTCTGCCGCCTTTGGGCAGCAAACCAAACTTATTATTAATAATGCTGGTTTTTTTCGCTATTAACAGCAACACCACCAATGCAATCATAACCTCATTCACAATAGGTTTTGCTGCGGACATCAGTATCGGCTCTACAATGGGCTCACAAACAATCAGTTTTGGACTTTTCGGCACTGCACTGGCATATCTTCATCGCGTTATTGCCATCAGAAAAGTCCATTATCAGGCCTTCGCTATATTTATCACCGCTTTTACAACCGGAACACTCGCTCATTTTTTAGCGCTATTGAGAGGCCGGCCTAATGTTTCAAATGTATACTACGCTATTCTCGGAACCGCCATATATTCGGCTGTGGTAGGACCGATTTTTTTCTTGCTCGCATCATGGTTGATGCGTATAAAAACACATCGATTCGGAAGGCGTTAGCGCCCCCCTGCAATAAATCTGAAAAAAAAGCCCGCCTCTGAAGAGATGCAGAATACGACAGAACATGTATATTAAAAGAATCAAAATTTTTATAATCATAAGTACAATACTTTTAATTCCCCCTTTACTACGTCTGATACAAATACAGGTATTGGAGCATCCCTTCTATATGGAGGGCATAGAAGAATTAAAGCTGCAACAGGCCGTCTCCAGACAGCTTCGGACAATCAGGGGTAAAATCCTCGACCGCAAAGGCAGAGTATTGGCAACAAATGAACCTCAGTTCCAGCTGCACATAAATTACAAGCTCTGTTGTCTTTTCGACGAACGTGTTCGAAACGCAAAACTGCTCACCGTCGCAAATAGGTCCGTGCTCGCAAAGGAAAAACCCTCTTTAAACGAGGTACGCAAAGAATTGGATACAAAGCTTGAGGAACTCAACAGGATAATCGATAAGTGTACGTACTTTGGCTTGGAGCGAACCGATATAGAGCAGAGAATCACCCAAATTAATGATAAAATATGGAACCTCCGAACCTTCCTGGCCTGGAGGAGAAACAACCCTGACCCCAAAATAATCGCCAAACACGGCAGGGTCAGTAACGTCCCTCTGTCGGTGGCTATTGAGGATTTTGAAAAAAAATTCCCGGATGCTGACCGGCGACTGTTGCTAATAGAAGAGATTCAGAAAATACCCGAAATGAATAAGGGATGGAGATTGCTTGAGTTAAAAACAGATGCCGACGTCTTTGACGCCCAATTGGAGTTTATGGACGTCGAAGGAATTGAAATTCTGCCGAAAGAGAAAAGACTATACCCCTATCAATCGGCCGCAGCACAAACAATAGGCTGGGTCGGTCCGCCACAGGAAAGGGACATGAAGCTTTTCGCAAATGATAAACTATCTCAATATCTCAGCGAAGAAGTCTGCGGAAGGGAAGACGGCGTAGAGTATATCTGTGAAACTATACTGAGAGGAAGACGCGGAGAAAAACTGTGGGACATAGACCGCGAGCTTATTAGTCAAACAAAGACGCAATTCGGAAAAGACGTCAAAATAACACTGGACATCGAGCTGCAAAAGAAAATAGAAGACCGCCTCGCCGATTGCACCCTCAATCCAAACTGTCAGGCACCTGCAGCCGCCGTTGTGATTGACGTCAATACAACAGATATCCTCGCCCTGGTATCAACCCCGACTTTTGATTTGAACAATATCAGGCGTAACTACTCAACACTTGCTTTCAAAGACGCAAACGAGCCGCTGAGAAACAGGGCTATAAACAAGGCTTATCCCCCCGGCTCAGTTGTAAAGCCTCTCATTCTAATCGCAGGCCTGCAATCCAAAAAAATCACTGCTGAAGAGCCCATAAGCTGCCCGGTAAGAAAAGCCCCAAAAGGCTGGCCAAGCTGCTGGATCTTCAACAAGTACCGGAACGGACACGATTATAAATGGCAAAACAACGCACGAAATGCTATCAGGGGAAGCTGCAATATTTATTTCTCCAGGCTTGCCGATAGAATCGACCCCCCTGTGCTACAGCTTTGGCTTTTCAAATTCGGTTACGCCCAAGAAATCCCGCTCAACCCACTTCATCTTGAACCGAGTATCGAGAATCGGACTTCGGATATCGAGAATCGAAACCTAAGACAGGTCGCAGGGACAATATCAAGTACTGTTGCAAATAAGCCAATTTCACGTATCGATCAGATACCGCCTCTTTACAAGGGTGAAAGAAGATTTTTTGGAATCGGCCAGGGCAATCTTCGCGCGACACCTTTACAGATCGCAAATGCAATGGCTGCAATCGCGCGAGGCGGCGTCTATAAACAGCCCCGCCTCTTTCTTGATTCCGGACCCTCAACTTCCGGCAATCAGAAAACAGGTGTCGACCTAAATATCTCCCCCCACACAATCGCCGTGGTCCATGATGGTATGAGTGCTGTCGTTAACGAGCCCGGCGGAACCGCTTATAACCAGTTTTCAACAAGCACCCTAATCCAGCAGGGAGTAAAGGTCTATGGCAAAACGGGCTCAACGGAGGCCCCGGAAAATGCCTGGTTCGCAGGTTTCGTCACCGATGATTTCGGCCGAAGCATCGCAATCGCTTTCCTTGTAGAAGGTGGACAGAGCGGCCCTCAGGACGCTGCTCCGTTAGGCCGTGACATCATTCAATTCTGCATCGACACTGAACATATCGGCCTGCCTAAACCGATAACAGAATAGTCCGCCCCCCCGCTCTACCGCCGGTACCATTGTCCGCGCAACCAATGACATGAATTTAATTAGCTTTTTTCACCTCGGCCTGACTTTCGATTGTGGGCAAACCGGCTATGTGGCAATTGGCCGAAAAAAGATACAAAGGATGGCGTGGTTGTACAGGCGCACGTTGTCTGTGCGGATATGTACGGAATTGCGGGCCGGCTGCCAGAGATAAGTATCGAAATAAAGGGTACGGGCAGGCCTTTGTCCGATATGCTAAAGCGCGATTATAACGTAATAACCTTCTGATCAGAAGTTAAAATAAAACTTACACACAATACTTGACACTATCCAGTTCGGTTGATGAGGTTGAGTTTTTAGGAAGAATCTGGTATAATAAAGACAGTGAATATTGAAAACGATTAACCCGCGGTCGGAGTCGGGGGTATGAAGTAAGTTGGAAATGCCGGTCAATACGGACAACACAGATACAGCCTGCGATCCTGGCGGATAATGTCGGTAAGGAATGTTTTTGTCAAGAAAGTTCAACAAATCTAAAACAACTCATCGTTCCCTCAGGTATTTGGTAATTGCCATATCACTGCTTGCTGTCTGCGTGCTTTCCGCGGTCTTTTGGGCCGGTTGCCGGCTATACCCGGAAGTTGGTCCTGTAATAGAAACTGCCGCTGTTGACTGGCCTATGTGGCGCTACGATGCAAGTCGAAGCGCGGCCTCACCCGGCTGGTTGCCGCCCGAACTGCATCTTCAGTGGGTAAGGGAGCTTGACAAGCCTGTCCCGGCCTGGAGTAAGGAACAATATAAGCTGCAGTTTGACCGTTCCTACGAGCCTGTGGTAATGGGCAAGCAGATATTTGTACCTTCTATGGTCGGCGACAAAGTCACAGCTTACGACACCGATACCGGCAAAGAAAACTGGCGGTTCTACTGCGATGGCCCGGTACGCTTCGCTCCGGTTGCATGGAAGGACAAGATATATTTTGTAAGTGACGATGGGTATCTTTATTGCCTCAATGCAGAGCAAGGCAAACTGATTTGGCGGTTCCGGCTGGGACCTTCGCAGCGGAAGATATTGGGCAACGGACGCTTAATATCGGCCTGGCCTGCGAGGGGAGCACCCGTGCTCTATGATGGTAAAATCTACTGCGCGGCAAGCATCTGGCCTTTTATGGGGATTTTCATTTACTCCCTCGACGCCGACACCGGCAGTGTTGTCTGGGAAAACAGCGGCAGCGGCTCCATGTACATCCAACAGCAACACAACAGCGACGCATTTGCCGGCGTCGCCCCGCAGGGATATATGGCGGCCACCGACGATAAGCTGTTAATAACCAGTAGAACGGTCCCGGCATGTTACGATAGAAAAACTGGCCGTTTCCTTTATTATCACCTCTCCGAACGTCACTATGGCAAGCACGTGGGAGGATACGATGTGTCGGTCTTCAAAGACTTCTTCTTCAATAACGGCGTTATGTACCGTCTTCGTGACGGCTCAGGAATTGCAAAAACTGCGGCCTGCGTTATGACGAACGAAGGCGTGATTGCCTTCGACAAAAATGGCGACCTGCTGGCTTACAGGCCGGTAACAGCCGGAAACACAAAATCAGAAAAAGATAAAAGCCCTGTCAAAGGTCGGCAGGTATGGAGAATAAATACAGAGCTGGCACTCGACAAAATCTACATCAAGGCCGGGACAAGATTATACGGCAGTAATAGACAAGGGATTATTGCTGCGGTTGATATACCCGCTAAAAACCGCCGGGGGCGCATTTCGTGGCAGTATAATATTGGAGAAAACGTATGGAATATGCTCGCTGCCGACAGAAAGCTGTTTGTCGTCACCGAACAGGGACGTATTTATTGCTTTGCAGAAGAAAAAGTTTGGCCAAAATGGTACCAGTTGAGCAAGAGAGAGCTTCCTAATGCAGGAATGAAACGGCGGAAAAAAGCAAGGCGAATACTTTTGAAAAATCCGGGCAGCGGTGGATATTGTTTGTGGCTTGGAATCCGTGACCGCAGGTTACTCAAAGAAGTGCTTCGTCAATCTGATATGAATATCATCGTCGTTGAATCCGAGGCCGATAAAGTTGCGTCATTAAGGAGAGAACTGGATGAGCTTGGTGTATATGGATTACGCGCTTCAGTCATAAGTGGCGATATTATCACGATCCAGGCCCCGCCTTATATAGCGAATATGATTGTAGTGGAAGACCTTGCCGCCGCAGGCGGGAAAAAGGGCAAAATCTTTGCTGAAAAACTTTTTCGCTCCCTGCGTCCTTATGGCGGCGTGGCCTGGCTGCAAGCCGATAAAGAACAACAGCTAAGCCTCTATCGGCAACTCGCCGAATCTGAACTTGAAGGTTGCAGGATTGTAGGCCTCAATAATGCCATATTGTTAAAGCGGCCAGGTGCCCTCCCCGGTGCTTCGGATTTCAGCCATCAGTATGGCGATGTGGCTAACACTGTTTTTTCAGATGATAATCTCAAACTCCCGCTGGGCCTGCTCTGGTTTGGAGATGATTCGGATTTTAAAGATGTACTTCCCAGGCACGCCCACGGACCGCCCGAGCAAGTCGTCGAAGGAAGGCTCTTCATACAGGGTATTGGTTCCATCAGTGTGCGGGATGTCTATACAGGCAGGACCTTGTGGAAGAAGAATCTTAAGAAGCCGAACACTTTCGGCGTATATTACGATAGCTCATACAAACACGATTTTCGAGACCTCAGTTACAATCAACTCCACATCCCCGGAGCCAACGTTCGAGGAACCAACTTCGTCGCGACCAAAGAACATGTATACGTAATCGAAGGCGACAAATGCCACGTTCTTAATGCGGCAACGGGAGAGAGCATAAGGGCCTTGTCTCCGCCGGTGCCGAATGGTGAATCGCCGAAAAAGTGGGGCTACATCGGTGTATTCAAAGATTATCTGATTGGCGGCCTCGATTTTGCCCGATATCCGCCATTGCTTGACCCAAACGATAAGAACATAGGAAAGTGGCCTGCTTTTCTCGATAAGAGCGCCAGTAAACAAATAATGGTGATGAATCGCCACACAGGCCGGGTTCTCTGGACAATCGATGCACACCACGGTTTCATTCATAACGCCATTGTCGCGGGAAATGATAAAATCTTTTGCCTTGACGGTATCCCTCCATCCATAAGGAAGATGGCGGAGAAACGCAGCATTGATCTGCGCCCACGTTATCGCCTGATGGCCCTGAACATCGAAAGCGGTGAAAAGATATGGCAAAACACAGATAACGTCTTCGGGAGCTGGTTAGGGTATTCCGCGCAGTATGATATACTCCTCCAGGCCTACCGCAAGTCTCGCGATATGGTCTGGGAGCCCGGTGACAGGATGGCAACATATCACGGCCAAACGGGGATGGCAATTTGGGATAAAAAGATTGACTACAGCGGCCCCTGCATATTGGCTGGCGATAAAATCATTACACAGGAAAGTGCCTACAGCCTCCTGACAGGCCTCCAGCAAACGCGAAAACATCCTCTGACGGAAGAACCGGTCCCCTGGCGGTATTCTCGAAATTACGGCTGTAACACGGCCACGGCCAGCAGGAATATGCTCACGTTCCGTTCCGCTGCCGCAGGCTACTTTGACCTTACCGGCGATGGAGGCACGGGAAACTTCGGAGGATTCAGGTCCGGCTGTACCTCCAATCTCGTCGTGGCAAACGGCGTCCTGAACGCACCTGACTATACGAGAACCTGCACCTGCAGTTATCAGAATCAAACATCTCTCGCCATGGTGGAAATGCCGGAAGTTGAGACCTGGACCTTTAACAACATTGAAAAGAGCAATTCCGCGATAAAAAGAGTCGGTATCAATTTCGGTGCACCGGGCGACAGGAAAGCCGACAACGGAACACTCTGGCTCGACTATCCAAGCCTGGGCGGCGCATCACCGGCTCTAAATATCAATATAAAGCCTAAGAAGCCGGTATGGTTCAGGCGGCATTCGACGCTACTCAAGGATGGCAATCTTAAATGGGTGGAGGCCTCCGGGGCTAAGGGAATCACATCTGTTTCTGTAAAAATAGTATCCGGCAGTGGACGTAACAGAACCGGCAAACCGTACACCGTGCGTCTGCATTTCATCGAGCCTGATAACATACAACCGGGCCGGCGGCTCTTTGATGTCGCCCTCCAGGGCAGGACCGTTCTCGAAGACTTCGATATTATAAAAGAAACCCAATCACCTGATGTCGGCCTGATGAAAGAGTTCACGCAAATCAATATCTCCGACACACTTACAGTCTCCCTAAAAGCGACAGCCGGTGACTTCGAAACAATTATCTGCGGCATCGAAATTATCGCTGAGCGCTAACCTTATACTAATTTCGCTAAATTATCTCGCTTCGTGCATTTTCTACAGACCAGTGGCGGTTGTTAGTGAAGCTCAGGGATGGCTTACTGTCGGTTATGCAATGCACAATATATAATAACAACTGATATTATTGAAGATCATTTATACAAATTTACCACTTTAGCTTGTCGAGGTCCTCAGTTTTTACGAATTTGACGTGGTTATCGGCAAAGAGGATGTTGCAGCCCTCGCCCTGGTGGTTGTCTGTGGTGAGAATCTCCGGTCCGCCGACCTGGTTCCATCCGGGATGGGTCTCGAAGAGGACCACCATGTCCGGCGGAACATCCCCTCTGCTAAAGTTCCAAACGTTTTTATTCATGGCGTAATTGCAGGGCCCCTCCAATGCCCCTTTGCAGCGGAACTGTTCGCGGGGCACATCTGCATACTTCATCAGTAAATCGCACCATTCTGTCTGTGTCGGGAATTCATCACCGTAGTCGTTGGCATAGATCAGCATGGCCCTGCCGAGGCCGGACATGTTTTGACCGCAGACCACTCGGAAGGCGATTTGTCTGACCCTGGCCAGTGCCGGCATCAACATTCCCATCAAGCACGCGGCAACCGGCACAAGCACTACCGGCAAGACTATTCCTGTGATTGCAAGACCGGTCCCTTTCAGTTGACCACGGCTTTGAGGAATCATTACCAGAGCTATAATACCAATTATTATTGCTGGTATCGCCGTGATAAAACAGGTAAAAGGGCTTAGAATCGCCAGAACAAGTGCGGCGACGGCCAGTCCGCTTGTCTTGGCCGGGGTGATTGGTGCCTGTGCTGTGGGGGGTGTAAGCACGGCGCTGCACGACTTGCATACAAGGGCGACATCGGGATTTTGTGTTCCACATTTTGGACAGTACATTTTAAGGTCTCCTTCTGATTTGATTTTCGGCCATTTTTAATCTCCGCAAACAATTTTCAGTCGATTATAATCCATCGACCGGATTTTTCCAGAATTTTCTTTATTTTTGATTTATAAGCCGCTCCGACACCAATGCACTTTTGAGAAAGCATAAAATCCCGGCCCGACAGAGCCCCGACGAAAATGTTGGATAATACCCCTGCAATCCGGTATTTTGTACTCTTCCCATTAAATACAGTTACAAAAACAGCGGGCGATGGGGATCGAACCCACGTAGCCGGCTTGGAAGGCCGGTGCATTACCACTATGCTACGCCCGCAGTACGATTGATTATATATAACTTATGTTTCGGCACGGACAATTATAAAAGTTAAATACTAAAATTGCAAATAGCAATTACCCGGCCAATACGAAATAATATGTCCCAAACACGCAAAAAACCGTCACCTAAAGAAATATTTCCAATCCCAATCACAATACTTGCATAACTCCGGCGATTCTGCTATACTTGCTCCGGTATTTTTTATCGCTAACAATGGGAGGTACTGTCATGGCTGATAACAAAACACGTCGAGAATTCATAAGGGATACTGCAGCGGCTGCGGCGGCTTTGACCGCGGGGCTGGCGACAGCAAAATCGGCGGATGAGGCCAAAAAATCCACAGCCAAAATACTAAACTACAATCCCGACATGGAATACCGCCGTTGCGGCAGGACTGAATTGATGGTCTCGGTGGTCTGCCTTGGAGGACACTGGAAACGTGTCGTCAGGATAATCGGAGGCGACGAGCCCCAGGGATGGATGACGGAAAAAATCGACCGAAAAGACTTCCAGAAGAACCGCTACGACGTCGTCAACCGCTGCATTGAAAGGGGTATCAACTACGTCGACGCCTGCTGCAGGGAAGAGATTTTGGCCTACGCAAAGGCACTCAGGGGCCGGCAGGATAAAATGTACTTCGGATATTCCTGGCATATATGGGAGAGCCGGTTCAAAGAATGGCGCCCCCGAAAAAAACTAAGGGAAGGGCTCGACGCCGGAATGAAGGAAGCAGGCCTGGACTATGTGGACCTTTGGCGGATAAGTCTTCTCGTCGACAGCAGCCGGCACATACAGGCTGACATAGAAGAGGCCGTGGCCGCCTTGGACTGGGCGAAGAAGACCGGCAGGGCGCGATTCATCGGTATCTCCTCGCACGACCGCCCGCATATAAAGAAGCTTATAGAGACCTACCCCGAACAGATGGACGTTATTCTAACGCCCTATACGGCCAAGACAAAATTGGTCACCGATGAGAGCGGACTCTGGGCGACTCTGAAAAAGTACGACGTAGGCTGGTTCGGAATAAAACCGTTCGCAAGCAACTCGGTATTCAAAGGCGACAGCTCTCCGGACAGTCCGCACTTCGAAGAGGACAATAAGATAGCCCGCCTGGCTATACGATATATCCTTTGCAACCCGGCTATAACCGCTCCTATTCCGGGGTTGATAACCGCCCAGCAGGTCGACAACGTCTGCAGGGCCGTTAAGGAACGCCGGGAACTCGACCTCAAGGAAAAAGCCGACCTCAACAACGCCATGGAACGCGCATGGGCGAACCTGCCCGCAAACTATCAGTGGCTGAAGGATTGGGAATACGTCTAACTCGTCATTCGCCGGGCGTACCCCCTCCAAGAACTTGATTAATAAAGGGTGAATGAGCAAATTTAAACTGAGAGAAATCAAAAAAGTCAAAACACAAATTCAAAAATACCAATTAACCAAATATAAAATGGTTCACATGACGGTTAGAATTTTCGTAGTCGTTTTATTGGGGGGGGCAGTTGCTGTAACGTTCTCTTGCTGTACCCAACCATCGAATGATGAGGACGGCCGAACGAATGCACTGCCTCCCTTACTTGTCGATAAAGACGCACCACTGCTTCTCGATGAGCCACTTCTTTTAGATAAGCAGAACGAGGTTGGAAAACATAATACTCCCGCCGACGCAAAAAACGCGACCTGCTTTGTTTGCCATGCCAACTATGCAGAAGAACCGTTGGCCCAATGGCACGCTAAAGTCGATATTGCATGTTCACATTGCCATGGCGAATCCATCGCTCATAAAAACGATGAGAACCACATCACCCCGCCTGATAAAATGTACCCGGCCGGTGAGATTGACCCGGCCTGCAAAAACTGTCATCCTACTCACGATGTTCAGCCGGCAGAAGTCGTCCGAAAATGGCAGCAGAATACCGGCGATAGAAAAACCGAGGTCTTGTGCAAAAAATGCCACGAAGGTCATGATGTGCCGGCGGC
>Ga0209427_10003619_pt1 | contig 18058 bp, 20 predicted proteins | sample DeeMarSWOR136_30_FD_187465 | JGI IMG/M metagenome (GOLD analysis project Ga0209427, IMG submission 187465) | Marine sediment microbial communities from White Oak River estuary, North Carolina - WOR-1-36_30 (SPAdes) (version 2) | ecosystem: Environmental > Aquatic > Marine > Intertidal zone >...
TGAAGGGAGGGGCTTGTTGGCTTCCCATGTAGAAGGGAAACGGAGGTACCTGGAGATCACGGAAAAAGGCCGGAGGGTCCTCGCGGCACTGGACGAGCTGAGAGAGCTGATCTAAAGTAGAACTATAATATATTTCTGGGTTTACCATCCTATGGTTAAGGCTTATATATATTAGTTTAAACTATAGTATCTCATGTCGAGTCTGGACGCGAGGAGTGTTGCGGCTGCGGGCGTGATGGCGGCACTTGTCTGCGTTGCTACCTTGCTGATAACGATACCCATCCCCGCCACGGAGGGCTTTTTCAACATCGGGGACGCGCTTGTAATAATCGCATCCCTCACGTTTGGCCCCGTCGTCGGCGGGCTGGCGGGAGGCGTGGGCTCGGCCCTCGCCGATGCCATCGGGGGGTGGTTCAACTGGGTCCCGTTTACATTGGTCATAAAGGGGGCCGAGGGCGTCATAGCGGGCTACATTGCGGGGAGCAGGGAGAATCGGCCCACGCAGCGCACTCTGCTCGCTTGGGTCGTCGGCGGCCTGATGATGGTTAGCGGCTACTTCCTAGTTCAGGTCTACCTGTACGGGATCGGCGGGGCGCTGGTGGAACTGCCCTTCAACTTCATTCAGATGCTCGCCGCGGGAGTGATAGGCATCCCCGTGTCAATGGCTCTGCAGAGACAGCTAAGGCTTTAGGCATCAGCATTCGTCGTGCTCTATTTTTTCCAATATGCCATCTATGTCGGCGACGGGTGTGAGTATCGATGCCTCTAGGGGTTGGGCGAACTTCTTCTCGATGGTCTGACGGTGCAAAGTGTTCATCGTGCAGAACGGTACGATCCTGCCGTCAGGGGTAGCGTAGTGGATGACGCACCTGCTGACCCTGTCCAGGTCGAAGTTGTAGGGATCCATGAAGTGCATAGATCCGATCATGATCATCTTGTGGTGGAGCTCGCTCAGGCTCTCGTAGTCTCCGTTGGTCAGGACGGGAAGTATGTACTTGCGGAACATGCCAAGGTTGATGTTCCTGAGGGCAGCCGACGCCATGGTCATCTTCGCCACGGTCTTGTGCCCCTTATCTAGCCTTCTGTTAGCCGTCTCAAGTCCTTCTATGAAGCCCTCTATGTCCATGTAGTGGGAAATGGGCTTGGCCTCGCCATCTTCGACGATCAGATAGGTCGCCATCCCACAATGGGGATGGGCCGTGAAGTTAACGTATTTCCTGTTCTTAAGGCTGCCCATGAACTCGATCATCGGCGCTACTGAGGGGACGGGGTACCAGTCCGACCGCTTGATGAGTCCGTCGGTCTGCTCCTCCGCGAGGCGCATGAGGTCCGGGATGGTTATCCGCATCTTTTCCCTGTCGGCCTTGTTTATCCTGCCGGTTATCGACACCGGCTGGAAGTTGACACACCTCACTATGTCGTGATGCTCGATGGCGAAGCGGATTATATCCCCGACCTCGTCGTCGTTCACCCCTCCGACTAGCACAGGAACGAGGACGACGCTCTTGAATCCCCCCGCTTTAAGGTTCTCGAGGGCCTTCAGCTTCAGAGGGAGGAGGTTGTGCCCCCTAGCCACGATGTATGGCTCGGCTGTGACGCAGTCGAACTGGAGGTACACGGTGCTTACGCCGGCCCTCTTGAGCGTCCTGCAGTACTCGACGCTCTCGGCCATCCTGATGCCGTTTGAGTTGACCTCGACGTGGCGGAAGCCCATCTCCTTGGCCATCCTGACGAGTTCCGGGAGATCGTCCCTCACCGTGGGCTCCCCGCCGCTGAACTGGAGGGCGGGCGGGGCGATGGGGTCGTTTGCCAACAGGTTCTGGAGCATGCCCCTGATCTGCTCCTTCGTTGGCTCGTAGAGGTAGCCAGCGGCCCCGGCGTGGGCGAAGCATATCGGGCACCTGAGGTTGCAGCGGTTAGTGACATCCACTATCGCTAGGACGGTGTGGGACTTGTGCTCCGGGCATATACCGCAGTCGTAGGGGCAGCCCTTCTCCACTTTGGTCCTCGGATTGTTGAGTTTTGTGCCAAGGTGATCGAAGCGTTGTGCCCTCTCATATTCTTCGTAGTCGCCCCAATATAGGTCGCTGAACTCTCCGTGCTCGGGACATTTCTTGCTTATGTACACCTTACCAGATTCCTCGAATATCGTGGCGGGCAGCACCTTCAGGCATTCAGGGCAGAGGCTCTCCGTTTCCTTGATCTTTTTCATTCGATCACCTAATAGCCGAACCGTAGGATGTTCATCTCAGGGGTCCTTTTTAATATTCTTCCAACTCTCCCCTCTGAATTAGTGAACAACCATTTGTAACCGCCAATAGAGGTAAATATACCCTTTGGTTTTACAGGGAGAGGTGGACGCCTTTGGAAAAACCCTTTGTCAGCACCAAGGTCGAGAAATCCCTCAGGGAAATTGGGCTCACAGAGTACGAGTGCCTTGCTTATATCGCCCTAGTCCGTTACGGGGAGTTAACGGCCAGCCAGGTGAGCGAGCACACCTCCATACCTTATTCAAAGGTATACAGCGTCCTCGACAGCCTCGACCGGAAGGGATGGATCGAGATCAAAGGCGGGCGTCCCAGGCTTTATTATCCGAGGCCCCCTGTGGAGGCCCTCGAGGCCGAGAGGTTGAGGAAGGAGAACAGGTTCGAGCAGTTCAGGGAGGCGGTCGTCTCAGAGCTCCAGCCCCTCTACGAGAGGAGGGACGTGAAGGAGAAGCCCGAGATATGGATAATAAGGGGGGTGGAGAACATAGCCTCCGCCATCAAGGAGATACCTCAGAAGGTGCAGAGGGAGCTCATGTTGGCCCTGCCGGAGATTCAGCCGGAGCTCGCCACCATCGTGCTCCCCACCTTGGAGCTCCTCCGTGACAAGAGGGTCGACATCCACCTGCTCACCACGGCCGATCTCGTCGCCTCCTTAGAGAATCACATCGCCCATGTAGCAGAAATCAGGGTAAAGAAAGAGATGTTCGGTGGAGGAGTCGTTATCGACGGTAGGGAGACGCTCCTGTTCCTAGGCAGGGGCGTCACAGAGGAGCAGAACTTGGCGATATGGTCGGACCATGTGGGGTTGACGATGATAGCCAAGATATATTTCGAGCAACTCTGGGATACAGCGGAGCCAGTTAAAGAGGTCTAAGCCATAATTTCTTCCAGGCTCGAGGAGGTCTCGGGAGGCAATCCAATGGTTATGAAGGACAGATCGTCCCTGTGGAAGATTTTGGCTGAGAGCTCGTTTATCTCGTCGAGAGTTACGTTTTCGATGCCCTCAACGATCTCCGCTATTGGCTGAGGCCTGCCGATCCTCAGGGTCGAGACCCCCAGATGATACATCCTGGCCCTGGAACTCTCGAAGCTGAGGCCGAGCATTCCCTTCATCTTCCCCTTGGCCTTTTCCAGTTCAACGGCGGTCAGCTCACCATTACAGAGCCGCTCAAGCTCTCCGAGGGTGATGTTTAAGACTTGCTCAACGTTGGATCTGCTCGTGCCGGCGAATATCCTGAAGAGGCCGCAGTCCCCTAGGGATTGGTCATGGGTGTATATTGAGTAGACGAGCCCCCTTTTTTCCCTGACCTCCTGGAACAGCCTGGAACTTGCTCCGACCCCCAGATAGGAGTTCAGGAGCGAGAGCGCAGGTCGCTTTAGATCCCCATGAGCCAGACCCTCCGCCACTATGCACAGATGCACCTGGTTCGAATCACGCTCGTGAAATAACCTGACTTTCCGAAATATTGGTCTTCTTCGAGTAGATTCGGTGCCTGTTCTTGCCTCCGTGAGAAACTTCTCCAGTGCTTCAGTGAAGCGACTCGGGTTCAGTCCACCGACGGCCGTGATTATCGTGTTAGTTGGCGTGTAGAGGTCCTTGTGGAATTCCTTCAATTTGGAAATGGATATTTCCTCGATAGACTCCCTGGTCCCGAGGATCGGATGGGCCATCGGGTTACCCCTCCAGACGGCCTCGTTTGAGAGGTCTTCTATGATGACCTCCGGGTTGTCTTCCCTCCTGCAGATCTCCTCCATGACGACCTGCTTCTCCTTCTTGAGCTCCTCCCCGAGGAAGAGAGGGGCCTGTATCATGTCCGAGAGGACGTCAATCGCCAGCTCTGCGTCTTCTTGGAGTACGCGCGCTGTGTAGCACGTTAGGTCCCTGTCCGTGAACGCATTCAGGTATCCCCCCCTCTCCTCTATGGAGTTGGAAATCTGCTCCGCTGTCCTCTTCTCAGTGCCCTTAAACGCCATGTGCTCCATAACATGGGAGCAGCCCTCGAAGCCTTCGGGTTCATCCCGAGATCCTGCCCTGACCCAGAAACCCATTGAGACCACCCTCCGGCTCGGTATGGGCTCCATTACGATCCTTGCCCCGTTCGAAAGCCTTTCTTCGATGATCTCCTGCTCCATCGTCAACCCGGATACCTGAAAAAACCGGAGGTTTCATAGATTTAAATACCATTCTCTGCTGATTTGTGAAAGCTGGACGTTCGATAACGGTAGTATCATGCTTTATTCAGCGTGGCCAGTGATCGTGTCCAAAAGTTCGAAGGTACATATACTATAAGGCGTTGGAGATCGAGCAAGAAAATTGTAGGAATTATGTTAATATCCACGTCTTTCTACATGGAACTTAACATCTTTATAGGCCCTTTTCTCGTGTATTATTAATTGAGCTGTATCATTTTGGACGTGAAGTTGGTCCATGTTAGAATTTGATGTACTAAAAGTCATTTCAGTCTATTTGACTCGTTGTCGTTCATGTTATGCATGTTAAATCCCTATCTCAAGGACCTTAATCTCTCCGCAAATTCACGACCTTTTTCGGTAAGTCGGAAAGTTGCATGCTGTTTTCTAGATAATCCCAATAAAACTAGGAGCTTCAAGAATCGGCCACCAGTGTCGTTCTCTACGATCAAGCCTTGGCTTAGATAGCTAGAGATTATTTCTTTTAAAACAAAGTCCGGAGCTAGCTTTTCTCTTATCTCCTCTAGAGTAAGGGTCTTTCTATTCTCCCACAAAATCTTTAAGAATCTTAATTTGATGTCTATTTTCCTAGTCTTACTAAAATTCTGCTGCCTAATGTCTCGATCTAAGCTAGCGATTTCATCGATCATATTTTCCGAAAGAAACATGTTGTTGGTGTTTCTTCTCTTCACGAGGTGATCTATTCCTACCGCGATTTCATCGCCTTCGGGGGTGAGCCTCCACATGTCAAAAGTGTATTTATCGTCGTAATCCAACGTCGTAGGTTTACCTCTGTTTTCTTCCTTTGTGATTAGGTCGGCATCGTGCAGCGAACGGAGCCAGCCGTTGATCTCTTTTTTTGAAAGGCTGATCCCAAGTTCTTCAAGCTTAGTTTGTAGATCGAGGGTTGTTAGAAAATTCACTTCTTTTGTTTCTACAAAGATTTTGTAGATTATTCTAGCGTTTTTACTTTTCAATGGTCTGAGATTTTTTTCGAAGAGTTCTTCAAATTTGTCTTCGATTAGACTGTCATCCACGGTATGTGCTTTCAATAAATTTACCCTCTTTTGAATATTCAGAGAATTTCTGAATATTAATTTTTCTATATAACCGTTTAATCGAATTGAAAAAGAATACTTAAGCTCTTGATTAAATTTATAGCAAGCCCGCTTCGTATCGAATTCTAAGGTTCTTCAGCATGTCCGCGGTCATCGAAGCCAGATCATAAGAGGGTTCCCATCCCCATTCCTGGCGAGCGGAGGAGTCGTCTATCGTCTTGGGCCAAGAATCCGCGATGGCCTGGCGGCTATCGGGCTCATACGAGATGCTGAACTCGGGGATGTGCTTCCTGATCTCGTCTGCGAGCTCCTTCGGCGAGAAGCTTATCGCGGCGAGGTTGAAGTCCGAGTGGTGCCTCAGCTTGGACAGGTCCGCGTTCATCAGGTCGAGCGTCGCCTTGATGCAGTCCGGCATGTACATCATGGGGAGCGTCGAGTCCTCCCTGAGGAAGCAGATGTACCTCTCGTGCTTCAGAGCCTCGTAGAATATCTCTACAGCGTAGTCGGTGGTCCCGCCCCCCGGTGGCGTCTTGTAGCTTATTATCCCCGGATAGCGGACCCCCCTGACGTCGAGGCCGAACTTCTCGAAGTAGTAGTTGCACAGCAGCTCTCCAGCGACCTTCGTCAGGCCGTACATCGTCCTCGGCTTGAGAACCGTCTCTTGGGGCGTATCCTCCCTCGGCGTCTCGGGTCCAAAAGCTGCTATGGAGCTGGGGACGAAGACTCTCACCATGTCCCGCTCCCTGGCCACCTCGAGGACGTTGTAAGTGCCGTTCATGTTGACGTCCCAGGCCAGCCAGGGGTCCTTCTCTCCGGCCGCGGACAAGATCGCTGCCATGTGGTAGATTGTGTCGATGTCGTATTCGTCGACCGCCCGCTCTATCGACTTCCTGTCGTTCACGTCTACCTTCTCGTATGGGCCCGCCTCTCCAAGTTCCTCGGAGGGCGGTCTACGGTGAACGCCGACCACGACGTTCTGTCCGCCGTGCAGCCTGCGAAGCTCAGGCACGAGCTCAGACCCTATTTGACCAGTCGCACCCGTAACTAAAACCCTCTTCATGACCTTATTCGACATGAAGCATCCACGGAAATGAGTGAGTAGAAGTCTAAATAACATGTTCTATGGCCCCAGAAAACGTTAAAGGTGTTGTCGGCTAGGATCGAGTGAAGGTTTGGCTATGAGAAATCCGACTAAATTCCTAAAGGACGAATACGAGGAGCTCGCGGAGAAGGCCCTGGACTGGAGGCTGAAAACGGTCCAGGGGCCCAGCGAGCCCGTCTCCGTGGTCGACGGTAAGAAGGTGATCGTCCTCTGCTCGAACAACTACCTCGGCCTCACAACACACCCCAAGCTCAAGGAGGCCGCGATCGAGGCGATAAAGACCCACGGCGTGGGCTCCGGCGCTGTGAGGCCCATATCGGGCACCATGGACCTCCACATGGAGCTTGAGAGGCGGCTGGCCAGGTTCAAGAAGTCAGAGGCATCGCTCACCTATCCGACGGGCTTCATGGTCAACTCCGGGCTCATCCCCCAGCTAGTAGGAGAGGGGGATCTCATCATCAGCGACCAGCTGAACCACGGCAGCATAATAGACGGCGTGCGCCTAACCAGGGCGAACCGCGCCATCTACAAGCACAATGACACAGATGACCTCGCAAGGGTCCTGGACGAGGCTGAGAAGCACGACCCAGAATACCGGAGGATCCTGATCATCACCGACGGAGTCTTCTCGATGGACGGCGACATCGCTCCCCTCGACGAGGTCGCGAAGCTGGGCGGAGAGCACGGGGCTATGGTCTACGTGGACGACGCCCACGGAGAGGGCGTCTTGGGCGAAGGGGGCAGGGGCATCGTCTCCCACTTCGATCTGGACCACAAGAGGGTTCAGGTGGAGATGGGGACCTTCAGCAAGGCGTACGGGACGGTAGGGGGGCATGTCTCGGGCTCGCTGGATCTCGTTCGCTTCGCCTGGAACAAGAGCCGGACGTGGCTCCTCAGCTCCTCCCATCCTCCGCCAGTGGTGGCGGCCACCATCGCGGCGATCGACGTCCTCGAGACCGAGCCCCAGCACGTGAGGAACCTGTGGAGGAACACGGACTACTTCAGGAAGGCGGTCCAGGACCTCGGGTTTAACACTGGGAACTCCCAGACGCCCATAATACCGATAATCGTCGGTGAGAGCAGCAAGGCGAAGGCGCTCAGCGACAAGCTCTACGAGGCCGGCATCTTCGTCGTGCCAATAGTTTTCCCGATGGTGGCTCGGGACCTCGCAAGAATAAGGGTCCAGATGCACTCAAAGCTGACCACCGAGGAACTGGATAAGGTCATTGGTGCCATAGAAGGCATTGGGAAGCAGTTGAAGATAATCTAATACCGAAGAAGTCCCTTTTGGAGTGAGCGTGGCCTCCCGCTTTGTTGGGGAGAGACATGTTCAGGCCTTTTTGAACCTCAGGCTCAGGCCCATACCCGAGGTCGATACCCCTAGGACGCAGACGTGTAACCAGGACACACCCTTTCACTCTCCTGACATGGAGTTTATCGGCCCTACGAGCTCGCTGTACTGTTCGAGGAAGTCGGCTCCCTTGTCCGTCGTTTGAAAGAGCTTCCCCCTTTCGGAAGAGTCCAGCAGGCCGTTCTCTAGAAGCCTCTTGAGGTACTTCTTCACTATCTTGAAGTTGAGGTTTGCCTGGTAGACTATCTGGGTCTTCTTGGCCCCCCTCTTGGCTACGCGGAGAATGTCCGCACAGATGTCTAGGTTGTTTCTCCTCATACCTGTCGCCCTTTCCCGAGCTCTTTAGTAATAATATTCAGATATAAGGCCTCTCTAACGAATTATGTTAATATTTCCAATTATTGAGAAGATTAAAATGATTTTTTCCTATAATTGAGGATATTTTCCGTTTTTTGGATATTCTTCCATTTTTGGGAAAATTCACCGGGAGATTTTCCCATTAGAAGGCAATATAAAAACTATGGTTATAAATAAAACCAAATCCAATAACGGATTTAAGATTGGAGCACTCATAATGGAGATCAAAGTTCAGAAAATTTGGGAGCCAAGGGAGGATTTTTTCACTATCTGTAGCCGTTCAGGAATTCTTTGAACCTGAAAAGGCCCTCCAAGAGAACTTCCGTGTTGTTGCCGAAGCCTATCCTGAGGAAACTGTCCATGTCGAAGCACGAGCCGGGCACGAGCAGAACGTCTTTCTCCTCCATCAATCGCTTGCAGAGCTCCTCGGAGGAGATGGGCAGCTTGTGTCTGAGGAAAGCGACAGTGCCGGCCCTGGGGGGGACCCAGTCTATCAAAGGCTCGCCCTCAACCCACTCGGACAAGATCCCATAATTTGTTCTCAGGATGTTCAGGTTGCGTTGCAAGACAAGATCAACGTTCTCCACCGCTATCGTGGCTAGGGCGTCGTCTATCATGCCGTTGCTGATGGTCGTGTAGTCCCTCCGATCCTCGAACTCTTCTATGATGGACCTCTTCGCGGCGATCCAGCCGAGCCTGAGGCCGGTCAGCGAGAAAGTCTTCGAGAGGGATCCCGTGGCAATGCCCCTGTCCGTGATCTCCACAACCGAGGGGACGGACTCGTCGGGGTCGACGTAGAGGCCTCTGTAAGACTCGTCGTCGAGAAGGTATGCCCCGATCTCCTCGGCTAGGTCGCTTATGGCGTGAAGGGTCTCGGCATCCATCAGGCTCCCGGTGGGATTGTTCGGGTTGTTGATGACTATGAGCTTGGTCCTGTCGTCCACTAGCTCTGCGAACTCGTCGATCTTAGGGAGCCATCCGTCCCTCATGCGTAGCTTCAGCAGCTTCACGTTGGCATCGAAGGACTTGGCGACGCTGTACAGCTGTTGGTACGTTGGGTGGACGGATATCACCGTGTCGCCTGGCTCGACCAGGCTGTAAAAGACCAGGAAGTTCGCCCCGATCGCGCCACTCGCGACGAGTATGTTCTCGGGCCCCATGTTTCCGTACAATTTGGCCAGCCCACTCCGGAGGCCTGGTGACCCCGGTATGAACCCATAGGTTAGCTTGGTGTCTAGGAAATCCTCGAAGAACTCCTCCCGGCCCGTAAGGCGCAGGAACTCCCTGAGGGTGAACGGGTCCACGCAGGTCTCTGAGATGTTGATCTCCACATCTAGCTCGTAGGCGTTCAGCCACTTTTCGACCTTGAAAGGATCGACCTTCATGGCGACAACTCGTAAAAGGATACAGCTACCAATCTATTTAATCTCTGACCTGGGAGGTCTATTAACCGAAGAAATCAGTCAGGGATTTCTCCCTCTTCTTCTTGAGGACCTCTGCGCATTTTTGTGGTGACAGAGGCTTGTACTCGAGGCCGAGTGATGCCAATAATCGCTGGGACCCGCTCGCAAGCTCCGGGGCGACGAGGATGCCCCTGACCCGACGGCCCGGTTCGACCATGAAGACATCCATGTACTTCTTCAGCTGCTTCACCGCCTCCTTCGTCGCGGCCTTCCTCTTGATCTCCACCACAGTCAGTGTGTTGTTCCTGTCAACCCCGAGGATGTCGATGAATCCGGGCTCCACGGGCTTCTCAGCGGTGATCGGCCTGAAACCCTCCTCCAAGATGGACGGCTCAGCCAGGATCGCCTTCTGCATGTCCTCCTCGCTCGCGTAGAGGTGGAACTCGCCGACGTCCCTCAGATCTAGGACCGCGACCAGGAAGATCTTGTCGAAGCCGACCTCGAGGACCTCGTGCTCCTTCCTCCTGAAGACCCTGACTCGGAGATTCCCATCCGCCATCTTCGTCCTGAAAAGGGATCCCGGTGGCTGCCAGTTCACCGGGGCGTAGTCCCTCGGCCTGTGGACGAGGGCCGAGCCGTCGGACTTGAACAGGACGAACCGCTCGCCCGGCTCCAGCTTCGAGCTGGCCCTGCCGTCGTAGTCCACCCAGCAGTTGCCGACTATTATCACGGTCTTGTGGCGCGAGATCCCGAGCTTGACAGCCTTAAAAGACTGTTCGACCGTCGGTTCTTCCAAGACCACCCTAATGAGTCCGTTATGCGGTTCCAAGATCCACCGGCCTCGTTCATTATGAAAGCCTGCTCAGCATATATAGAGGTTCACCGGGCGATCGATCTCACACGATCCAATGATGGACCCCAGATACATAACCACTATTAATATAATCAATTCATCTTCGGGATGGGCTCAAAGGGGGTCACCATGGATCCGTTGCTGCGCGGCGTGTGTGAACAGTGCATAGATTTCATGCTGGAAGAGGGCGAGATCGAGAGAATCATGAACATCGTCAACATGCTAGATCTTCCGGTGGCCTCCAGGGAGGACGCCGCGCTCGGGGCCTTCATGGGCACTATGTACTCGCAGCTCGACGCCCACTACCTGAAGATGTACAACAGGCCCCCTAAAAGGGACGAGATCGAGGAATACCACGGCATCCTGCGTAGGCGGGCTCATGAGATAAAGTCGAAGTTCAGGATGCGCATTTCACAACTGGAGATAGCTGTTCCGGAGGCTTCCGATGAAGGCCAGGTCGGTTTGGGGAAAGATCTTGAAGACTACCACCTTGTCCTTCAGAAAAGGACGGAGGAGTTGAGGGCCGAGAAGGAGCTTGAGGCGGAACCCGAGGATGAGACCGAACTTGAACCAGAGTCCCCTGAAAGTGTAACAGAGAAGGTCAAATTCAGCTACAATTCGAGCATCAGAAAGGAGCCCACCCGGAAAATACTGGGAATACCCACCAAGAGAAAAGAGGCCGCCACCCCCCAGATACGATGATCTAATAGGGTCGTTCTGTAATCGGAAACGCCCCAGCTAATTCAGCTCTTTATGACAAACGGTAAAACCTGCGATGCTATCAAAGTAGTGACAAGGCTCAGAAGGCCCACAACGAGCGTGGTGAAAGCCGCGAGCCTCATGTGATTGCTCTCTGCCCTCAGAAATTCACGAACGTTCACCTGAGATCCGGACCCAGCTAGAGCCATGGACAGTAAGAGCGGAAGGATCGTCACCTTTAGGGCGTTCTCCAGCTCATTCCACGATTTTTCCAGGGAAATTGGTAACGGAGAGAAGGCGTCAAAGTAGGCGCGCAGGATCCCGCATAAGAGGAATGCCATGCCATAGAGGGGCAGATAGGACGTGACAGCGGTTCGCCTTGAAGCTGCCCTTTCATGTCTTAAAAAAAGCGAAAAAAAGAAGACGCCAGGGCCGATCATGAACATCCTGGCAATTTTAATCGCCAGGGCCAGGCTTATGGCTTCGAATCCAAGAAAGCCCGCGGCCGCCGCGACATAGGATGCCTCGTTTATGCCTGAACCCACCAAGATCGAGTACGCCTCACGGCTCAAACAAAACGATCGATTCAGCCTTGAAGGGGCTAACAGGAGGGAGTAGAGTAGCATGGATATCAAGCCGAAGACCGCGGTGCCCTTCACGGCTGCCCCGATTTCCTCCTCGCTACCCTCGATCCTCATCGCGGTCTCAAATATCGCCGAAGCCCCGGATATCGACGCGCCCGCTCCGATGAGCATCGCCTGATTCGGGTTTAGGTTCAGTCTTTCCCCCAGCCACTGGGAGAGGGCCAACGTCGGGAAGACGATGAAAAACGAGCCGAGCAAGCCAAAACCAAAATACGTTAAACCCGACACGCCAGTTACGATACCCAGAGCTGCGGTTGTCATCTGCATGATTTGATGAGCGGAATATTTTATGCCGGGAACAAAGCCCTTAGGTATGCCAATCAGATTAACGATCAGGACGCCGTATATCAAAGATAGAACGAAGGGGTTTGAAGGGGTCAAGAAGGGCGCTGTGGCGTGGGAGACGAGCGCGATCGCAATGCAGTAAAATACCCCAAGAAGCTGGGGTGAGGACTCCCCTTTATCCGCGAATTGCATGAGGTCTTCGTTTCCCAATTTAGGTCGTTCTGCCCTTAAATAAACCGAAGTTGATTGTGGAACTGAAATCAAAAAGGGAGATTAAGGGCCGTAAGGTCAGCCCACTGATGTAACGATGTTGATCCAGGGGGCGTTCATCTTCTGGTCGAGGAGCTCGAGGTGATCGGCTGCCCTGGACAACACGAAGACGCCATGTCCGGGGAACAGCCTATCCGGCTCTAGGTCGAGCATCTTCTTAACGGAATCTTTCCACTTCTGGAGGTCGCATCCAGGCCCATTGATGTACCCTAGTCTGCCCTGAGCTGACGCGGTGTCCCCCGAGAACAAGCTGGTGGCACCCTCCTCCTCGATCTTCAGCGATATGCCGCCTGGGGTGTGCCCCGGTGTGTGGATTACCTCGAACTCTAGGTCCCCGACCCTTATCTGCTGACCCCCGCGAAGGGCGATCTCGACACTCGTGGGCTCGAAGCTCAGACCCTCTTCCACGGCCATCTGGTACAGCGTAAGCTCGCCAAGGGTCTCGATCTCCTCCTTCTCATTCTCGTGGGCGGCGATCCTACATCCGGTAGCCTCCTTGACGGGCTTGTTGCCCCCGATGTGGTCGTAGTGGCAGTGCGTCACGAATGCGACCTCAATGGAATTAGGATCGAAGCCCATCCTTCGTGTGTTCTCGAGCACCCTCGGGACGCCCCCGCCTCCGCCCGTGTCGACGAGGGCCAGGCTCCCTCCACAGTTCACGAGGTAAATGTTGCAGTCACCGGGAGCGGAATAGCCGTATGCGGACCCGCCGATCAGGTATACCCTGTCCGTCAGCTTCATTCAATTCACCGGATATCTATCTGCAAGGAGTGTTATTTATCGATCTGTCTAGAAAGGCCTTGAGCCACATCAAGCAGGCTTAAAAGTTTGGACATGTTCCTTGACCATTGCATGTGATCGAACCATCGAACCCCCGCATTCTGGACTATGGAAATTAACACATCCTTGCAATCCGTATCGAAATGCCCGTGAACTTCGATGAAAATTCGCTCGCTTTTAGAGAGGCCTTATAAAATATATACCTTCAGGATTATGGACACGGCTCGTGTACATTAGGCTCAGAAAGGGGGGAACCCTCGTTCACGTTCTCTAATCAGAGGCTATCGACTGTTTGAACCTCTCAGACATCTCGGGGTAATACCTCTCGTTGAACTCCTCGAGCTTGTCCGGGTGCTCAAGCTTCACGTGAAATCTAACACCCCCGGGACTTGCGGATTGCCTGTCGCAGTAGGGGCATTGATACCTCTCCATCTGGACCGACATAGAAGCCTCCTCAAAAGTATAGAGTATAATTATCCATTATAACAGTTTTTATTAAGATAAAAAGTTTAAATGTATTCTCTCAGTTAGTTCCGTCCTAGATGTTTTTTATTTAACTCTATCTAACGATCATTCTAATGGATCCAAGTTCTCGTTGTACTGAGTTGAAGCACAAATCTCCAAAGGATGAATCCAGTTAGGAAAGCGTTTTGTCTCGTTATTTTGAGACAAAAACCGTATTTTCAATGTATTAAACCGATGTCCGTGGCATACTCACCTTTTTAAGATGTTGACATCCCTCCTTACGCAGGGAGAGTCGGGTTGACCGAGAGGGAAGACTCGAAAATCACGTGGATCACTTGCCCGGACTGCGGGGCGAAGATAGGCATAGTTCTCTCCGTGGGGAAGGCCGCCCCCGGTGGCGTGGCCCCTCAGCCCGAGCCCGCCGCCGAGTGGCCCAAGACGGGCACGAGCGAGAGGCTGGCCGCAGCGGGAGTCGACCTCACGCTAGTCGATGTGGACGAGGACGAAGAGGTCGTGACGGTACGGCCGAAGAGGTTCCTCGGTGATCTGTGGGGGCCCGTGAACGATTCCATCAGATCACTTGGCGGATTGTGGGTCAGGGACGGCCGGGAGAGCAGGTGGGAGATCAGGAAAGAAGACATGGCCTGAGTCCATGGGTTAGGCTTCTCGTCCTCCCATCGAGAGGTAGATGGCTGCCTCCCTGGCCCATTGTCCAGTCTCCGGTCTCTCAGAGGCCAGTTCGAGGAACTCCGTCCATTCGATTTGTAAGGCCTTCCTCCAGACCTCGTACGCCTCTTCGAGGTTCTTGATGGCCTCCAAGTGAAATGCGCAGTAATCTGAGTTCCTCTCCCGCCTCATTTCGCAAAGCCTGCACCTGTCCATTACCCAATTCACTTCTCCTTTGCCGGGCAGTCGAAGTTTACGCACAGCTCCCAGGGCCGCTTTCCCCTTCGGATCACCCTTATGATCGGCGCCCCACAGCTCGGGCAGTTCTTCCCCATCGCCCTGATGCTCCCCCTCTGGGGGAGGGGATAGCTGACATCGCACGTGCCCTCGAAGAAGTTGCTGCAGCCGGCGAACCTCTTCCCCGTCTTCTTGTTCCTGATCACTCTGATCTCCCCGTCCCCGCATCCGGGGCAGGGGCCCAGCGCGGTGGCCCTCTGGGCTATGCGACGCAGCGCGTCGTCGATCTCCGCCCCTATCTCGTTCTCCTTGGACCTGAACTCAGCCAACACGGGTCTGAGCATCTTCACGGCTTCTTCGACGACGTCTTCAGCTGAGGCCCTGCCCATCTGAATCGATTCCAGATCTTGTTCAAGGTCCCGAGTCATCTCGACCGACAGGATCTCCGGGTTGTACCTGCTCAGGGTCTCGACTATCGAGAATCCGAGGTCGGTCAGCTCGATCTCCCTGTTCTCGACGTAGCCCCTCTTGTAGAGGGTGTCGATGATATCCGTCCGGGTGGCCTTCGTCCCAATCGCCTCGTCCTCCATGAGCTTCAGAAGGCTGCTGGGGTTATATCTGGCTCGTGGCTTGGTGTATCTTTCGATGGACTCGACTCTTTTGATAGGAATCTCCTGCCCTTCAGTCAGGGGTGGGAGCTCGATCTCACGTTTCTCGACGTAAGGTTCATAGAAGGCTGTCCAGCCTCTCTCTAGGATCCGGCTACCCCTCAGGCGAAACTTGTGTCCGTTCACGTCCACATCGGCGTCGGTGTTCTCCCTGACGGTGGGGTCCCCGAGCGCCGCCATGAAACGCCTGCATATCAGATCGAATATCCGGCTCTCAACTCTGCTAAGTCTCCCGGGGGCCCCTCCCGTCGGATATATGGCCGGGTGGGCCGGATCATCCTTTTTCCCCTGCCTGGGTGTGAGCCTCGGCTTAGAGAGCAGCATACCCGCGAGCTCTGAGTACTCCTTCTTCCGTCTTAGGCCCTCGAGTATCTGCCTGAGATCGATGGACGGGGGCAGCCTCTGGCTGGAGGTGCGGGGATAGCTTATGAGCGCGTCGAGGTAGAGCCTCTCCGCTGCCGTCAGGGTCGTCCTCGGGGAGTACCGGAGCTTGTTGTAGGCCTCCCGCTGCAGATCTCCGAGGTTGAACGGGGGGAAGGGCGGCTGCTCCTGCCGTGTGGTCCTGATGGCCTTTACGACCCCATTCTTACCCTTGCAGGACGACATGACACCCTCAGCCTCCTCCCTAGTCTCTAGTCGGGGTTTACCGTACTCCAGTGGGTAGGTCCTCCCCACTATCATCGTGTCGACCTTGATCACCCAGAAGGGGGTTGGAACGAACGATTTAATCTCCACCTCCCTGTCCCTGATCAGCTTGAGGGTCGGGCCCTGGACCCTGCCTATGCTGAGAATCCTGTAGAAGCCTGTGGCGTTCTTCACCGACAGGGTCAGAGCCCTGGTCATGTTTATGCCGAAGAGCCAGTCAACCTCGTGGCGGGCCTTCCCCGCCTTGATGAGCTGGAAGTCGAGGTGGTCCGACATCTCCTCCCAGGCCCTCTCGAGGTCCTTGTCTGTGAGGGTCGAGTATCTTATGCGCCTCGAGAGGCTCAGGCTCTCCTTGCCGCAGATGTGGAGGAGTATCATGTAGGCGATCAGACTCCCTTCCATGTCGTAGTCGCAGGCGCTAACGTAGCCGCCCACACCTGACGCCAGTCTCCCGATCACGTCGATGAAGTTCTTCGTCCTCGAGAACCTCTTATCCGCCTCGTGTGTGGGGACCCACCTCATGCTGAAGACCGGGTAGGTCCAGCCGGCACCCTCCTGCGCGACGGTGAACAGGTGGCCCAGGGCCGAGACAACGATGAAGTCCTCCCCGTCCATCCTCGCCACGAAGTAGGGGACCCCCCGCTCCGTGAAGCTCTGTGGAGCGGCGCCTTCGTCCAGCGCCTGGGCTATCCTCCTCGCGGCGGTCGGCTTCTCGCAGATTACCAGGGTACGCCCCGTCAACCCAGGTTCAGTACATCAATGTAGTCAAAAAGTATGCCCCTTGATCAAATTTCACGGCATGAAACGAATCGCCATATTACCTTGTTGTTCAATCGATCAGCTGGTTATTCACCCAACTCTAAGCAATCGTGTTGTTCTTCAATCGGTTGCGTCTAGTTTGAGCCCGTACCCCTCCCGATTTATAAGTAAAGTCCAGTTAATCTGGTCACGAGAAGCATTTTAACGCAAAAAAGGTCAAGCTCAGCAGCCCTAAAATGGTGCCGCAAAACGGTGTTTTTCCGGGTTTCCTGACGCGTTGCTGTACAAGGTAGCTATCGACGCATTCTCGGAAAATCTATGGCTCTAGCCGTTATTTCTCGGGGAACCAGAGCTCGAGTTCCCTCTCGGCCTCCTTCCTGTCTCCGGATGCGTGGACCAGGTTCTCGCAGGCCCTCTCCTCCTCCGTGCTCTTGGCGATGGAATCGGCGCCGTAGTCACCCCTAATGGTGCCCTTCTCCGCGGTGGACGGATCCGTGTAGCCGGTTACCCTCCTTACCGTCTGGATGGCTTCCTCACCGCCGAGCCTGATGGCTATCACGGGGCCCTTGGTCACGTACCTGCGGAGCCTCTCTAGGACCTTTTTGCCGTGGGCCTCCGTGTCCGTGATCCACTTTGTCGCCCTCTGGGCCTTCTCCCCCAGACCCCGGGCCATTGATTCGGGATAGTGTTTGTTTATCAGGGGCTCGCCGACCTCGCGTATGTATCGGATGTCGAGGACATCGAGCCCGGCTCCCTCGTACCTCTCGATGATGCTCCCGACTAGGCGGCGCTCCAAGGCGTCGGGCTTTAGGATCACCAGGGTCTCCTCGTACAACTGGGAACCTCTAAAAGAGATATTAGTGGCCGATTAAAGGCTTGCCGTGTCAGCGCTTCACGTAGGCCTTCGTCCACTTCAGCTTCCGGGGGTCCCTCCCCAGCTTGAGGGTGTTCTTCCTGCACTTGCTCGAGCAGAACCTGAGGACCCTGCCGTCGCGCCTGACGTAGTTGATCCCGGTGCCGGGCGGGATGTCGTATCCGCAGAAGCTACACTTGTAAACCTGGGGCATGGTCGAACCTACCTGATCTTCCTCGCTTCCCTCTCGGTCTCCCTAAGGAGCAGGACATCATCGATCCTCACGGGGCCTTTCACATTCCTCGTGATTATTCGGCCCCTGTCCGGCCCCTCCTCGATCCTAACCCTCACCTGCATCACCTCCCCGGTTAGCCCGGTCCTCTCCAATATCTGGATCACCGTCGCAGGTGTCAGGACCTCGGACTCTCGGGACATCCTACCTTACGATCTCCTTCAGCTTCGAGACGATCTCGTTCAGCAGCTCGGCCGCCTCACCCGGCTCCTCT
>Ga0209427_10003620_pt1 | contig 18058 bp, 17 predicted proteins | sample DeeMarSWOR136_30_FD_187465 | JGI IMG/M metagenome (GOLD analysis project Ga0209427, IMG submission 187465) | Marine sediment microbial communities from White Oak River estuary, North Carolina - WOR-1-36_30 (SPAdes) (version 2) | ecosystem: Environmental > Aquatic > Marine > Intertidal zone >...
GGGCTGGGCCATGGTCTCGGGCTGGATGTTCATGAGGATCCCAAGCTTTCTCCTAAAGGACAGATGCGCCTGGCTCCGGGCATGGTAGTGACCATCGAGCCGGGTATCTATATCCCTGAAATGGGAGGGGTGCGTATTGAAGATGTGGTGGTGATCCGAGAAGAAGGGTGTGAGGTTTTGACCCAGGCGAGCAAGGAGCTAGTTGAGTTATAGAGTTAAGAGAGTTTGGAGAGTTGAGATCCTTGATCCTCGATGTTGGATCCTGGATGCTGGATAAAGGCAAAGAGAACTGAATTTAAATCTTGGATTTTCACGATTACCGATTACCGATCACCGATTAGCGAAATTAAAACTGATGCTCGATCCCAAATCCCGGTGATAAGCGAAAGAACGGGGTTCAAGGAACGAGACTCGAGATTCGTGAAAGACCTGCCAACTGCAACTACCGACTGCTACTTGTCTTTCACTGCCTACTGCTTACTGCCCACTGCCTACTTGGGTGTTGGGGGAGGGGTAGGAGGATCCAGTATCCGGAAGCAGGGGGCTTAAGGCAAAATCCGAAATCGAGTGGCTTCTCATTATTCTCGAATATTGAATTGTTTGTTATGAGGCAATGACTCAGGGGAAGGTATGGCGACCACCGCGGATTTTCGCAACGGCATGACCATGATGGTAGAGGGCGATCTTTACACCATAGTGGAGTTCCTGCATGTCAAGCCGGGCAAAGGGGGGGCTTTCGTCAGGACCAAGTTGAAGAACGTGCGCACCGGCAGGGTCGTCGATCGCACCTTTCGGGCGGGCGAGAGCATCACGAAGGCCAGAATTGACCGGCGGGAGATGCAGTACCTGTACCGTTCGGGCGATCAATTTTTCCTCATGGATACCAGCACCTACGAGCAGATTCCCATTTCTGCCGACATGGTGGGAGATACAGCCAAGTTTCTGGCCGAGAGCGCCAATGTTCAGGTCCTGTTTCACGAAAACCAGGTCATCGGGCTGGAACTCCCCATCTTCGTCGAGCTGAGGGTGAAGGAGACGGAGCCTGGCGTGCGTGGTAACACCGCCTCCGGGGGATCGAAGCCGGCCAAGCTGGAGTCTGGAGCCGTGGTGCAGGTGCCTTTCTTCATTGATGTCAACGACGTCATCAAAGTGGATACCCGTAAAGGCATTTATGTGGAACGGGTGAAGTGAAGAGAGAGCCGAAGATGGGTTCCCTCAAACCATGGCAGGGAGAAACCCATGAGAGAATCGATGATCAAACGGCTGATTAAATTGGTTGAGGAGAGCAATATCGAGGAGCTGGAGGTTAGCCGGTGGGGCAGGAAAGTACGCATTTCCAAAAAGGCTCGGCCATCGCTCGGCAATAACCCCGAGGTCACATTGTCCTCGATGGCGACAGCCGGGCAAGTTCCCGCGGAGGCGGCACCGGGCCCTAAAGATGCCAAGGCCGCAAACATGGTGGCCATAGAGTCGCCCATGGTGGGTACTTTCTATCGCTCCCCGGCACCCGGTGCCGAACCCTATGTCAAGGTTGGTCAGGCCATTGCCAAGGGCACAGTGGTCTGCATCGTAGAGGCCATGAAACTGATGAACGAGATCGAGTCCGACGTTTCTGGACGCATCGTTGACATCCTCGCGGAAGACGCCCAACCGGTGGAGTTCGGACAGCCCCTCTTCTTCGTGGAGCCCTCCTAAGAATCGGTGAGTGAGAGAACTTTTAGAATACAGGAGGTTGCCATGCCAGATCTGAAGGATCTACTACAGGATATGAGGGCTAGGGACGCCTCGGATCTTCATCTCCGGGTAGGCATGTCGCCCATTTACCGTATCAATGGCGTGTTGATCAGAAGTGATTCGCCGGTCATGAGAACCGAGGAGATGGAGGTTTTGCTGGGTCGCGTGCTCACCGGAGCTCAGAGGGAGATGTTTGAGCGTAATAAAGAGTTCGATACGGCCCTGGATTACTCGGATGTGGGGCGCTACCGGGTCAATGTCTATCGACAACGCAACGATATAGCCATGGTCTTCAGGGCTATTAAAAGTGAGGTCCTTGATTTTGCAGGCCTTAATCTTCCGCCGGTTCTGAGCGAGCTTGCTTTGCGCAGGCGCGGTCTGATTTTGGTGACCGGTACCGCCGGTAGCGGTAAGTCCACTACTTTGGCCGCAATGATCGAGCACATCAACCATAGTGAAAACGTCAACATCGTGACCATCGAGGACCCCATCGAGTTCATCTACGAGAACAACAAAAGCATCATTGCTCAGCGGGAGGTGGGGAATGACACCCATTCCTTCCCCGATGCCCTGAAGCATATCCTCAGGCAGGATCCCAACGTCATCCTCATCGGCGAGATCAGAGATGTGGAGACCATGACCGTGGCCCTCAACGCGGCCGATTCAGGACATCTGGTTCTGAGCACTTTGCACACCATCGACGCCGCCCAGACGGTGAGCAGGGTCATCTCTTTTTTCCCCTTGGACCAGCAGCAATACGTTCGTCTCCTATTTTCGGGCACCTTACAGGCTATCATCTCCATGCGGTTGCTGCCCAGGGCCGACAGCAAGGGTCGCATTCCGGCGGTGGAGGTGCTGGTGGGCACAGGCACGGTGCGAGATTGCCTGTTGGAGCCCGAGAAGTCTCAGCTGATTCCTCAGCTTATCGAGGATGGGGTTACGGAATACGGAATGCAGTCCTTCGATCAATCCCTTCTCCAGCTGTACCAGCGGGGGATGATCACTTTGGATGTGGCCAGGAAATTCAGCACCAGCCCCACAGATTTTGAGCTCAAGGTGGCTGGGGTTGTGGGAGCCTCGGACCGGAGCATGCGTTTCTTCGACCAACAGGGGGACACAAAGGAGGAGCCCCCCCAGGAAAGCGGCCCGCAGGAGCCTTCGGAGGGAACCTGAGACAGGATGTTTTCCAAAGTCCTCATCGCAAATAGGGGTGAGATCGCCCTGCGCGTGATCAGAGCTTGTAAAGAGCTGGGCATCAGCACCGTAGGGGTTTATTCAGAGGCCGACGAGGCCTCTTTGCACGTTCGCTTTGCCGACGAGAACGTCTGCATTGGCCCCGCCCCCAGCTCGGAGAGCTATCTGAACGTCTCTCGTATCATCAGCGCTGCGGAGCTCACCAACGCCGAAGCCCTCCACCCCGGATACGGCTTTCTGGCCGAAAATGCGGACTTCGCCGATATCTGCAAAGACTGCGGCATCGTCTTTATTGGCCCTTCGGCGGAGATGATCCGCCAAATGGGTGATAAGTCTTATGCTCGGGAGTCTATGCGTAAGGCTGGACTCCCTATCATCCCGGGCAGCGAGGGCGTTCTCAAGGACGTCAAGCACGCTCTTCAGATGGCCGAGAAGATCGGCTATCCTGTGATGATCAAGGCCGCAGCGGGGGGAGGGGGACGGGGTATGCGCATCGCCGCCGGCGAGGAGAACCTCCAACGCGGATTCGAGATGGCCAGCAGTGAAGCTCAGAGCGCCTTCGGCAGCGCCGATCTCTATCTGGAGAAGTTTATGGAGAATCCCAGACATGTGGAGTTTCAGATTCTGGGCGACAAATATGGTACCATCGTTCACCTGGGAGAGAGGGATTGCTCAATTCAGAGGCGACACCAGAAGCTGGTGGAAGAATCTCCCTCCCCGGCCATGACTGCGGAACTGAGGAAGAAAATGGGTCATGATGCCGTCAAAGGGGCCAAAAGCATCGGATACCAGGGTGCCGGGACGGTGGAGTTTCTTCTGGATCGTAACGGTCGGTACTACTTCATGGAGATGAATACCCGCATCCAGGTGGAGCACCCGGTGACCGAGGCGGTGGTGAACATCGATTTGATCAAGGAGCAGATACGACTGGCCGCCGGCGAACCCATGGGATATACCCAGAAGGACGTGGTCCAGCGCGGTCACGCCATCGAATGTCGTATCAACGCCGAGGATCCAGACAAAAGCTTTCGGCCCTCGCCGGGCGAGATCACCAGCTTTCATGTGCCAGGAGGCCCGGGGATTCGGGTAGACACGCATGCTTATGCCAACTACGTGATTCCACCCCATTACGATTCCCTGCTGGCCAAGCTCATCGCGCACGGGAAAGACAGGGCAGAGGCTCGCCTGCGCATGGAGAGGGCATTAGAGGAATTCGTGGTGGAGGGTCCTAAGACGACCATTCCCTTTCATCAAAGGGTGGTCGCCGATTCTCGTTTTCAAGCGGGAGACTTTGACACCTCCTTTGTGGAGGAGATGAATGCTGGCTCGGAAGGGTAATTTGGGTTTGCTTCCCCCAGTGGAAACAAACCTGGGATTCAGGGGTTTGCGCAACGTTGGAGAAAGGGTCATGGCATGGTTCCCAACGATCTGAAATACTCCGAGGAGCACGAGTGGGTCCAGGTGGAATCGGGCCTGGCCACCGTAGGGATTACCGATTATGCTCAAAAAGAGCTGGGCGACATCGTTTTTGTGGAGCTTCCCTCCTTGGGGGAGGAGGTCTCTCAGATGGAGCCGTTCGGCACCGTGGAGGCGGTGAAAGCCGTCTCGGAGCTTTACTCCCCGGTGTCCGGAGAGGTGGTCGAGGTCAACGCGAAGCTCGAGGATACGCCTCAGATTATAAACTCGGATCCCTATGGGGAAGGGTGGATGGTCAAGATCAAGGTGGCCAACGAGGAAGAATTGGAGAATTTGCTCTCCCCGAAGGAATATCGTGAGTTCATCGGCGAGTGAAGCCCCAACTCAGCCAGTGCAGAACAATGCCTTACATCGCCAACACAGATACCGATCGACAGAAAATGCTTGAGGCCATCGGCGTCACCTCTTTTGAGGAGCTTCTCGAGGCCATCCCTAAGCCCCTCAGGTGGTCCGGAGAACTCTCTCTGCCGTCGGGCTCCACAGAGCAAGAGGTGGTCCATGAGGTCCAGGCCTTGTCCTGGGAGAACCACAGTTCAGAACGTCTGGTCTCTTTCTTGGGGGCGGGTGCATACGACCATTTTCTTCCCGGCGTGGTGGCTGAGCTCCTAGGTCGATCTGAGTTCTATACCGCTTATACGCCTTATCAGGCAGAGGTGAGTCAGGGAACCTTGCAGTCCATCTTCGAGTTTCAGACCCTTATCTGCCAACTAACGGATATGGATGTGGCCAATGCCTCCATGTACGACGCCGCCTCATCCATGGGCGAGGCGGCCTTGATGGCTCACGCCCATACCGGAAGGAGGGATTTGGTCATTGCCGGAACGGTCAACCCAGCCTATCTTCAAACGCTGCGAACCTATACGGCAGGTCTGGGGCTGGTGGTACAGCTAGTTCCTTTTCCCGATGGACAGTTAGATCTGGCCGCTCTTGGGGAGATGGTGGGGGATGAAACGGCCGCCGTTTTTTTTCAGCAACCCAATTTCCTGGGCATCCTGGAGCCCCAGGCCGAGGCAGCTGATATCGCCCGAAGGGCTGGGGCGCTGGTGGTGGTCTGCGTGGATCCCATCTCTCTAGGCCTGTTGGTACCGCCCGGACAGACGGGAGCCGATATTGTCCTGGGAGAGGGGCAAGCCCTGGGAAATGCCATGAACTTTGGCGGACCGTTTCTGGGCTTTTTCGCCTGCAAGAAGGAGTTGGTCAGGCAAATGCCGGGCAGGCTGGTGGGCCAGACGACGGACCGGCTGGGTCGGAGGGGCTTCGTTCTCACGCTGCAAACCCGGGAGCAGCACATTCGACGGGAGAAGGCCACCTCCAATATCTGCACCAATCACGCCCTCAATGCTCTGGCCAGCACCATTTACCTCTCCCTAATGGGAAGGGAGGGGCTCCAAGAGGTGGCGGATCTCTGTTTGCAGAAAAGCCACTACGCTCAGAAAGCCATCTGCCGCCTGCCAGGATTTCGGCTACGCTTTGAGCGTCCCTTTTTTAAGGAATTCGCCGTTCAGGTTCCCGCACCGCCTGGACGGATCATTCAGCAACTGGTTGCCGAGGGGCTCTTGGCCGGGGTAGATCTGGGGCGATTCCGCATGGGCCTGGATGACTGTTTGCTGGTGGCCGTGACGGAAAAGAGGACCAGGGAGCAGATAGATCATCTAGTGGAGCATCTCGGGAAATTTGCCACTCAAAGGGCAACATAATCTGTTGAGGGCAAAGAAAAAGCTGCAGGCCATCGAGCTGGGGATATCAGTGGCCGAGAGGCCGTCAGGATTTCAGGCGGGCTCGCTGGTATCCCTTTTTTATGTGAGGAGGTCAATAGTGTTGTGGTTTGCTAAATTCGTGGCTCTATCTCTGCTGATTTCTTTCATGGTCTTGGCCTGTGCCCAAAAGGGGGAGGAGATCCGCTGGGCCGGCTCTGTGAAGGAGGCTCTGGCTGCGGCCGAGGATTCGCAGAGACACCTTTTGGTAGATGTCTATACTCAAACTTGCAAGTGGTGCAAAGCTTTGGAAGATACAACCTTTTCCGATTCCAGTGTGGTTGACTTTTCCCGGCAGTTTATCTGGGCCAAGGTGGACGCCCGGGCTGACACCCAAGCGGCCCGGGATTTCCAGGTTTTCGGTTATCCCACCATTCTTTTGTTGGATCCCTCTGGTCAAGAGGTGGATCGCATTGTGGGCTATCTGCGGCCCAAACCCTTTATGGCTCAGATTCGAGATTATCTCGCCGGCAAGGGCACCATGGCTGCGCTTCAGAAACAGGTCGGGGAGGATTCCACCAAGGTCCAGCTCCTCTTCCTACTAGGTGAGAAACATCATCAGCGGGGTCAATGGGATCACTCCCTGTCTCTATTTGAAAAGGTGGTCCGTTTAGACCCCCAAAACCGGGAGGGTTTTTCGGACGATGCCCTCTCCTCCCAGGGAGATGCTCTCCGCCGTCTGGAGAGAACCGATGAGGCAGTGGTTCGTTTCAAGCAACTCGCGGACCGGTATCCTGAGAGCGAGCTTGCGGAAGAAGCTCCGCTGGAGATCGGATACACCTACCAAAGGGCAGAACGCAAACAGGAGGCAGTGGCAGCCTATCAAGCCTTCCTCCGCCGTTATCCGGGACACCAATATGAGGAGTGGATCAAAGGGCAACTGGAGAAGCTGGCCGATAAGCCAGAGGAGTAGGACTCATCTGAGGCTCTGGGCCCTTCTGCTATTATTGGCCCTGCTGCCCATCTGGGATTGTGGCCAGGGGGAGCAAGAGGCTCGGGAGGGCCATCAATCATCTCGATATGGGGGAACCCTGGTAGTGGGGATCCGCGTGGACGTTGACGCCCTCAATGAGCTGGTCTCCACCTCCGCCGTGGCCCAGGATATCATCGAGCTGTTGTTTCTGCGCCTCACAGAGTACGATGAAAACCTCAACATCGTCCCCAAGCTGGCGGAGTCGTGGGAATTTTCCTCCGATCACAGGGTTCTTACCTATCACCTGCGGCGCGACGTCTTCTGGACCGACGGCCTGCCAACCACTGCCCACGATGTGGCTTACACCTATGAGCTGATGGCCGATCCGGTCATCGCCTACCCCGGAATCAGCGATTTCGATTTCGTGGAGCGGGTGGAGGTGATGGACGATTACACGATAAACTTCATCTTCAAAAAGCCCTACGCCGACCAGCTAGGGGACACTCGATTGGTCGTATTGCCCAAGCACCTCCTGGAGAAGGTGCCCCCAGATAAGATGAAGTTCGCCGATTTTAACCGTAAGCCCGTGGGTAATGGTCCCTTCAAGCTTGAAAGCTGGGCCAGTCAGGATCGCCTCATCTTGGTCCCCAACGACGGTTATTATGAGGGACGGCCCCCTCTTGATCGTGTGGTATTTCGCGTCATTCCCGACGAAACCACCCGTCGGGTGGAGCTGGAGACTGGTGGCATCGACCTTTTGCCCACCGTGCCCACCAGTGACCAAGGTCGCTGGATGGAAGATGACCGCTTGCGAGTGTGGAAATATCCGGGACGAGACTATGTTTACGTGGGCTGGAACCTCTTAAATCCGCTCTTTGGAGACAAACGGGTCAGACGAGCCCTGACCATGGCCATCGACCGGGAGGGGATCATCCAGGGATTGCGTTTCGGTTTGGGCCAGCTGTGCACCGGGCCCATCGTGCCCACCTCCTGGGCTTATAACGAAAGCATTCGGCCCTACCCCTTCGATCCGGAGCGAGCCAAGCGTCTCCTGGCCGAGGTGGGTTGGCGCGACAGCGATGGGGATGGGCTATTGGACAGAGGTGGCTATCCCTTTTCCTTCACCATGACCATCATCACCGATAATCGGATCTCCGAGGAGGTCTCCACGGTGATACAGGCCGCCTTCCAGGACCTGGGCCTTCGCATGGACATTAAATCTCTGGAATGGAACGTGTTCCTCAACAAGACTCAGGCCAAAGAGTTCGACGCCTGCATCCTAGCATGGCGGGGCAGCTTCGTCATCAATCCCACTCCTGTATGGCACTCCAAATCCATCCAGGGCAAGTATAACTACATCTCCTTTTCCAACCCGGAGGTGGACGACCTCATCGAAAGGGGTCGCCTGGCGGTAGATCGGGAGGCCGCCAAGAAGATCTGGTATCGTTTCCAGGAGATTATCGCCGAGGAACAGCCATATACCTTTTTGTACGTCGCTCAGGACTGCCACGCCATTCACCGGCGTTTTCGTGGCGTTCATATGGACATCCGGGGCGTGTATAAAAACCTGCACCAGTGGTGGGTACCCCGCCAGGAAAGGAAATATTGACATGAAAAGGGAGGAATGCCACCGTGTCGAGCAGGAGAGGCTGGTCTTCGAGCTCAGTTCTCCGGGACGTCGAGGCACCAAGCCTCCCAAGCTGGATGTGCCCCGACAATCCCTGGAGGAACTTCTTCCCCAGGAAATTCGACGAGCAGATCCTCCGCCCTTACCCCAGGTGAGCGAGGCCGATGTGGTGCGCCACTTTACTCGGCTGTCTGTCCTGAACCATCATGTGGACAGGGGCTTCTATCCCCTGGGCTCCTGCACCATGAAGTATAATCCCAAGTTTCACGAGGGTCTGGCTCGACTGCCCGGCTTGTGCGACTTGCATCCCCTACAGCCTGTTGAGACGATCCAGGGTGCCCTTCGTTTGATGCACCGCCTGGGCAGATGGCTCTGTGAGCTGGCCGGTCTGGACGCGATCACACTCCAACCCGCCGCCGGGGCCCATGGTGAGTTGACCGGCCTGCTGATGATTCGGGCTCTGCTTCAGGACAGGGGAAGCTCTCGAACCAAGGTGATTATTCCTGATTCGGCCCACGGCACCAATCCAGCCAGCGCGCGAATCGCTGGCTATCAGGTGGTCCAGGTACCATCCAATCCCCAGGGCCAGGTGGACCTAACGGCTCTGCGCCAGGTTCTGGACGACCAGGTGGCCGCCCTGATGCTGACGGTGCCCAACACCCTGGGCATCTTCGAGTCACAGATTCAGGATATCGCTCAGATGGTACACGACGTGGGCGGCCTGATGTACATGGATGGGGCCAACCTGAATGCCTTACTGGGCATCGTTCGGCCCGGTGATATGGGCTTCGATGTGGTTCATTTCAACCTGCACAAGACCTTCTCTGCGCCCCACGGCGGTGGAGGTCCTGGGGCAGGTCCCGTGGGCGTTAAGAAAGAACTGGCCCCGTATCTTCCTGTGCCCGTAGTGGTGAAAAGCCAGGACGGCAGCTGCACCCTGGAGCATGACCGTGCCAAGACCATCGGCAAGGTTCAGGCTTTCTACGGTAACTTCGGAGTCATGGTGAAAGCCTACGCGTACATCAGGCATCTAGGTCTAGAGGGATTCCGGCGGGTGAGCGAGAACGCCATCATCAACGCCAACTATCTGATGAGAAGATTGCAATCGACCTTCGATCTTCCCCATGGCCAACATTGCCAGCACGAGTTCGTTCTGTCTGGAAAGAAGTTTCAGGATCAGGGAGTGAGGACGCTGGATATCGCTAAAAGATTGTTGGACTTTGGCGTGCATGCCCCCACCATCTACTTCCCTCTGATTGTGCCTGAAGCGCTCATGATCGAGCCCACGGAGACGGAAAGCCTAGAGTCTCTGGACGCCTTTGTGGAGGCCATGATTCAGATTGCCCAGGAGGCGGAGTCCGATCCCGAGGTGCTGAAAACGGCTCCTCACTGCACCCCCGTCGCCAGGCTGGATGAGGTCAAAGCCGCCCGGGACCTAAAGCTCCGGTGGCAGCCCGAGGATTGAGGTTCATGGTCTCTGGAGGGAAAAAGAAGGTGGAGTTTCAGGGCCAGCGGTCCAAGCGGTGCGAAGTGTGCGACCGCACTTTGGTGGTCCAGCGGCTGGCCCGGGGATGTCTTGTGCACAGGTGTCCCCTGTGCGGGCATGTGGTCCGCGATGTGCGCCTCTGTCCGGCAGGCGCCCGAGATCAAGTTTACGGCGGGTCGGAGAAGTTCGACCGATTCCGCCTTTTTTTCACCCGGCGCAAGCTGCTCCAGTTGCTCCCGCAGCTTGCCAAACCAGAGTCTCTTCACGTTTTGGAGGTGGGATTTGGAGACGGACAGCTGTTGAGGTCTTTTCAAAGGCGGAACCACCAGGTTTACGGTGTGGAGGTGAGTCAGCCCCAGGGTCTCCAGGTGGATCAGTTGAGGTATCTCGGGGCTCATCTGTATTATGAGGGATTAGAGCGAGCGGACCTGCCAAAAGAGCGCCTGGACCTCATTTACATGATTCACGTTGTGGAGCATCTGGAGGATCCTCTGCGCTGCTTTCGCAAGCTGTTCGCCGCCGCCAGACAGGGAGCTCTCATCTATTTAGTGACGCCCAACGGTCGTTCGGCGGGCTTGCGGATTTTCGGGGAGAGCTGGTGGCATCTGGAGGATCCCACGCATCTCCGGTTTTTCACACCACAGTCCATATGCACCTGCCTCCAGAAGGCCGGATTCTCCCCTATGCGGGTTAGCGCTCCATTGCTGGACAGTATAACACTGGAGGTCAATAGCTTGGTGCGATTGTTCCACCGCCGAGGGGCGGTCATGGACCATGTCCTGGTGCGGACCCTGGACCTTCTCTTGGTCCCGACAGCATTGTTGAGCCGACTGCTGTGGAGGGATATCAGGCCGAGCATGGAGATATTGGCACGGAGGGAATAGGACCTCATGCACGTTCTGGATGCTGGATTCTGGATTCTAGATGCTAGGAAAAACCTAAAGTCACCTGATGCTCCATGCTAGATCTTGAAAATTTGTTCAGATCGCAGTACGTAATTCGTAATGCGAAGGGAAATTACGTATTACGCATTACGTCACAATTCATGCACCTGCTTCGCATCCAGGATCTAGTATCTAGGATCGGGGATGGGTGGGAATCGGGGGCAGAGGATCCAAGATCGGGGATTGAGGAATCGGGGAAGGGGAAAAGGCATGATCGATGTGCGGGATCTGGAGTTCAGCTACCGCCTCAGGGACGGTGGTCGTCTCATGGCCCTGAAGGGGGTTTCTCTAAAAATCTCCGAGGGCGAGACGGTAGCCATCATCGGATCCAATGGTTCCGGCAAGAGCACCCTGGCCCGTTGCCTCAATGGTCTTCTCGTTCCCCAGAGTGGTGAGGTCTGGGTGGATGGGTTGGATGTCCGTCAGCGAACCAATTGGGATGACGTTCGGCGCAGGGTGGGGATGGTTTTCCAGAACCCGGACAATCAGATCGTCTCCACCACGGTGGAGCGGGAGATCGCCTTCGGCTTGGAGAACCTGGCAATGCCATCGGGACTGTTGCGAGATCGGGTAGAGGAGGTGCTGGATCAGTTTCACCTATTGGATTTTCGCCAGCGTCCGCCTCACCTGCTCTCCGGTGGGGAGAAGCAGCGTCTGTCCATCGCCGCCGTTCTGGCCATGCGGCCTAAATACCTGATTTTGGATGAGCCCACATCCCTGCTGGATCCCGTGGGCCGACGAGAGGTGCGGGAGCTGCTGGGGCGGCTGTGCGCTGATGGTCAGGTCTCAGTGGTGCACATCACCCAGTTCCCTGAGGAGGCCGCCGAGTCCCCGCGTGTATTAGTGCTCCATGAGGGAAAGCTGGTCATGGAGGGATGCCCCGATGAGGTTTTTTCTCAAGGGGACCGGTTAGCCCAGCTGGGATTGAGGCCGCCTTTTCCCGTGGAACTGGCCAATAGGCTCGAAAAGGCTGGTGTCTCCATGCCAAAACCCATCCATGACTTGGATGAGCTGGCGGTGGGCATCTTTTCCCTTCCCAGGTTCGGGAACGTCCGTCGCATGGTAGTTGAGAAAGAAGAGAGGACTCTGGACACAGAGGGATTGGGTCCTGGGGAAATGGGTGAAGAGAGAATTCGGGCGGAGAAGCTCTGCTACCGGTATAATCCCGGTCTGCCCACAGAGAACATTGCGCTCCGTGGGGCCAGCCTGTCCATACGCCGTGGGGAGCTGGTGGGGCTGGTGGGACCCATCGGCTCCGGCAAGAGCACTCTGGTGCAACATCTGAATGCCCTGCTGCGACCTTCCTCGGGGAGGGTGGTGGTGGACGGTCAGGGCGTGAGCGAAAAGGAAAGGGATCTTCAGAAATTGCGCCAGAAAGTGGGTCTTGTGTTCCAGTTTCCGGAGAAACAGCTCTTCGAGGAGACGGTTTACGATGACGTGGCCTATGGACCACGGAATCTCAACCTTTCAGATGGAGAGGTAGATCAACGAGTCCGCAAGGCCCTGCATTTGGTGGGCCTGGATGTAAATCATTTTGCCCGGCGTTCCCCCTTCGACCTCAGCGGGGGGGAACAGCGCCGGGTGGCCATCGCCGGCGTTTTAGCCCTGGGGCCAGAAGTCCTCATCTTGGATGAGCCCTTTGTGGGGCTTGACCCCAGGGGATGCGATCAGATACTTGAGATTTTGAGACAGCTTCGCAGTCAGGGAACGGCCATAGTGCTGATCACCCATAACATGGATTTGGTCGTTTCTCTGGCGGATCGTCTGGTGGTCATGGAGGAAGGCACTGTGGCTGAGGATGATACCCCGTGGGCGATCTTCGCAAAGGGGGAGCGGGTGGGTCAGCTGGGCATCGACCTGCCTCTGGCTTCTCAGCTGATGGTGCAGCTTCGAAAACGGGGTTGGACCGTGGAGACACCTCTGTTGACCATGGAGCAGGCCCTGAAGGAGATTCTGGACCATCAATCATCCGGCGTGGCCACTGATCTATGAAGGTCGTAAGCTCCCCAGAATACCTAAAGTAAGACTTTAGATGGTTTATATAACTGCCAATTGATAAATAAGTTAATATGTAAATGGCAGGCTTGTATCTCGTAGGTTGAGCTACGTGCAGCGTAACCCAACAAGATCTCTTTCGACATAACTTGAGTTGATAGAGAAAACAAATCCTGACTGGAAGGATTTGTATGATGAGTTGGTGTGATTCTGGATTCCCGCTCCCCGCCTTCGCGGGGACAAGCTTCGTGGGAATGACAGTGGGGATAAGACAGGAATGATAGGGAGCGTCACGCAGTAGTAGGGGCGCAGCATGCTGCGCCCTTTTTGTGGAAGGAAAGGGTTTGAAAAATCTGTAGGGGCGTATTGCAATACGCCCCTACGAGCGCATAATTCATATGAAGCCATGCATCGATTCTGCGTCTTCGATAATCCTTTCCGTTTCTTAAACCTTCCGAAGGTTCGCAACCTTCGGAAGGTTTCCCACTCAACCACGCCTTCAGCTATCTGTTACACTTTTCTCAAGCTTCAAACGCTGAGCTGGATATCTCTCCAGCATCGAGCTTCCAGTTTCCAGTTTCGATACCAGCTTCCACACCGATAAACGAGCTTCCAGCATCAGTACCTGAAGATGCCATACCACCTACGTAAAAATTTCCCTTGACAAAATGAATCTTTTGTGTTATCTATTGCTTCAGGAATTGCCCTTTAAACTAGCACGGTGAGGCTAGAAAGGGCCCAGGGAAGGAGTATAATGGCCTTCTTGCCCTTTCGGCGAGGAGGTTTTTTTTGAGCGGGGGAAGATCTTTGAACCAGATCATGGATAACAAAGACGTTCAACGAGCCGTGACCAGGATCGCCCATGAGATCATCGAGCGCAATAAAGGGGCGCAGAATTTGGTCATCGTGGGGATCCGGGCTCGGGGAGATTATCTTGCCGCCAGGATCGCCCAGGTCATCGAGGGTATTGAGGAAGTGAACATCCCCGTGGGGGTCATCGACATCACCTTGTATCGCGACGATCTTCAGGTGGTTCTGGAGCAGCCGGTGGTGCATAAGACAGAGATACCCTTCGATATCGGCGGTCGCGTGGTCATCCTGGTGGACGACGTGCTCAACACGGGCAGGACCATCCGGGCGGCTCTGGACCAGCTGGTCGATTTCGGCCGTCCCAGGTCTGTTCAGCTGGCCGTGCTAGTCGATCGCGGCCATCGGGAGCTGCCCATCCGGGCCGATTATGTGGGCAAGAACGTTCCCACCTCCCAAGGTCAACGGGTTACGGTGAAGGTCCAGGAGGTTGACGGCTCCGACGAGGTCACGGTGGAGGAAGAGCCTTCCTAGAGGTGATCGACTCATGGCATTGAAGAGCAAACATCTTCTAGGGTTAGAGGGAGTCAATCGGGAGGACATCCAGCTGATGCTGGACACCGCCGCCTCCTTCAAAGAGATTCTCGAACGGCCCATTAAAATCGTCCCAGCCTTGCGAGGAATCACGGTGGCGAATCTGTTCTTCGAGCCCAGCACACGTACGCGGTTCTCCTTCGAGCTAGCAGAGAAGCGATTGAGTGCGGATTCGGTGAGCTTTTCTAAAGATAGCAGCAGTGTACGCAAGGGTGAAACCCTTAAGGATACCGTCAGGAACATCGAGGCTATGAGGGTGGACCTGGTGGTCATCAGGCACTCGGCGGCGGGGGCGCCACATTTTCTGGCCAGATGTGTTGATGCGTCCGTGATCAATGCCGGGGATGGGGCACATGAGCATCCCACCCAGGCCCTCTTGGACATGATGACCCTGCGGGAGAAATACGGCAGCTTGGAGGGCCTGCGCGTGGTCATCGTGGGCGACATCGCCCACAGCCGCGTGGCCCGCTCCAATATTTGGGGATTAAACACCTTGGGAGCGTCGGTGGCCGTCTGTGGTCCCAAAACCCTTATACCCCTGGACGTGGAACAGCTCGGCGTGGATGTCTATGTCCACCTGGATGATGCTCTGGAGGGCGCCGATGTGATTAATGTGCTGAGATTGCAGTTTGAGCGGCAAACTCAGGGGCTACTGCCCTCGGTGCGCGAGTATATCCGGCAGTACTGCATAACTACCGAACGGTTAGCTGATGCCAAGGAAAACCTGACCATCATGCATCCTGGACCCATCAATCGAGGGGTGGAGATCACCCAGGAGGTGGCCGACGGTCCTTACTCGGTCATCCTTGATCAGGTAACCAATGGGGTGGCAGTGCGCATGGCCGCCCTCTTTTTGCTGAGTGGGGGGGGAGTCTAAACCTACCTGATGGATGGCTACATGGTCCCATTATATAGGAGCTGGCGTGAGCAAAGCTAAGAGCTTATGGATCAAGTCTGGGCGTGTTCTCGATCCTGGCAGCGGGTTCGATAAAGTGGCCGATGTGCTCATCCGCAATGGCAGGATCGTGTCCATCGGAGCGGTGAAGAAACCGCCAGTGGGCGTTGAGCTTTTCGAGGCCCGAGGAAAGCTCGTGGTTCCTGGTTTGATCGACATGCATGTGCATCTGCGGGAGCCGGGTCGAGAGGATGAGGAGACCATTTTCACCGGCGCTCAGGCCGCCGCCGCCGGTGGATTCACGGCCATCATCTGCATGCCCAACACAAATCCGCCCATCGACAATCAGGAGACGGTGCAGTTTGTCTGTCAAAAGGCCGAGGAAGCCCCCGTCAAGGTCTATCCCGTGGGCGCCATCACCAGGGGACGGCAGGGCCAGGAGCTCGCAGAGGTGGCTGACCTGGTGGCGGCTGGGGCTGTGGCCATCTCTGACGATGGCGATCCGGTGAGAAACTCCGAGATCTTTCGTCGCGCCTTGGAATATGCCAGCATGTTCCACATTCCGGTTATCTCCCATTGTGAGGATATAGATCTTCGGGGGCCGGGTGTGATGAACGAGAGCTACGTATCCACCATTCTGGGGCTAAAGGGTATTCCTGCCATTGCCGAGGAGGTGGCTGTGGCCAGGGACATAGCCATCGCCGAGTTTACCGGGGGACGGTTGCACATCGCTCACGTGAGCACCGCCGGAGCCGTGGAGCTCATCAGGGAGGCCAAGCGCCGTGGCGTCCAGGTGAGTGCCGAGGTGACGCCCCACCATTTCAGCCTCACCGAGGAGGCTGTGCGCACCTTCGATACGAACACCAAGATGAACCCTCCCCTCAGGGCGGAGGCGGATCTGCAGGCCCTTCGGTCCGGATTGGCCGATGGAACCATCGATTGCGTGGCCAGCGATCATGCTCCTCACTCGTCGGAGGAAAAAGAGATGGAGTTCGACGCGGCCCCCTTCGGCATCGTCGGGTTGGAGACAAGTTTAGGTTTGGTGTTGACGGAGTTGGTCGGGACTGGATTTCTGACCCTCAGTGAGGCTCTGGCTAAGCTGACCGTGAACCCGGCGCGAATTTTGGGCATCGAAGGCGGTGCTCTTAGCGAGGGGGGCGTAGCCGACCTGACCATCATCGACCCGGAAGTACGCTGGGCCGTTGATTGCCAGTCGTTTCGATCCAAATCTCAGAATACGCCTTTCGAGGGATGGGAGTTAACCGGGCGCTCGGTGGCCACTATTGTCGGAGGCGAGATCGTATATGGGAGGCAAGAGGATGAAAACTGACGCATCCTGGTACCATGAGGCCAGAGCGAAACGGACCATGACCGCTTTGGAGAGAAGGAACATGGCCGCTATGTTTGTGCCCGATGGGAACAAAGCGTCAAAAACAATCCTGAAGATGATCCCTTCGGGGACCACAGTAGGCTTGGGGGGCTCGCTGACCGTCAAGCAGATCGGATTGCTGGATGCCCTTCGCTCCGGGAAGTACACCCTTTATGATCAGTATGCCAAGGGTCTCTCTCCGGAGAAGGGCATGCAGATGCGTCGAAAGGGGTTGCTAGCCGACTTCTTCGTCACCGGCTCCAATGCGGTCACCATGGATGGGCAGCTGGTGAACTTGGACGGCGTTGGAAATCGCGTGGCGGCGATGACCTTTGGCCCTCAGAAAGTGATTGTGGTGGTGGGTAGGAACAAGGTTGTCAGCGATGTAGACGAGGCCCTGGATCGAGTCTGGAACAAAGCCGCCCCTCTCAACGCAAAACGACTGAGTCGAAAGGTTCCCTGCGCCACCAGCGGTCAATGTGAGGACTGTTCGTCCCCAGATCGGATCTGCAACCATCTGGTCATCACAGAGAGACAGGTGGCTCCGGGAAGACTGACGGTGGTGATTGTCAACGAAGATCTCGGTTTTTGAGGGTTTTCGGAACTCTTCTATATGTATGGCCGAAGGGAGTTGGAGATGTCGGTTTCAACGCAGTCTTTTACCATTGAGACGCAAGGCTCCGCTGACGTGGTGGACATCACCCCCCAGGTGGCCCAGGCCCTGGAGCAAAGTGGTTTCAAAAATGGCATAGCCACGGTGTTTATCTCCGGCTCCACGGGAGGCATCACCACATTGGAGTTCGAGCCGGGGCTGAGACGTGACCTCCCGGAGATCATGGATAAGCTCATTCCCTCTGGGCAACGCTATCACCACGACGACACCTGGCACGATGGCAACGGTCATGCCCATCTCCGCTCCTCTCTCGTAGGTACTTCCTTTACCGCTCCCTTTGTGAGTGGAAAGCTGACCTTGGGCACCTGGCAGCAGATCGTGTTTCTGGATTTCGATAACCGACCCCGCCGGAGGGAGATTTTGGTGCAACTGATGGGGGAGTGAGGGGCCCTTCCTCATCCCAGCCGCCCCAGTAGGCAGTAAGCAGGAAGCAGCAAAAAATAGGCAGCTTTTTACGGATCCCGGTTCCCGGACCCCTGTTCCGGGTCTTTTCCGAGTCTCTAGTCTCGATTAACGATAAACCATTAACGATACATGATTAACGATAAACGATTACCGATTAACGAAAAAGGTAAAATCATGTTCGATCCTCCAACC
>Ga0209427_10003621_pt1 | contig 18057 bp, 15 predicted proteins | sample DeeMarSWOR136_30_FD_187465 | JGI IMG/M metagenome (GOLD analysis project Ga0209427, IMG submission 187465) | Marine sediment microbial communities from White Oak River estuary, North Carolina - WOR-1-36_30 (SPAdes) (version 2) | ecosystem: Environmental > Aquatic > Marine > Intertidal zone >...
AGAGAAGTACATGGTGCTCTCCCGCTGGCAGAGCTATCACGGCATGACGCTGGGCGCACTCTCCGTTTCCGGGCACACCATGAGACGGCAGAAATTCGAGCCGATGCTGCACCAGTGGCCGAAGATACCGGCCCCCTTATGCTACCACTGCGCCTATGGCCTCGACTATCCGGGCTGCGATATCAGATGCGCTCGGGCACTTGAGGAGATTATCAACCAGGTCGGCGCGCAGTATGTGTCCGCCTTCTTTATGGAGGCGGTGGGTGGTGCCGGGACCGCCTGTATGGTGCCGGTGCCGGAATATTACCCCGTAATCCGCGAGATTTGTGATAAATACGAAGTGCTGCTCATCGATGATGAGGTCATCTGCGGTTTCGGTCGAACGGGCAAGTGGTTTGGCATTGAGCACTGGGATGTCAATCCCGATATAATAACCTCGGCCAAAGGGATGACGGGGGGCTATACGCCAATGGCCGTGGTAATTATCGATGAAAAGATAGGTAAGGTGTTCTCGGAGACGGGCGCCGGCTTTATGCATGGATTCACCATGGAGGGTAACCCCGTCTCGGCAGCCACCTGCTTGGCGGTTATTGATGTCCTGGAGAAAGAAGGGCTGGTGGAGCGCTGTGCTCATCTCGGCGAGTATTTTTTCCAGAAGGGAAGAGAAAAGCTGGCCCATCACCCGGTGGTGGGGGATATACGGGGCAAGGGTCTGCTCATGGGCATTGAGCTGGTGCAGGATAAAGAGAAAAGAGAGCCCTTTGACATGAAAAGGCGGGCATCCAACCGCCTGCAGAATATCGCCATGAAGCACGGGGTCATGGGCTACCCTACCGTTGGCATCAAGAACGGCGTGAGCGGAGATGCCCTGCTGGTCTCGCCTCCCTTCATCATCACCGAACCGGTAATAGACGAAGCCTTTGACCTGCTTGACGCCGCCCTCACCGATTTTGAGAAGGAATTTCTCTAGGTGGGTAAATGCCTGGCGCAGACGCAAAAACAAAGGGATATACAAGGTATCCGGCGTCCAGAATCGTTCTTTACAACGGTGTCACCGTTATCCATTTCTCTCTCGGTGGGGCCGGCATCATGCTCGGCTACGGGCCGTCCTGGCTTGCGTACCTCTTTGGTGCGCTGTATCTGGTTTTTGCCTTTGTGGAAATGTACCTGGTCATGCCGCTGAAGGTCTGTCCAAACTGCGTGTACTACGGGATGAAAAATGCCGTCTGTGTATCCGGCCTTAATGTGGTCTCGGCTAAAATCGCCAGAAAAGGGGATATAAACAACTTCTCCAAACGCGCCAAGGGGATGTTCTGCCACAATAATATGTACATCACATCCCTGGCGCTTCCCGTTATCGGCATAATACCGGCGTTGATAATCAATTTTTCCTTCCTGTTGCTGGCCATATTTATCGTTGTGCTGACACTGCTTCTATTCCGTTTCTTTGTGCTCTTCCCCAGAATCGTGTGCATTCACTGCCGTGCCAGGAACATCTGCCCTAACGCCCAGTCAATGGGCCTTAACAACAAATAGCCCCTTCCGGATAGGTCGAGAGTTTGTGCAATATATAGCAAAGATACTATACTGGAAAGCGAGACGATTACAGCCTGACCAGCTATACTAAATTCAAAGGAGTTGCATTGATGAAAGATACAGGTATTCCGATGCCGAATCGGGAGCGGTTTCGCGACCTTTGCCTCGGTAAGAGGCCGGGGGACGTTCCGATATATGACTGGTTCAACAAGTACTGGTCGGAGACACCGGAGGCCTGGGTAAAGCGGGGTGCACCGAAGGAAATCCTTACTGCGGAAGGTAACCGTGCCTATTTCCAGCTCGACCGCATTTACAGCACCCAGGAGATAGTGTGCGGCGTAAACCGCGCCGACCTCAAAGCTGACCCCTCCCAGCAGGGCCCCGGGCATTATATCATCACGCCTCCGGTGGTACCCGTCTTCGAGCGGAAGGTCATCAGCGAGGACGAGCGGCACAGGGTTGAAATCGCCTTTGGTGGGCAGACGGTTCAGGTCTCCAAAGAGCACCCCCTCAGAATGCCCCAGTATGTGGACCATCCGGTTAAAGATAGGTCTTCCTGGAACGAGTATAAGAAACGGCTTGACCCGCACACCCCGGAGCGCTGGCCGAAGGACTGGGACGCCTATGTCAAACAGCATAACAGCGAAGATACGCCGGTGCTCCTGCTCTTTTCCGGCTTTTTCGGGGTGCTGCGGGAGTGGTCGGGGCTGGAGCGGTTGCTCTACTGGTTCTACGATGACCCCCAGCTGGTTGAGGACATGATGGACCAGGTGCTCTATCTGGACATGGAGGTGGCCAAGCGGGCTTTGAAGGACCTGCGGGTTGACTTCGTCCGCTTCTGGGAGGACATGGCTTACAAGGCCGGCCCCCTGATTTCCCCGGCCATGTTCAAGAAGTTCATGCTGCCGCGCTACAAGGCAATAACCGACTTCCTGCACAGCCAGGGAATCGATATCATCCACCTTGACAGCGATGGCAATATCGACGAGCTGATACCTATCTGGCTGGAAGAGTGCGGGGTCAATTTCCCATGGCCGCTTGAGGTGGCGGCGGGTATGGACGGCATTGCCCTGAGGAAGAGATTCGGTAAGGAGCTCATTCTGGGCGGACATATTGACAAACGGTCTTTTATCAAAGGTGAAGATGTTTTGAAGGAAGAGGTGATGCGGAAGGTGCCGTACCTCTGTGAGACAGGCGGTTTCTTCCCCGGCTTGGACCATGCCATTCCACCGGACGTCCCCTTTGAGAGCTTCAAATATTTCATCAATCTGCTCCGCGATATTGCCGGGCTGGGCAGGCTACCTGATTAAGACAATCGGTTGTGGAGGTTTAATGTTATGTTAATTGTTGCCGAGAGAATTAACTCGTCGCGCAAGCCAATCAGCGAGGCGGTAAAAGCCAAAGACGCCGATTTTATCCGCAACGAAGCCAAGGCTCAGACTGAGGCTGGTGCACAGTACATCGATGTAAACGCCGGCAGCTTTGTCGGCCAGGAAGCGGAGTACCTGTGCTGGCTGGTAGAGGTTGTACAGGGGGCCACTGATTTACCGCTCTGCATTGACAGTCCGGACCCGACGGCGATAGCCGCCGCCCTGAAGCTGGTGAAACAGCCGTGTATGATAAATTCCATTACCATGGAGAAACCGCGTCTGGAAGGGCTGCTGCCGCTTGTCAAGCAGTACGGGACGAGAATCGTTGCGCTGTGCCAGAGCGAAGCCGGCATGGCCCGCACCGTTGAGGAAAAGCTGGATATTGCCCGCCGGATGGTCGATATTCTGACCAAAGAAGGGGTGGCCCCGGGAGATATTTTCATTGACCCGCTCATTTATCCCATTGCCACCGACACTCAATCGGCGGTCGCCGCACTGGGTGCCATAAGGGAAATCACCGCCCAGATACCGGAAGTGCACACCATCTGCGGGCTGACCAACGTCTCCTTTGGGTTGCCGGTGCGGAAACTGATTAACCGCACCTTTCTGGTCGCGGCCATGTCCCAGGGACTTGACTCGGTGATTATTGACCCCACCGACCGCGAGCTTATGGCTGGTCTGGTGGCGGCGGAAGCGATTCTGGATAGGGACAAGTTCTGCGCCGGCTACATTACCGCCTATCGACAGGAGAAGCTGTCATAGATGAAGGTTAACGTTCGGGTCATTCCTCCGGACAGAGAACTGAAACTGAGGGCGGGCGATAACCTGCGCACCGCGCTCATTGAGGCTGGAATTCCCCTCGATTCGCCCTGCGGGGGGCAGGGCACCTGTCTTAAATGCAAGGTGCAGCTTTCCGGCGTCAGCCGGAAATACACGCAGCTGGAGCAGGAGAAGCTGTCCCGTCAGGAACTGGATGAGGGCTGGCATCTTGCCTGTCAGGTCGCGGTGGAGGAAGCCGGTGAAGTGCGCCTTCCTGAGATGGAGATTTCGCGGGCTAAGGCGAGCTTCGGCCTGCTTGGAGAAGAAATCTCCATGCGGTCCAATGTCGGGAACATTCCTTTCAAGCTGAGCAAGCCTTCGATAAAAGACCAGCGGGCGGACTGGAACCGCCTTGCTGAATGTCTGGAACAGTCAGCCTCCGGACCGGTGAGCATAGAACTGCCTTTGCTGCGGGAGCTCTCTACCAACCTCAGGGAATGGAATTTTAGTGGGCGGGCACTGGTGGTGGGGAACGAGGTGGTGGCCCTCGACCCACCAGGTTCAGCCGGCGACGTGTTGGGCATGGCCATAGATATCGGCACCACCACGCTGGCGGCAGCACTGGTGGACTTGGCTGCGGGGAAAGTGGTCGCCCTTGATGCGGAACTTAATCCCCAGATTAACTTCGGTGCCGATGTTATTTCACGCATCATGTATGCACAGGACGCTCCCGAAAAGCGGGAAGGCCTGCAAAAAGAGCTGGTCAGGGGACTTAATCAGTTGATTTTGCGGCTGTGCCGCAACTCCCGCCGGGAACGAGGCCGTATCTTCGAGGCCGCGGTGGTGGGCAATACCACCATGCTCCACACCCTGCTGGGGCTGGAGGCCAGAAATATAGCGCTGGCGCCTTATGTTGGAGGGTTGAACCAGTCGTTCAACCTGTCGGCCGCAGAACTCGGCTTGCAAATTCATCCCGGGGGCAAGGTGCATATTATGCCGTCGATTGCCAGCTTTGTCGGTGCTGACACCGTGGCGGTAATTCTGGCGGCGGGGCTGCACCAGAGTTGTGTTCCCAGGCTTGCCATTGACATCGGCACTAACGGCGAGGTGATGCTGGCGACTGAAAAGGGTGTCCTGACCGCCTCCACAGCGGCCGGCCCCGCGTTTGAGGGTGGCCGGATAAAATATGGCATGCGCGCTGTAAAAGGCGCCATCAGTTCTTTTCAGGTCGCGCCAGCCATGAATTATTCGGTCATTGGTGGCGGCGCCCCAAAGGGCATTTGCGGCTCCGGCCTTATTGACCTGGTGGCGGAGCTTTACCATGCGGGTGTTCTCGACCGGAAGGGTCGAATTCTCAAGCCAGCAGAGGTAAACAACGGGGCGCTGGCGAAGTTGGTGAGGGTCCGCGGGGAGGCGCGGGAATGCGTTATTTTCGAAGATGAAAAGGGAGAGGTTGTGCTGACCCAGCAGGATGTCCGCGAGCTGCAGCTCGCCAAGGGGGCCATACGCGCCGGAGTTGAACTGCTTATGAAGGAAGAGGGCGTCCGCGTCGATGATATCCAGGAGGTGCTTCTCGCGGGCGTGTTCGGCAACTATATTAACCGTGAAAAGGCGGTCACCCTGGGACTGATTCCGCCTTTCCCTCTTGAGAAAATCCATTTCATCGGCAACGGGGCCATGGACGGGGCATTGCGAGCCCTGCTCAATCTCGAAGAGAGAAGTCAGGCGGAGAAGATTGCTTCCGCCGCGCGGCACATTGAGCTGTCCGGGAGGCCGGATTTCGAGGACACCTTCCTGCGCTGCCTGTCATTCGGCGATTAAAAAGCGGCGTGGCATTGCATCACGCCGCCCTTAACGGTTCCTTATTTCACCTTCCGCCGGTGTGTGTTTATTACTGTGGCGGCAGATTCTTGCGCATGGCTTCCAGCTTGTCCAGTTCGCCCTCTACCATTCGGTAGCAGTGCTTCTCTTCAGGGAACTTGCCGGTTCGGACATCCTCAATAAAATCACTAAAAGCCTTGGTAATAACCTCGGCGAGGTTGGCGTACTTTTTGACGAATTTCGGCGTGAACGCCTCGAAGTAGCCGAGCATATCACCGATGATAAGCACCTGGCCGTCGGTGTACATGCCGGCGCCGATGCCCAGTACTGGAATGTTGAGCATCTCGGAGATGATTTTACCCACTTCCGGGGGAATAGCTTCCACCAGCAGGGCGAAGGCACCTGCCTTTTCAATGGCCAGCGCATCCTTTATCAGTTCCATGGCGGTATCCGCGGTACGCCCCTGTGCCTTGAAGCCACCCAACTGCCCCGAACTCTGCGGCGTCAGCCCGATGTGGCCCATCACGGACATGCCCCCTTCAACGATGCCTTCAATCTGCTTGACGACCCTCCTGCCGCCTTCCAGCTTTATGGCGTCGACGCTGGCCTCTTTGAAGAACCGGCCGGCGTTGGCGATGGCGTCCTCCCTGGAAACCTGGTAGGAAAGGAATGGCATATCGCCGATGACGAAAGTGTCTGGGGCGCCTCTCCTGACCATCTGGGAATGTTGAATCATCTGGTCCATGGTCATCGGTACTGTGCCGGGTAAACCGTGGACCACCATAGCGGCGCTGTCCCCGACCAGTATCATGTCAATACCTGCTTTTTCGCAGAAACTGGCCATGGGGAAATCGTAGGCGGTGAGGTAGGTGATTTTCTCACCTTTCTTTTTCATCTGCACAAAATCGAGAACGGACTTCTTTGGCATTATTTTTAATCCTCCTTCGTTACTTTGGCATGGGCACTCTTAAGTCACTTGGCCCCTGCTTTGATACCTTCAGTTCAGGGTGAACTTGGCCAATCAGTTCGATGATATTTTTAACGGAGCGGACTTTCTCCCTGCCCAACTCCGCCAGCATATCATCGGACATGGTCCAGGGCATATACATCGCCAAGCCCGGCCCCGGTTCCATCTTGAAATAGCATGGAGAAGCCACGCGGGCGATTTCCGGTGTCTCAAAGATGCGGTTGTAGCCGCCCATTGAGGCCCAGAGCTGGATATGGACGTCAAGAGGAATGTTCACCGCGCTGCGGATAGAGGCCAGCTCGGGCAGCGTCAGGTCGGCCACCGGATTGCAGCTGCCGGCCCCGAGAGATTCCACCAGCTTGACGCCGGTGGCATTGGCGTGACCGGCGAATATGGATATCTTGAAGACAATGTCTTCGGGGAGGTCGCCATTCTGTTTCATGGTGTTGAGCAGGGAGAGGACCCCCTCGTCCCAGACCAGAAAGCCGCGAAAACCGAGCTCGATGCAACGCTCAATCTCCATCAGGTAATGTCTGATGGAATCCATCCCCCTCATCCTGAGCCCGGAAATGGCGCCTTCCGGAGTGGCAATCTGCCGGCCGGTGTACCAGGTCGGCCTCGGGCCCGGTGTGATGATAACCTCCACCTGGTTGTCGTAAGCAATTTTGGCAAATTCGGATAATTGTTCGCGGGTTAGCATGGACGCCCCCCGTACCACGGAAATAGAGCGGTGGAAGGGAACCCCCTGCTTCTTGGCTTCATCGCATGTTGCGGCTAGGACTTTAGGTGTCTCCATGCCGGAAATCTCCACGCGATAATGCGCGCCGTCCGGGAAGGTCTTGGTTGAGTTGGGCAGGCCATAAAGGTCGCCGCTGGGGAACCCCGCCTTTTCCATGGCCTGTGCAATTTTATCCATATATTTCCCTCCAGTTTAGTTGGGATTCAGGGTCGGTCTCGTTTAAAACCCGATGAAAAGCTTATTATATTGCCTTTTCCTTGTCAAGGAATTTTGCTTTCAGAACTGCCTTTGCCGGAAATAGTGGCAGAGGCCGCTCAATACACAGTAATCACAGCGGGGACGCGGCGCCTTACAAACCTTTCTCCCGTGTTCAATAATCAGCACGTGAAATGGGTAGACCTTCTCTGGTGGCACCACGCTTTCCAGCAGCCGTTGAGCTTTCTCTACTGTGGCTCTGACATCGATAATCCCGACCCTCCTGGCCACGCGGTATACATGGGTGTCTACCGGCAGTGCCGGCCGACGCAGGGAAAACAGAAAGACGCAGTTGGCCGTTTTGGTGCCCACTCCCGGCAGCCGCTTCAGCCATTCTCTGGCCTCGTCCAGAGGGAGTTCATTCAGGAAGTCTAGCTCCAGTCGCCCTCGCTGCCTTTGAATTTCCCCGAGCGCCTGCTTGATACGCCCCGCCTTGATTTCCGCCAGCCCACCGCTCCTTATGGCGTCAGCAACCTCGTTTACGTCAGCCGATGCCACGTCTTCCCAGCGCGGAAAAGAGGCCTTAAGAGAACGGAAAGCCCTCCCGGAGTTTGTGTCCGAGGTATTTTGAGAGAGAATGGTCTGTACCAGCACGTTCAGCGGGCTATCATGTGGCCGCCAGTCGCGCTCGCCGTACTCGCCGATTAACAGGGCCAGAATTTGTTCGATAAAGAAGCCTGGCGCTTGAATGAATTCCTCTCCTCTAGGTATATATTGCCAGCCCTTTTTCTTCCAGCGATTTCTTATATTCCAGCCTCAATTCGGGGATAAGCACTAGGCCCTTGAAGTTCGTGGGAATATCGGCAAAGCGGACATAGTCGGGCCGGAAGCCTTTGGGGACTCTTTTGCGGGCCCGGTCGATGAAATCGGCCTCCAGTTGCGGACGCTTATCCGCCGCCTCCTGGCCAAGCTGGATGGTAACGCAGCAGCTGTCTTCGTGCTCGCTTTCAACGCGCAGCCCGATTACCGCCAACCGGAACTGCTCCTTTTTCAGGTTGAAATCTTCAACCAGCACTCTTGAAAGCTCGTCGGCAATCTGGTCGTAAGAATAATTGGCCCCGCCACGAATCAGAAGCGCCGAATCCCTGGTCATCCAGTAATAGTCCAGTTCTCCATCCGCTTCATTCTTTAAGGCGAAGACGACGTCCCGCAGGCCGGTGTACCACCCTTCCTGGAAGACGGACTTGGTGGCTTCGGCGTCACCCACGTAATGGCTCATGATATTTGGCCCCTGGGTGACAAGATAACCGGGTTCGCCGGTATCGCAGGTGCGAAAATAATCTTTGTGGGCGGGGTCAATTGCTCTGACGGCTTTGACACGAGTGAAAGGGGAATGGTCCCGGCCGATATAGTAGCCGACTATGGTTTCATCGTTATAAGAGTGCGACCACCCGGCCTCGAACGCTTTTCTTAGTTCTCCCTGGGATAGTGACCTCGGCGTTGCCATCACCTGAAGGCAGGTCTCGGTGGAGCCGAAGCGGACGATGGGCAGATGGTTGCTGTATTCAAGCATGCGCTGGATTGTGGTGGGGCCGACAGGCGCCGAACCTATCATCATATCCGTTTTGCTGAGCGCGTCTTTTATCTCATCCAGCGGCACTGGCAGTTCCGAGCGATTGCGGAGCTCTTCCAGAAAATCGACGTGTCTGGAGACCATAGGCGCAATGAGAAGGTCGCGTTTGCGCTTCGCTGCGTCTACCAGTATCTTCCAGTAAAGGGTGGCGTAGCGCGGCAGGAGGTATATTCTGGTGCCGCTGCGCCGCATGCTCCAGTCCAGGAAAGCGGTTGAGTTGGTATGGTGCAGGGGGTTGGCTAGAAAGATGTCCAGTCGCGTAGTTTCAGATACGTCAAAATAATGCTCAAAAGTAAGCCTGTTAGCCAGGTAGTTCCCATATGACAGGCTGACCCCTTTGGGTTCGCCGGTGGTGCCGGAAGTGAAGATGACTATTTTTTCATCGTCCTGGCGAAGCTCGGCAGGCCTCCAGCTACCATCGCTTTTATATGATTCCAGCTTTTCGGCTTCAAGGGCGGACTTGATACGGGCTCTGGACTTTATCTCTTCTATTCGGGGAGCAAATTCCTCGTCAAAGATTATGAATCTGGCACCCGTTATTTTGGCCTTGGTGACGATGCGTTCATTGTCATCTGCCTGCCAGTTAACGGTCACTGGAACACACCCCAGCATGACCGACGCCAGCCTGAATATGGCATCGTATAAGGTGTTTTGGGAAAAACAGTGCAGGATACGGTCGCCTTTTGCAACGCCGTTATTGAGGAGATAGGCGGCTCCAGAGCTGGCCAGTTCCCAGAACTCGCCTCTGGTCAAAGCCCTTTTCTTTTCCTGCCTGTCGGCAAAGAAATAGTATTCCAGGAAAGGTTGTTCCCTGTCCTCAAAGGCTGCCTGGTATTCTTCCTGAGGCGATGCACAGGGACTCAGGGAAGTAACCGGCATGCCCGTGCTCAAGAGACGCAACTCGTCCTTGAACATATCCATATTGTCCTTGGTCAACTAATGCCCACCTTTCGCATTTGATGTTATTGAATCCATCCCCAGGCTGAGTGCCTTGAGGTTCAGCTTAACTCTGTCCGGGGTGAAGCTGGCCTCCAGCTCTGCCGCTATATCTTCTCTGGTGAGGGGGAGTAAATTAAGTCCGATTAATCCACCAAGGATTATGACATTGGCCACTATAGGGGCTCCCAGCTTCAGTCCGATGCCGGTGGCATCCAGGAACCACGCCGACGCCGATAGGTGCCTTATGGCTTCCCTGAGCGCTTCGTATTCCGGGTACTTGTCCTTTCGGGAGAGGACGGATACCGGGAAAAGAGGGTTGAAATTGGTTATGGTGGTTACCTTTGGGTTTCCATATCTGACCAGCATCCTGAGCGTCTCCAGGGGTTCGAGGCTGAGAATGACGTGTGCTTGTCCTTCCGGGATAAGCGGGCCAAACAGCATCTTTCTGGATACCCGCATGTTGCTCATTACCGCCCCGCCCCTCTGAGCTACGCCAAGTGTTTCCCCGATGGCTACGTGGTAGCCTTTTCTTAACAGGCAACGTCCAATAAGACGGGAAAGCAGAAGATTCCCCTGGCCACCTACCCCGCTGATTACAACATTCAAAGGGTCATCGTGATATGCCATTATGGCACCTCCTGTTTTACGATTGCCCCAAATGGGCAGATGTCAACGCAGACGCCGCAACCCGAACAGACTGCCTTGTTGATTATCGCTTTCTCCGTCTCAATGTCCCACGGTAGTGCCGGGCACTTGAATGATTTGGTGCAAAAGCCGCAGTCCTCTCCGCGGCACTTATCGGCGTCAACCCACACGGTAAAGGGTGGTTTCTTCTCCTCTCTCATCCGTACCAGTTCACACGTGCGGCGCATTATCAGGACCTTGACACCGTCTTCCTTTAAGAGTTGCTGTATTTTGGCAGTGGTGTCTTTTATCTCGAAGGGGTCGGTTATCACCACCTGGCACCCCAGGCTCTGGCAGAGGTTGGCCACATCTATAGCGGGAGCCGGATTTCCCATCGCGTCAAACGTTGTGCCGGGGTGGGACTGGAAGCCGGTCATTGCCGTAGCCCTGTTGTCCAGCACTATCATCACCATATTTGATTTGTTGTGTATGGCGTTGAGGAGGGCGGGGATGGAAGCATGGAAAAAGGTCGAATCTCCGCATACGGCCATAACTGGCTGGTCCGACCCAAACTGACTGAGATGGCCGAAGCCGGTGGCGAGTCCGACTCCTGAGCCCATGGCATGCAGCGCCTTGGTCAGCTTATCGCCGGCGGGAAAGACGTCCAGCGTATAGCAGCCGATGTCGCCAGTCAAAAAGCCATCCCGGCCGTCTTTCTGCAGGGCCTTTTTGATGGACCAGAAACTTGCCCGGTGTGGGCACCCCGCGCACCAGGTTACGCCGCGATCGATAAGCAGCTTTGCCGCGATATCACCGGCTTTTTGCTCGTATTCCGCATCCCTGTCGACGTATTCAATCTCAAAAAGTGCGGCCAGCGCTTTTGTTACCAGGGACGGTCTTAACTCGCCTATCTTGGGCAGGTGGCCGGTTTCCTTGCCGTAGACTTTCAGGTCACTGGACAGTACGGTTGAATCGAACGCCGTCTTTTTAACAAAGGTTTCGAGGAAAGGGTCGATTTCTTCTACTGCCAGGACCCGGTTCGCTTTTGAGAGGTGCTTTTCCACGAATTTTATGGGAAATGGCCAGAGTGTTCCCAGTTTCAGTATGCCGACCGATTTCCCCAGGCCGAGCGTTTCTATTGCTTCCAGAGAGTAACGGGTGCCGACCCCGCTGCTGACAATAATAAGCTCCGGTTTTTGTGGGCCCCGGTACCAGTTGAAGGAGGACTTCTCAAAGGTTTTCTCTACTCTGGCCAATCTCTTCAGGACATCGCTATGGTGTAGCCTGGCCAGATAAGGGGAGATGCACTGGGAAGTATTAAAGCTGGCCTTCCTTCCCGTGTTGCTTATCTTGCCCAGCGTAACCGGTCCGCTGGAAAGCGAAATCCGGGTGGTACTCCTTACCAGAAAGAAGCCGTTGAACTCTTCGGAAAGGTCGAAGGCCCATTTCGTCATATCCTTGGCTTCTTCCGGACTGTCCGGTTCCAGCAGGGGAATGCCCTCAGAACTGGCGAGCCAGCGCGAGTCGGCCTCGTCACCGCTGGAATGCCCCTCTGGGTCATCGCAGACCGCGACCGCCAGCCCGCCCCCGTTTTTACCGAGACCCGAGTAATTCAGGTGGGACAGAAAGTCCAGAGCAACGTTTATGCCGGCCGTTTTCATGGCGGAAAATGCCCGCAATCCGGCGAAGGCAGCCGCCGCAGCGGCCTCTGTGGCCACCTTCTCGTTGGTTGACCACTCCACGTATATGCCGACTTCACTGGCAACCCTCGCTAGGCTCTCTACTATCTCTGAGGATGGAGTTCCCGGATAACCGGTGGCGAACTGGGCTCCCGCCTCCATGGCGCCTCTGGCGATTGCTTCATTGCCCATCAGCAATTCCAGAGTGCCGGGTGCTTCTTGAGCCAGACTTGACATCATGTCACCTCCCCTGCTGTTTTGTAGGCCACTCGCTTCTTGTTTTTTACTGCATTAAGCCCGGACCAATTTTGGGGCCGGGCGAGTGGGGCACGTCAAGCATTGTAAGTGTTTTGTTTCTTCGCAATCAACCGTGGTCACCGAGGTTCCTTAGCTTCCCTGCGGCAGCTTCCACCGCTTCTATAGCGATTGGGTCATCCTCCCATCTCTGGAAGAGCCACGGCTCGATAAACAGAGAGAGAGCCGCTTCCCCTCTGACCTGGTACAGCCCTCCGATTCGGCACTCCTGGTGCCGTCCGCAACTGAGGCAGGGAGGCGACTTTGAAATGTAGCGCACGGTGTCCAGTATTTTTACCCCGAAACGCTGCAGGAACCATTGAAGGTAATCCGCGCCGGCTTCTATCTTGTCATGTCCGCAGACAACCAGGGCGAAAGGCTTGTTATGGACGGCGCTATTAACATGACGGTATCCGAAGAAACGTTCCAGGAAGCTGTAGCAGTCGGCGTTGATGTTCCGGAAATAGACCGGGCTGCCGACGACAACGGCATCTGCCTCCTTGATTTTCTGGTAGTAGGGCAGGAGGTCGTCTTCACGAAGGCATACCTGGCGCTTGACACAAAGCTGCACGCACCCTTTGCAGCCGGAATAGTTTAAGTCGGAAAGCTTGACGAATTCGTATTCGAGCCTGCTTCCGGCCATAATTGCCTTGACCAGGCGGTCAGTATTGCCCTCGTGCCCGATACCACCGGAGCTAAAGCCAATAACCTTCACGTTTTACCTTAAGCAGAGTTGCGGGTTCTCCAGTGCTGCAATCCCTTCATTGAATTATGGTCGTATATATTATATCCCGATATGGTTTAATCAGTACAGTAAATATTCAGAGTAAAAAGGACTGGAGGTGTACTCTGACCGGCATCCTCCTAACTTCTGCCGGCTTATAACGTTTTAATATTAGAGACTTGATAATCTGATTATATAAAGGAAACAGGAGATGAAAAAAGCGAAAATTTATTTTGGACTTGCTATCACTATCGGAATCTTAGCTATCTTAGAGGCGGTATCGGGATTCGTATTGTGGCTTGGATTTCCTCAAGGCGGGGGTGGTGGTCGTGGTTTGGGTGGTGGCCAAGGGGCTGGGCAGCTTGCGTTCTTGGACCTCTCCAGGCATACATGGATAGATATTCATGATTGGGTGGCTATAGCTCTTACTGTACTGGTGGTGTTACACGTTGTTCTGCACTGGAAATGGATTGTCCGGATGGTGAAGAGCCTTGCTAAAGAGGTATCCAACAGGCGAGTATTAAATGCTGCCTGAACAGAACGGGTTCCATTTTATCGCCCTCAATTCTTGTGCTGTCTGTCAGCTTGTCAAGGTTGAAAAAGGAGCCTTTTAACTTCAACGCAAGCAATTGTTCAATGCCCATGAGGCTGATTGACGTACATTATGGGTTTGCGTATTTCTGGCGTAGCTTAGGTTTTTCGATTTTGCCCGTGGGATTTCTTGGAACTTTATCAAAGATAACCCGTCTGGGTCGTTTATATCGGGGGAGGTGTTGTTCACAGTATTGGTGTACTTCTTCCTTGCTTAGATGCGTATCGGCCTTGGGCTCAATGACCGCGGCTACTATTTCCCCCAGTCTCTCATCAGGGATGCCAATAACCGCCACGTCAAATATCATGGGATGGTTCTGAAGGGTTTCCTCTATTTCTACCGGGTAAATATTCTCTCCGCCAGTAATGATGATGTCTTTTTTTCTATCGGTGACATAGCAAAAACCTTCGTCGTCCACTCTGGCCATATCACCTGTATAGAGCCAGCCGTCCCTGATTGTTCTCGCGGTTAACTCCGGGTTCTTATAATAGCCCTTCATAATCCCGTCGCCTTTGATTATTAGCTCGCCTATTTCTCCCGTTGCCACGTTTTCCCCGCTCTCATTCACGACCCGTACTTCCCAGTTGAATCCGGCTTTTCCAGTTGCTCCCAGTTTCCTTTCGTTGCCTATTCCCAGATGAACTGACCCGGGACCCGTAGCCTCGCTGAGGCCGTAATTCTCATCATATTGCATACTTGGGAAGTATTGTTTCCAGCGCTTGACCAGGCTGGTGGGTACGGGTTGCGCCCCAATGTGCATCAGGCGCCAGCAGGCAAGGTTATAGTCGTCTATATTCAGTTCTCCCCGGTCAAGAGCTTCGAGTATGTCATGGGCCCACGGTACCAGCAGCCACACGATGGTTCCTCTTTCCCTGCTGACCGCATCAAAAATGTACTCGGGTTTTATCTCGGTCAATATGGTGGCGCGACTGCCGACTATGAGATTGCCGAACCAGTGCATCTTTGCCCCGCAATGGTACAGTGGAGGAAGCAGGATAAAGTTATCTTCGTGTTCCTGTAAGTGGTGGCGGTTCTCTGTAATAGCAGCACTCTCCATGTTCTTGTGTGTTAAAAGTATCGACTTTGGCTCTCCCGTGGTGCCGGAGGAGAAGTACAGCCCGCATATATCTTCATCATTTAGCATGGTATCCACCGGCTGGGAAGAGGCCCCTTGGATGATATCTTCCAGATGAATCATGCCGGGCGGTGTGTCCTGGCCCGTAAAAACGAACGACTCAATGGTCGCCATCTGGGAGAGGATAGGTTCTACCCGGTCAATGAATTCTTCTCCGAGTATCATTACCTTGGCTTCTGCTATGTCAGCGCAGTATTTGATGTCTTGACTGGTAAACCTGAAATTTAAGGGGACCGCCCATGCCCCGGTTCTTATGATGCCGAAATACGCTTCCAGCCAGTTTATGGAATTCATCATGAGGTGGATTACTTTGTCCCCTTTCTTAACGCCCATATCCGTCAGGGCTTTGGCAATCCTGTTTGCCCTTTCGTCAAATTCCTGCCAGGTTATTTCCTTTCTGGTGTTGCTGCTGGGCTTCAGTTCAATCAGGGCGACGTCTTTGGGGTACATGCGGGCGTTTCTGGCCAGTATTTCGGCGATTGTCATCTATCGTTTCCCTCTATTCACACCTTGTCTTTTTACCGCAACTCGGTCGCACTTTTCGATTCATTATGGTAGCGAGATAAGCGGGACCTGTTCCTTGAAACCTCAAACGAAGCAGAGTAACCGTTTTGGATTCTCAACCATAATCGTATTTATTTGTCCTCGGCTCATCCCTTCTCTCAACATAGCAGGGGTTACGTATTTAGAAATGTGGGCATATCCCCAACCGCCATATATAGTTCGCCAGGACTTTAGCCAGATGTCCTGAGATATTAGAATTCGGTCGAGATACCCGGCTTCAATGAGCTGCATGATTTCCTGAATTCGCTGTATGTCATTTGGAAGGTTCATGTCAGTATGCCGGTAAAGAGATAGGGGAACATGGCCTTCCCACCCAAAGGAGTCGTATTCCAGGTAGCAGCCCGCTTTTGCCACTTGACAGCGCACGTCATGGTCACGGATTCTCAATTCGACGTGGCTGATGACGGTACGGGATAAATCTGCTCCAACGTCTTCTAGTATTTCAATTATTTCCAATACCGACTTGTTATTTATACGGCCAGGGTGTATGTTCAGTGGTGCTCCGGTGAGCTGCTGAGCGCGAGCCGCGGCACGGATTGACTTCCTTTCGTTATCATGTAAAGGCCATGAGGCGCCGATTTCTCCTATGAGCCCGGCCCGTATTCCTGTATCACCTACGCCGATATTAACATCCCGCACGATTTCCTCTGTGATTTCATCTTCAGACCTGTCCGACATATCGGGAGGGTGACAACGATGTACCAGATAGCCTGAACCCATTATTATATTAAGGCCTGTAGCCCGGGAAATGCGTACTAATGCCTCGGGATTGCGGCCGAGACTGATGCAGGAAGCTTCAACTATGGTGCTTCCGCCGGCTTTTTTAAAGAGCATGGCCTCATCTATAGCTTCCTGTTCGTCAAACTGCTGGCAGTTATCCAGGTTTTCAGAAGGATGATATCGAAGCCAGCTGCTTATTTCCATACCGACTGGTTTATAGGCCAGGGCCTTTTCGCTGGCTTCTTCCGGCTCCGAAAAGTTAAAGCTGGCATCACAAATCAGGTGTTCATGCGGAAGGGTAATTCCGAGGTCTTTGCCTTCAATCCATCCCAATACAGTTTGAGCTTTGCCGGCAAAACTTGATGTTGGCATATTTCTTGCCCTCCTTTTAAGCCTGAGGCAGGACAATATTTTCTATGATTTTCCGTCTGGCTGCCACAGCTTTTTTATCAGTCATTATTTCCCGGGTTCAGTCCGGACACCAGAAGACATTTTTGCCGATATCAAGAATAATAAGCGGCTTGACCAGCGGTTCTATGGTTCGAGTTCTGCCCCGATTTTCATTTATTTTACGCTGCCTGTTCTTTGCCCGCAAGGGAGTGAAAAACTGTAAGGTACGGGGTTTGAATTAATCGCTGGACTGGGCGACGTTGGCAAGCCCCATCAGGTGCTGGGGCAGATTCCAGGGAGCCTCGAAGGATTTTTAGTCTAAATTAAAGAAAGCGGCGATTTTCGGGCGTAAACTTAGCAGTTTGGTGAAAGCTGCTTGCCGAATAGAGCCGACTTGTTATAAGATTTGGGTAAACTGCACTTGATTTTACTTCAGTATTGATGAACTATGGCAGAAGTACTGCGTAATAAAAACTTGGCGACCAGATTCCAGATACTGGTTGAGATAGCCAATAGCGGCCCCAATATCCAGCAGCAGGACATTGCTAAGAAGCTGTATGTGACGCCTCAGGCCATATCGGATTACACACGGCAACTGGTTGACGAAGGCTTGCTCATTTCTGATGGACGTTCCAAGTACCGGTTAACCAGTGAAGGCGTGAACTGGGTCATAAAAACCTTAAGAGAGCTGAGAGAATATGACACCCTGATAGAGCGGGCGATTACAAACATCTCGGTCTGCACGGCGGTTGCGGCTGTTGATTTGGTCGAAGGGCAAATGGTAGGGCTGGAGATGAAGGAAGGCCTGCTTTTTGCAATTGCCGATGCCAGAAAAGGGGCCAGGGGGGTAGCCGCAGCCAAAGCCAGAGCCGGCGAGGACGTGGGTGTAGCCAGCATAGAAGGCGTGGTACAGATGGCAATAGGCCGGGTAACCGTCCTGAAGGTCCCCGGCATACAGAAGGGCGGGTCCGGCATGGTTGCTCTGGAGCGAGTTAGAAAAGAAGTCAGTGACAGGAAGCTGGTGGGCGCCATTGGCATCGAGGCTATAGTCGCCTTGAGCAGGCTGGACATAGAGAATGTTTACATTTATGGAGTAGCTGAGGCCGCCATTGAGGCTGCCAGAAGCGGGCTATCTCCAGTCATCGTCTGCATCGACGATGAAATTCCCGGCTTTATCAGGAGATTGGAAGAAGCGGACATAGATTATGAGTTAATCGATTCGAAAAAGGACTAGCAAGAGCCATTGCCTGGCGCCTTTTAGCCGGAACGCTCAGGCTTTTTACCGGGGTGACAGAATCACGCCGGTTTTTTGTTGCTTACGGCCTGCTGATGCAGACACTTGACATCCTCCTGGGCAGACAGTATAATCAACCGTA
>Ga0209427_10003627_pt1 | contig 18051 bp, 19 predicted proteins | sample DeeMarSWOR136_30_FD_187465 | JGI IMG/M metagenome (GOLD analysis project Ga0209427, IMG submission 187465) | Marine sediment microbial communities from White Oak River estuary, North Carolina - WOR-1-36_30 (SPAdes) (version 2) | ecosystem: Environmental > Aquatic > Marine > Intertidal zone >...
TAACCCCCGCTGGCCGCCGTGTTGCCCACTGAAACCACCACCGGTTTCTCCTGCCTCAATCGCAGCAGGTCCAGATATATCTGCTCAACGGCACTGACACTACCGCCCGAGCTATCCAGACGCAAAACCACCCCTCTGATACTTTTATCATCGCGGGCATACTGCAGCATATCCAGAATGTTGTCGGTATACTCCTGGTCAACGAGGACACCGGAAACGGTTATGGTGACAATAACCGGCCTCGGTATTAGTGGCACTGAGAGTAAGCCCCCCAAAATCAGGCCAAGTAGAAGAAAGAAGGGGATGGCGGTAAAGTAGCGGCGGGCTAATCTTCCCGCTGACTGCAGTCTGGTCACAACTATCCTTCCTCCGACTAGTTAGTATATTACAATCAAGCCACCGATGTCACTCGAGCTTGCCCTTCCATAGCGCCCAGATAACCCAGATGACCAGTATATAGCCACCAAGCGCCGCCAGAGTGAGCATGGTGGCAATTGCCACGCTGAGGGGTGCCCACGCCTCCGGTGAGGGCACGAAGCGGATGTAATGCCAGATGGTGCCCAGAAGACCAACGGTAAATATGGCGATTATCCACACCCCCACCAGCCGGCTCTTCAGCTTCTTCAGACTGGGTGAGATGAGCAGGTAGAGGACAAGGGCATAGATGCCCACGATGGTCAGTATCACCAGAACTACTACCCACAGGCTGGGCGGTGATGTGGTCAGGGTAAGCTCCCAGATTAAACGGACAACCACCGCCCCCAGCGACAGGGTAAGGACTACCAGGAACCATATTCTGAGCAGCAAATACTTCGTGTCGCCCAAGATTAAAGCTCCTTAATCTGCCAGATAGTCAACCGCCCACTTAATGGCATCCTCACCGGTAAGCTCAAGCTCGTAGTCAGGAGACAGACCCTCACCCTCTATCTGACGACCGCTGGGGGTGAGCCAGCGAGCGGTGGTGATATACAGCCCGGAGCCGTCTTTCAGCTGGCGCAGGACATTAACACTACCCTTGCCATAGGTCTGGCAGCCGGCAATGGTCGCCCGCCCGTAATCCTGCAGGGCGCCCGCCAGCACCTCACTGCCACTGGCGCTATAATTATCCACCAGAACCACCATAGGCAGGTCAACAACCTCTTTATCCTTCCTGACTTCAAGAGCGGTTTGCTCCCCGGTATTATCCACCACCTTGAGCACGATACCCTCACTCAAGAAGCAACTGGCGGTATCAACCACGGTACCCAGGGTACCCCCCGGGTTGCTACGCAGGTCAAGGACAATGCCGGTCGCCCCGGCGGCAACTATGCCCTCCAGCGCCGGGGGGAGCTCATCATTAGTGCGCTGCGAAAAGTGAGTGATATTAAGATAGGCGACGTCCCCCCTCATCTCAAAGAAGACACTGGGCACCTTAATTTCCGCCCTGGTTATTTCCATTTCCACCGGTCCAGTTTCACCCTGATGCAGAACGAGAAGCCTGACTTTGGTTCCCTCCGGTCCACGGATTTTAAGCACCGCTTCCATCAGGCTCATCCCCGCCGCCGGTTGACCATCGATTTTAATAATAATATCGCCCGCCTTGATACCAGCCTCAGCGGCGGGGGTACCGGGGAAGGGAGCAATAATGGTCAGAAAACCATCCCTGACTGCCACCTCAGCACCAATACCGCTGAACCCACCCTCCAGGCTGGTCGCGCTCAACTGGTAGGTTTCCGCATCAAGGTACGAAGTATAGGGGTCATCAATTGCCGCCACCATACCCTTAATTGCCGCCTGACTCATTTCACCGGTATCGAGCTGGTCCCGGTCCACGTACTCATCAAAGATAATGCCCCAGGCTTGTCCAATCACATCCAGGCCCTCACCCGAGCTGAGTGAGGTTTCACTACCCAGGGCGTAACCCGTCCCGAAAGACAGACCCAGGCTCACCAGCAATAACAGGGCAAGTATGACGTAACTCAGTTTATTCTTCATTGGAATCACTCTCCTTAAGCATGTTGGCGGCAAAGTTTATCGCCTTTAAGGTAAGCCGAGGGAAGTCCGCTTGTCAAATAAGTACCCATTTTTTACCTGATTGAAGGAAAGCGCCGCAGCAAAACTTATTAGTGGCTGACTGGATATTAGCGAAGAGGTAGAATTCAGGCTTCAGCGTCACCCGTCTGCTGAGCGGTGACCATGTCTATCAACCTGACCGTGTCCTCTATTTTGGTGAGACTTAGGGACAGACCCCGGTTTTTTAACTCATTATAGCCCAGCCCCCGAAATAAACGGCGTCCCGCCACCCAGCACATCTCGTCATAGAGAGCGGGCCATTCCCTACCCTGACGGTGGACACAGAAGAGAATGAAGTCACGAGCCAAAGGGTCCAGGATTTCCATTGACAATAAATATATGTCCAACCGGCCTGTCTATCAACCTTGTTGAGGGCGGTTGGGGTTGCCCCTCTAACCCTAATTATTCTCTTTCTAAAGAGTCGTAGCTCAATTTTTCTCAATCCCAAGCTTAAAACCAAAAATTTTGCCAAATTGACAATACGATCCGGCTGAACTACGATTTAGCTATAACTCGGGGAAGGTCAGCCTGCCATGAAGGCCAAGCGATACCGCCGGTACCCGGTAATTTTGTCTTTGACCATATGCTGTTTGCTGGCTGGCTGTCAATACCAAGAACCGGCACCGGCAGAGGAGGTAGAGATGACCTTAACTGTATCCAGTTCCGCATTCCAAGAGGGAGCCAAAATACCAGCCAAGTATACCTGCGAGGGGCAGGATATCTCGCCGCCGCTTACCTGGAGCAAACCCCCGGCGGGGACGCTATCAATAGCCCTGATTGTAGATGACCCCGATGCCCCCAGTGGTGTCTTCACCCACTGGGTCCTGTTCAACCTCCCCCCACAGACCACCGAGCTAACCGAGGCAATGCCGACTCAAGCCGAACTCCCCAGCGGAGCCCGGCAGGGAAAAACCGATTTCGGCAGAGTCGGCTACGGGGGCCCCTGCCCACCCCCGGGTCGCCCCCACCGCTATCAATTCACCGTCTACGCCCTGGACCAGACCCTGGACCTGAAGGCGGGGGCAGCTAAGGGCGAGCTCTCCAGCGCCATGTCGGGGCATATCCTGGCGCAGGGTCGGCTCACCGGCCTGTACCAGCGCTAATTTGACCAAAACTAAAGCCGCTCCTAGGAGCGGCTTTAGTGCTTACTCTTGGCTAATGTTGCGCTCTAGTCTTCCCACTTACCGCCTTTGCCGATGCGGGAGAAACAAAAGGCAAACCCGGCAATGAAGACAAGCCACATTATAACGGTGGTCAATATTGCTGCTACACTCATTCCCCACTCACCCCCTTGGTCTTAATCGCTTGGAACACAAAGCTCAGTACCAAAGTTACGCCCAGTATAATCCAGATAATGTGAGAGCCGCTTAGCGTGCCCACCGCATATCCTCCGTACGCTTCAGGGACATCCTCCATAAAGCCTCCCACAATAACCACAAAGACCAGGCCCGCCGGCACGACAATCTTAATCAGCCAATCAAACCAGGCGCCGACTTTGATATCCGAGGTCTCATTCACATGCTCCCTGAGCTTGGCTGCCCCAAATCCCCAGCCAACCACGATACAGGCTAGGGCACCGGTTATCAGCAAGCCATAGAAGGCCGCTGTCCTATCCACCATGTCTACCCAGTAAAGGCCACCCTGAGTGGTGTAAATCAGTCCGACTAAGAAGGCAATAACACAAACCCAGGTGGTGGCTTTTACCCGGCTCATGCCAAATTTGTCCATAACCGGTGCGATTACGCCACCGTAGGCAAGGAAGAATGCCGAATCAATGCCCAGGAAGAACAGGCACAGGAAGAAGAGGACACCGATAAGGGCATTGGCCGCCGGCATCATTGATATGGCCACCGGATAGGTCATGAAAGACATACCTATCGAGGAACCACTGGCGACTTCCCCAACCGGAACTCCCAGCGCCTGCATCATGAAGCCAACCGTGCTGAATACGGCAAAACCGGCAAAGAAACTGGTGGCGCAGTTGGCAAACGAGGTGATGAAGGCGCTATTGGTTATATCCGCCTTCTTGGCCACAAAGCTGCCGTAGGCAAACATCCCGGCCATACCCAGGGAGAGGGTAAAGGCGATCTGACTGAAGGCAGCAAACCACACCTCTACATTGGTTAATTGGCTAAAGTCCGGGCTGAGGTAATACTCAAGCCCAGTGACCGCTCCGGGCAGGGTCAGACCTCTAATCAGCAGGATGACCAGTAATGCCCAGGGAATGGTTACCGTCCACACCGCCACCTTGCCGATGACACCGGCTCCTTTAAACACTATCAGGAATACCACTATCCAGGTAAGAGCCAGGAAGCCTACTATTGACCACTGCAGGCCACCAAGCACGCCGGCTCCATCAGAAATATTGAGCACATTTTCCAGGTAGTATGGTACGGCTCCCTCAGCTCCAGCCGCGCCCACTCCCCAGGCGACGTTAAAGGAGCTAATCACGTAACGGAGGGCCCAGGCCATTACCACCGTATAGTAGCTGACGATGAGGAAGGCAACAAAAACCGGCCACCAGCCGAGCCATTCCCACTTCTTACCAATACCCTCAAAGATACCGGGGGCACTCTTCTGGAAAAAACGCCCCATGCCAAATTCCAGCACCATCCAGGGAACGCCCATTATAATAAGGCCGATAATCCACGGTATCAGAAAGGCAGCGCCACCATATTCATAGGTCAGGTAGGGGAACCGCCACACATTACCCAGACCGATAGCGGAGCCAATGGCAGCAAAAATGAATAAGGGTCGGCTAGCCCATCTCTCTCTTACTGCTGCTTTCGCCACTGACTATCCCTCCTTTCTTATAATTTAACCAAACAAACCGGTAAAACCGGCTAAATTACTTCAACACCTCCTTCCCACGAAACCAATCGTGCTCAGAAATTGTTCTATTTGCCCATTTACATAATGGCTTGTGATTGCGAATTGTATACAGCTAAACTCAATATGTCAATGGGTACTGCGCCTTATTTGGACTAGGTTGGGCAAGAATGAGGGAAAACAATCAAGCTGGTGAGAGCTAAGCAGAGATATTAGCCTTCACAACTGCTGATATAGATGCTAGAATGCAACTGGTCAGCCTAAATGGGAATAGATTTGAGCCAGACGGCGGCATCCGCCCGCTCTATCAGGTAAGGAGGCAACACCATGACCCAGATTAGCTATGCTGATTTTGAAAAAGTGGACATGCGCGTGGGCAAGATTGCCCAGGTTGAGGATTTCCCCAGGGCACGCAAGCCATCTTATAAACTCTGGATAGACTTTGGCCCGCTGGGCATTAAGAAATCCAGCGCCCAGATTACCCAGCGCTACGGTAAAGATGAACTGAGGGGCAGACTGGCAATCGCAGTAGTCAACTTTCCACCGCGGCAGATTGCCGATTTTATGTCCGAAGTCCTGCTATTGGGGGTGGTACTGGACAATAATGAAGTAGTGCTGATTCAACCCGATAGCAGTGTTCCCCTGGGGAAAAGAATCTTATAGCCACCAAGACTATTTTGTTTTGAGTTATTTTTTTAATTGCCGCCTGAGGTCAGCCGGCTTATATTTCCGGGAGGTTATCTTGGTTACCATTTCCTCAAAAAACTCAGCCGGCGGCGCCGTCCCTGCCGTACAGAAGTCCATCGCCGTTAAAATGCCGTCCAGCCTTCTCTCCGGAATTGACACTATCATCAGATTGGGGTCCCACTTCTCCATGCGGCGGGCGCTGGTATCGCCCAGAGTAACATTCAAGTTTCCCGAAACCAGGGGGTAGGTTACCGCGCTCCAGCAGAGCGAGCCCCTTAACTCTACTCCAGCCTGTATGCCGTCCCAGAACTGGTCCAGGATAACCACACGGCAGGCCTGCTCTGCGTTCACCACCAGGATTATGAGGTCAGGCTCATCGGTGCTCTCCTTCAAGGGGTAAAAGACGACATTTTCGGCCAGTCCTAAGGGAGGCTCGGCTATATTCCGGGTAGCCGTCGCCGAGCGGTGAAAGGCGGTCAGGTTCGCCCACAGCTTCTCCCCCTCCACCAGCATCTGACCACTCACCCGCCCCTCGTCGGCCAGGCCGAGGTGCATCACCCCGCCGGGACAGGCGCAGGTTTCTTCAGACAGGACAATGGTCTTGCCCTGAGCCGCACCCGGTATCGCCCCGCAAACCGGATAGTAGCCCTCACAATTTTGCTTGGGCGGTTTATTGGTGTATTTCACCCCCACCGGCTCACCGGACAGCTTGAGCACTTTTTTCAGCTTGGCTGCTTTCGGCTCGTAATTCATATGCTTCACCTCCATCAGCTCCCCTTGGTGGTCTCCCTTTTGGGCGGGAACTTTACCCGGGATATCTTCAGCCTGAGGTCACACTGCAGGCAACGCAGCGACTCTTTGCATCCGGTTTCTTCATCGTAGCCCAGCTCGACCTCATCAAAGCTATTCAGCCGGCGCTCTGATGGCAGGTGGCGCATTTCAGCCAGCTTCTGGTAGGCAAAACCCTCCCCGTGTCCGAGGCAGGGCTCCAGCTCTTCCCGCGGGGCTAGTACTTCGTCAATAATGCCTCTACCGCCGAGGTATTTATCAATGGCGCTGGCCGCCTTTCGGCCGGCCGCAATGGCTTCAATCACCGTAGCCGGTCCGGTGACACAATCACCGCCGGCAAAGACACCCTGACGATTGGTAACGACCTCTTTTTTAACCTTGATATTGCCCCACTCGGTCTCTATCTGAAACTTTTCGGGGACCACCGGCACCTGACCGATGGCGGCAATCACCGTGTTAAAGTCGGTAATAAATTCACTGCCTTCAATGGGCACCGGGCGGCGCCGACCGCTGTCATCGGGCTCGCCCAGCTTCATGCGAATACACTCCATCTTGACCATTCCGTTCTCGTTCCACATTCGCTTGGGCGCCGCCAAGTAATCAATCTTTACCGCCTCGGCTAAAGCCCCCTCTACCTCTTCGGGGAGAGCCGGCATCTCGGCACGGGTACGGCGGTAGATGATGGTCACCTCTCTGGCATCCAGCCTCAAGGCGGTGCGGGCGGCGTCTATGGCCACGTTGCCGCCGCCAATAACGGCCACCCTATCGCCGAGCTTTATCTTTTTACCCAGGCTGACATCCCTCAGGAAGTCAATGGCGTCAATCACCCCCGGGCTATCCTCACCCTCCGCCCTCATACTGGTCCCCTTATGGGCACCAACGCCGACAAATACTGCCTGATAGCCCCGCTTGAACAGCTCGTCCAGCGACTCAACTCGGGTATTGGTCTTAATTTCAAAGCCGACTCGCTTCATCTCCTCAATTTCGGCATCCCTCACCTCTGCGGGCAGGCGAAACTCGGGAATGGCCACCCGCATCATCCCCCCCACCACCGGCAATGCCTCAAACACGGTAACGCTATGCCCCAGCTTGGCGAGATAGTAAGCCGCCGTCAGCCCGGCCGGACCGGAGCCAATGATGGCTACTTTCTTACCGGTTGGTGCCGCCTGCTTTGATTTCTGCCGCCATAATTTATTATCTCTTTCGCCGGTAAAGCGCTTCAGCGCCCGGATGGCAATCGCTTCGTTCAGCTCCTTGCGCCGGCAGACCGTCTCACAGGGGTGGTTGCACACCCGCCCCAGCACTTCGGGGAGGGGGACTTTCTCCCTGATTACGGCCACCGCCTCGGCATACTTCCCCTCGCCGATAAGACGGATATAGCGGGGGACATCTATCCCGGCCGGACAGGCATCCTCGCAGGGCACCAGCGCCGCCTCACGGTCGGCGCCGGCTTCCAGCAAACCGTCTTTATCCCGGATGGCGCCGGTGGGACAGACCTCAACACAGGCACCGCAAAAGCGGCAGCCGGCATCAGCCAGAGAACGGTCAAAAGCGGTGCCGATATATGTTTCCCGCCCCCGCTTGATGAAAGAGAGTATCCCCACCCCGCGCAGCTCGTAGCAGGCACGCACACAGCGCCCGCAGAGGATACAGCGGTTTAAATCATGTTCAAAGAGGGGATTAGCGGTATTGACCGGAATATCACGGGGCAGGCTTCTCAGGTGCTGCTCGGTAATGCCGAGATACTGAGCCACCGCCTGAAACTCATCGTTCGGGTCCTGGGGACCGGTGAGAAAATCGCCGGGGTAACCGGCCAGCATCAGCTCCATGGAGATGCGGCGAATCTGCTCCAGCTGAGGCGTCCTGGTCTTGACCACCATGCCGTCTTCAGCCTGGGTGGTGCACGCCGTCGGTATGCCCCGCATATCCTTGATTTCAACCACGCATAACCGGCAGGCACCCAGCGGGCTTAAATCGGGGTGGTAGCAGAGGTTGGGGATATAGAGGCCGGCATCCAGTGCCGCCTCCAGCACTGTCTTGCCCTTCTTAGTCTTGACCTCTTGCCCGTCAATATTGAGGGTAATCCTAGCCAAAATGCCTCCTTAAACTACCCCTTCGGCCAGCTGCCCACCGGTATTGGCTCTTTCGGTGTCTTCGGTGGCTCCCCGCTAACCTTGACCACGGCACTGAATTTGGCCGGGCATACCTCCAGACAGACACCGCACTTATCACACTTGTCCTGGTCAATGACATGTATCATCCGCTTGTCGCCGATAATGGCTTTGGTCGGGCATTCTCTCAGGCAAATAAGGCAGCCCTCGCACTTCTCGGGGAGGATATGATAGGAGATAAGCTCTTTACATACCCGCGCCGGACAGCGCTTCTGGTTGATATGGGCTTCATACTCCTCCCGAAAGTACTTGATGGTGGTCAGCACCGGGTTGGGGGCTGACCCGCCCAAGGCACACAGCGAGCCCTTTTTAATTGCCTCGCCCAGTTCGACCAGCAAATCAATATCGCCCGGTTTACCCTTACCCTGGGTAATGTCAGTCAGTATCTCCAGCATCTGCATGGTCCCCTCCCGGCACAGAACACACTCACCACAGGACTCCGCCTGGGTGAAAGAGAGAAAGTAGCGGGCTAAATCAACCATGCAGGTGTCACTGTCAGCCACAATCATACCGCCGGAACCCATCATTGAGCCGGCTTGGGTCAAACGCTCGTAATCAACCGGCAGGTCCAGCAGACTGGCCGGCAGGCAGCCACCCGAGGGGCCACCGGTCTGTACCGCCTTAAAATCCTTGCCATCGGGGATACCGCCGCCAATGTCAAAGACAATCTGGCGCAGCGTGATACCCATCGGCACCTCGATGAGACCGGTGTGCTCCACCTTGCCGGCGAGGGCAAAGGTCTTGGTCCCCTTGCTTTTTTCGGTGCCGAAGCTGGCAAACCACTCCCCACCCCGCTCCATAATGGCGGAGACACTGCCCCAGCTCTCCACATTATTGATATTGGTCGGCTTGCCCCACAGACCAGAAGTGGCCGGGAAGGGAGGGCGGGGGTAGGGCATACCCCGTTTGCCCTCTATGGAGCGTATCATCGCCGTCTCCTCGCCACAGACAAAGGCGCCGGCACCCTCCTCAATCTCAATGGAGAAGTTAAGTTTAGAACCGAGTATCTTCTCCCCCAGGAGACCGTAATCTTCCATCTGCTTCAGGGCGTTTCTCAGCCGGGCCAGGGCGAGGGGGTATTCGGCACGAATATAGATATAGCCATGATTGGCGCCAATGGCATGGGCACCAATCAGCATTCCCTCCAGAACCGCATGAGGGTCACTCTCCAGAAGGGAGCGGTTCATAAACGCCCCCGGGTCACCCTCGTCAGCATTACAGATTAAGTATTTCTCATCGCCGGGCGCTTCCCGGCAGGTGCGCCACTTGGCGGCGGTGGGAAAGCCGGCCCCACCCCGCCCCCTCAGCCCGGACTTCTCCACCTCATCAATCACCTGCTCCGGGGACATCTCAAGTGCCCGCGCTAGACCACTATAACCGCCGCGGGCAATATAGTGGTTGATATTCCCCGGGTCAACGTAACCGCAGTTGCGCAGGGCAATCCTCACCTGAGGCTTGAACACAGGCAGTTCATTAAGACTGGGGATATTATCAATACTGCCCTCACCGATGGTGCCCAGCGCCAGGTCAGGGCGGGGATTATCATTGACGATATAGTCCTCAACCAGCTGGGCGGCAATATCGGGGGTAACCAGGCTATACGAGATACGGGGGCGGCCCGGCTTGGTGATATCAAGCAGCGGCTCCAGGTAGCAGCAGCCGATACAGCCCACCTCAATTATCTCGGCGGCTATCTTTCTCTTTTGCAGCTCAGCCCGGATGCGCTCCAGCACCTTCAGCGCCCCCGAGGAACGCCCGCAGGTAGCCGTGCCGACATAGATGCGGGGCTTGCCGTTATTGTGCAGAGCCTCCCACTCGGCGGTTGCCCGGCGCTTTATCTGGGCAAAGGTCATTTCGCCTTCCTCCCCCTCCCCTTCTTGTACTGCGCCAGCATTTCCTTCACCCTGGTCTGGGTCATTTTGCCGAATACATCCTGCTGGTCAATGACCACCACCGGCGCCAGGGCGCAACAGCCAACACAGGCTACCCTCTCCAGGCCAAACTTATAGTCGCCGGTTACCTGCCCGGTCTTAATATTCAGCTCACGCTCCAGGCTATCCAGGATGAGCTCACCGCCGCGCACGTGACAGGCGGTGCCCAGACAGACCTTGACACTATGCTCGCCGGGGCGGGTAAAACGGAACTGGGCGTAAAAGCTGGCCACGCTATAAATATCGTTCTCGGTGATATCCAGAAAACGGCTGATTTCGGTAATGGCTTCCGGGGAGAGATAACCGGCCACCGCCTGAACCTTCTGCAGAATCGGTATCAGGTTGCTCCGCTCCCGGCTAAACCTGGCGATGACCCCTTTTACCTTCTTACTCATCTAATGCTCCCGGTGGCATAAAAAATAGGAGGAGGCATTTTCGTCCTCCTCTGCCGGCTCAAGCTCCCCCTCATAAATCACTATTTTATACCAGTCTTTTCCTGGCTGCAAGAAAAGATTCAAGCCCTTCCCTGCCTAGATTTCTATTTGCCCTCCCTCCAGTTCTTCCACGCTGTGCAGTTTGTCCTCGCTTTCCACATGGTCAACATAAAGCACCCCGTTGAGGTGGTCAATCTCATGCTCCAGAACCTCCGCCATCAAGCCGGTGGCTTTAACCCGGATTGCCTTTCCCTGGCGGTCCTGCCCCTTGACGGTAACTGACTCGGACCTCTTTATCTCGCCAAAATAGCCGGGGACACTGAGGCAGCCCTCGGTTACCTCCCGCTCCCCGCCGCGCCGGACTATCTCTGGATTGATGACGGCCATTGGCTCTTCCTCGGGCATCTGGAGGACGATAACCCGGAGCGAAATACCCACCTGGGGCGCCGCCAGACCAACGCCACTCGCATACTGCATCGTCGCCACCATATCATCAATCAGCCGCTGAATCGAGCCATCAATGCGGGAGACTTTTTTCGCCTTCCGCCTCAGCCCCGGCTCATCGGGGAGATGCCGTATTGGTAAAATAGCCATAATGCCCGTCCATCCTTTCCGGCACTAGCTTTCGTCCCACGGGGTAAGTACCTCCGCCCCACCCCTGATAATGGCAATAGTTTTCTCAAAGTGCGCCGAGAGGCTACCGTCAGCGGTAACCACCGTCCAGCGGTCGCCCTTAACCCGGGTCGCCCAGCCGCCGATATTAACCATCGGCTCAATGGCTAAAGCCATTCCCTCCTGCAGCACCGGGCCCTCCCCGGGCGGGCCGAAGTTGGGTATCTGGGGTGACTCGTGCATATTGCGCCCGATACCGTGCCCGGTGTACTCACGCACCACCGAAAAGCCGGCTGACTCGGCATAATGCTGAATGGCCGCCGAGATATCGCTGAGGTGAACGCCTGATTTAGCCTCGGCGATGCCCGCCTCAAGGGCACCCCGGGCTACTTCCAGAAGCCGCTTTGCCTCCGGGTTAATACTGCCTATGCCCACCGTCAGCGCGGCATCACCGTGAAATCCGTCGACAAAAGCGCCGAAGTCCAGGGAAACGATATCACCGTCGTTTATTACCCTCTCCCCGGGAATACCGTGCACCACTTCCTCATTGAGGGAGACACAGAGGCTGGCCGGGAAGCCCCGGTAGCCCTTGAACGAAGCCCCGGCTTTATATTTAGCCAGCTCCCGCACCGCTAAATCATCAAGCTCAGCCGTGGTCATGCCCGCTCTTATCTCTCTGGCGAGTGTGCTCAGCACCGCGGCCACAACACGGCCCGCCCGCCGCATGGCGGCAATCTCATCGGGGGATTTAATGATAATCGCCACTTTTGATCCCTGATTCAGTTACAACCGCCCTAAATTATGAATCATAGAGGTGCTGGTGTCAAACGTGATATAATTTAATGGTGGCGATAAAGACACTGGTTACCAATCGCAAGGCTTACCGCGATTACCATATTCAGGATAAACTGGAAGCGGGTATTGTCCTCACCGGCACGGAGATAAAATCAATCCGGGCCGGGCGGATAAGTCTGGGGGATGCCTATGTTAGACCCGAGGGCGGGGAACTGTGGCTGCTGAATGCCCATATTGCCCGCTATGAAGCCGGTAGCTACCTGAGCCATGAGCCAACACGAACCCGGAAGTTATTAGTGCACCGCAAGCAGATTGAGTTTCTCGCCAGCAAGGTGCATGAGAAGGGGTTGACCCTGGTTCCACTCAGGCTATATATTAAAGATGACCGGGCCAAGGTTGAAATAGCCCTGGCCAAAGGTAAAAGGCAGTACGACAAGCGAGAGGCAATCGCCCGCCGCGAGGCCAAGATAGAGCTGGGGCGGGCCCTTAAAAAGAAGGCTTGAAGGAGGCAAAGCCAAGCGGGGACGCGTGGTTTCGACAGGGGAAGTAGGCTACAGGATGGCAAGCTGAGGTGCCACTAACCTCATAAAACAAGTGGCCCAAAATAATTGGCGAACCTGAAATGGTTCTTGCTGCCTAATTAACTGGCAGCACATCCAACCTGACCTGTCCCCAAGGGTTGGGACTGGGTGCCGAAAATTGGGGTGCCATCACCCGGACGCCAATAAGGGCGGTGAAAGACAAATTGGCTGGCTTGGCTAAACTTGGTCAGCAGAGGTTAGCCCGGCAAGATTAAAGAGCTGACTAAGCTTGTAGTGTGTCCTGGGCAGCTTCTTCTGGACGGGGAGTTCGACTCTCCCCCGTCTCCACCAGAAAATTCACGCTAGCCATAAAAGGCTAGCGTTTTTTTTGCTTTTAAGCCCGCCTATTGAAAATTACAGGCGAAGTAAACTATAATTAGGCCAGTAAGCTCACTATCTTGTGGAGGAAGTTATGGTGTTCCCTCATGTCGGAGGATGGGAATTAATCCTCATCTTGGTGGTTATTCTGATTGTCTTCGGGGTAGGCAAGCTCCCGCAGGCCGGCGAAGCCCTCGGTAAAGGGCTGCGCTCCTTCCGTAAGGGGCAGAGCGGTGAGTTAGAGGAAGAAGAAGAGGAGAAGGAGAAACCCGCCAAACCCAAGCGAAAGACCGCCAAGAAGAAAGCCAAGAAAACAAAAACTGCGGCAAGTTAAGCCTCCCGAAACCTCGCTAACCCCATGCTTAACCCCTGATTAATTATGCTTTAAGGTAGGGTAATGGGTTTTCTTGATATTGGACCACTGGAATTACTGCTAATTCTGGCTATTGCGCTGATTATCTTCGGCCCGGGCAAGATACCGGAGATTGCTCAGAAGCTGGGGACAATGATGCGCACCCTGCGCAAAGCCAGCTACGACCTCACCAGCGCGGTGAGTAAAGAAGTAGATATTAAACCGGAAAAGCCTTCATCCCAGCCGGAGAAAACGGCCCTGCTTAAGCCCGAAAACCAGTCAAAGAAGTCACCACCCAACCCCCGGCAAACTGGCTAGCCCTGGGCTGGCATAAGCATTAGTAAAAATGAGCGAATACCAAAAATCACCCGTCATGGAGCACCTCGGGGAGTTGCGCCGGCGCTTAATCAGGTGCCTCATCGCCGTAGTTATTACCTCACTAATTGCATTCATATTTTACGAGCAAATATTTAACATCCTTAAAGCTCCCGCCCCACAAAATCTCAACCTCCAAGCCATTGAGATGACCGAGATGATCGGTACTATCATGAGGGTGTGCCTGTTCAGTGGCATCATACTGGCCATGCCCTATCTGGTCTACCAGGCTCTTATGTTTGTTTTCCCCGCCCTCACCCCCAGGGAAAAAAAATATGTTTATCTAATACTCCCCTGGATAACACTGATGTTTGCCGGGGGCGTCACTTTTGGTTATTTCATCCTGCTACCACGGATAACCGGTTTCTTGATGACCTTCGGCGGGGATATAGCCTCCATTGAGCCCAGGATTGGAAGTTATATCAACATCGTAACCAGGCTGCTGCTAGCCACTGGTCTTGTCTTCGAGCTGCCGGTGGTGACCACCTTCCTGGCTAGAATCGGGCTGGTCAGCCCGAAGTGGCTCGCCTCTAAACGGAAGCTGGCTCTGGTCTTAGCCTTTATCCTGGCCGCTGTCATTACCCCTACCATTGACCCCATAAATCAGACCCTGGTCGCCGCACCACTGATTGTCCTCTATGAGATGAGCATCTGGCTGGCCAAGCTCGTCTATCGGGGGGAGAAAAAAGCCGAACGCCTTGCTCCCGCCGCCGTCAAAGACGAGTAAAGGGCTACCCCCAAACGACTACTTGACAAGCCGTCACCACCGCCATAGAATGGTTAAACGGTAAAACCAAACATGGCCAAGAAAAAGACCAAGTCCACCTTTATTGGCATCAAAGCCACTCCCGAACAGGCAGCTCTTCTGGCCAAACTGCAGGAGCAGCTTAAATCGGGAACCAAGACCGAGGTCTTGCTCAAGGGGCTGGAGCTCCTCGCCCAGCTAAGTCCTGACGAGACTACCGCCGCCCTGGAAACCCTCTCGGCGGATATGGCCAGCGGCAGCCAGCCCGCCACCAGCCTGGAGCTGGCCCGGCTTGAGGCTGAAGCCCAGCAGTATCGTAATGTCCTGCAGCAGACCAAAAACAAAACCGAAGGGGTGATGAGACAGGTGATTAAGCAGATTTCGCAAACCGATAAAATCCTAGCCCACTACGGCAGTGATAGCTCCGAACTGGTCCAGATGATTATTGATATCCAGCATGAAAACCACTGGCTGCCCAAAGAAGCCCTGGTGTGGCTCAGCCAGAAGCTTGATGTTCCCCTGAACCAGGTCTATCAGATTGCTACTTTCTACAAAGCCTTTAGTTTGGTGCCCAAGGGAAAGCACTCGGTATCGGTCTGCATGGGCAGTGCCTGCCAAGTAAGGGGGGCGCCGGCCCTGCTGGACAGGGTCACCGAGGTCCTGAAGATTGCTCCCGGGGAGACCTCACCGGACATGCGCTTTAGCTTAGATACCGAGAACTGCCCCGGTTGCTGTGCCCTCGCCCCACTGATGGTGGTGGACGGTATCTACTATTGCAACCCGTCAGCTAAAGAAATCAAGCAGATTATGGCTGCCTGTAAGTAAGCCGCCAAAAGGAGAGATATATGCCAAAACTGAAATCAGCCGCCGACCTGGCAAAGCTGAGGCAAGAGATACAAAGCCAGGCCAAGGGAAAGAAAGTTGTCTCGGTAACCAATGGCGCCGATGGCCGCGCCCGGGGCAGCCAGGAGGTAGTCCAGGCGCTGGTCAAAGAGATTGAAAAGCAGGGTCTGAAAGACAAAGTCCGGGTGAAGAGCACCGGTTGCCACGGCTTCTGTGAGAAAGAGCCCATTGTAATTATCTTCCCGGAAGAGATCTGCTATGTCGAGGTAAAACCGGCCGACGTGCCTGAAATTGTCTCGGCGACTCTGGCTCAGGGAAAGACTATTGAGCGCCTTCTCTACCAAGACCCCAATACCGGAAAGAGAATAAGCAAAGAATCCGAGATACCCTTCTATAAAGCGCAAAACCGGGTTGTTCTGGGCAACAATAGATTTATTGATATGGAAAGCATCGATGACTATATTGCCCTGGGCGGCTATTCAGCTCTAGCCAAGGCACTCCTGGAGATGACCCCCGAAGATGTGCTCACCCAGATTAAAGAGTCCAATTTAAAGGGGCGGGGCGGCGGCGGCTTCCCGGCGGGACGGAAGTGGGAGACCACCCGCAACGCCCCCGGTAAAATAAAGTACGCCATCGTCAACGCCCATGAAGGTGAGCCCGGTGCCTTTATGGATAGAGCCATCTTGCTGGGCAACCCCCACAGCGTGCTGGAGGGGCTGATAATCGGCGCCTACGCTATCGGCGCCAGCCAGGGCTATATTTACCTGCGCCATGACAGCCCCCAGACTATTGACGTGGTCAATAAGGCGCTGACTCAGGCCGAGAAATACGGACTGCTGGGTAAAAACATCCTCGGCTCCGGCTTTGACTTTAACGTTGAGCTGCACCGCGACATCGGCATATTCGTTTCCGGTGAGTCCACCGCCTTGATGACCTCTATTGAAGGTAGTGTCCCCGAGCCGAGACCGAAGTACATCCATACCTCGGTAAGCGGTATCCACCAGCGGCCGACCAATCTGAACAATGTCGAGACCTGGGCTAATGTGCCGCTGATAATCGGCAAAGGTGTGGCCTGGTTCACCGGCATCGGTACCGAGGTGAGCAAGGGGACCAAGATTATCTCCCTGGCCGGCAATATCAATAATACCGGACTGGTCGAAGTCCCGATGGGGGTAACCCTGAGAGAGCTGGTCTATGATATCGGTGGCGGCATACCCGATAAGAAAAAGCTGAAAGCAGTCTACGTCGGTGGGCCATTGGGCGGGTGCCTCCCGGAGAGCCAGCTCGACCTCAAGGTGGACTTTGATGAGCTGTGGGAAGCCGGGGCGCCCATCGGTGCCGGCAGTATGATTGTGATGGACGAGACCAACTGTATGGTTAATTTCGCCCGCTATTTCCTTAATTTCCTAGCTGATGAGTCCTGCGGCAAGTGCATCCCCTGCCGTGAGGGGGTCTACCAGATGCTCAAGATAATGAACCGCATCTGCCAGGGCGAGGGTAGAGACGGCGACATTGAATTGCTGGAGGAAATCTCGGCGGTAGTTATGGACGCCTCCCTCTGTGCCCTGGGACAGACCGCCCCCAACCCGATAACGGGCACCATCAAACACTTCCGCAAAGAATACGAGGCTCATATTGAGCAAAAACGCTGCCCGACTGGTGTCTGTCAGATGCTGGCAACGGTAGGCAGAGGTTAAAGCGCAGTAAAGGAGACCGGTTATGAGTGAAGTTACCCTGACCATTGATGATAAAGAGGTTAAAGCCAAAGAGGGGATGACCATTCTGGAGGCAGCCCAGGAGGCTGGCTTTGACATTCCCACCCTCTGCCACCACGACAAACTAGCCCCTTACGGCGGCTGCCGGCTGTGCACCGTTGAGGTAAACGATGGCCGGCGCACCCGCCTGGTCACATCCTGCGTCTATCAGGTCAAAGACGGTATCACGGTAAAAACAGAGTCGGAAAAAGTAATCAAGATTCGCAAGCTGCTACTGGAGCTACTCTGGGCTCGTGCTCCCGGAGTGCAAGCCCTGAGGGACTACGGCATAAAATACGGCATTGACCGAACCAAATTTGATATTGGGCCGACCTGCTGTATTCTCTGCGGGCAATGCGTCCGCTACTGTGCCGAGGTAAAGAAGAAGAATGCCCTGGGCTTTGTCGGTAGAGGTATCCGGCGACAGGTAATGTTCTTCCCGGAGATAGCCGCCGAGGAGTGCCCCAAGTGCGGTGAGTGCTTTTCCATCTGCCCCACCGGGGTACTGCCGTCAAACTATGCTTTAACCCAGCTGCCCGGCTTTACCTTCCCGACCAGATTCCTGGGCTAAAAGCCAGTGTTTGGTCGTTCGCCTCGTTTGTGGTAAAATTCCATCATTACCAGAGCGGACTATATTTAAAACATGTTTAAAACATTGAGAGAAGATATTCACACCGTATTTGACAAAGACCCGGCGGCGCGAGGTTTGCTGGAGGTGCTCTGCTGCTACCCCGGCCTGCACGCCCTGTGGCTGCACCGCATCGCCCACTTTCTGTGGCTGGG
>Ga0209427_10003628_pt1 | contig 18047 bp, 14 predicted proteins | sample DeeMarSWOR136_30_FD_187465 | JGI IMG/M metagenome (GOLD analysis project Ga0209427, IMG submission 187465) | Marine sediment microbial communities from White Oak River estuary, North Carolina - WOR-1-36_30 (SPAdes) (version 2) | ecosystem: Environmental > Aquatic > Marine > Intertidal zone >...
TTTTCAATAACTATTTAAAATAAAAAATTTGATCTAAAATCATTATGAGTAAACAGAAAATTGTTTTGATCGGTGCGGGTTCTCTTACGTTTGGTTTAGGTACCGTTGGGAGCATTATTAATAGTGAAATTTTAAGCGGAACAACTATATGCCTTCATGATATTAATGAGGATACCTTGGAGGTCGTAACTCGAACCTGTAAATCGGCTCTTGAAGAAAAGGAATTAGATTTTACTATTGAATCTACAACTGACCGAAGGGAAGCATTGAAAGATGCAACCTTCATTATAAATTCCATAGAAATTACCCCAAGATTTGGTTTATTAAGATGGGATTTTGAATTTCCTATGATGTATGGAAGCAAACAAATCACTGGTGAAAATGGTGGTCCAGGAGGATTTTTCCATTCTTTAAGGGTGATACCTCCTATATTGGATATTTGTGAGGATATTCAAAAAATCTCACCTGATGCATTATTCATTAATTTTTCAAACCCAATGAGTCGAATTTGCCTTGCAATAAAAAGGAAATTTCCAAATCAACGATTTGTAGGATTATGTCATGAAATACATAATGCTATTAGATGGCTACCAAGAATCCTTGATACTCCTTTCAAGAGTCTTAAGATAAAAGCAGGAGGATTAAACCATTTCGGTGTTGTCTTAAAGGCAAAATATCGCGACACAGAAAAAGATGCCTATCCAGATATCCGCAAAAAAGGTCCTGCGATCCTCGATGAAATTAATAAAGAGACAGATGTATCCCTTACTAAATTTATTTTGGAGAAATATGATTACCTTCCTTATACAACTGATAATCATTACGGTGAATATATCTCTTGGGCATGGGAAGTATCAAATTTGTATCATGGACGTCAATTTTGGGAAGGATATGAAAAATATTCTGCTGATACATTTGAAAGAATGAAAAGAGCCATAGACAAAGGGAAAGGAGCCAGACTTGTGAGAGCCGGCGGTGAAAGAGCAATCCCTATAATCGAAGGAATTCTAAATAATGATAATCACCTAGAATTATCTGTAAATCTCCCGAATGACGGAATTATTACAAACCTACCGGAAGATTTAGTAGTTGAATGCCCCGCAATAGTGAACAACAAGGGGCTTCAAAGTGTAAAACTCGGAGAATATCCAAAAGGTCTTGCTGCCCTACTGAACACACAAGCTGCCGTTCAAGATCTCGTTGTTGAATCTATACTTACAAGATCAAAAAAAGTAGCTTTACAGGCACTTTTAGCTGATCCTGTTGTCAACAGCACATCTCAAGCGGAAAGAATATTAGAATCGATGTTGGATCTTCAAAAGAATAAGATCCAAATAGAATTGGTTTAGGTTTCAAAATGACAGAAAGAGGACAATAGCCCAATACTTTCTTAATCAGATTTATTTCTTTTTTAAAACTATTTCATCTTCTTTTAAAATAACGATATTATTGTTGAGTTCTTCAAAATAAAACGAATTTAGAAACTCACTAAAATTTGGAAGAACATATTCATCAATTAAAGGATGGATATCAATTAGAATTAATTTATCTTCACTTCCATACTTATATTCAATGAAATCTTTATCATATGTTATTAAAATTCGACTTTTTTGTCTCGATAATTCTATAAGTTCACTATTTTTTGCTCCCCTTATGTTCAATTCTTGAATTGTGATAGCGTCATATCCTTTTGAGATTAATAGTTTTCTTAAATTATTAGATACATTTTCATCCAATAAAAATTTAGCATCATGAGATTGAGGCACTTTTCTCTTCCTCTATTGCTTTTCTTGCATATCTAACCGTAGCAGATATATCCTCTTTGGATAATTCAGGATATGCATCCATAATTTCCTCAAATGTCTTTCCCGCTTCTATCCATTCAAGGATAATCGAAATTATTATTCGTGTTCCTTTTATACGAGGTTTACCATGACATATTTCAGGATCTGTCTCAATTCTCTCTTCAATTACCATTTCTATATTTCAATAAATTAATTGTAAAAATAAGGTTATTTTTCTTCATTAAATAAATAATCAAATCTCAATTAATATTTATCTGTCTCAAATTGATGATGCAACCAATCAACAATTTATTATATTTTATACTATTTTAAAACATAAAAATTACTTCTAAGTTTTGAAAAATCATGTCTGAATCAATTGGCACATTAAGCAAGAAATTGCAAGAAAAGTATAATATAAACCCTACAACTACTTTTGCTGATTTAGTAAAAACTAAAGCAGAAATTAGTGATGATAAAGTTTTTCTAACATTTATTAGAGATTTTGATAAGGGAATTGATGAAAATTATACTTATCAAGACATGCATTTACAATCCAACCGAGTTGCAAACGCTCTATTAGAAGCAGGCTTGAAACGAGGAGATGGTATTTCTCTTTATCAAATCAATAGTCCCGAATTCCTTTTTGTTTTGTTTGGTGCCTGGAAAATCGGGATCTATGTAACACTTGTGAATACAGGACTAAAAGGTGATGGGCTTCAATTCATAATAGATCATAGTGACAGTAAATTAATAGCGACTCATTGGTCTCTTATCGATAATGTTCTAAACATTAAGGATCAACTCCCAAAAATTGAGCATATAATCGTAGATATGAATGAAGCACCCGATGATTTTAAATTACCTCAGGGAACAATTTCTCTTCAACACTTTATGGATATATCAGATGAAGATGCTAATATAAAAGTAGATCCAAATGATATGGCAACGTTAATCTATACTTCTGGAACAACTGGGCTTCCTAAAGCTACTACCTTTTTTCACAGAGGTATGTATGGACTTGCTTTCATCGGAGTAATGATATGGGCTAGTAGAATCGCACAACCTGGCTTTAAACTCTATTCTTGCTTACCTTTATTTCATGGAAATGCGCTTCAATTATGTACTATGCCCGGTTATTATGGTGAAGTTCCTGTTGTGTTGTCTAAACGATTTTCAGCTTCAAGACTCTGGGATATAGTACGAAAATACGATATTACCACCTTTAATGTATTAGGATCAATGCCACAGTATCTTATGAAACAGCCTCCTCGCCCAAATGATAAAGACCATAAGGTTCAATTCATTGGTTCAGCTGCTGCTCCAAAAGAATTGGTAAGAGATTTCGAAGAGAGATTTGGTGTAAAATTATGGGAAGGATATGGGGCAGTAGATGGTGGTGGTTTCAGTTTAGGGGCACAAGGAGACCTAAATGCTCCTGTAGGATCAATGGGAAAACCACCAGAAGGCACTATTGCAGAAATTATGGACGATGAGTTTAATATTTTAGGACCTAATGAAGTTGGGGAATTAGTATTTCTAGTAAAAGAACAAGAAAAGGAACAACGGAAAGTAAGTTATTACAAGAATCCTGAAGCATCAGCAGCGCGAATTCAAAAGGCTCCTGATGGTAGATTGTGGTTTCTCACTGGTGATTTGGCTACTAAAGATGAAAACGGTTGGTTCTTCTTTGTAGATCGTAAGAAAGATTCAATTCGACGCCGTGGAGAAAATATTGCTGCATGGTCTATTGAACGAGCAATTAATACTCATGATAAAGTGTTAGAATCTGCTGCGTATGGTATTAAAGGGCACCAGGTTGGAGAGGATTATGCTGAAGATGAGGTGATGGTTGCTGTAGTACTACAACCCAATCAAACAATGGAACCTGAGGAATTATTGGATTATCTCCAAGATAAACTCGCATACTTCCAAATCCCTCGCTTCATTGATTTTGTAGAAGAACTCCCTAAAAGCAAAGTTCACAGGATAATGAAACGATTCCTCAAAGAAAGTGGGGTCACCAAAACGACATATGACCGAGAAAAAGCTGGTTATGAGGTAAAAAGATAAAATTACAATCTTTTTTTCTAATTTTTTTAATTTTCATTTATATCCCAAAAGGTATAAATAAAACAGAACCAAAATTTGTTTATATCCAATCTATTCAGATATGTAAAAAAAAATCATAAAGGAATGTGATTAAATGGAAGAAAAAATTGATGCATTTTATAAGTTTGCCCAAAAGACATTAGGTGAAATAGTACCAAAGAGTACAGCCTTGATTGTGGTTGATATGCAAAAATATCAGGTAGAAAAAGATTACATTGCCTATAAATCTCTGAATAACATTGTTCCTGGATTTTTAGAATATTTTGTGAAAGAAGTAGAACAAAAAGTAACTCCAAATCTTCAAAAATTACTTGAATTCTGCCATGAAGTCGGGATCACTGTAATCTATACGAAATATTCAAGTTTTATGCCTGATGGAAGTGATTTTTCTAACAACGTTAAATTTTTAAATAATATTGCTAAAAATCTATTAGGAGAAGTCGCTTTTCCCTATATAAATCATCCCAGCTCTGATATAATTGATGATTTAAAACCTGATGATCGAGATTTCGTTATTCAGAAAAACACCAGTGGTACCTTTATATCAACTAGGCTTGACAGTTTCTTAAGAAATATGGGAATAGAAACGGTTCTGGTGTCAGGAGTAGTGACAAATTTTTGTGTACATTCAACTGCTCGAGAAGCCTCAGACTACGGTTTTCAAGTAGTTATTGTAGATGATTGTTGTGCAGCCTGGAGTCCAAATATACATGAATCTACCCTTAAATCATTTGGTTTAATATATGGCTTTGTATTACCATATCAAAAACTTATTAAAAAAATATCGAGAACCACTAAGAAAGCGAAAGAAGAAACGGTTATCATGTGATTTGTGACCAAGTAAAAACTGGTAATGATAATCAAAATGGCTCTTTTTAATGAGAAAAAATCTCATTTATCGCAATCCCAAGTGAAGGGGGATTGTTCAAATCGAGCATTTCATTGGTTCTAATTGATTTCTGTAGGGAATCCCAAATTTCTGGTTTATTTCTTACGACATCAGAAAAATTATTAAGTTTCTGTAAAGCAGAATACGATTGTCCTTTTATAACATAACAAACTAAAAAGGGCTCGATTGGGGTGATAAGAATAAGATTTTCGTCAATCTTTATACGATCAATGGATTTTGAAAAGATTTCAGAACTAAAAGTATTAAAGGCTGACATAAATGAGCTAAAAAGGTCATCATAGTCCCAATCCTTAGCAAAAGTATGGTTAAAAAACGTATTTCCGCTGTTATCCATTATAAGGAGCATTATGGGGCTTTCTTCAACTATAGTAGGTGGCTCTACTGCGCGTTTTCCCAACATTCGTTCCATTACGCCATCAACTGCTGCCAATTTCATTCGCTTGGAAATAGAAGCTTTAGTCTTCTTAAACGACTGCCAAGTTTCTAATTCTTCAAGTAGGGTATCATGTTCTTGAGAAATTTTTTGAGCGAGGAGTTTAAGACCGTGTTCGTCTGCTATTTTTTGAGCCGAAGTTAAGAATTGCCTTGCATCATCTAAATTCAGTCTTATTAAAGCTAATCTTCCCTGAAGGAGCTTGGTTTCAGCTAGTATTGAATGAGAATTTTGATTCTCGGCAATTTCTAGTAACCGGACTATAACAGGATTGATTTCATCCAAGACATCTGTTTCTTCGCTGTTTTCTAGTTCTTCTAATAGAAATTCACACAGTGAAACTAGACACAAGATATACGTCTCAGGATCGATAATCTCTCCTTCAATTATTTGTTTTAACAAGCTTTCAGCTTCAGCACGATTACGAGCTCGTTTGCTTGATTTAAGTATTAATGCTTTTGCGATTTGATACGTTTGGTAATATCTCTCGCTCTTTGTTTCATCGGATAGTTCTTTTAACTGTAATAAATATTGTTGTGCCTCCTCACGAAGTCCCTTATCAAGGTTGATTAAAACTAGCCAGAATAAAGAGATCCTCACATAATAGATTTGATTTGGGGATTCAACTGTCGGTTCAAGAGCCTGTTTTAAAAACTCAATTGCTTGATCATAATCACCTTTCATGTGATAAATATTTCCGAGATTAATCCAGTTCAATGCAACATTAGGGTGTCTGTTATTTATTGTCTCAGAAATTACAAGAGCTTGCTTATAATATTTCAAAGCTTGATCTAATTCGCCTTTTATTCCATATATTCTACCCTTCCTAGAAAGTGCTGTAAATTTTTCGATAATTCCAATTTCTTTGAAACTTAATGCTTGGTTTGTATATTCTAATGATTGATCTATGTTCCCCATAGAATAGGATATTCCTCCCATCAACTCTAAACTTGATGCGATACCAGAGACATTTTCCATACCTCTTTGGAGTTCTAGACTCTTAGTAGCATAACCTAAAGCTAGATCTGGTTCACCTTTAACCATATATGTATATCCTATTAATGCACATGCATCAGCAATACCCATTTTTTTACCCAATCTCTCCCGAAACGATAAATTCAACAGTGCTGACTCTAATGCCTTATTATAGTCTCCTCTCATGTAGTAAGTCCAAGCTTTAATAAATAGAACAGCTGTTTTTTCTCGAATGGGTTCTCTTGATTCTTCCTTTTCAAGACTATTAATTAAATCTTCGGCTTCTAATGCAAAATCTAGAGCCTGATCATGATTACCCAAGAATAATATATTTGATTTGAAGATAAGAGATTCAAACTTTTCTCGACTTCTTCCTAATTTTTGACTAATCTTATAAACCTCATCTCCTACTTTTACAATCTCCAGCAATTTCCTTGTATAACCATATAATTTTCCTTCTAGAACGAGTGCTGACAGTTTTTCTTCTTCAGAAATTCCAGGTCTATTCTCAAATAATTTAATTGTTCCGAGGGCTTCCTCGTATTTTCCTTCCCGCATCAGTTTTTTTGCGATTAACAATTCCTGGGCAATTGGTTCTCCTACTACAGATTTTCACCCTTTCAGTTTTGTAATCTGATCGTTTTAATATTTGATGAATCTTCGACCCAATGATAAGCTTTATCAAAACCTGATTAAAAAAAAAGAAGATTGTCTAACTTATAAGATTTAGGAATTATCAGACATAAATCATCAGATTATTATTTTTTATAATATTTTTAATCCTAAAATTATAAATTGGTTTAACAAAAATGGGTTTATCATTTGGAGAAATTAGTAAATCTCTAGCTGAGAAAAATAAAATCACTCCTACTACGACTTTTGCTGAACTTGTAAAAACCAAAGCAGAAACTGTTGGAGATAAAGTTTTCATGACATACATTAGAGATTTCGATAAAGGAATAGATGAAAAATACACTTATATAGATATGCACTTGCAATCTAATCGCGTTGCCAACGGCTTTTTAAATTTAGGTCTAAAACGAGGAGATGGAATATCTCTTGCCGAAATAAATAGTCCTGAATTTCTTTTTGCATTATTTGGTGCGTATAAAATAGGAAATTATGTCGTACTGGTTAATACTGGATTGAAGGGTGATGGTTTACAATATATCATCGACCACTCTGACAGTAAAACACTCATAATACATTGGTCGTTGCTTGAAAATTATTTGAATATCAAAGAACAACTCCCAAAAATTAAACATGTTATTGTAGATATAAATGAAGCTCCTTCTGAATTAAAATTGCCTGACGGGATTATATCTCTTCAGAGCATTATGGAAGCATCAGATGATGATGTAAATGTAGAAATAAAACCAGATGACATGTCTTTGTTGATGTATACATCTGGAACGACGGGATTACCAAAAGCGACAACTTCTTTCTATAGAGGTTTGATTGGGTTTTCTCTTCTTGGATCTGCATTTGTTGCATACGGAATGGGACGTCCAGGGGACACATTCTTTACTTGTTTACCACTTTTCCATGGAAATGCACTAGGGTTATCAACCATGCCCGCATATGTGGCAGAATTTCCCCTTGTGCTTTCTAAGAGATTTTCCGCTTCAAGATTCTGGGATATAATACGCAAATATGGTGTAACCAACTTCAATTTACTTGGTTCGATGCCACAGTATTTAATGAAGCAACCTGAACGCCCAAATGACAAAGAACACAAAGTTTGGCGTGTTAATTCAGCTGCCTGTCCTAAGGAGCTTGTAAAAGCTTTCGAAGAACGATTTAATGTAAAATTATACGAAGGTTATGGGGCCGTTGATGGTGCAGGCTTCAGTTTAGGGACTGGAGGTGATCCAAATGCCCCAGTAGGTTCAATGGGGAGACCGGGTCCGGGAGTTACTGCTGAAATTGTGGATGATGATATGAATATTCTACCTCCAAACACTCCTGGAGAACTCGTTTTCTTAATTAAAGAGGAAGAAAAAGCAACAAGAAAAGTTTCTTATTATAAAAACCCAGAAGCATCAGAAGCTCGCAGACAAATAGCTTCAGATGGAACAATGTGGTTTCTCACTGGAGATGTAGCAACTAAGGATGAGAATGGATGGTTCTTTTTTGTAGATCGAAAGAAAGATTCAATTCGAAGGAAGGGGGAAAATATAGCTGCTTGGAGTATTGAAAGAGTTATCAATGAACATGAAAAGGTACTTGAATCAGCCGCTTATGGAATTAAAGGTCATCAAGTTGGAGAAGACTATGCCGAAGATGAGGTTATGGTTGCAGTAGTATTACAACCAGGTCAAACAATGACTCCTGAAGAATTATTAGATTATGTTCAAGATAAATTAGCCTATTTCCAAATACCTCGCTTCATCGATTTTGTGGATGAATTGCCGAAGTCGAAGGTCCATCGAATAATGAAGAGATTTCTAAAAGAACGCGGAGTCGTTGATACGACTTATGATCGAGAAAAAGCTGGTTATGAGATAAAACGATAGCACTTTGAGACTAAGTTTTTTATCTTTTTATTTTTTTATTATATTTATTTCTGATTTGAGTGATGTTATTTAAATCCAAAAAATAATGTAAATCTATAACAAACTATTTAATGAGATTTGAAACTATGAATAAAAAACCAAATATCGTTTTAATCTTTCCGGATCAACACAGAGGCGATATTTTGGGATGTATGGGTGATTCAGTAGTGATTACACCAAATCTTGATAAGCTTGCATCTGAAGGAGTGGTGTTTACTGAATGTTTTACCAATTCACCATTATGCATACCTGCTAGGGCTACTCTGATGACAGGAAAATATGTTAGTGACCATGGGATAATTAATAATAATATGGAGGCCAGTAGCTCAAGTCAAAGTCATGTTAGGAATATTCGAGACGCGGGATACCACACAGCTGTAATAGGAAAAACCCATTTATATGTACATGGGGCAAATTTGGGATGGAGCCATACCAATGATAAAATCGATGTTTTAAAGGAATGGGGGTTTGAAGATATCCATGAAATCACCGGACCTATTGCTTCAGCTAGGATAAATTCTCCTTATACTGATTATTTAGAAGAAAAAGGATTGTTAAAAGCCCATCGTAAGTATTTAATAGATTATTGGTCAGAATGGTCACGTGGTGAAGCTAAACCATGGGAATTGCCTCCCTCTCCCCTCCCCTCCGAAGATCAATTAGATAGCTACACGGGCAAAAAGGCTGTAGAATGGATACATAGTTATAATGGTGAGAAACCTTTCTACCTTCAAATTTGCTTTCCAGGACCGCATGATCCTTTTGATTCGACACAAGAATATCGAGATAAATATAAAGCACAAGAGATGCCTGTAGGAATTTTAGAACACCCAAAACAACCTTATCCCGGCAATGTTCAATTTGTATTGAACTGGAGCGGGCTTGATGGGATGACCCAAGCTCAAAATCAACTAATGAAAACTTTCTATTATGGTAAAATAACTTTAATTGATGAGTGGGTAGGGAAGATTATGAAGGCGTTAGAAGAAAAAGGATTAATGGATAATACTTGGATTATTTACACTTCTGATCATGGTGAAATGCTCGGGGATCATATGATGAGTCATAAAATTGTATTTTATGAAGGAGCTTTAAGGATCCCACTTATCATTAGACCTCCTGGTGGAATGAGTGGATGGCAGAGTAAAGGTCTTACCGATCAAATCGATATTGCTACTTCTTTAATGGATATAGCTAATGCAAGGCCTTTAGAAAACTGTGAAGGAAGATCCTTGATTCCTCAAGTTCTAGCTGGATCTGAGAGTGAAGACGCACAAGAAGGAAAAGATGTTGTATTTAGCCAAGTTCTTAGCTATACTATGGTTAGAAATGAACATTATAAATTAGTTGTAAGATCCCGTAATTTAGAACCTGTAGAATTCTATGATCTTAAAAAAGATCCAAAAGAGTCAGAAAATAAGTTCAAAGATCCGTCAATTCAAGTAATTAGAGAACAACTAATTGACAATCACATAAGAAAAGTATTGAATCATACTAAAAAAGATTAAATGCATAAAATTAAAGAGTAAATGAGTTAAAAAGATAAATTTTTATTCTTTCTAATTTAATATTTTTTTATTTGAAGATACCACAATAAATCTCAAAAAGAGGATTTTAAAAACATAAGAGGCTATAAAATTGTCTGATTTTAAGATGACAGCAACAACAACCTTTAATGATGTTGTGAAAAATAAAGCTGAAACTGTAGGTGATAAGGTTTTTTTAACTTATATTCGAGATTTTGATAAGGGACTCGATGAAAAATATACTTATCGGGATATGCATTTATATTCAAATCGGTTAGCAAATGGATTATCAAAATTTGGATTGAAAGCAGGAGTTGGGCTTTCATTGATGGAAGTTAATTCTCCTGAATTTTTGTTTACTTTATTTGCAACATGGAAACTTGGGGGATATGTTGTGTTAATTAATACTGCTTTAAAGGGAGTGACATTACAGTACATTATTGATCATAGTGACTCAAAGATCCTAGTAATACATTGGAGCATGATTGATGCCTATTTGGACATTAAAGAGGATTTACCAAAAATTAAACATGTTATAGTGGAAATGAATGAAGCACCAGAAGATTTTAAGCTTCCAGATGGCATGATTTCATTTCAAGAATTAATGCAATCACCTGAAGATGATATAGAGGCTAAATTTGATTTTGAAGAAAAAAGTTACCTTATGTATACTTCAGGCACCACAGGACCACCAAAGGCTACTACTTTTTTCTATAATAAAACCATTGCGGGTAACGCTTTACAGACAGCTGCTGGCTTAGTAAGATTATTTTTAGGTGGTGAAGATAACGTTATGTTCACTTGTTTGCCTTTATTTCACGGAAACGCTCTACAAATAACAACACTTCCGGGATATTTTACAGAAACTCCTGTGGTTATTTCTAAAAGATTTAGTGCAAGTCGACATTGGGATATATGCAGGAAATATAATGTTACCACCTTTAATTTATTAGGAGCCATGCCACAATTCATATTAAAGCAACCAGAACGTCCTAATGATGCTGAAAATAAGGTAAAATTAATTGTTTCAGCCGCATGTCCTAAAGAGTTGGTAATACCCTTTGAGAAACGTTTTAATGTTGAAATTAAAGAATTTTATGGTGCTGTTGACGGAGGAGGTTACATACTCGGTCCTTTTTTCCAAAAAAATGTTCCTGTAGGTTCAATGGGTAAACCTTTAGGAGGTACTAAAGCAGGTATTATGGATGAGAAAGGAAATTTATTAGGACCTGATGAGGTAGGAGAATTAGTCTTTTTAGTAAACAGAGGAGAGATAGAAATGCGGAAAGTTACTTATTATAAAGATAAAACTTCCACTGAAGATAAAATCCGCGAAGCAAATGATGGAAACTTATGGCTTCATACAGGAGATTTAGCTACGATGGATGCCGATGGTTGGTTTTATTTTGTAGATAGGAAAAAGGACTCTATTAGGCGTAGGGGTGAGAATATTTCACCGTGGTCAGTCGAACGTGTAATAAATCAGCATGAAAAAGTATTAGAATCCGCTGCCTATGCAGTCCAACCTGAAGGAATAGTCGAAGATGAGGTAATGGTTTCGGTAGTATTAAAACCAGGTGAATCTATGACACCAGAAGAATTACTTGATTATTGTCAGGATAAAATGGCTTACTTTATGGTACCCAGATTTATCAATTTCATTGATGCACTTCCTAAAAGTGAAGTACACAGGACCTTGAAACAGATCCTTAAAGATAAAGGAGTAACTGAAACAACTTACGATAGAGAAGCAGCTGGTTATGAAGTAAAAAAATAAACGAACGTTTTTTATTCTTCTTTTTTATTTTTGTCATAATAGTTTTATTCTTGCTAGCTTTCTTCTAGACAAAAAATATTGTGGGTATTAAATTATGAATACGTACAAATTTATTATAGTAGATGAACCCGATAAATATATAAACCGCATTACACTAAATAGACCCGAAAAACGCAATGCTTTAAACAATCAATTAAGAGGAGAAGTCTTTGATGCACTTGAAAAAGCAGATATGAATAAGGAAATTCGAGTAACAATAATAAAGGGAGCAGGTACATGTTTCTCGGCAGGATATGATTTAGGTTCCGATCTAAGAAGGGATCGTCCCTGGTTTACTTCACCTGAACTTGGATTAAGAAGTTTTTCATGGGCTCGACATGTTACAGAAGGTTGGTTTAAAATGTGGGACATGTCTAAGCCTATTATAGCACAAGTTCATGGATATTGTTTAGCAGGCGCAAGTGAAATGGTTACAGGTTGTGATCTAGTATATGTAGCAGATGATGCCCAGATCGGATATCCTGCTGTTAGATCAATATCTCCCCCAGATCTACAATATCCTGCTTGGTTGATGGGTATGAGGGCAGCAATGGAGTATATGTTAACTGGTTCCTCTCTCAGTGGAAAAGAAGCAGCACGAGTAGGTTGGGCAAATAGATCCTTTCCCGCTGAAATATTAGAAGAAAAAGTATTAGAAATGGCTAGAAGTGTTGCCAATATTCCTCCTGACCTACAAATACTTAATAAAAGGAGTGTACATCAAGCTATGGAGATTATGGGTATTCGGAATGCTCTGCGTGCTGGACATCCTTTTGTATCTTTAGCACATTATACAAAATCAAATGAAGAATTTATTAGACAAATGTATTCTGGAGAGGGTCTAACTAAAGCCTTTTCAGAACGGGATGGTAAATGGGGGGATTATCGAACCAAAAAATCACCCTGAATTCACTCCAAAATACTTCTATTTTACGTTTTTTTAATTTTAAAACTCTTTTAGTTTTACTTTGAATAATTGAAGAAACACGATAGATACAATATAAAATAATCCCATAGATGCCATTCCTAATGTAAGAATGATAGGATTTTTTGAATTTGAACCTCGAAATATGAATCCATAAAATGTGGAAGAAATTGCGGCGAGTAGACTAGTTGAAAACATAAAGAGACCATAATATGCTCCTGAAAGTTGTGTGACTGCTTGGTCTTTATCAATTAAATCCTTTTCATTTTTAACTATGTACATTTCAGCAGCTCTATCCACCAACTCATTTAATAATGGCTGACTAAAAATACCAGTTGCATACATGCTTCCTAAGACCGTACCAAATGACAGTATAAATAGCATCATTCTTAAAACTATAGGCATATCAAATAGAAAAAACAATTCAAAGAATGCCGCAATAATGATGACTATAATATTGAGTTTATAGGTTTTAAGAAGTTTTGCTTGTTTCCTCATAATTAATTTCCAAATATAAAGCCATATAAACTTTGTAGAGATACTAATTACAATGTACCATATATAAAGGTCGCTGATTTCCTCTGGAAGTAGGTTTTGTCCTAGAACGAAAGCAATGAAGGGGATTATTGTAAAAACAAGAGCAAATTGACTTGTCTGACCAGTTACCCCTGCAACTAAGTATTTCATGTACTCTTTATCCTTGGCTGGGATGAACAGATTTTTAAACGTGTTTTTTATAGTTCTCTTTTCAAAATTCGATTTATCTGAATGAAATCTCTCATCAATAGAAAAGAATGATATTAGTATGCAAATGGCTGCAAATATCCCAAAAACAATAGAAATAGAGGGCATGATTTTAATTATAAACTTTCCACTATTTGTCCAATATCTTGTATAGGTAGGGTCTTCTAGTAGACTTTGGAGAATATTGGGAAATGCTATACTTATAATTGAGCCCGCAACTCTTAAGTTTGCGTTAATCATAGCTGCTTTCTTTCTATTTTTAAAAGTTTGGGAGATTTCGGGAAGAACTGAACTATATACAATCATCATAAGACTCCCAAACACACCCTTTATCATATTCATAGACCAATACCAAATAGCCGTAGGCAAAAAAATAACTGTATTATCCACAACTTCAGCTTCAGGCGGCTTCCAGGGAGGTAAGTAAACCAATATTGCAGAAATGAGCCAAAATGGTAATCCAATTAGAAGATAAGGTCTTCTTTTACCTATCTTTCTCGGTCTAGTGTTGTCTAATACTACTCCAAAAATTATGCTTGAAAATGCCATTGTTAGCATATTTATTGTTGTCCCAACCGAGACAAAAAGTGAATCCAGTCCGAGAGTATATACATAGAAATTATAAGAGTATGATTCTGTTACAAACAACAGTAACATCATTCCAAAGTTTCCTAACGAATACCCTCCCAATCTTATTCCGTGGAGTTCTCTTAATGAAGGTAGGTTCTCCTCTATTTTCTCCATAGTTATGGAAGAATAATTAATGAATTTTTTTTTAAAAAGTATTGAATAATTAATTAATTGTTCTTTGTAAATATAAAGCTTAAACAATAAGCGAAAATTTCGCTTTTTTTTAATTATCTGATAAGAATAAATTAGAAAAGTAAAAAACAAGTTACAAATTTTGATTATTTATGACTTTAGCTTTAAAGAATATTACAATTTTAGATTTGTCGCGAATGCTTCCAGGGCCGTATTGTACAATGATCTTATCTGATCTCGGAGCAAATGTCATTCATGTAGAAAATCCTGGTGACCCTATGAGTAATCTCCCTCCATTTTTTCAGAAAGAAGGGTATAGCGAGAGCGCTTTTAATGCAGTTCTTATGAGAAATAAAAAATCAATTACAATAAATTTAAAATCTGAAGAAGGAAAAAAAATTTTTTATGAGTTAGTGAAGAAAGCTGACGTTGTTATGGACACATTTAGACCAAAAGTCATGGAAAGGTTAAAAATCGACCATAAAACTCTATCATCCATAAATCCATCAATAATTTGTTGTTCTATGACAGGTTACGGACAAGATGGACCCTATGAACAAATCGCAGGGCATGATATTAATTATATTGCAGTTGCAGGAGTATTAGATGCTACAAGGGAAAGATATGAGCTTGGTAAGGATGATCAAGAACGAAGACCGATTCCTCCGGGAGTCTCAGTAGGTGATATTGGCGGTGCTTTAGTTTCTGTAATTGGTATACTCGGAGCTCTATTTGAGAGAGAAAGCAATCCTGAAAAAAGAGGTCAATATGTTGATATCTCAATGACAGATTCTGTTTTCTTTTTCAATCCACTAGCTGCTGCGAGCAAATTTGTAAGAGATTTAAGGGAGAAGCCGGAAGAATCAATACAAAGAGCAAAAACGGGCGGAGGATCACCATACTATTATGCCTATAAAACAAAGGATGATAGATATATAGCTGTTGGAGCTATGGAACCGAAATTTTGGCAGGGACTGTGTGATGGATTAAATCGACCAGATTTGAAACCAAAAATGTGGGTTCAGGGAGAAGAAAAAGAAATAGTATTTAAAGAATTGGAAAGCGAATTTCTTAAGAAAACTACAGAAGAATGGCTTGAAGTTTTCAAAAATTTTGATACGTGCATATCCCCTGTTAAGAATTATTTTGAAGCATGTGAAGATCCTCAGATTAAAGCTCGTAATATGATTGTTAAAATGGAGCACCCTATCTTCGGAGAAATTCAGAATCTAGCTTCACCCATAAAGATGTCACGGACTCCCCCTAGAATACGAAGTCTTGCTCCTAAAACAGGTCAACACACAGAAGAAATCTTGAAATCTCTTAATTATTCAGAAAAAGACATTCAAAATTTAAAAGAAAAAAAGATAATATAATTTTTTTTCATAAATTTAATTTCGTTATTAAGATGTTTAAATATTCAGTCCTCTAATTCCTCAAAAATAGAGAAGGGATTCTCTTCTTGTTCCTCAAGCAATGTGTTGGAGGTAGCTTCCGTTTCACGAGATTGCCCCTCAGCGTTTAAAAACATATTCATTCTCGCTTTCGAGGCAGGTAATGCAACAGATTGACCAAATAGGTATTGTTCTTCTAAAAGTGCTTCTTCAAGAGGCAAATCTACTCCTGCTAATACGGATTTTTTTGCAAGAGCTATTGATTCAAGAGGAAATGTTGCTATTCTATAAGCTAGATTTTCAACATAAAGGGTTAATTTATCTGGAGGAAGTGCACGATTTATCAACCCATAAAGCTCAGCTGTTTCAGCAGGGAAATCATGTCCTCCAAGTACAACTTCCATTGCTCGTCTTCGCCCAATTTCGCGGGGAATTCTAATTGTTCCCCCACCTCCAGGTATTATTCCTACCCCAATTTCTGGTTGAGCAAATATAGCTTTTCCTTTCTCCCCAAATATCATATCAAAACTTTGAATGACTTCAAATCCTCCACCTCGAACTATACCTTCCACTTTAGCAATTGAAACTTTTGGCATAGTGCGATACAACTCATTAATCATATGACCTGTACCTTCTAAGCTTGTTTTTTTAGGTGCAGCTTCATCAGGCATTACCACTAATCCTTTGACATCGAAGTGAGCTATAAAGAAATCAGGATCAGCGCTATCGAATACAATAACTCGAACATTGTCATCATTCTTAACTGTATTTGCAAGCATGGCAAATTCCATAATCATTTGCATATTTAAAAGATTCATTGGTGGATTATCAATGGTGACAAATGCAACTCCCCTATCTATTCTTACTTTAAACAATTTAAAACCGTCATAACTCATTTTTTTTTCACCTTTAGTATTCAAAAGACCATTAATTCTTTAACTATTCATAAAGATTCTTATTTTATGAACTTACTTTAAATGAAACTAGTAGCTTTTAGGTAAAAAGAAAAGAGCTTGTCAAAAAAATGAACAAAAGATTTTTATTCTCCCAATAGTTTTTTTAATTCTTCTAAATATCTCCTTGGCCATAATTCGAAATCTCGTGTCTGCAAACCTGAATCGAGAGCCTGATTCATTTGGCCTTTAGATTCATGTAATGAAGCTGCTATAGCAAAAAGATGTCCTTCTTCAAGCAATGCTTCTTTTCTAGGCAATTCCTCTGCAACAACAACAGATTGTTTTATAAGAGCTATTGTTTTTGTCGGGATATTTGCAATACTAGCTGCGAGTATTTCTACAAATTGTCCAATCTTATCTGCAGGTAAAGCCCTGTTAATCCACCCATATCGCTCTGCCATTTCAGCCGAATAGGGCATCTTACCTAACATAACTTCTAATGCTCTTGACCTTCCCATCAAACGTGTTAACCAATGTGTTCCTCCCCCACCTGGAATGATTCCTACTCCTGCTTCAGTTTGGGAAAAAACAGCCTTTCCAATCGCACCAAATCTCATATCCATGGATAATGCAAACTCATTTCCCCCTCCTCCAACGATTCCTTCGATTTTTGCTATTGTAACCTTTGGTAATGTTCTAAATTCCATAAAATACTTTTTCCAGCCTGTTAATTCTGTTGCCACTGGTCCAGGTTCTTCTGGAAAGTCTGTCAAAGCTGTCACGTCGAAATGTGAAATAAAAAATTCTGGATCTGCACTTTGAAAAACAATAACTTTTACGTCATCATCTGTTTTGACTTGGGTGAAAAACCGTTCCATATCTTCCAGAAAATTCATATCAATCAAATTTACGGGGGGATTATCTATTGTTACCCACGCTATTGCATTCTTAACTTCAATTTTCCATACATTATAATCTTTATATTCCATTTTTTTCATCAATGTTTTTTTAATTGTATTATTATTTGGGACTAAATATCAAATAAGAATTTTTGTTATACAAGATTTTTTTGGGGTAATTAAATCAGTTTAAGAACCTTATTCTTGAATATTATAGGAAACAAGCCAAAAATATTTTAGAAGTTTCATCTTAAAATTTTTAATTTTACTACCAAGAGTTTCGAGAATTTCTTGTTTAGTAGGAAAATTTTTCAAT
>Ga0209427_10003629_pt1 | contig 18046 bp, 15 predicted proteins | sample DeeMarSWOR136_30_FD_187465 | JGI IMG/M metagenome (GOLD analysis project Ga0209427, IMG submission 187465) | Marine sediment microbial communities from White Oak River estuary, North Carolina - WOR-1-36_30 (SPAdes) (version 2) | ecosystem: Environmental > Aquatic > Marine > Intertidal zone >...
CGGGAGTCCTTCCTGGCCTTTATCAATACCTGGCCTCTTTTTGACAGCCTGCGTTCTGAGCCCAGGTTTAAAGCCCTTTTGAAAAAGATGGGCTTTGAGTCAAATTAAAAATCCGTCAGAATTCGGGAGTAGGAACGACCTGATTCTCTAGCCTCTAAAGACAAAATCTGTCAAATCTGCCTCCTTGCCCTCAGTCTTTGGCCTTGTCTTCTCTCTTTTTTGGAGTAACTGAGAGCACATTTTGAACAATTTACAAAAACTATAGTATTTATGGAAATAGTAGGCAACCTTTCAGACGATTTATGCGTATATATATATTAGATAAAGATGAGAATGAAAATTGGAGGATAAAATGAAAATCAAGGAAAAAATAGTGATTTTAGTGATCGCAATAATGTTTAGCTTGATCGAGTTCAATTTGTTGGCCTCTCTTGTGGAGATAATGAAAAGAGGATGATCGTGTTAAGAGCGCCAAACTTTCGGGCGAATGCAATTTGTATTATCCAGACAAAAGGATAAGAGAGTAAGTTTTTGAACTGTAAAGACGGAAAGAACCAAAGTACCGGAAGTCTGGCCCAGATAAAGTTCTTTTATTTTTCAAGAGGGGCAAAAGAATGGAAAAAATTGGGGACTGTCCCCAATTTTGACATCATCCTTAAACCCTGTCTATCTTTAGATTTATGCTCTCAGCATATGCTCCCCGCCTAAATAGCTGGACATTTTCCCATAAGTCTGTTTTTTCTGAAGTAGTTTAACTTCCCTTTCTGAGAATCACTTAAAACTTGACAAACGTTTGTTTAATTTCTATATTAAATAATATCATGAACAAACGTTTGATTGATTTATCGAGCTAAGGAGGCTGTGATGAGATTCAAATGCCTGGGTCTTGTTATCACTCTGCTTTTTTCCTTAAACCTCTCGGCCCAGAGTCTTTTTGAAGCGGCTGAAAAAGCAGATGACCAAGATAAAGCCTTCGAACTCAACGGCTATTTGCGCAGCGCCTTATATCTGGGCAAAGTACCGGATAGAGATCTGGCCGATATGAAAAGCGGGTACGGGGAGTTCTCGCTTAAGCTCAAAGCCAGCAAAGGCAGCTTCGGCAGCGCTTTTGCAGAGGTCCGCTTCCGGAAGGGATACGAGTTCAATGATTACCTGTCCGAGATCAACCTGCGCGAAGCCTACGTCAACGCTTACGTCGGCCCTTTTGACTTCAGGATCGGGCACCAGATCGTGGCCTGGGGCCGGGCTGACGGCATTAATCCTACTGATAACATCACTCCCAAGAACATGCTTGCCCGCTCCCCTGATGAGGATGACAGGAGAGAAGCCAACTTTCTCCTCCGGACTTTTTTCAACGCCCATCCGGTCAGGATAGAGCTGATCTGGGTGCCTTTTTTCAGGTCTTCAGTCGTTCCCACCGACCTCATCCCCTTTCCGCCAGAGGTTACCCTTGGCGAACCCGATTATCCGGATGCCCGGCTGAAGAACGGCGCTGTCGCCGCCAAGCTGAACCTGGAGCTGGCCTCATTTGACTGCTCTCTCTCTTATTTCAATGGCTTCAACCCCTTTTCAGGTGTGAACGCTCAAATCTCAGTGCCGGAGATAACCGTTCTTCTTATGCCCTACAGATTGCATGTTTTTGGCGCAGACTTCTCCACGACACTGGCCGGTCTTGGCCTGAGAGGGGAAGTGGCTTACAAGGATCCTCAGGAGAGTCATTCTGAGCATTATTCTTTCTATTACATTCCCAATCCTGAGCTCCACTATGTGATTGGTTTGGACAAGGAGTTTTCAGGGAATCTCAGTGTGATCTTGCAGTATATAGGAAAACATGTCCTGGATTATTCCCCTCTAACCCTGCCGTTTTTCCCTTCCTTTATTCCGTTCTACGAGCTTGAGCTCAAAAACAGGATTATCTCTTCCCAGCAGTATGAAACCAGCCATTCATTCTCCTGCCGGCTGGGCTGGAATCTTCTCCATGAGACCCTGAACCTCGAGATTGTCGGACTCGCTAACATCACCACTGAAGAATTCCTTTTCAGGCCGAAAATGGCTTATGACATCACCGACGCCCTGACCTTCACTCTGGGAGGCGAGCTTTACTCTGGCCCCGATGACACGCTTTTTGATTTCATAGAGGACCATCTGAGCTCTCTGTTTGCCGAGCTCAGGATTTCCTTTTGAAGAGGAGGAAACAATGGCTGAGGACAGTGCTCTGGAACCCAAGCAGAGGATTCTGAAGGCAGCGATTTCCCTTTTCGTCCAGAAGGGCTTTGCGGCGGTTGGCGTCCGGGAGATCGCTAAAGAAGCGAATGTCAACATTGCCATGATCTCTTACTATTTCGAAGGAAAGGTCGGAATACTGAAGGCTATTCTCGAGGAGTTTTTTGAGCGATATTCGCAAATGTTAAGGGCGGCGGTCACAGAAGAAGAAACCACCGAGGAGGGCATAAGGAAACTGATCAGTCATATGGTCGACTTTGTCAGGGAGAATACCGAACTGGCCATTGTCGCTTACAACGAGCTCCCCCTCGACCTTCCTGAGCTAGCAGGGCTCAAGGCGAAGAAGATAGCGCAGATGATCGGTATCATGAGCGGGCTTATCAAGAGATTCGGCCTGGACCCGGAGGATACCTACCATCTGGGCATGATCGGGCCCAGCCTGATCTCCATGGTCTTCATGAACTTCAGGATCAAATCGATCTTGAAGAACGTTTTTAAAGTTAAATTTGACGATGCTTATTATAAGGAATTCAAGGAGACCTTGGCCACGCTTTTTTTATCCGGTATCCAGGGTGTCGCGGCTAAAAAGCCAATGCAGAAGAGGAAAAAAACATGAAAACACTCGCCGATTTGATCGTGAAATTCCGCTGGCTGGTCATTCCCGTTTTTATCCTTACAGCTGCCTTCTTCGCCACTCAAATTCCTAAAGCTGAGATAGAACCCGACATAAAAGCAATGCTCCCGGCTCATCTGGAATCCCGGGTCAACACCGATAAGATCGATGAGCTTTTTGGCGGGACAGAGATGCTGATCTTGATTATCAAGACAGATGATGTGCTCAATGCCGCAACGCTCCAGCGGACCGAGGCCATTTCCAGACAGATGAAAAGAATAAAAGGAGTGGATAAGGTGCTTTCCCTTTTCGAGCTGAAAAGCATTAAAGGCGAAGAGGGCGCCATGATCGTCAACCCGGCCGTCAAGAGCATCCCCCGGACAGAGGAGGAAAAGGAGGAACTGAGAAAGGATATCAGGGATAATGACCTGGTCTACGGCTCCGTGGTCTCCAAGGATTTCACTTTGACCGCTGTCATTGCCCTCCTGAAGGCCGATGTCGAGGACAGCTTCATCGTGGGGGAGGTCAAAAAGCTCGTTGAGCAGAATCCCGGAGAGGAAGAAGTTGTCATCGGGGGACTGCCGGAAACTCGGGTCATGGTCGCCAGCAGCATCCAGGGAGACATTCGCAAACTCATACCGTTGGCCCTGCTGATCATGCTCATCTTCCTTTTCATCTGTTTCAGACAGCTGAGGGGTGTTCTCCTGCCCTTTGCCGTGGTTATCATGTCCATTATAGTCTCGGCTGGCATAATTCCTTTGGCCGGATGGAAGATTAACGTCATCACCGTCATTCTCCCGATCTTTTTGATTGCCGTGGCCAATGATTACGGGATACATCTCATCGCCAAATATCAGGAATTGAACGTCGAAGGAAATCCCCAGACCAACAGAGAGCTGGCTAAAGAGATATTCCGGAGCCTGAGCCTGCCTGTGCTGCTGACCGGGTTGACAACAATCGCCGGGATGCTCTGTCTTCTCGGCCATATCGCCATCCCGGCCAGACAAGTGGGTGTTCTCGCTTCCATCGGGACGGCTTTTGCCCTTGCCGCGAGTCTTTTTTTCATTTCAGCAGTCGTCTCCTTTCTCCCCAAGCCCAGGCCTGTTTTCCATCCCAATAATGAAGCCGCCAAAAGACATCTGTTCGACCGTATCCTTCATTTTTTTGGCCATTTTGTCACCAGGAGGCCCAAAGCCATTGTCATCGGTTCCTTTGTCTGCGCAGCGGTTTTGTCTACAGGAATATTTTTTATTGATGTGGATACAGACCCGAATCGCTTTTTTCCTCACGACTCCCCGCTCGTCTACGCTTCGGAGCTGATCAATGAAAAACTGGGAGGCGCTCAGAATGTAGCTGTTGTTGTCAGCGGTGATATAAAAGATCCCAGGGTCATGAATAAGATTGACAGGCTGGAGAGAAGAATAGGAGAGCTTCCGGAAGTCGGCAGTACCTCTTCGATCGCCCGGGTGGTGCGGATGATGAGCCGGGCTCTCCATGATGAGGAAGAAGAAGGGTATGACACCATTCCCGATACCCGAAACGCTGTGGCCCAGTATTTTATGCTCTACTCGATGAGTGGAGACCCAGATGATTTCGAAAAGATGGTGGATTTCCCCTACGAGAATGCTCTGATCACAGCCCGGGTCAACACCACCAGCACCCCAAAGCTCAACGCGATCAAAGAGCAGATCATGGAAATGACAAGGAATGATGAAGAGGTCAAGCTGGTCGGGGGATTTGCCTTTATCCTTTCCGATATAGCCCGCATCATTGTCAACGGGCAGCTGCTGTCTCTCGGCCTGGCTATTGTGATTGTGGGAGTACTGCTCATGTTCCTGTTCCGTTCTGTTACGGCCGGGATTGTTTCCTCCCTTCCCCTTGGACTCTCGGTGATCGTGCTTTTCAGCTTGATGGGGATATTCGGCATCGAGCTGAACATAGCGACTGCCATGCTGTCTTCGATCATGATCGGCGTCGGAGTGGATTACACAATCCACTTTCTTTGGAGATACAGGGCTGAAAGGTACAAGGGGCTCATGCCTCAGGACGCTGCAAAAAAGACTCTGACCACCACGGGCAGAGGGATCATCTTCAATGGCTTTTCAGTAATCGTCGGTTTTCTTGTTCTTTTTACCTCTGGCTTCATGCCGATTAGGTTTTTCGGGTTCTTGATCGTAGTTTCGATCTTCTCCTGTCTTGTCGGCGCTGTGGTCTTTATCCCGGCGCTGTGCCTTGTGTTCAGGCCTGATTTTCTGGAACCGAATAAAATGATCAGCTTAAACAGTTGAAAAATTGGGGACAGTCCCCAATTTTTGCAGAGGGAATATTGTCATTGCGAGGAGCTGAGTGACGTGGCAATCTTATAAGAAGATTGTATTCTGTCACCAATTTATGGATAAGGAGAGTTGTTATTGCAAGCGAAGCAGGGAAGTCTCTTAAAAAAATTGTCGCTGCGAACGCAATGTGAAAATCTCAAATTATTATTAACTATGAGGTTGCCACACTCCCTCCGGTCGCTCGCAATGACATCCATGCTGTCGCTTTGGAACAAACGCAAATAATACACCGTTAAAGGAGTGTAATATGAATAAAGTCAAGTTTTTTGTAGCGCTAGTAGCGGTTCTCGCTATCGGCTCGAGCCTTGCTGCCCAGGAAGAGCTGACCGCCAAACAGATCATGGATAAGGCCTTTGATGTGACCAAGCTCGCCGGCTCTGAGGCTGTCTCCACCTTAACTATCATCGACAGTAAAGGCAGGGAACGGGTGAGGGAGATAGCCATGGTGACCAAGCTCTTCGACAACGGAGAGACCGAGAAGAGGCTTCTCCGCTTTCTCTCGCCGGCTGATGTCAAGGGCACAGGGCTGCTGGTCTTCGATTACGAGGATAAGGATGACGATATGTGGCTCTTCTTGCCGGCCCTGAGGAAGACAAGGCGGATCGTCAGCACCGAGAGAGCCAAGAGCTTCATGGGCTCGGAATTCTCTTACGCAGATATGACGCCGCCTATCCTGGATAATTTCACCTACAAAATTTTGAGCGAGAAAGACGTGGATGGCACCCTCTGCTGGGAGATTGAGATGGTGCCGGTCGACGAGGATGTGGCTGACGAGAATGGATTTTCCAAAAGGATAGCCTATATCGGCAAGAAGGACTTTGTCATAAGAGGTGCGGTCTATTACGACCTCGATGGCGAGCTGCATAAGGAGCTCTCTGTTCTGGAGATAAAAGAGGTGGACACCGTCAACCACAGATACAGGCCCATGCATATGGTCATGGTCAACAAGCAGGACAACAGAAAGTCCATAATGAAAATCAACCAGATCCAGCTCAATCCCGACGTCAAAGATGACTTTTTCACCACGAGATACCTGGAAAGATATTGACGATGTTCCTGGAAAGATTATGATCTGGATAGACGCAAGGGTAATCGTTCAATAATGCACCAATACTTGCAGATGTTACCGCAAGAAAAGCGTGGCAATTTCTTAAATTAAAATGTGGTTACAGGCGCCTTGAAAATTTTTTGCCTTTGCTCGAAACAGGCTAAAGCGTTTCTAATTAATAATAGAGTGAGATTGCCGCGCCTCGACCGAAATGACAAATTTGTTTTCAAGGTGATTAGAAAAATTCTGTCTAATTGCTCAGTATAAATGGCGATCTTCTTTTCGGGGATTGTCTTTCTCAGTCCTGGTGTAAAGGAAAGTAGGGATCGTCCTCATTTTTCTTGACATAAACCACGCTGAAAGGGTTACCCCTGGAATAAGGTTTATCTCACCCTTGGATTTCGGGGAGGGTAGAAAATATCACCCCGAATTTCACCCCCTCAAATCGCCGCTTCAGGTGATTGTTATATCCTGAGAAAGAGTTATATTTAAGGAGAACGCCATGAGTGCGAGGGATAAAATGAGAAAATTGGCTCTATGTGCGCTGACACTCACTTTGCTCCTTGCCGGATGCCAGACCAGTGATACGAACGGAAACTTCCAGCTCTATTTGACTGACCAGGCTATTGATGGCCTGGAGCACGTATATGTTACCATCGGCTCGATCAAGGTCGAAAAAGATGATGATTCTGTGATAACGCTCTGGGAAGGCACGGAGACCTATGACCTGCTTGCCCTCCAGGGCGTTGAAGAGCAAATGGTCGATGTCGACCTGGAAGCAGGGACCTACACGGCGGTCATTATTGAATTGGATGCGGTGTCCATTGTGGTCAACGGAAGAACCATCGACTTGAGCATCAATCCGGGCTGGGAATTGAGGATCCCGGTGACCTTCACCATCACGGATGAAGGCAACTGCGAAGTGGTCCTGGATTTCGAGGCAGACAGCTCCCTGGATGGGTATGGTGACCAGTACTATTTCAACCCTGTGATCTCCATTGAACGCATAGGGTATTGAGTGGGATGTAATCAGATCGAGGTCATAAATATGAGGTAAGTTCAGCCAGCTCTTCCCTCCGTATAAAGTCATTCGGTCCCTTAACGCGCTGTCAAAAGAGGGGAAAAAGACAGGCTGTTATTGAGGGGAAAAGAAGCGGAGGGAAGAGCTTTTTTATACTCATTATCAGGCTTTCTCTCCTTCAACTCTCCTTACCTTTCAATGATTATCCGCTTGTGGTCTAGTCTTCACCGCTGATCGTCAGCATCTCTTCTTCCGCGGTGAAGGAAACATACGAATAATTGAGAAATGCGTCGCCAGTCCTTTTCCCCATTTGAGGATTTTTTCGTTGATGTAACTTTTTTAGCACCCTTCCGATTTAAATAGGTAGAGCCAAAGTGATAGAATCTGAATGGAGGATTTAACATCGATAGCAACCGGTCTGAGCTGAAAAGACGGGCATTTTGCTTCTTGGCTTCGCTTCTGTTCCATGTGGCCCTGATCTCTGTTCTCATCAGCTTGAATGTCCCGGTGAGTGTCGATCTCGGTCAGCTGCAAGTCAGAGAGGCCTTTCTTGTTTCACCTGAAAGGTTTCGCGTTCCGGAGAATATCGGAGATTTCATAAGAGGCGCCCAGGACAAGGGTGAGGAGAGATCCGGAAAAGAGGGGGATAGGGATGCAGGGCTTCAGGAAAGAACAGGAGCATCAGGGGAGGCCCGAGCTCCAGGACCTGTGAGCCCTGGAGGATCGGGCGGAGAGGGGCCAGGAGAGCATCCTCTTCTGACAGAGGAAGAAGCATTCTATTCGGGTTTGGCCTCAAGGTTCAGCCTGGGCGGGCCAGTCAAGTCTGAATCTGCTTTGCCTCCAGAGTATGTCCAGGATTTTTCCCTTGATTTTGGAAAAACACAGGAGATCTTGAATGAGATGGAAAGAGCCAGACTGGATAAGAGCATAAAGGCGTTGAAACATCCTTCTTCAGGTTTTTTTAACATCGGTTTTTCCAAAGAGGGCTCATCGTTTTCGAGTTACGGAGCCGGCGGCGCAGCTCAAAGAGCAAAGGCTTCTTTTAAGGTCGAGGACTATGACCTCTCTCCCTGGGCAGAGCAGGTCGTGAATAAAATTCTCGCCAGCTGGATAATTCCCTATCCCCAGGAGATGAAAATCAAGGGGGTGGTGGGGATTTCGGCCATCATCGATAAAGACGGAGAGATCGCCTCGGCCAGGGTTGTCAGTTCCTCTCTTGTCGTCCTCCTGGACGAAGCTGCTTTGAAAGCTCTGAAAGACGGCTCTCCTTTCCCTTCCCTGCCCGGAGATTTCCCGGGTGAATCCATAGAGGCTTATTTCGAATTTCATTATGGTGATTAAGAAGATTTCGTTCGTACTGGCCTGTATCATAAGCCTTGATCTCTATTTTTTGGGGCAGGATCTGCTTCCTCTGGTCAGAGATATAGGGTTGATAGGAGATGAGTCCAGCAAGGATTTCGTTTCTCCTGACAAATTGATAATCGGAGTGGATGTATCCCGGGATGTCCTTTATAAATTATCGGATGAAGAAAATGTGATCAAAGCGGGTCTTTTCACGAGAGGCCTGAATACTGTTGAGATAGATGCGGGTGCCTTATTCCTGGAATCCGGGACTCATCTCTATTTTTTAGACCTGAAAGCGGGCGATTTGACTCTCCGAAAAGAGATAGAGATCGATATCCAGCTGGACTCCTCAGGTGTCGATTCCGGGACTCCGCGTCTGGTAAAGGAGCCTGAATCTGAATATGAACTATCCCTGTTCATCGGAGATAAGCTGATCGTATCTGGCAGGAAATCGCTGCCCGAAGAGCTGTCGTTCAATGTCCAGCTGCCCCCACTTCCCGACGGATACGGCCCCTTTTATGAGATCGAGAAAGAATATAAAAATCCTCTGAGGAATTCCTTTTCTATCCTGGATGCCATCGGAGCCGGTTACTCTTTGATCAAAAGCATTATCGATAAGAAAAAAAAGCAAAAAATAACCGTTCCTGTTCAAAAACATGAGCAGCTCACCGCTACTTTTATGAGAAGGGATTCAGAAGGAACCGCCAAGGAAACCACGGCGGTAATCAGCTTGAAAGTGAAAAACGATGTTCTTCAAAATCAACACATCTGAATTTAGATACACATGGATATCAGATGGGAAAACCGAATAAGAAAATTTAACACCGTTCTTTTTACAAAAGCCGAGAAACTTATCTTGACATATTCATCCGGTTCAGATACAAATCCTTTATTATGATGATGATAAGAGAAAAAAGAACATTCATTGGGATTCTTTCCGTGTTTCTGTTTCTGGCCCTCATCGACTGTGCCAGTGTGGAGAAGCGGTACAGGAAGGGCCAAGAGCTGGAGAGCAAGGGCCGCTTGGAAGAGGCTGCCCAACGTTACATCAGGGTATTGACCAAGGACCCGAGCATGGAAGATGCGCGGCAGAGACTGGCCGATGTGGGTTCCCGTTTAGTCGATACGTACCTGCAGCAGGCTTATGTGCACGAGTCAAGCGGTGCCTATGAAAATGCTGTCGCCATGCTCAACCGTATCGACAGCCTGAGAAGCCGGACAAGCCAGGTGGGCGTCATGCTTTCAGTGCCTGATGATTATACGGACTTTCGCCAGGAAATGATCGACGCTGCCGTGGCTTCCCTTTTTCGGCAGGGTGAGAATCTGGAGAAAACGGGGAATTGGGCTGAAGCTCTCAGAAGATATGAGCGCCTCCGCCAGTATCCCTTATCTCCCGAACAAATGGAGAGAGTCGATGAGTCCCGGGCACGGGTCTTTATCCAATGGGCTGAGCAGGATATGGCAGCAGGGTTTTTTAGAGCGGCTTTCGGGCATGCGCAAAGTGCCATGGACATTCTTGGTCCTGGCAGTGAAACCGGAGCACAAGCTCAGGCGATTCAGAAAGCTGCGCTTGAGGCCGGGACAAAGACCGTGGCCGTGCTTCCCTTTTGGGCCTCTCCAAGAGCCGCGGATGTGGCCCCCCGAGGCATGGAGAGCGACCTCTACGATACCCTCCTCTATGAGTATCTGGCTGCCCCGGTTCTTTTTGTGGGCCCGATTGATCCCGGAGCGATTCACCGGGAGCTGAGCCGGCTCCGGATCAGAAGCGGGGAGATCGCCCTCCAGACAGCTTCAATGGTGGGATTGACTTTGAACACGGACTTTGTGGTGATCGGCTGGATTGAATCCTACCTCCAGGAAGACGGTGTCCCTGAAGAAATAGAGCGGAATGCTCCTCTCCGCAGGGACAGGTCATCGTTCGCCACTTACATAGAAAGAAGGTACACCGTTGAGCTGACCGGCGAGATTATTTACCAGATCATAGATCCTGGTGCAAGCAGAGTCGTCGATGAAGAAACGGTCGTTGCCAAAATATCCGGCCAATTCAGACGCGGCTATTTTGACGGGGACTACACCACCCTTGATCTGTCCCGAGACGAGCGAATGTTATTCGATAGAGAAGAGTGGCTCCGAGCTGAAGACGAGCTGCACACGGTTCTGTACAATAAGCTGGCTGAAAATATCGCCGCCAGTGTTTTTGAGAGGGTTTTGCGATTCGTCAGGTGACCGTCTCATAAATTCAATATCCCAGCCAAAAAAAATTAATCACCACTCAGTATAGTGTCTTCAAAAATCCGCAGCGGCTCCTATGTATCATGGCACTTTTTGATTCAACTCACGGATTAAGCATAAAGAAAACGAAGACCAGAATCCTCTGGCCTATCCTCTCTTCATTTGGATAGGCAGCGGCGGGCGTCTTCGGCCATCTTATTTTTTGAAGTTTTTTATGTCGAAAACAGCCGGATCGATTTTATCCAGGATGGAATTTTCCTGATAGTCTTCCCTGAGGATAATCTCCCCATTCCGTTTGAATATGAGCTGAGTGGCGATCCAGCCTCCTCCCAGTCTGACTATCTTATTCATCTCGATATCGAGCACAGTATCTCTTGGACTCCTAAATATTGTCCGGACAAAATAGAGATGTTCCTTGTCAATCCAGAACTGGTTGGGTTCGAAATCATCTTTGTCGGCTCCAACCACATACACAGGCCGTTCCTGCCAGACTGTCTCATGGATCTTTTCCAGGTCATAGGGGACTTCCTTGAGCATGGCAATCGACTTTTCGGGTTCCTGCAGGTAGACATCAAATCCTAAACATAAAACAGGATGGGGGGCTTTCTGGCCACCCACTCGTTCTCCCTTCTGAAAGCGATGGAATTCGCCGTGGAGATAGATTTCAGCATTCCCGTCTTCAGATGGCCCGATATTACTCCGCACCTTCCCAGGAAGGTCCAGGAACTCTGTCCAGATCTGGCTCCCCTGCTCCTCCCCATTTCTGTAAAATGTGACTTTCTGAATGATTTTCAGCTTGTCATACCATTTCCCTTTGTATTTCTCAAACATAACCTTAATAAGTTCCTCGCCGGTTGATATCGAGGAAGATGAGTCCAAGCTTGCGGATAGAACCAGGGAGCCGAGTGCAGTTATGAAAAGACTGATGAATAATAAATAACAGGTTTTACGGATAATTCCTGACATTGATGTCTCCTTCACCATGTATTTTAATAATAGAGTTTATCTTTTGGACCATCGAGTACCCTTCTTCATTCTCTCCGACTGTATGAAGCTTTTCTTTTTATGAAGTGAGTATCAGAGGTGTTTTCTTACTAGCAATTCGGGCACTTAGTGTTCTTTATCCCATTAATGCTGAATGATTAGAATATCAAGTAAGATATGGGTGGTCAAATTGCTGTAATTTTCTGAATATTCCCGTTATACAAAATGGTCTAATAAGGTTGCCGAAAGTATCGCCGCCAGTATTTTTGAGAGAGTCTTGCGATTCGTGAGGTAACCGTCTCCTGAATTCAATATCCCAGGCAAAAAAAATCACCACTCAGTATCGTGTCTTCAAGAATCCGCAGCGGAACGATTTTGAGCCCTGAGCATAGGAAATACCAGGGCATCTTGAATTAGCCAATTTAATCATTCAGCCGGGGTCATTCGTAGCGCAGCGAATCCACCGGATTGGCCACTGCGGCTTTGACAGACTGGAAACTGACCGTGAGAAGTGCGATCATGGCCGCTATCAAAGGCGCTGCCGCAAAGAACCAGACCCGGATATCCGCCCGGTAAGCAAAATCCTGCAGCCAGCGGCTCATGATGATATAGGCGGCCGGACAGGCGATCAGGCTGGAAAGAATAAGCCATTTGAAAAACACCTTGATCTGTAAGACCACTACCCCCGGGATGGATGCTCCCAAAATCCTCCGGATTCCGATCTCTTTTGTTTTCTGCTCAGCTGTGAAAGAGGCCAGGCCGAAAAGCCCCAGACAGGCAATGAATACAGCCATCATCGAAAAAGTGATGAAGCTCTGTCCCAGCTTTTGCTCGGACCGGTACATCCTGTCGATTCTCTCATCGAGAAAAGAGAAGCTGAAGGGATAGTCCGTAAATTTTTTATATGTGGCCTCAATGATTTTTAGAGTTCCCTGGACATCCTCCGAGCCTATCCTTAAAGAAAAATAATTGACTGTGGCATACCTGTTCATATAATCCTCATCACCTTTGTAGATGAGAGACATGACCATGGGTTTGACTTCCAACCTGAGGGAGGCAAAGTGAAAGTCTTTTACCACCCCGATAATGGTCCCCCATCCCTTCCAGTCCTTGAATCTCTTCCCGACAGGATTTTCCATTCCCATGGCTTTGACCGCGCTTTCATTCACGATATAGGCCTTATCGTCCGTGAGGTGCAGTTTTGAGAAGTTGCGGCCGGCCACAAGCTCGATACCGTAAAAATTCAGAAAGTTGTAGCCCACAAACGTGTTGTAAAAAGTGGGATAGGTGACATCCGGTTCTATCCCCTCCCACTCGCAGCCGCCACCTCCGGAAATAGCATAGGGAAGATTTTCGCATACTGTGACGTCCAGTATTTTTGACTGCTGTTTGAAGGCCTCCAAAAGAGGCTCATAATTCTGCCTGAGTCGCTGGTCCTGCATGCGAACAACCACGATATGGTCTTTTTTGAATCCAAGGTCTTTTTTCTTTATGTAATCAAGTTGGCTGTGGATGATAAAGGTGCAGATAATGAGGCCGATGGAGATAGTGAACTGGAGGACAACCAGAACATTACGGAACCGGAAAGACTTCCTCGAATCGGACTGGAAAATCCTTTTTAAAACATCAGCCGGCCTGAATCCCGACAGGAAAAGGGAAGGATAAGATCCGGCCAAGAGTCCGACGACCAGGGTGATGACTAAGGTCAAAATAATAATGACGGGGTCTTCGAAAAACAGCGATGAATGAAAATTCCTGTCCATAAACCGGCTGAATGCGGGAAGGAGAAGTTTCACAAGAAGAAGGGAAAGTCCGAGGGCTAGGATGGCGAGAAAAAGGGATTCCCCGATAAACTGATAGATAAGATTTTTTCTGTTAGCGCCCACCACCTTCCGAATGCCCACCTCTTTGCAGCGCAGGGCTGAGCGGGCTGTGGACAGATTCATGTAGTTGAAACAGGCGATGAGAAGGATAAAAAAGGTGATGGCCGACATCAAATAGATGATCCGGATGTCGCTGTTTGCTTCCAGGTCCAGGTTGATGTGGCTATGAAGGTGGATCCTAGTGACCGGATCAAGAAAAAATCTGTTCGCGTAGCTTTCCTTGTGACTTTTGATGATATCGAACATCCGGGCCTGGACCATTTTTGGATCGGCCTCTTCGGTGAGCTGAAGGTAAGTGATATAGTTATGAGAACCCCAGACATCAACCCGTCCTTCTTTTCCTTCGGGAAAAGAATAGATGGTGCTGAACGATATCAGGAAATCAAAATGAACATGCGAGTTGGCCGGTACATTTTCGAGGACTCCCGTGATTTTATAATCGTAAGCATTATCCGCGTTGAGCACCTTTCCCACCGGATCTTCACTTCCGAAGTACTTTTCCGCCATTTCCCTCGTGATGAGAATGGAGAAGGGATCGTTCAAGGCTGTTTTTGGATCGCCTGCCACAAGGGGGAAGGAAAAGATCTCCAGAAACTCCGGATCGACCATGTAAATGTCTGATTCGAAATCATTCACTTTTTCAGAGCTGAACAATCCGCGCAAATTGATCATGGATCTCCAGCGACACAGCCGGGCAGCATTTATCACTTCCGGGCATTCATCAATCATTTTGGTTTTGAGAAGTCCCGGTGTGGCGTTCCACCAGAAAGACCCTGACCTGGCTTCTTCGATTTTCTGAATCACCCGGTAGATGGAATCCGCATTCTCGTGGAACCGGTCATAGCTGAACTCATACCGGATGTAGATTGTGATCAAAAGGACAATGGTGAAACCGAGAACAAGGCCGGCGATATTGATAAAGGAATATCCTTTGTGCCTTCTCATGTTTCTCAAGGTGATCTTCATATAATTTTTAAACATAATCGTTCTCCAAATGATTGATTTTAAAACAAACGCCATCATGATAAGGAGGAGTTTAAAGAGCCAGGTCATCCCGGCACTAAAGGGGCCTTTCCTTTCTTCGTTGCAGGCAAAACTGTCCTCCATATCCTCCATTATGGTCTCCCGCATATGTTCGTCGGCTATGAGGCCGAGGAAGAAGTATGTGAGTCTGGATAATCCGGATCTCGGGTTATTCATTTGCCGTATTCTTTTTTCAAATCAGGAACGCCATGCCACAGCAGCCTGTTGACTTCCTGAGCGGAGATCAATCGGCCGAGTCCGGAGGGAGTGAGCCGGTAATAGATTCTGGGCCGCCCGCTTTTCTCTGCGGATTTCTCGGCTTTTACGGACTCCACAAATCCCTTGTCCTTCAGGCGGCTCAATGGGGCATAGATCGCCTCAGACAGCCAGGAAATGCCGGTATCCTTCTCCACCTGACGACGGATGGCGATCCCGTAGGCCTCATCCTTCAATTTCCAGATAGCTAAAAGCAGGATTTCTTCGATCCTGGATAGAAATGCCATTTTTCATCCACCTCTAATAAATTTTTTTAAAATAGTTTTAAAAGAACTATTCATATAGTATTAGACTTTCGAACCGATAAAAAGGTTTACTGGAAATGATAGAATTCTTGATTTTTTTTATCTACGGATGGGGACTGAACTTATCTCTCCTGCTTCACATCGAAAATGGGCCGGGTGTGAGCGGAAGGCCCTCTGGATTTTGATGGATATGTAGTGGTCGGATGAGAATTATCTCTTTTGTCGAAGAACTTGCCCTATTCCTGCGTATTTTGAAGCTTCTCTATTAAGCAATTGGTTCTGTTCTCCGGTGCTTCAAAAAAAGGGAAGATTCTGAAGCCTGCTACACCATGATTTATTAGAATTCTTATTTTTTCTGGTGTAAAATGGTTGACTTTTTTACACCATGATTTATAATAAAACTGAATATTTCATGGTGTAAAAATGTCAATGGAATCCAACATCGTATACCTCGAAGAAGAGATCAAGAATCATCAAGAGCGGTTGCAGTTGATGGAGAGGTATCTAAAGGATTATCCCGCTATCTCAGTTTATAAAAGAAGTATTCGTGGAAATATCTACTACTATAAGAAATTCTGGAAAAACGGTAAATCCGTTTCTGAATTCCTCTGCAAAAACGAAGACGAATACCGCAGAGAAATGAAAGAAATCCATGCGGCCAATGGAAAAAGACAAATCATTAAAAAACAACTTCAGGAAATTAGGCAAACCATCAAAGCCCTTAAAAGGCAACTCCAAATAGCCAAAAAAGCATATAAGAATGTTTGAATTTGAAAAAGAATTTCATGCCATCCTAAAAAGCCTGCATGAAATCGATGCGCTGAGACATCTCATCCTGATTGGCAGCTGGGTTTTACCTGTCTATTTAGAGAATTATCGAATTCCTCGTTTAACATTCACAACCAGCGATGTTGACTTCACCATCATCCGGCCTCATGATCCTGTTAAAAAGTCAAATCCTTCCGTTCACAAACAACTTACTGAAATTGGATATGTTCCTCATAGAAATCCAATCACGCAATCTGAAAAATATATCCCAGCGCTTGAAAGCGAAAAGAATAAGTTGAGCATTGAATTCTTGTGTGAGCCCGGGCGCATTGTCAGAGCTCCCTATAGAGTCAAAGGATTGGGTATTATAGCAACTCCGTTAAGATATCAACGTGTTCTGCATCAAAATGCAATAGCTTTAGCTTATAAAGATATTACTGTAAGCGTCCCCAAACCGGCTTTCTGGGCAGCCCATAAGATTGCTATGTCTCAACTTCGTTCTGGAGAACAAGCTGAGCTTAAAAAGATGAAAGATCTTGATGGAGCAAGGATCATCGTCAGTTTTCTCGGATATGAAGATGTTATGTGTGCAGCACGGTGCTATAAGGGCAAATTTCTAAGTTTATTTCAAAAAGGCTGGGAGAATTATCAAAGTCGATTCCCTGAAGAGCTGGAGATTGACTCAAATCAAGGTTGAGGCCCCTCCTTAAAGGAGAGACAGTGAAAAGAAAAGCCTTTATTATATTTACATTCTTGGGGATTCTTACCTGTTTATCCGTTGAAGGATTCAATAACAGAAATGAACTGACTATCAAAGGGAACCTTAGAGTCCTCTCCCTCGAGGGAACTCCGTATGAAAGAGGCTTTAAACACGGGAGAGCCCTAAAAACGGAAATTCAGGAGCTGGTCAAGCTCTGGAAGGCCAGTCTCGAAAAATCCACCCAATCAGACCCGGATATCTTTATCAAAAAATTCCTCCATAAGACCCGTTTTCAAAAAGCGATCAAAAGATGGACTCCTGAACTTTGGGACGAGATAAAAGGGATTGCTGAAGGCTCGGGAATAGACCTTGACACCATCTATGCCTTCCAGCTTGTGGATGAGATGTGGGTCCTCGACCGGGAAATTCTTTCGGAACACTGCACGACTGTCGGCACAATAAAAACAAAGGAAGCTCCCGCTATAGTGGCCCAGAATCTCGACATTCCCATCTTTTACCACGGTTTCCAGACTCTTTTCCGCATCAAGGATCCTGACCGAGACATGGATACCCTGTTGTTCACATTTCCCGGATTTATCGCCGCCAACGGAATAAACAGCCGCTCTGTCGCCGTCGTCGTCAATGCGGTCCAGCAACTCGAGCACTCGCGGGATGGCTTGCCCGTTGCCTTTGTCATAAGAGGAATTTTGCAGAGAAAAACCTTTGATGATGCTGTCGAATTCATCAAATCCATAAAACACGGAGCTCCCCAGAACTACATGATCGGGGGTCCGGAAAAAGTCGGGAGTTATGAATGCTCGACGACGAACGCAATCGAATTTTTGCCCTTCAAGGGCTCTAAATTCACCTATCACACCAACCATCCCTTGAAAAACAGGAACTACACTCCCCCGTTCCTCCAGTTTCTCGATAGAAAAAACGTCTCTCCCGAAGAGTATGAATTCTCGTGCCCCCGCTTCCAGGCCCTGCAGGGAATCCTCAGAGATAACTCATCCCGGCTCGATGTGGATGTGATAAAGGATATCCTCAGCAACCGGCAAGCGGGGATCAACAACAGGAGCACATTCGGCTGCACGGTCATGGTGCTCGGTTCAAACCCGGAGCTTCTTATCTCCCCAGGACGGCCGGATATCGAACCGTTTCAAGTCTTTCGATTCAAAGATGAGTGATTCTTCTAGAAGCGAAAGAAAAGATCCAATCCTAAAATTCTGATTAAAAGCATAATCAAGAAAGTTACCTTTAGCACTGTGCTTTTCTCAACAATAAAAAACCGATAATAAGGTGAACTAAGAAAGAAATAATTCTTGATTTTTTTGTCTAAGAGTGGGG
>Ga0209427_10003630_pt1 | contig 18039 bp, 20 predicted proteins | sample DeeMarSWOR136_30_FD_187465 | JGI IMG/M metagenome (GOLD analysis project Ga0209427, IMG submission 187465) | Marine sediment microbial communities from White Oak River estuary, North Carolina - WOR-1-36_30 (SPAdes) (version 2) | ecosystem: Environmental > Aquatic > Marine > Intertidal zone >...
TTTTTCAGTAAGTGCTGGCTTTGTGTGCTTTACATGAAAGTTGAGGATTGTTTCCTGGAGGATTTTAAGTCCCTTGTGTCTTCCTATTTAAAAAAGACTTCTTCCCATGTGCCACAGGTGTGACAAAAAATGCTGACAATTGCTGAAATTAGGGTATTTGAGCTAACCGCCCACTTTGTTTATAATCAATGATTTACAGATTTCTCAAATTTGTCATCATCTTCCATATGACAAATAAATAACAAATCTACCACTTTTGGAAGATTTTTTCCACTGCTGGCGAACCTGTTCCTTTTCATATGTCTTTCCCCCTTTTGTCTATCATTATTCAAATCCAATTCTTATCAGCTTGTTGGGCTGAAATCGCATTATTATTGATTCTAGGTGAGAAAATGTTATCATGAATTTTCATCCAGATTTTCAATTGGAGGAAAAATGGATAAAGAAACAGCTAAGAAGTTGACTTCTCCCTGCGGGTTGCCTTGTTTTCATTGTCCGGCCTACATGGCTACGACAAACCCAGAAATCAGGAGAAAAACGTCAGAAGCTTTAGGTATTCCTGAAGAGAAAGCAACCTGTGAAGGATGCAGATCCCAGGAAGGCAGGATTAAACTGCTAAAACCTGATGAACAGTGCAAAATTTATACGTGTGTATCTGATAGGAAAATAGAATTCTGTAATGAGTGTGACGATTTTCCTTGTGAACGATTTCAACCTTATGCTGATAAAGCACACTTTCCGCATAACACCAAGATGTATCAGCTCTGTATGATGAAGAAACTCGGTTTTGAAAAATGGGCAGAAGGAGAAGCTAGAAAAATATGGGATGTTTACAGAACCAAGCCATTTGACTTTGACAACATACTGTATTGAACGATTGTTGGCTTAGAGTCTTTCTTGGGTCATTTTATCTAAGCATAGGATCACTCCTCTTTCTACTAAACACGCCTCCTTTGGGCATCCTCCATCTCAGCTATGCCAGGATCAGCATCCTCCCAGAGGTCGAGGAATTTCTCGTATTGCTCTTTGGGTTGGCTTTCCAGCCTTTTTGTTGATATATCTTACAGAGCTTGTCAAGCAATGGCTAATATATTTATCCCATTTAACACCAAAATAACAGCTATATGTGTATTTTCAGGGAAAAATAAGCCGATTTTTGAGGATTTAATCCCGTTAAATTGCCATAACTATGGGACAAATATCCCAAAAACATTAAGTTCTTGATATTAAAAAAGATAGGCTAAAAAAAGTTTACATAACATTTGTGCTGCGACACACCTGCTTCTGGGAATTAGCGGGCCGTTTTTTGAAGTATTACTCCATTTAAGCTGAGCAGCCGCCTCCTCCTAATAATGTCCAACACGAGATCCTGATGGCACTGATGACAGAAGCGAATATTTTCCAACGAAGATTGATGGGAAAATTGAGGCAAAAAAGGAAATTCTTAATCCTTCTCGGACGGCAAAGCATCTTCGATCGAAACTGCTAATTGAATCTTGAACCTCGAATGTCTATATTAGAAATATCGTGTACATCCACTACATGATTATCTTGTGTAATTTTAGAAAATAATTGAAACATGAATAAGGCTAGAATCTTCGCATGGGAGATAAGAGGTGCCATCATCATTTCTCTCTTGGGGAGCTTTCTCCACTTTGTGTTCGCCCTTCTTGGAGAATGGCCACCTACAGCCCTAATCGCCGCTGTCAACGAAAGCGTTTGGGAACATCTCAAGCTTGCCTTTTGGCCCGCTCTTATTTATGCGTTAATCGAGTGGCCATTTTTTCGGAGGAAAATCAAAGATTTCTGGATAGCTAAGATTTACGGAATTTTTATCATGCCGGTTATCATTACCTCGTTTTTTTATCTATATAAAACTCTTATCGGCTACAACATTCTTTGGGTTGACATATCTTTGTTCGTATTTGCCGTATTTGCCGGACAGATGTTTAGCTACAGGCTTTTGCTTCGTCAGTCCTTTGCCTCAGGGATTATGATCTTGGCAATCGTTCTGTTAGTCTTGATGATCACCGCTTTTTCGCTTCTAACTTTTTTCCCTCCGCATTGCCCTCTCTTCTGCGATTCTGCAACAGGTCAATATGGCATTTTGAGATGATGTCAATAAATATTGTGACTATGGTTGAATCGCAGCGTTTTGAAGCTTTCGAAATCCACGGCTTAGGAAGAAAACCATTCTGGGTAAGGGAGTGGAATTTGCCGCAAAATGAATTATATTCTCTAATATGGTCTAGCTGGATGCTCAAAGGAGTATTTCATGATTAATAATATTTTGGCTATGTTGCTTGCCGTTCTCGCTTCCGGTTCCCCTCTAAATTTTTTTTCTTCCTCTCTAGTTTCGCCTGAGCTATCGACAGTGGAGCTGGTTGAAAGAGTACATGAAAAGATACAATCCACCCCAGAATTGGACAATTGGCAAGCTTCCGTGCTCACTACCCTCTTCGAAATGGATAAAAACTGGGAGCCAAAAAAGAAAACTATTATTGAAAAATTAGCCGTAGTGAAAAATAGGATAAGGACAGAAAAAATCTTGAGCGCCACGGAATACTGCGAAGATAAAACAAAGGATTTGACAACAAAATACCAAGCTGAAGCGGCAAAATTCAATAGAAGGAATGAATCCAGCAAGGGGAAGAAAAGAGGACGAAAGGGCGGGAGGTATCGTGGTATGGATTTGGGCCAGGATGACATATTTCCTTTTGGTGAAAACAGAAGAAAGGATTATGAGTTCGACTTTCGCGAAGGCTCCTTGTCAGATAAGTTTAGGGTTTATGTTCTCGAAACCCGTTCCCAGCTTAGGTCCTCTGACAATTATGAGGGGAAATATTACATCCATCCGGAAACATTCGATATCTTGCGGGCTGAGATACGACCCGCAAAAAATCCGGGGCCATTAAAGCTATTGGAGATGATAATCGACTTCGGCCGCATTCCAGAGGGAAATCTTGTGATCAGGACAGCCAAGGTGCGCATCCATGTCGGATTGATCATAAAAAACATTCGTATGGAATCAGAAGAAATCTATTCTGACTATAAAGTATTTGATTGATCGATTATATGCGGATGCCTTTCCGCCATTTCCGTCCCATCATGTGGTTCGACCGTCGGGATATCCGGGACAAGAAAAGGAGTACGGGTATTTCCGTCCTGCGATTCAGGATGTGGTCGAGAAGTATCTCGAATGCGACAATCCGAAGTGCGGGTTTGCCCGCATGCGGTGCCAGGATTGTTAGGAAGAGCGGCTCCTGATGTTTTCCTGCAAGACACGCGGATTCTGTCCATCCTGCCATCCCAAATGATGTGAGGAATGGGGAGAGTGGGCCTTTCGTTGTGGCTTGATTTATTTCGAGTATTCCTATAGAATTATTCATAAAATTTATATGTTTTATTCAGAACGGAACAAAAGCGATGAAGAAACCGAATTTTCAAGCCCAGCGGCTTATTCTGGGATTGATTTGTCTTCTTGTCGTATACCCTCCCGCTTATTCCGATCAATCTAATGGAATCCTAACGGTCCGCAAGATCACCTTCGAGGGATTGAAAAGGACTCGAACGAGCGCTGTTAAGCATATCGTCAATGTCAAAGAGGGCGATCCCTGGACGGATGAGATACGAGATCTTATGGAACGCCGCCTCAATAACTACGGGACCTTTCAAAACATAATCCTCAAGGAAAACGTCGATGGAGATTTTGTGGACCTCCTCATCCATCTCGAAGATCGCTGGACACTCTTTCCCATCCCGATCGTAACAACAGGAAGCGGTTCATCCTATGGTTTGGGACTCTTCGAGAGGAACTTCTTCGGCACGCAAAAAACGGCCGGGATGATCGCACTCATTAAAGAGAAAAAGCCGCGGTTTTTTGTTCTCTACAGTGACCCACATTTCCTATCATGGGATTGGGAGCTCACCTTGATCGGGGGATATCGGGATGACATCATCACCGATTTTGAGGAAGAACAGGTCTCTGCAGGGGCGCTTGTCCGGTACAGGTTCGATGATTTTGTTTCTTTCGGTGGAGGCTACAGTTACAATAATGTCAAACACAAGGGCGGTGAGCTGACACCTGTTGACGGCAAATCTCATGCCCTTAGCCTGGATTTTCTCTATAACCGTCTTTATTACGATGAGGATTATGTGGATGGTCTATCTTTAGGTCTCAGTCTTCAAAGGGAATTGTGGTTTTCGGATTTTGACTACACTCTGGCCGGCGTGAATTTTTCGCTGTACAAAAAGGCCTTTTTCCATCACACGCTCGCACTCCAGAATGTCCTTTCCATGAGCTGGGATGCTCCTTATGGTTATACGTATATCCTGGGAGGGAAAGGAGGCCGGGGGACCTTGCCGGTAAAGGGTTATGATGACAACGAATTCCTTGCCGATCAGGTGTTATCGGGAACGCTGGAATATCGGATCCCCTTCTTTACATCGCGGGTATTTATCTTGTCAGCGGTGGCACTTTTCGACTATGCGTTTTTTTCTGAGCAGCTCGATCGTCTTTTCTCATCTGAATTTATCCACAGTTATGGGATTTCAGTCCGTCTGTACTTGCGCAGACTGGCGCTTCCCGCTTTCCAGCTCTATGCGGCCTATGTTCCAGAGAAGGATAACTATGACATCGGTTTGATGATCGGGATGTCTTTCCGATAGTCGAATGTTAAGAAATAAGCTGGGATTTATGAGTGATAGGAAATCGCGCTATTCACACTCTTTTGGATGTGTTAAATTTATGTCCTTCAACCACCAATGTCCGTTCGCTTGGGCTTCGAGATCGGGTTTTAATGGCTCTAGGTTCGAAAAACGCTTGCAGGTTCGAGTTTTGAAATCCGCCGCATGGCAAAGACAGCTCCTCCGAGGGAAATCAAAATAGTCAAAATGAAAAATCCAATTTTTATCCCCAGGCTATAGTCGAATAAGACACCGGAATTGGCGATTCCTTTGCGAAAGCCTTCGATCAAGAGGATGGCAATTCCATAGGCGAAAAGAGCGAAACAGAGGGCTTGGGCTAAAATCAAATTCCGGATAGTACTGTTTTCGGCTCCGATGGCTTTAAGGGTGCCGTAGTCCCGGAGCCTGTCCACCGCTGCCGAATACATCGTTAGCCCTATGATGACAATTCCGGCAAAGGCTGCAAAAATGATCAATGTACCGATGGAAAAAGCGATTCCGCTTGTTGCCAGGATTGTAGACACGGTCTCCCTGGAAAAATCTTGTTTCAGCCAGGCCTTTACTCCAAAAATGCTGGCATCTATTTGATTCCTGACAGCAACCAAGTCGGCTCCATCCACTACATCCACAAGGAATGCGCTTGCCTTTATCGAGGGCACCTTCCCTAGCTTACGCGCTCGATCGATCGTGGTAAAGATATAGGTCGCTCCAAAACCACGGATACCCCTGGTTTCAACAGCAATAAAAACCCGATGTCCGTTGATTTCAAAGCGTGTACCCTTCCGGGCATTGTTCAAGTTTTTGCTGTCGAATTGATCCGCTGAGACGGCACTTTCTTCCAGCAGGTCTTCATATTTTCCTGAGTGAATGCCCCAGGGGCCGCCTCGAAACTGGGGCGGCTGCGCGCCGATGATGGAAATCGGAGCACTCTTTCCTCCCTGAAACTTTGCTGTTCCCCCAGATATGACTAGAGGATAAGCTTTTTTCACTCCGGGCAGGGATTCCAACTGGTATCCGATACGGATATCAATCTGCCCCAAGGAATTGACGTCGGTTGTCCGGTTGTCCACAACCCAGATATCGGCTTGGGTATTGTCGACCAGAGAGGACATGGCCCCTGTTAAAAACAAAAAAATCCCCGTCTGCTGTCCGACAAGAAAAACGGAAATGATGATTCCTATGATGACCCCGATGGATTTGGGCTTGTCGTAACGGATAAATCGCAGAGCATATCGGAACATTAGATAACGTCCTATCTCATTGCTTGATTTGGATCACACACTCCACCCGGCTGCCGTAAAGGACGGATGCATCGGGAGATAGCCGGATAACGATTTCTCGGACACGCCTGTCTTCCAAGTCTCCCACATCATCAGCAAACAAAGATTTTTTTCTTAAATAAGGACCGGCGAAAGTGACAGTTCCTTCCGCAATGGATTCTGTCATCCCTGGATATCGGATCAAGGCCTTTTGGCTTTTTTTCACGTATTCAGCGAAAAGTTCGTCGATTTCACACCGGGCACAGAGCGGGCTTTTTGGGGCGAATGTGCCGATTGGATTTCCCGCCGAAACATACGACCCTATCGTCACATCCAAAGAAAGAATCTGGCCATCCGTGGGTGCAACAAGAAATCTTTTTTCAAGTTCGGCTTGAGCCAGCTTCTGGTCAGCTTGAAACTCCTTCACAGAATCTCTGGCAGTAACGACATTGGCTTCCAGGCGTTTGATTTCCTCCAAAAGGGATTCATATTCGGTTCTTGTATTATCCAGATAAGACTCGGTTTGTGCATCTTTTTCAAACAAGCTTTTTGCCCGTTCATAGGTGATCTTTGCGTTTTCGGTCCGGATTTTGGAGGCTGCAAGGGCGGCCTCTAAGGCCTTGATCTCTGAAAGCTGGGACTTGAGGCGTGCCTTGGACTGTTCGAGCTTTGCTTGCTCGACCGCGTGTGTCAGTTCGATGATCACTTGACCTTTCACGATATCATCTCCGGCCAGATAATGAAGCGCTGTGATGAGACCGGAGCTCTCGCTGCTCAGGTCCAAAAGCCTTAGCTCCGGCTCTATCCGGCCGATCCCGACAATTCGGACGGGCTCAGTAATGGATTGTGGAGCGGAGGGTGTTTGATCCTGCTCCTTGGATCGGCATCTCCCAAAACCAAACGCTAAAATCATCATGAGATAAATGAGCGGAAGCCTATTTCTTTGGAATAATTTTTTCATCGTTTTTACTTATCCTCAAGATGATCGACAATATTCCCATTTTCTAGATGGATGATGCGGTCGGCGTATCTTTCCAACCGTGGATCATGGGTTACAACAGCCACCGCCTTCCCGGCATCAGCTAATCCTCTGAGCTCCTGGAGTATCACCTCGATGGATCGGGAATCTAAAGAAGCCGTTGGCTCGTCACAGAGAATGATGGATGGATCAGAGACCAATGCCCGGGCGATCGCCACCCGCTGCTGTTCTCCGCCTGAGAGTTGTTTGGGGATAGACCTTCTGCGGTTTCCAAGCTCAACCCACTCTAGAGCTTTATAAACTTTTTGCTTGATAGCCTCCTTCGAAAGCTTGTTTAAGACAAGGGGGATCTTGATGTTTTCTTCCGCACTCAGGGGAGCCACTAGATTGAAGTTTTGGAAGACAAATCCGATCTCCTCCCGCCGAAGCTTTGCCAGTTTTTTCTCATTCAAGTCTTTCGTGTTGATTTTGTTGATACATACACAACCTTCGGTGGGGTAGAGCACACAGCCTAGAAGCGATATGAGGGTTGTTTTTCCTGAACCCGAGGGGCCGATTATCAACAGAAGCTCGCCTTCACGAAGTTTCAGATCAGTCTTCTGGAGGGCAACGATTTCGAGGTTTCCGCTTTTGAATTTTTTGGATGCGCCGATCAGTTCCGCTACAACGCCTTTATTCTGACCTTTTTGGGATAAAACATCATCTTGGGAGAGAACATCATCATTTTTCATCATCGGATTTTGTTTAAACCTCTGACACAATAGCGCCTTTTGGCATTATAGCTATAAACAAAAAATAGGGCAATTAGGACTATCGATAGAATTCCAGACGAGACACCGCGATATCGGCCTGAAATTCTTTTTTAATCGCTACGATTCCGATTCTTCTCAATTTCTTGGTGTTTAGTTGACCACTAAAGTTCTCAGATTTGAATTTCTGAAAAGGGATTTCGACCTCTTCCCAGTTTTCGCTTGTCGGGAATTCTGCCCCAAAATATTGCCAGGGACGGAGCGTTTGATCTGTGCGGAGATGAACATAATAATTTTCCCCGTTTCCACGCACCCAGAGACGAATACCTTTGAAGTCGCCTGCATCAAAAAAACGGCCGTTTAGTTCCAGAGGAAGAGCGACTTGTACAAATCCACCGTTGTTCTCCAGTGATACAGAGCCTTGAAGACGTAGACAGCGGCGGCCATCAATGACCTCAAAACCCGAGGAAGCCGAGGATAAACCTCCCATGACCCTATCTGTAAACATCCGCCATTGTGTTCCTAAGGATGAGATTCCATCATCTTTGGAAAAATCGTCAATCAAATAAGCTTGAGAGTTATCCATTGTGAAACCTCTTTTCTTTAATAATGGTTCCGAAAATATACTGCCGGCGATGCCGACGTAGCATAAAATTCCCAATGCTATTTTCAAGAACTTTAGAAACTTAACATTGACCAGAATATTCATTTTGAATCCTCCAAAATCTTTTTATAGAGATATAATAAAACCTTTGGCTAAACTTTTAAATCCGTATTTGATTTAAAAAAGAACAACATTTGAAAATTATGAGGAATATTTCATGATATTAATTGGGAAAATGGCAGTTTATTGTAAAAATTCAACCTTTTGAATCCAAAAAAATGGGGCGGTCTTTGGAAAAGAACCGCCCCTAAATTTTTTTAAATTGATCGAGTCGATTATTTTGGCAAAATAACGGCGTCGATCACATGGATAACACCATTAGTGCACTCGATATCTGTCATGACTACTTTGGCATTATCCACCATCACAACTCCATCTTTTACCTTGATGGTAATCATTTGTCCGTTGGCCGTTTTAGCGGACTGCAAATGAACCACATCTGAGGCCATAACCTTACCTGGAACAACATGATAGGTAAGAATGGCTTGGAGCTTATCCTTGTTCTGCAACAAGCTTTCGACAGTTCCTGCGGGGAGTGCAGCAAAGGCATCATCGGTGGGAGCAAAAACAGTGAATGGACCTGGTCCAGAGAGTGTTTCAACCAAATCGGCTGCTTTGACTGCTGTGACCAGTGTGTTGAATTTACCTGCGCCTACAGCTGTCTCGACTATGCTCTTTTTTTCCATGCTGCTCATGTAGTCTGTCGAAGCGAATGCCACGACAGAAATCATAAGAACAGCCACCCACAAAGTTGTGAGATTGAGCTTTTTCATAAAAACCTCCTAATTATATAAATTTTATAAGAATAGTATTATAACCATAAAATATTTTGGTGTCAATTTATTTTCAACAACTTTCATGATCACGTTCATCTGAAGAAGAGCAGGTGTGACCGAAACTTTTACTATTTAAGCTCAGATGACCTGCCCCTCTATTATCGGTCCAGGTGTTATATTAGAATTTGGCCTTTGTGAGCGCAGCTTAGGGATTCGGAGTCCGTCGCTCTATCCTCAATATAAACACTCCTCAATTTCACAAATATTACACAAAAATGGTTGAAAAGCGTTGAAATTATGGTACTAGGATTGAAAGCCTAAAAACACAGTAAGTTACTTAAATCGGAGGTTTTCCCCTGGTACGCCCGATAGGATTCGAACCTACGGCCTTCTGATTCGTAGTCAAAGGTTCGGACTAAAGCATGCATCTCTAATTGATTGATAATGAGGGATTTACGTTCTTACTTAATTTAGAATCCTTCTTCATGTGACAGATTTGTGCCAAAATATCAGGCCTTTTAGTCCCCTTTTTGTTCTTTTTAACAAGCACTTCGACAGCCTTCTTCTTCAGATCCTGGTTTGGATGTGTGTATCTCTCAGTCATTTTGACAGTGCTATGTCCAAGAAGGTCTTTCACTGTGATTATATCTACTCCATTCTCAACTAGCCGGGATGCAAATGTGTGTCTTAAATCATGAAACCTCAGATCTTCAATCCCTGCCTTTTTACATGCATTCTTAAATGCTCTCTTCAGATCCAGATATGGTTTTCCAGTTTTGGGATTCGTAAGAACAAATTCTCCGCTTTCTTGTCCCGAATTCAACCCTAATAGCAGGCTGGCCAACTCAGAATTTACATGTATATGCCTTGTTTTCCCACTCTTCGTGTTCTCGACTTTAATCAATTCCTTCTCGAAATCAATCTGATTCCATTTGAGATTCAATATCTCTCCCCTTCTCATCCCTGTGTTCAAGGCAAAATGATCAGCGACAATTATAATTCCCGCTTGACGACAGTAAAAATTCCCGTTTTTTTACGGGGATTGATAGACTATCCGGGTCAAGGAGGCCCGAATGGTCACAGATCGACAAGTGAGGAAATTAATGGAGATACGAAACAGGGAAAAAACTAAATCAGCAGCGGCGGCGAAAGCCGGGATGGATGAGAAAACAGCACGAAAGTATGTTCGTCTTAGAAAACTGCCGAGTCAAGTGAGAGGTCCGCGCACTTGGCAGACAAGGGATGATCCTTTTTCAATGATTTGGGAGGAGGCAAAAGAATTTTTGGATTTAAATCCGGGGCTTGAAGCCAAGAGTCTTTTTGAGCATTTCCAGCGGGAGTATCCAGGGCTTTTCTCAGACGGTCAATTGAGGACATTCCAGAGGAGAGTCAAGCGCTGGCGGGTATTGGAGGGACCCGGCAAGGAGGTGTTTTTTCCCCAGCAACATTATCCCGGCGATATCAGCGAATCTGATTTTACGTGTATGAACTCTTTGGGGGTCACGATCCAAGGAGCACGTTTCGATCATCTGATCTACCATTTTGTGTTGACGTATTCCAACTGGGAAGCAGGAACGATCTGTTTTTCCGAAAGCTTTGAGAGTTTAAGCGAAGGGCTGCAGAATGCGTTATGGGAGTTGGGAGGGGTGCCTCAGCGGCACAGGACAGACCGGCTTTCGGCTGCGGTTCACAAAGAGTGCAATCCTGAGGAGTTTACCGATCGCTACCGGGCCTTGTTACGACATTATAATCTGGAGGGAATAAAGACCCAAGGTGGTGAACCCCATGAGAAGGGAGATGTAGAGCAGCGCCACCACCGATTCAAGCGAGCTTTGGATCAGGCCTTGATGTTGAGGGGGAGCCGGGATTTTTCGAGCCGGGAGGAATACGCCGCTTTTGTACAAAAATTATTCGCTCAACTTAATGCTGGACGGAAGGATCGTTTAGCCGAAGAGTTAGATGTTCTGCGGCGACTGCCTCACCGGCGGTTGGATGATTTTCGCTGGTGTGAAGTCAGAGTAGGACCTTCCAGTACGATACGTGTGGCTGGTAACACTTATTCGGTTTCCAGCCGCTTGATCAAGGAGAAGGTTCGGGTGAAGCTTTATGCGGAGTATTTTGATATTTATTACGGTCAAAGAAAAATAGAACGGATCCCAAGGCTTCGGGGTAAAAGACAGCACCGGATTCAATACCGGCATATTATTGACTGGTTGGTGCGAAAGCCCGGCGCTTTTGAAAATTACAGGTATAAGGAGGATCTTTTTCCGACCACGCGTTTCCGAATGGTATACGATGAATTAAGAAAAACGCATCCGGCACGGGCTGACAAGGAGTACCTGAAGATCCTCTACTTGGCGGCCAAAGAGACAGAATCTGGCGTGGATGAGGCGTTAAGGCTACTCTTTGAAAAACAAGAGCCTGTGAGTCTAGAGGCGGTAAAAAAGCTCGTCAACTCTAACCACAATCTCGTGCCTCCCCGGGAGGTAAAAATAGAAGCGGTAGATCTTGGTCATTACGATCAACTGCTCAAGGAGGGGGCCAATGCTCAGACGTAAAAAGGAGCTGGAAGCATGTCTCAAAACTCTCTGTCTCTCAGGGATGCGGCTCTATTATGAAGAGCTCGCCCGTACGGCTGAAGAGCAGACACTCAGATATGAGGAATATCTCTTGGAACTTGCACTTAGGGAGTGTGAAATCCGGTATAACAAACGGATTGCCCGGCTGCTGAGGGATTCGAAACTGCCGTTGGAGAAAAACTTCGATACCTTCGAGCTCAAAAGGCTGCCTCATAAACTTCAGCACCAGGTCAAAGCACTTCGGGATGGATCCTTCGTAGACCGGAGAGAAAACATCCTGGCCTTTGGGAATCCCGGGAGTGGAAAGACCCATCTCCTGTGTGCCCTGGGTCTTGATCTTGTGCACCAGAACAGGCGCGTTCTCTATACAACCTGCAGCATCTTGGTCCAGGAACTGTTGATAGCCAAGCGAGATCTTGAGCTTCCTAAGGTGCTCAAGAAGCTGTCCCGGTTCGATGTGGTCATCATCGATGACTTCGGGTACGTCCAACAGAACCGGGAAGAAATGGAGGTTCTCTTTACCCTTATGAATCATCGCTATGAACGGGGCAGCATTATGATCACATCAAATCTTCCCTTCTCTAAGTGGGAGTCCATCTTTAAGGATCCGATGACCACGGCTGCAGCTATAGATCGGTTGGTTCACCACAGTATCATTCTGGAGATGAACATCCCTAGCTACCGGATGGAAGCGGCAAAACAGGAGAAAAAAGGAAAGGCCTAAGTATGCCTAGACCTAAGAAAAGCGATTGTAGGGCATCTGAGCGAGCCGTTTTGAAGGGCTTGCAACTCAAAGGATCAATTATGTGTGAAAACGGGAATTTTCATTGTCGTTGGAGGGAAAAAATAGTTGACGTCAGTCAAGCTTGACTGTTAGGCGGAACGGTCCTCACTTTCTAATCTTTCCCCCTTAGTTGGAAGAGAAAAGAATATCAAGGAATCATTAAGGTGTCAATATGACAATAAAATGCCCATTTTCGCCCGAAAATAGCACTATATAGCACATTTTCAAAGCAAACTACCTTGTACCCATGTCTAGGTATAGGCAGGAAGGTACTCGCCAGAAAATGGCACCTATTTGTGCATGGAGCGGGTCAGTAGTGTCAAGATGATTATGATTCTTGATTCTCCATGTTACATTAGTAGAAAAATCTTGAATAATCCTGGGAAAATGACAATATAATTAGGAAGAGATGAATGCCCTGGAGGCATGATGGAAGAATTCCTGCTTTTTCTTTTGATCGCGGTAATAATGATTATTCTCATTCCTGTTTTCCCACGAGTGATAAGATTCAGAATAAAAGTCTTCAGGATACTAAAATGGAACAGCTTAGCTGACTTTCATGAAAGGCACTTTGCTCAAATAGTGACAATTGCACGAACAATGATAGTTTTGATTGTTATGCTATTGATGGTTCTCGCGTTTATTGCTTAGCTTGCAATTACCCACCCTTAAACCCAGCCAGCCTCTTCCTGGCATCCTCTGCCTCTGCCATCCCAGGGTCAGCGTGCTGCCAGAGGGTGAGGAATTCCTCGTAATGCTCTATGGCTTTGCTTACATCATTCATATTGACCTGTCAGAGCCTTGAACTTATTTGAGGTTCCTGATAAGGAAAATTAATATTATCCCATTTATAACACCTGCTACCTATACAGCCAGCAAGCTTATTGTTCTGGTAAATCTGAACAACCTCACATCTGTTTTCACAATCAACACAAAGAAAATGGCGCACATTATAGTTTGCGCTGAGAATAGCATCAAATCCCTTAAATTTTGTTTTCTCTGACGCTTCTTCCATAGCCATCATTGCAATCCCGATAGCTCCCATGAATGCACATTGTTCAGGGACAATAACAGAATGACTCAGTTCTTCCTCGAGTGCCCTAACTAATGCCTTGTTCTGCGCTGTTGCTCCTTGAAAAATATAAGGCGGCTCTAACTTGTTTCCCTTGCAAATTGTAAGATAATTTCTTATTAACGCTCTGCATATTCCCATCAGGATATCACTCTTATTAACTCCTGAATTCAACTTATTTACAACAGCAGACTGACAAAATATCCCGCATTTTCCTGGCATTTCTAATTGATTTTTACTTTGAGATGCCAATTCGCCAACATCTTCAATGGCTATGCCCATCCTGCTAGCAATTGCTTCTATCATTGCTCCTGTCCCACCAGCACATATATTGTTCATATTGAAATTGTTTAGAACAGCATCTTCAATTATCATCAACTTACAATCCTCACCGCCGATTTCAAAAATGGTTCTCACTTGTGGATAATATACTAATGCCGCTATAGAATGAGCCAGGACTTCTGTCTTAACAATATCCCCGCCAACTAGTACATTTGTGAAATTTCTCCCGCTGCCTGTAATGCCACAAGCAGCTATCTCAACTTCCTTTTTTATCTTACAAAGACACTCGATGACACTTTCTATGATCCCTTTATTCTTTATGTAAACAGAATCAATTATTTTATTTTCCTTATCTAATAGCACACACTTTACAGATGTACTTCCAACGTCAATTCCTAAATATAGGTTTTTCATCTTTTTCTCCTTTTAATCATTTCTGTAAATGTTTCGATTCTTGTGTCAAAATTAACTTCACTGTTTGTCTCATCTACCATTAGACGTAAGAGCGGAACATTATAATCAGCACAGATCTTGTCTAATATAGGTTCTATGGTTGTTTCAGGCATACAGCTCAAGGGCAGGAGATGTATTATTCCATCAAATCCTTTTTCACATAAAATCAGTGCGTTATATAAATTTTCAAACCCATGCCCCCCAATAGGTCCGTTTAAATATCTTGCTACCTTCTTTTTGTAAGGTCTTTTTTCTGAAAGACTTGTTCGAGTGCTTGCTTTAATAAAATCAGTCAACTGTACTGTATTGTAGACATAAACGCCAAATTTTTTTAGCTTTTTTTCAATGTTCATATTGATAGCAGGTTCTAAACATGTGTATATCTCACCAACAATCCCAATATTTGCTCCTTCCTTAATCGTGTAAATTGGAGGATCTTCGATTTTTTTTAGTCTCGTCCAGCCCTGGCGTAATTTTGTAGCTATAGTAAAGTAAGAAAAATCCGGATTAAACTGCTTGATCAACTTTAATATATTTTTAAGGCTGAGAGGATACATCAAAAAATCATATCCAATATTTCTTAATATTAGTTTATGAAGCATCCAATAATGTCTGAGCCTGCACTTTCCTCTTGAATCGTACATAATCAAACAGTTTGCACCTTGTTCAATTTCTTCAATAAAATTTCCTAAAGTCACCTTGAAAGGGTAGCACATCATATCAGCAGAATGCTTTACTCCAAGTTTTATTGTCCTTTCTGTTATGGGAGGTGGCGTCAAAACATTTAATCCGAAACTCTTTAACATTTGTATAAAAACTTCTGTATATTTTCCTATTCTTGGAAAAGAAAAAACACGTTCCATTTTCTTAACCCCCACCGGTCAAATATTCTATGCAACTTAAATAATGTCTTATTAAAGCCACATTTAGGGACTTTAGCCCCTTATAAAAATTCACATCAAAGAGTTATCGTCTTTAAAAAGATTATTAACTCTAATTTCATCAATAGTCAATGAGAACATTACTGGCAAAAGCGGCATCTTTTTGCCCAAAAATTGTGCAATACTTCAGAATTATAATTAGATCAATTCATTAAAAAAGAAAATCTCCTCTTATCAACAAGTTTATGCACAGATAAAGTGGAAAAGAATGTGTTTCTAAAGAATGGGTTGGTAAGAATTACAGAAATTTACTGATTCCTCAACCCTGCCAGCCTCTTCCTGGCATCTTCCACCTCAGCGATACCTGGGTCGGCGTCTTTCCAGAGGGTGAGGAATTTCACTTATTTTCAAAAACGATAACCTATCCCAATTCCAGCTTCAATGCCTCCTATGTTAATCTCAAAATCAGCCAGCTTTAACTCGCAGTAAGAATAATTTATGTAAAGGTCAATCAAAAATCCTCCTGTAACATTTACACAACTTCCTATCTTACCGACATATCCCGATCCACGTTTACTAACATCTCCTATAGGATTTGATTCTTTATATTGATAGTAATTCAGGCCTGCTCCTACATACAAATCAAAAATCCCCGTTGAGAATCTATATTTCACTCCTCCTCCCAATGGATATATCTCAAGCTTCGTCTCTTCTTTGGTAAATGTTAATTCCCCTTTTTTTGAAAAATAACTTCCACCTAACCATATCTCAAGCCCTCGCCAAACACCAATACTCACCTCTCCTCCGTACATCATCCCACCACCATAAATATCTCTGAATGCTTCCTCTGAAGGATGAAGATAATTGGCTCTTAGTTCAACAATGAAATCTGCGGCATTTGCTAAGCCCGATAATAGGATCACAGAAACAATGATTATGACTGATTTTTTCATCCTCATTCCTCCCTTCTATTGAACTGTTACAAATGATCGGATACTTTCACTTCCATCGTCATTGACCGCACAGATTGCATAATTGCATTCCTCGTATTTGTCAATGTCCCTGTGCCAGTATTCAAAAGTATTAGCATCTAGCTCTACCAATAAACTTATCCCCATTTCATCTAACTGATAAATCCTGTAATTCAATATATTTAAATCCGCATTGTCTGGATTAGATTGCCAATTCAACTTATTGATGTATTCAATCTGAGAAAGAGAGCGATTCAACACTTTCTGGCCTATAAAGTTTAATGGAGGAGAAAAAGATGGATACTCACATGCACCCATGTCGGGATAAGAGCCTGGTGGATTCGGACGAGGAGTTCTCTCAATGTCTGTGTCTGGCACCTCGGGTGTCATAATTCCAGCACCAATACAAGGGCTTTCATTGTGTAGATGATAGTCATTATTAACAGCATCTATAAACAGAGGGTCAGCAGAGATATCCCCCTCTCCAGGATGACAGCTAAAGAAATTACCCAATTGGTTTCCGAAAACATTGTTGTAACTGATTTCTGGCGAGGATTCTGGTAAAGAACAGAAGATTCCATTTCCACCATTAAAAGAGATAATGTTATTCATAACTATCCCTATACCGCTTTGGGAAGCGATCCCATGTTCACCATTAAATGCAATAGTGTTATTTATGATAGTAGGCGCAGAATAATAACTAGCGACAATGCCATGGTGACTATTGTTGTAAATGATATTGTTTACAATAAGAGGTTCGTGAAAATTACTCGTATTAATCCCCATCCAATTACTTGTGATAATATTTCCTCGTATCGTCATGGTAGCCGACTTGGCTTGAACTCCACAATCGTACCAGTAATTTCCACTACCGGTGATTGTAAACCCCTGGATAGTGCCTTCTGTTGCCCCAATCACCACATCGCCTACCCCTGTTCCACGTATTGTTGTTTTGGCAGGTCCAGATTCACTCTTAACAACAATTGCTTTTCCATTGAAATCTATATTTTCGTTATAGATTCCATCAGCTACCAGGACTATATCAGTGTCCCATGCCACATCAATCCCTTTCTGAATAGTCTTGAGCGGCTTATTTGGATTTCCTCTTTCACCAGTTGAATCGTTACCAGTAGTTCCATTAACATAAACATAGACTGTTTCAAGACATGCGTCCATTAAAACAAACATCATACAAATGACAATTATAAACTTGGATTTGCTTTTCATTTTATTCCCCCTAAAATAAAAATTATCTTATTAAGGTACTATTAATAAAATATCTATATTCCAAAAATAACTAATATTTTCCTATTTGTCAATCTTCTCATATGCTTTGTAATTATATTGCATATTAATCATTTATAAATTATCAGGCAAACTGAAATATCCAAGTTGATTTGTATCTACGCTAGCCAAAGGAAAAACTCTCGAAAAGCTATAGAATGTATAGTGTAGAGATATCGATGTAGGACTCTACCTGGCCCATAGTCGAAGGGGGGCTTTGGGTGATAGGGTTTTTGTGAGGATAATAAGGATTGTTTTTTCTTTCAAGACTTCGAGGACATTCCAAGAAGTCTAATGAGTTAGACGATTGTGGAGATGACGCAGAAATAGACTTATCCCCGTGTGACGCATATGTGCCAAAAATTGTTTAAAATAGCTGAAACTACGGGTCTGTAGTATAAAAGACAAAAACAAGGAAAAGGCTGATTTTCAGGGGAAACCTCTGGTACGCCCAGCAGGATTCGAACCTACGGCCTTCTGATTCGTAGTCAGACGCTCTATTTGGCAGATAGACCTCTCCCGTCCGTGTAACGATATCCTATGTCAATAATTAATTTACTAATGGTTCTCGCCGGTATGGTTCTTTATTTTTCAGCATGTAGTAAATGATCTTGATCAGC
>Ga0209427_10003631_pt1 | contig 18037 bp, 14 predicted proteins | sample DeeMarSWOR136_30_FD_187465 | JGI IMG/M metagenome (GOLD analysis project Ga0209427, IMG submission 187465) | Marine sediment microbial communities from White Oak River estuary, North Carolina - WOR-1-36_30 (SPAdes) (version 2) | ecosystem: Environmental > Aquatic > Marine > Intertidal zone >...
CATAATTGATGGCGCTGGTATGACCTGTGCTTTCCAGCCATATGGAACGGACGGCGTTCGTGAAATTCCTTGGGCTCGTGACGTTGACATATGGAATTCGCCACGCATGTACGCACATACAGATATCGGTGCCTCTCCACGCCCAACTGCAGCGAACGCTATTAGGGCCCGAGTTCAGGATGATACTTATTATAAGCAAATCGCCCGTGATGATCGGTACAGTTATTACAAAAATGGATCCTTAATTACTATTTGCGATCGATGTCATCATATCCATTTGAATGTAAATGCATATGCACTCTATTTGAGGACCTATAAGTTTGGGAAATTACAAAAATATTGGTCACAAGAAGAGTTAGCAAAATCTCATCCGTCATTTCATTCTGGTTCTGGATACATCAGTATAACGGATGGTTTTGCTCATGATGGCAATTATGGTGGCTATACCGGTTACGGTGGTACATTTACTTGGCATTGGCGTATTGATGCAACCAGCAGCCCAACTGGACCAGCCGCTAATATTCAAGGTCAATCGCTCTTTTTCCAAGGGCGTTTGTATATGATAAAAGAGACATCTATTTTGGCCGGTATCCCTGCTTTGCCATGTAGTTATGGCTTAACGCCAATAGTTCGCGAGGGCGTTAAGGATTACATGTTAAGCGATGTGTATACCGGTAGTAGATACGTTACTTTATCGCCAATAACCTCTGAATATTCACCATTTAGTGAGGGTTATAGATGTCCAATTGCTTGGGGCAATAGATTATTGCTTTTGCAAAATGATGGCAAGCTTTACGAGCTAAGCGATGGCTCAATGAGACTTCTTACTGATATTAAAGAGACTCTAGCCGATAGTGAATGGGTTTCCGGCGTTTGGGGCGGGAGCTTCGGTTTCGGACATAATAATGCTGCATACAAATGTTATGGTATTAAGCTTGGAAATACTCTTCACGTATTTTTGAACTATCGTAAAGGGCTAGATATCGGTGGTGTATGCTGGTTAACATCTACTGATCTTGAAAACTTTCTTGACAAGACACAATATTTGCCTCAAAGTGGTATAGTTCCTCCATCTGGATGGGCAAGATCAGATTATCTCAATTATATTTCACCATATAGATTTTCAGGATATGAAAATTTTCGGGCCGTAGATGGTAATGGGCAACCGCTTGGCGCAACTAGATGTGAACCATCCGGTTGGACTCAGACAAGTGGTCTGTATCATGAATGGTACGGTTCTGGAACTTTTGTTGAATGTGATTATACTAAGAGCCCGGACCAGTGGGATATCCCAATGCATCATACGGCGCGTACTCATCACTTATTTCCAACTTCAGTCACAGAGCCGATAAGATTTGGAACACCAAATGGCTTGGCTCCAAGTGGAACGCGTTATCAAGGCTATCGTTGGAATGGTGTAACCAACTATCATGTGCACGGAGTTAAAGATCAAGACGCTGGTTTTGAAAAGGTTCACTTATTCTTTACGCAAGATGTCGTTAACAATCCGGAAGGACAGGCAAACCTAACTGATCAAAATCCGCCGCGTCAATGTCTTTATTACACATTAAATGAGCATGAGGATTGGATTTTTAAAAACGAATTTGCTATGAAGCGTATTTCATGGGTTGAACCAACGGATATGCTTGAGCCATCTATTCTATTGGCTTCCGGTGGACCACACAAGCCTTATCCATATGAGGACAGAATCAATAAAGTCGTTTATCAACCATATACGATTTATGATTGGCCCATTTTTGGTAAGGTCACCGTCCAGGTGCAATATAGTACTGATTGGGGAGGGACATGGCATAATGCTACGCGGCATGCTACATTGTCATCTGGTTTGAGCAATTTAGATACCGGTTCGTTGGCTGTAGATCCGTCTGGGACCATTGGTAAAGAATATGTATTTGCCTGGGATTATGAGAAAGATATTGGTGACAATCGATTCGATTGGGTTCAATTTAGAATCAGAGCCATAGGATACTAGCATGTTAAAATTTGCCTTCAAGCTGACCGACAAGGTCATTTACATTGATGGTGCTACCGTTAGGATCGCGGCTCCGTGGATCAAAAAACGTCATATGTACAGCGGAACTGGGAGTATCGATCCTGGCACATCTTATGTGTTCGCAATGTGTGATGCTGGACTCGGCGTTAACGATGGTCGCGATATCTTGCTTAGCTCCCATATGGGTAACGGTAAATTCAGTACACCACCTGGAAGTTATCTTAATAGACGTGGTATGGCTCAAATGGGACAATACCTATATTCTTGTCATTATGAAAATGAAACTTGGTACAGTGTGCCAGTGGATCCAAATTGGATGTCAGAAGGTCCAAAGCTGATTGAATGGGACGGCACGAGGGATAATGTCGACTGGAAGATATGGCCGAGTGGTTTTGGTGCTAGATTCATTTTTGGGTACGCCCATGGTGCAGCTGCTGGTTTTTCTCGCGATGATGATATGTTAGGCAATTGTGGAGACATATCCTTGGCTCAGTATCATGGGCAAATGGTTGGTGTTTTCTATTCACGATATAGCACATCTATTTATCCAGAGTATCCATCCGGCGATGAAGCAGTTATTGTTACCGGCAGAAAGAGCCCCATAACGGATGCCCCTTTGTATGTTACATTTTGGTTCAATCCATTAGCAAATAGCGGTAGTGGGCTCACAATTTTCAATTTTCATACTGACGCAAATACAAATTTCAGTCATATTACTGAACCGGATTGGATGGATTACACAAGTGAAACTCCGCGAAGGCATATTCTTCGCGATGCTCCGTATTACAATTATAACATGACAGATATAATTGAATTCCAAGATTGGCTTTATGCATGCAATGCTTGTCATCTTGTGAAATTCTGTAGCGGTGTTACGCAATTTGAGATTCTTCATAATACTGGAGATAGTCCATATACAGCATGTCCGCGTTGGCTAGAAAAGCATGAAGGTAATCTTTACATGCTCGAAGCTAGTGGTGTTGTGTCAAAAATTGTTCCAAGTGGCGATACTGTTGATATAATGCCATTGGCAGACTTATCTTACAAGGATCCAGCGAATATTCGTAAAGGGGGCATTCACGGGCGCGAATGGAGTATCGAGCGTGCGACAAAAGATGAAATCGTTTCATATGGCAGCAAGCTTCACGTTTTCCTTGGAATGGGATCCGGTCTTCATCATTTTGCCGGAAGTGGCGATATGAGTCTTTGGACAGATTATACCGATGCATTACCAGATATGTTCAGGACCGAACAAGGGAACATCTACACTTGTGAAGATCCGCACGATGGTAAACTATATGTTACATGGGTAAACATGTCGAAACAAGGTGTGCTCGGGATTGCTACGTTCGGTGATAGACCAGCTAACATAGCACATTTGTATTCATATGACGGCTCAACATGGACGAAACATTCGTGGTTTCCATTGCCAGCGCTTTATCCAGGTGGAGCTTTTCTCGGATTCGATTATCAGGGGCCACATGTTGCGTTGCCATCTGGTCTTGATTATCCTATTGGAACATCCGGAGAATCTTTTAAAACGACGCCGGTTGTCTATAAGTGCAAAGATTATGCTGTCATTGATTTCAAGCTTATCGACAAATTGAGCAGGAACATTGATGTAGCTATCGAATATTCAATAGATGATGGCTGCACTTGGGCTACATGTAGACGTTTCAAGGATTATCAGACGTTGCAGTCATTAGGACAGGGACTTATTGCGTTAAGTTCTTCGCCATCAGGCGAATGGCATAGCTTTTATTGGGATTTTGTAAACAACGTTGGCTATAATGTTGACTATCCATATACGAAGCTCAGGATTATACCAAGCATTAGCAATATACAGTAGAGGAACATATGCGATATGGACTCTGGCGTGAATCATTAGCTTTTGCACTCAAACATCGGCATGGACCAGCTTTTGAAACTCAAATATTTCCAATGCCACGAGTTTATGTGACTCCAGTGCTTTATGAGTGGTATCTTGACAAACCGGAACCATCTGGTTCCAGACATATCCCAAGTGGGCAAACATTTAAAGGGGTCTTCGGTAGCGGTATGGGATCGCTCTCTGACGATATCGTAATTCCATTTGATTTCAATGATGTTGATATAAGTACTGGAAGTGGAGTTAGTGATACGCGTTGTTGTACTTTTCGAATTGCCGCACAAGAGTGCTGGCAAACGCGTGTAACACACATGAAGGTATGGGTCAGTAACGATACTGACTTCTTGGTGAAAGATTACAAAGTAGGTTATTTTCACAGCCAAGATTGGCTGCCTGATCTGACGTTCTCGTGGGAGGATTGTTTTGCGAATGCTCTTGGCACATCTATTCCTGAGTTTCAAAACTTATATCGCCAAGACGGTGGATTAGTGATATCAGCATCTGGAGATAGAGATACATCAGAATATATTTATTGCGCTGTAGCCTGCAGTGGGACAATTTTGCCGGGAGAATACGGTGGTAAAATTTCCCGAGGTTTTAGAATAAGGATTAGTTACAGTATGGACAATATTTATTCGCTTCATGAGGATTATCGGGATTAAAATTATGGCTAATAAAGATTGTGCGATATGTGGTACACATATGGAATCTGTACACTACAATAAGATATATTGTGATTCATATGCGCAGCAACGACAAAGAGAGCGTAGTAAAATTGCAAATAAAGCTAGATATCATGCAAACATAGAAGAATCTAGACGAAAGAATAATGAATATCGGAAAAGATATTATGCAACCAATAAGCAAAAAATGCGTAAACAAGCAAAAGCGAAAAGAGACAAAAATCGCGAACAATTAAGAGAGCAGGGGCATCAAAATTACAGAAAACATAGGGCTAAACATAAGAAGTGTGTCGTATGTGGTACTTCATTATTTCTTCAAAAAAAACAAAAATATTGTAAAAACTGTACACCTCCAAATCTTTTAAAAAATCTGAAAGCGTTAGTTGGTTGTGAGCGTTGTGGAAATAGAGATTACAGAGTATTACAATTTCATCATGTTGATCCTGTAAACAAATTATTCAAGATAGAATCACATCTTTCAATAGAACAAATTAAATCAGAATTGCCAAAATGCATTGTACTTTGTGCCAACTGCCACATCAAAGAACATTACATTATGAGGGAATCAGCATAATGGCAGACCATGGAACTCAATCCGGCGTGTATCAAAATGTCATTATCGGTGACATCCGCCCCAAGATTTTATGCTTGCAGTTTAAACCTGGAGTTATTCTCGGGCCCAGAACGTGGAATATCATTCTTCCATCTGGGCATTCCGATATTGAACAGTTCGCTGGCAGCTGTCCGTTTGTTTCCATTAAGCCCTCTGGATTTCTAAATTTCGGCTCAGGTCTCAACGTTGTGGGTCAAGATGGCTTCGTTTCACGAACTGCGGCTTTTATTTTTATGCCACGCTTTGATGATGCCTCTGGAATCTCAGAAGATATCTCCATCTTTAACATGAAACTTTGGCTTGAAAACGACACAGCATTTAGTGGTCTTATCAATGAGCCATATATTCAAATGTTACCAAGCGGCATATGGCGACGAAATTTGATTCTTACTAGCGGTGCCCATGGAGCATATGAGGTGCCGCGTTCGCTTCCAAGCAATCCAAATATCATGCGCATTGATGGCGCGCCATGGATGAGCGGCGTCGGGCAGGAGAGAACCCAGATTATTTATGCTTCATTAATTTTCCCGTCTGGTACGTATCAAGTTGGTCGTTATGGCGGCCTCGGAATCGGAACATTTAGATGGAGATTCACTTATGATTGGACGTCAGAGGATGCCCACATTCACATAGGTACTGGCTCTGGCAGCTATACCGATTATTAGGAGGACGTTATGGACATTAGATTCAGTGTACATAAAGAGATAATCAAGCCAGGTGATGCTTGTCTCGTCATTAAAGATTTTCCAATTCCTTTAACACAGGAGACTCGCAGTTTTTCGATTGCGATACCTGAGGACGCGGATCAATGGATAACCTATACTGCAACAACTGGCATGCGAGAATGTATTGGCAATATGATTGATGATAAAAATGCTCGTGGATATCTACCTGGGGATCCAGAGCATCCCTTCAGAGTTAGGAATCCATTTGGCCTGAAAAAAGGAGCGCGGTGCTACATAACTGAACATTTGAAACTAAACGGCAAATCAGAATATATCGTTACGCAACACAGAATTCATCAAGGGCAACTTAATTTTGTTAATTTTGGATATGTAGCTAATGGGCATCATATTGTTGTATTGATAGTAGATGTGATTACAGGCGAAACACAATGGGCATAGATACCTGGTGGGATGATCACTGGATTTCGCGCAGTGTTATACGGACTCCGACATTAGGAAGCCCACACAGTAGTGGTATTCATTTTGTTAGATTGGACGCCGACTTGGATTCTCTTGTCGCTCAAGAAAAATTACGAAGCGATTATGCTGATCTGCGTATAATTTGCCAAAAGAATAATCACAACATTAATGTTCCTCACTACATTGTCGTCAATACAACTCCCAAGAGGATTTTCTTTGCTGCCCAACATGACATTCCCGCCAATACTAATATCGGATCAGCTGATCAAGTACAACGCTATTATATGTATTTCGAAAATCCGACATCATACACAGATCAACAGCCGGACAATTATGAAAATATCAACTTTCCACAGGCTCCATATTCTGTTCATGCTAGTTGGTACGAGACACCATATGGCAAATATCGTGACAAGCATCTTTTCAGGCTAAACGATGATCCATCTGCTGGGCCAGTTGTTTTTACGGATGCTGCTGGACATGGCACAGGAATCAGTAGGCATCATCAAAAAGTTCAAAAAGGACATTCTGGCATTTTGGATCAGTCTGTCTTTTTTGATGGCGACTATGTCAATTATGCAACTCCAAGCGGCACGTGGATTGAAGTACCACAAAATGCCCACAATGATTGGGCCTGTCCATCAGGAGATTGGTCCGTTGATTTCTGGCTTCGGATTCATCCAAAAGGAAGTTATCATTATGGTACCGTACTGAGTCATTCAATAGGGCACACAGTAGAATATGATGAACCATATCCTCGTATTTGGCATTATTTCAGCAAGGGATCAAACTATGCGATAACATATGCGAGATGTAATTTTAGCTCGCGAATGGATTTGTACAACTTCGTTAAAACCGGTAATTATGTTCCATCTGGAACATGGAATCATTTTCGAATTGCCTATCGAACTGGTGCTGATGGTCTCTTCAGCAGGATCCACATATGGTGTAACGGCAAGGATGTTGATAATTATCATCATGCAAAAAGTACAGATAGCCAAGCTATTACTGAAGATACATGCTATTTTTCGCGTGAACAAATAGCTTCTCTGTATATTGGTTATAATTACCGAAACGAAACAAGTGACTTATATATGCTTACCGGTTGGTTGGAGCAATTACGATATAGTACATTTGTTTATCCAGCCGTTAGTGGAACTGGCATTCCTGGAGATGCGTATAATTGTGCGCCTGATTGGGTCGATCAACAATACATAGCGAATCTTAGTCCTGCCAGCTTACAGCATTCGATTTCCGGTGCAATTGGCGGATTTGTATTTTCTAAAGCTATAGGCGCTGTTTCAGGAATCGTAGGAGCTTATGCATTAGGTCGTGCTGGAGAACAAGCCTCTATAGGCGGTATATTTCATTCTATCACTGACGAACGATCGACGCATTTTGGTGGTTTTTTATGGAGTAATGTTAGGACTAGCGGAACAATTGGTGGTTTCGCTATTTGCAGTCGTGGTGATATAGAAGTTCATTCAATTGAAGGGTTATGTCGCACCATCACAAAAGTATATTCAGAATTGCATGAGGACCAAAGATTTGCGACTGATGCTGGATTTGCATTTTATGGAAACTATCAAGATCACTTTGATGCCAAACTCGGCATTCAAAACACATCAACAGCTGAATTTGATGCCAGAGCTAGAATTTATCGTATTCGTAAAAATCCGCATGTAAAAATAATTGACATTCAACATACATACAGCGGCTTCATGCCAGCTATGTGTTCATTGACTGCATCGGGACACGCATATGATTACAATAACGTCCAACTTTCTAGTGGAATTAAATATGTCTCGATTATTTGGGGAGATAGCAGTTTTACACTAGTTCCTAATGCTATTGAGAGTGGATCTATATGGAATGCGACACATATATATTCTCACAGTGGCATTTATAAACCCATCGTTTTTGTACGAGATAAATATGGACACGTTGGTGGCGATTGTGTTGAACTTAATCTGGCCTCAGGCGTAACCGTGCCATATATTAGTCTAAGTGGTTCGCCGCGAGCCGGAACGACTCCACCACCACTGTCAGTTAATCTTAAAGTAATAACATCTGGGATATTAGGTTCACATACATTATACTGGGATCTTGGGAATGGTGTATCTTATTTCAATAACGCGGTTACGCAAATTGCACAGTATCCAATGCCAGGTGACTATATTCCATGGGTTCGCATAGAGGATAGTCGAGGCATTTATGTTATGGATACGTTGAGAATAGGATACAATAGGTAGGCAGGATGGCTGTTGGCGGATGTCTCTATGCAAGGGCTGCGGCGTCGAGCAGTGGCACCATCGGCGGATCATTAGAAGCAGTTCATGGATCGTCATCTGAGGCTATTGGTGGCGTTATGATGTCAGTCCATGGCATTGCAAGTGGTACTATTGGAGGATGCATGTACTCCGATGCCACAACACATGATCCATTCTATATCGGAGGTTGCATTCTAACTCAGGCACCGGTGGTCTTTGCTTACATAGGTGGATATCTTAATTCTCTTCCATTGCTCACAAGAACTAAGGGGCTTGGCGGCGTTGTCTATTCTCTTGCGGATGATTGGCGTAGTGATATTGGTGGATTTGCTATAGGTACCTGGAGTGTGCCTGGTGTCACGATAGTAGATGGCCTGGCACGTACGCTCGTTAAGGCCGTTGACAAAAACACGGTGGCCCAAGCATTTAGCACAGATGGCCAGTTCGTAATTTATGCCGAGGGCATCGGATTATTTGATGCTAAACTCGTTGTCGGAACGACAGATTTTCAAGCTTTTGATGCTCTTCTTGATATAATTAAGATCAGAAAAAATCCACATATCGAAATCATTGAAACTCAGATTACTGGTATCGGACCATGGACGGTCAAAATCATTGCATCCGGACATGCGTTTGATATCAATAATCATGTTATCGCTAACGGTATTCAAAAAGCCGACTTTGTTTGGACAGATGGCAACAAGAGCCATCTCGATGATGTGACGTCAAGTGGTGCTATTTTTTCAAGTTCTCATGTTTATAGTCACAGTGGCCTCTATCACCCAATTGTTATGGGTTATGATAAACTTAGTACAGTCGGTTCTGATACAATAAATGTTAATTTAGCTTCCGGTATTGCACATCCTTATATTGATCTATCTGGCACTCCACGCGCTGGTTTGATTCCGCCACCACTTACCGTAGATTTTGCGGTTCAAGTATCTGGCATTCAAGGTTCTCATACTGTTTATTGGGACTATGGGAATGGTGTTACTCAGTATAACAATACGTCTACTACAATGGCACAATATGCTATGCAGGGAGATTTCATCCCATATGTCGCGCTACGCGACGAACGAAATATTGTCGTAGTTGATACATTAAGAATAGGTTACAATCGTTGATGTCGTATTATAGATTAGAAAAACGGCAAGGCAAGGAAACGAAAGGCAAGGAACAATGGCACTTGACAGCGCATACATCTATGTAAGCGGCGTGACAGAGACTGAGCTTCTCTTTAATGACACTGACACCGTTAACGCTGACTTAGGTCTCCCTGACTCATTCGGCCAGGTCTGGATTCAAGATATTAATGCTACATTTGGATTCAATGCCAGTACGCATACCTTGGAACTAACACTTGTAGCCGAAGATCAAATTCCGGTAGCACGAAATAGAATTGGAGAGGCGTGCTCCATGAAAATCGGTGCTCTTCGATTCTATGGATATATTACACATATTGATAGCTCAATTGGATCAGCAGGATTCTCAACGCGCATTACATGTGAAGATGGACGCAAACTTGAAATGAATAAATATCTCCTGCATACGGAACCATTACTTGACTGTAATCTTAATAAAGTAATAGTCGTAGCAAAAGAAAACAATACGACTGGTGACTTATACACTGTTAACTCACCATTATGGCTAATGAACAATCATGGCGCGACGTATGTTGAGATTTATAACGCTGTTACCAAAAGAACGAATTTTAGAATTCCGAATCCTAGTGTTATAGCAAATCGACTTGGTGACGCCGAAGGTTACCGTTGGGCGTTCAACATGCAACCGTTATTCGATGCTCTTTTGTCGATTTTTGATGACTGTGGTTATGATGTATATTACTATAACCACGAACTCAAGCTTATAGATCGCAGTAAATCAGTGGCATCCGTCGGCAGTTTTTTAGGAAGCAAACACAAGATCGCTACGAGAGATGGCTACGATCAGTCAGATCGACCGACTATGTATACCATCCTAGGTGCCAAAAAAGAGGGCGCTATTAGCACTGTTCCAGTTCAGGTTGTTCAATATGAAAATCTCGTTAATCTTGGAGCAACTGAATTTCGTCCAGCCTGGAACGACATAGAGATTCATTATCATGATCAGAATGGCTATCTGAAGAAATATAAGCCGACTGATGATGAGCTCAAAATGGCCATCAAAAGTATTGAGCATTGGGTCTATTACAAAAAACAAACACTTGGTAATGATCCAATGGCACGTGGCTGGATGGAATCTCGAATTGACCCATTTCCGTACGGCTTAGAAGGTTCACAAGTTGAATCTGCCCTCGCTTTCGGCGGAGGGCGCGATGATGTAAGACGGGTTATAAGAAACAGACGCGCTGTTGATACAAACTGGATAGTACAATGGTACGACGCTGTCTCGCGTCATGCTAGAACATATTATGGAAAACTTTTTTACTGTGTTCCATCAGAAACGTTCAAACGCAAGTGTTTGATAATCAACGAAGCTTGGGTCCATGATAATGTCGATAATCAAGATATAAATGATGCTTATTCTCCATTCTATGCTGATGGAAAAATGAGCGCCTTTGTTAGAATTGATGCTTCTAAGGTTATCGGCTACGGCTTAGATGGAACGACTAGTCCAGCTTCGTACAGTGAGTGGAACGAGGTGGGTGGATACGTCTATGTTCCTGTATCTATAAATCTGCACTCACCGTCCAGAGATGAGGATCAAGTTTTTCCTGGTATCAAGGGAACGAGACTCTTTTTGACATTACCAGAAATAGTAGTTTCAGGCGTTGAGGATCATCCAATGTTGGCTGATCTTCCGACATTAAGTTCATTTGAGCGTACCGCTGGATTCTTAACGGGTAGCGGTATTATCGAGGATTCGTTTCAATTGATGCTCAGCGAGCGCGACTATAATGATCCCAAAATGACAATCAAGCCACTTAGCACTATTACTGAATTTTTTATCCCTGTTCAGTATGGCAGGAGATACGGCGACGATGGCAGCACAACGACCGGAACGACTCAAGGATATTATAAAGTTGAAATAGATGATAAATTTGCTCCTTGGACGCGACAAAATCCAGAAGACCCGACGGATGAAATGCGCACGAAAGCCGCTGGTATGGTCAGTAATGATGATGTTGATCGCTTTTATGAAACGGAAGTAATCGGTCTACCAGAGGTCAATTTTTTCAGCAGCTTTTCAGATGTATCTTATACACCAGTCTATCCATTCACAAGCATAAATATTACGATAGGTTCGGCTGGTCTTACGAGCCGGTACAGCTCAAAAACGCAGTTACGCGAACTCATCCGCCTCAACAAAATAGAATGGACGAGATTTAAGGCACGTCTTGATAGGATTCAGCATCATGCCAATCTATCACGAATGCAAACCGACATGGACTTGACTCTTGAGCCTCAGCGTTATACCGCTGGCTATTTCCAGAAAGCTGAGCCGCGACGAAAACCAGCAATTTTCGCATCGACGCATACTAATGCCGAAGAGCTTGCTGAGGAAGATGACGTTGAACAGAAGAGTTTCACAAAAGTTGTCACCATCACAAGCAAAAGTCGCCATTATGTTGCTGATCCTAACGGTGGACCGACGCTTGTTATCCAGGAGCTCTATCAAGGTACCGATGATAAAGGCAAAACATGGCCTCCTAAATGGTTTAAGGTTGACGAAGTCACGTCTGATTTCGCAACGACTAAAGATCCATATGCAGCAGCTTCCCAGGATCCACAAACAATAAAAGAAAGTCTCTATTGGTTCCAAGATGGGCAATGGATTGAGTTCGTACCAGTCGGAGGAAGTGATATTGGCGTTGGAGATCCAGGGCCAGGTCGTAAACGTTCAGAAGAACGGAAAAAGGGATTTGCGCCATGTCAGGATGGCTATTTAAGAAAAGAAATGGCAGCGCTATATCATCAAGAAGACATCAACGGCACTATTTTTTGTTATTTTACTGGCGGTGTTTCTCTTGAAGATGCCCGTTTGGCTAGGATTGTTGGCGATGTAACGCAAGAAGGTGATCAACTTTATGCAGATGTGAGGGTAATCCCTCATCCATTAGATAAAGATACTGATCTAATTGAATATAAAAAAGTCCCATTCTCGTCTCCCGCAGAAGGACTCTTCCAAGGCTATGGTGATGGAGTCATAGTTCCACTAATGCATAATAAGCTCATTAAACAAGCTTCTGCTGGACCGGGACTTGACGCTAAAGAAGCTGGTGGCTCATATGATACTACAGATGTCGGAGGTGTCCGTCCTAATCAAACATTTTTTCATGGTGGCACTCCAATTGGTGGAATGTATATCCAAAATCCACCAGTGATAGGAGCGTTTCCGGTAACAGTCATTACGCCACCTGGTGTAGATGGCACTGGTGGAACTGTTGCTGTTGTTGGTAGTCCATCTATGCAATTTGGAGCGAATGTTGAAGATCCAAACCGCAAGACTATTAATTTCGTCGGTATTGATCCTGAGTTGGTGTATGCCGGTGATTATGGCATTCTAGTGCGCGGCCTAGAATCAACAACTGGTCAATCTAGCACGACTGTATGGTATTGCATTATAATGAAGCCAATGTTTACGCCGTTTTCTGCATTTGAACAATCTCCGTAGGAGGGATGATGGCAGGCGAGTTTTTTAATGAAATTTTAGAATACGCGGCACCACATCCGTTTGTTATTCCAGGTGATATTACAAGCACAACAGGCAGTGGTCCGTTCGGTAAGACAACGACAACGAAATATTACGCTATCCCATTTGATGGACGGTATCTTGAAGATATCATGTGGAACATTAATAAGGCGAGACAAAGGATTTGGAATCAAGCACCGATTCAATTTAAATCCTATACGCCAGACGGACGGATTAAGGAGACATTCTATCCAGTTCCATATTATTCATATCTTAATCAAAAGATTTCGATTATTGCATTTGCTTTTATTGTGGAAGATATCAAAAGAGCAATAGAAGATACGGTGGCAGCTCCAGGTTCACCTGATACAATGAAAGCTCATTTCGGACGTTGCTTCAACATTGCGCATTATAAAGGATTTCCATTCGTTTCAAAAGGTTTGCTAGAGCTATATCCAGATATGCGTCAACAAATGATAGCTCAAAATCGACCTTTTTATTCATTTCCAGAAGACTTGAATGGAGAAGTAATGCATGGTGCATTTCATCATTTTGATTATTATTTGCCTGATTCTGCTAATCCAACACGTAGATGGCTTATACAAGCCTTCCCAAAGGCAAAAAGAGTTCTATCAGAAGGAATACCTCTTTTTTCTCGTATGCAGAACGGTGAATGGCCAATTACTAGAGATGAGCTTATTACAATACTTGGAATGTCGATCTATTCCAAACATGGAGACCCAAATAAGAGGCCAAGCGAATTGCCAAATTGGACAACCGAATCAAATAGGTACACATTAACTGATCATAAAAGAATTCTTTGGACATTTTGTTCTTTTGTCATACAAATGTTACGATATCAAGTACCTAAACTCGAACAATTCAATAAAAAATATTCTGGTAAGGAAAATTATTGGTGGACATCAAAATGGTATCTTTTTAGGGAGCCTTGTTCAACATTTTGGTCTCGGCAACGAATAAGTGAAATGATAAATTTTGAATCAGGAGATTGGCATTTCTGTGGACATGGGCAATTTCCAGGCGATGGAGCAATCCTAAACGTACCGCCACCAGGTAGAGCTAGCAGTCTGACATGGTTTGGTGGTTCTTCTTGGAGCTGGAATATCATTGACCAAGCATTTGCGCCATATCTCCCATACGGTTTTGCGCCCGGCATGTGGCAGACACGTACTGCACTGCAACGATCTGATAGGACAGCTTATTGGATGTTCCATAAATTTCAAACATTTGAATTTGTCACAAATGGCAATGTTGATGAATATGATCGCGATGGTGCTCGTGGTATACTTATTCGATTAAGTATGGATCAAGAGGAAATGATTCCAGCACGTAGTGGTGGCAACATTAGAGACATTGCGCCAGGTAGGACTAAGCCAAATATTGTTTTTCTTTATGGTACACCACAGAGACAGGTCCCAATTTACGAAAAATTTGTCGAAGCTGGAACTGATCCTTCGCTTTTACAGCGCTATCATAATGTTATCACAGGTATAAGTATTTTATTAGCTGATGATACAAATTGGCCTCCAGCGTGTTGTTGGACATACAATTGTCCATGGACTGGTTCTGAAACTTATGGACTTCGCGCTAAGATTAAATATATTGGTTTTTTGGACGATAAAATCCATCTTCCTGAAGAATTTGTAGCCGATTAACAAAACTCATAGCCGTATATAATAAGTGAATGTTCTATTCAAAGGAGAAAGACAATGGCAGCTTCTGGTGTTTTGACGTTTCACGCTTGTCACAATAGTGGCATTATGGTCAGTGCGCTCGGCGAAGGCACTTATGATCACATCGGCTTTTTTGGTGTCGGTGGCGTCAATGATGCAATTATAGTCGAGCATTATAATGACTCGACATGGGTAGTGGATGCTTCTGGTAACCGCGATACTGGTTCATGGGATGCTCTCATGAACAACAAATACGTTGATCCAAGTGGTTGCAGTACATCTGGAATGCCACGCGAGGCAATCGCTAATTATCAAGATGCGGCACATTTAGCTTCTGGAACACTACTCATTTGGTTCCGAGCATCCGGTGAAATGCTCATCAACACTTATAATGCAAAACTTTTTGCGTATGACAATACTGGAAGTTTAAATGATCCACCACCTAATGTCCATGTAGAAGGTTTTGAGATCAATCCTTCCGGCGCAGTGATCGATGGATACAACGTTGCTCTCTGGAGCAGCATGGACAGCCAACAACTTGGTATTAACTTTGTTGACCATTCACCGAATACTGGTTATCAAGCTAATCAAAATGAGCACACATGGTACTGTGCTATTACTGCAAGAGCTGATGCGGTAGGGTTTCTCGACGATTGGGATGTTGTTATGGTGTTCCAATTTGCATAACAACAAGGACTTACTACAAATCTAAATTTTGACAGTCAAGCTCTTCAGCAAGTTCTGAGGGGCTTTTTTTATGCCATTTCTCGACAATGAGAACAATTTTTGAAATCACCTTCAATTTCTCGTTTTTTACATCTTTTACATAAATCCATAATTATATCCGTATTACATTGTAGACAAGATAGGAAACTCCGGAATGGGAGTGGCCCCGTCAGGAGATGACCTTGGCGGGGCTTTTTATTTGAACCAGCGAATCGGTGGCATTGGCCTGAGCTTTTTGGCAATATATGACTTCGTTAATGTCAAAATGAGTAATCATGGGTGATTTTCATACACTTTTATCTGATTTCCTCTTAGAGACATTCTCCGGCTTTCTAACGCCTCCATGGCGGCGACATGGCTCAGAGCACTTAATCGTTGTCCAAAGCGATTCTGGGGCTTCTGGTGGCTTCTGAGAGCCTTCTGTGGGCTCATTGCTATTGTTCAATAGGACATCGCCAATTTTCTGCAAAACCCAAATGAAGCCATAAAGCGTAAATATAAAGATCAAAGCACCGGCGCAAAATGTCGTAAATCTAGACAGTGTTTCAAATTCCATTGATATTCTCCATTATTTTCTAAAATTTTGGTTGCTTTTGAGTATGATGCGCGCCTTCTGAGGGCACATCATGCTTTTCGACTCCAGTTACGCATTTATCACAGAACATATTGCTAACACAAGGAGTAATGGCTTTTCGCACCTGTTCAATCGTAAGATATCGTATGGAATTTATTCCGAGTCTTCTAGCCAAATCAGTATAAGTTGTAACTGAATCTTTAAGAAACAATTCTTCTCTGGTCGGAATATCTATACCATATTGACACGTATCTACAATAGGTGGCGATGCAATCCGTAAATGTATTGATTTTGGGTTGCTTTCGCGAATGCTTTTTACTAATGTGGTCATTGTATTTCCACGAACGAGGCTATCATCAACAAGAATAATATCCTTATTTCTAAAAATTTCATCTATTTTTGTGTATTTTGAAAGTACTGTGTTTTCTCGTTGTTCACTGCCACGACCTTTAATGAATGTTCTTCCAATGTAGCGATTTCTGATTAGACCTTCACGCACCGGCAGCCCGGTAAAGAATCCCATTGCATCTGCTGCTACTTTTGCCGTATCAGGCACAGGAACGATTATTGGACGTTTAGCCAAAAGTTGTTTATCTTCTTGTTCTCCAAGCATTCGCCCTAATTGATATCTGGTTTGGTATACTGACCATCCATCAATCGTTGATGCTACATTTGCAAAATAAACCCATTCAAAAAAGCAATATCTTGGTTTAGTTTCAACATTCCAATATCTATTTTTTTCGTAACCTTTTTTTGTGGCATGTAAGAAACTTCCTGGCTCTAGCGAATGAATATTCTTGCATCCAAGATTTACTAGTGCTGCTGATTCACTTGCCACTAATAAACATTCATCGACATAACCATACGTAACCGGTCTGTAACCATAAATATCCCTAGCAACAATAAGTTCTCCCTTAGCGTTTAAAAATGCGAATACATAAGCACCTTTAAATAAGCATGCTAGATTCCATAAGATAGTTCTATAATCTGGCTCTTGATGAGCAGCAAGCTCTTTCGCCAAATAATGAACGATAACTTCAGTGTCATTATCCAGAACGAAATGATAATCGCGTTCTTTTGATAATGTTTCTTGGAGCTCTTTATAGTTTGTTATCTGACCATTGAAAACTAATGAAAACCACTTATGTTTGCGTCCATGAATACGTTCAAATGGTTGAGCCAAATCAAGTTCATCGTTGCCAACCGTCGCATATCTAACATGTCCTATAGCTGCTGTATCATCAACTAGACGATTTAGACAATCTTTGCCGAATACTTCGTGAACAGTCCCACGTCCTTTAAATGTTTGCAAGATTTTGTTACGATCTACTTTATAACCAGTTATGCCAGTTGAAAGTTCACCACGATTTTGGACATCAAGTAGCATACGATATAACTTGCCAGAAATATTGCTCTTGCCAAATGAATAAATAGCAGTTATTCCGCACATTACCATTCCCCTATATATTCGGTGAGTATTTCTATTGGATGCATATCATCAAAAAATAGCTCTTTATTCCAATGTCTTTTTCTAGCTTGTACCTTAGGCAACCTAACAATCTCTTCTTTCGTCATAAATCCGATGATTTCAACTATAACATAATCCGGAGTAAGATATTTGATGTATAGCTAGTTGTAAGAAACCAAACATGATTTGATTATGTGGATTGTTTGGTACCACATTTAATGCCTCTAGCCATTCTTTGTATATATAGAATTTTTTTGTTGTTGGCCTGAATTCTCTAATAAGCTTTTTCAGTTCTTCTGGATATTTTAATACTGAAATCCATAGACATAT
>Ga0209427_10003632_pt1 | contig 18037 bp, 18 predicted proteins | sample DeeMarSWOR136_30_FD_187465 | JGI IMG/M metagenome (GOLD analysis project Ga0209427, IMG submission 187465) | Marine sediment microbial communities from White Oak River estuary, North Carolina - WOR-1-36_30 (SPAdes) (version 2) | ecosystem: Environmental > Aquatic > Marine > Intertidal zone >...
CGGGGAATCCGAAAGGCCTTGTGAGGAAGTCCCCGTTCCCATCATCGACTTATCATCTCATCCAATCCCCGTTGAATTGCGCAGTTTAGGGTGTCGGCAAATTTACGCTTACTATCAGTTTCTTCAAAAACTAATCGACAGTTCTTGCACTCTTCCGTCTGGATGGTAAGCATAAAGGTAAGGAAACCCCTTGTCTCCATTCCTCTGCTCCCCGGTTACTGCTCTACCTCACGGCAAACGATCCACATCCGTGGCAAGATAGTTCCGTTTATAGTCTAACTTATTGAGGGCGTTGATGTAAGCCTTGCCGCTCGCCACGATGATGTCGGTATCCCTCCCGTGACCAATAACCGTTAGTCCATCTTTTTCCAGGGTACACTTGACGGAACCCTGGGCATCGGTGCCTCCGGTAATGGCGTCCACCTCGTAGCGAACCAGGTTGCTCGTGTCGCCCGTGATCCTCTTGATGGTCTTAAAGACCGCATCCACAGGGCCATTTCCCAGATCAGCGGTCTTTATGACCTTTCCATCGATCTCCATCTGGACCGTTGCGGTGGGGATCAATTCGCTTCCGCTGGTGACTGCGAGAAAGGTTAGGCGATACTTGTCGGGAATCTTGATGATCTCGTCCGCGACAATCGCCTCAATGTCCTCGTCGTAAATGTGCTTTTTGAGATCGCAGAGATTCTTAAAGGCTTGAAAGGCCTTTTCCATCTGATCGCCGGTGAGCTCATAGCCTAGATTTTTCACCCGATCACTAAAGGCGTGCCGTCCAGAATGCTTTCCCAGGACCAAAGTGCTCTTACTCAGGCCAACTGTCTCAGGAGTCATGATCTCATAGGTTGCCTTGTTCTTCAGGAGTCCATCCTGATGGATCCCGGATTCATGGGCAAAGGCGTTAGCCCCCACAATGGCCTTGTTAGGCTGAACCCGGATACCAGTGATAGATGAGATAAGACGGCTCGTGGGATAGATCTGTTCCGTTCGAATTCGCGTATCGAGGCCAATGAGATCTTTGCGGACCTTCAGGGCCATAACGATCTCCTCAAGGGCCGTGTTTCCCGCTCGCTCGCCGATACCGTTGATGGTACACTCCACCTGTCGGGCGCCGTTCTCCACCGCTCCAAGGGAATTGGCCACTGCCAGGCCGAGGTCATTGTGACAGTGCACGCTCACCACCGCCTCCCCAATGTTGGGAATGTTCTCCACGAGATACCTGATGAGTTCGCTGAACTCACCGGGAACGGTGTATCCCACCGTGTCGGGAATATTGACCGTGGTCGCCCCGGCATCGATTGCCTCACCGATCATCTGGGCAAGGTACCCCCGATCGCTTCGGGTGGCATCCATGGCCGAAAACTCCACATCATCGGTGTAGCTCTTGGCCCGTTTTACCGCCTTGACGGCCTGCTTCAGGACATCCTTTCTCGACATCTTGAGCTGATGTTCCAGATGAATGTCCGAACTCGAGATAAAGGTGTGGATCATTGGCCTTGCCGCTTTTTGGACGGCTTCCCAGGCCCGATCAATATCATTGGGGTTTGCCCGAGCCAATCCGGCCACAACTGTTTCTTTGATTTCGGCCGCGATGGCCTGAACAGCCTCGAAATCCCCTTCCGAGGCGATGGGAAATCCCCCCTCGATCACATCGACCCCCATCTGTTCCAACCGTTTGGCCACCCGGATCTTCTCAGCAACGTTCATGCTGAACCCTGGGGACTGCTCACCATCCCTGAGGGTCGTATCAAAGATCTTGACGAATTGTAACATAGTTCTTTCTCCCATTACGTTATATTTGTCCGAGGTTCACGAACCCAGGTCTAAAAAAGGTTTCCTTCAAATTCCTCGGCTACCAATCGCCTTTCTGATTTCAGGGGTTCTTTTCGGCACTTCAAGTCATCGAACCCCGTGGCGGTTGGATGATTTCCGCCCCGGGGATTTGACCGATCCCATATGCTTGTCGATGAGCCTTTTACCTCCCCGCGAGAGGGCCACCTGACCCGTCCTGGCGATTTCCAGGATGCCGAAGGACTTGAGGAGTTCCAGGATGGCGTCGATCTTTTTCTCATCGCCGGTTACCTCTAGGGTCAGGTTCTGACGGCTGGCGTCCACGATCTTCGCCCTGAAGATATCCGCCGTTCGCATGATCTCGGCCCTATCCCTCTCCCTGGCCTTCACCTTTATCAGGACCATCTCACGGGTGATGAAATCCCCATTTGAAGTGGTGAAGTTGACTACCCGGATTACATCGATCAGCTTCCTGAGCTGCTTCATGATCTGTTCAATTTCCAGGTTATCCCCTACAGCCGTACACGTGACCCTGGAGACCGTTGGATCTATAGTCTCCGCAACAGATAGGCTGTCGATGTTATAATTTCGAGCGCTAAACATCGCAGCAATTCGAGCCAAAACCCCGGGTTTGTTCTCAACCAAGATAGATATCGTGTTTTTCATGACTCAATCCTCACGAGGGGAAAGTCAGGGGTACCACCTTCCGTGCCTTCTTGTCGGTCTTGGCCAGTATCATCTCGTCAATGCTATGTCCGGGTGGGACCATCGGATAAACGTTCTCTTCCGGATCCACAATAAAGTCCATGACCACAGGTCCCTGGGTGGAGAGAGCCTTCTTCACGCAAGGGACGACATCCCGTGGATGCTCGGCTCGGAGTCCAACCGCCCCATATGCCTCGGCCAATCTCACGAAGTCGGGTTGAACCTCCAAAGAGGTCTCCGAGTACCGTTTATTAAAGAAGAGTTCTTGCCATTGGCGGACCATCCCCAAGGAATGATTGTTGAGAATGGCCACTTTGATGGGAAGGCAATACTGAACCGCTGTAGCCAGTTCCTGGACGTTCATCTGAAAGCTCCCCTCACCGGCGATGTCGAAGACGATACGCTCCGGAAAGGCCACCTGTGCTCCAATGGCCGCTGGCAGCCCATAGCCCATGGTTCCCAGCCCGCCAGAGGAAAGGATGGTCCGGGGGCGAGTGAACCGGTAGAACTGGGCCGTCCACATCTGATGTTGCCCCACCTCTGTGGCCACGATGGCCTCACCCTTTGTCAACCGATGAATCTGCTGGATTACGTATTGAGGCTTGATCACCTCCTGAGAGGGTTCATAGGAGAGGGGATGCTCTGCCGAGTACTGGCCGACCTCCGCCAGCCAGGGTTTTCGGGTGGCCTTCCACACGTCCCCTTGCTCCTTGAGAATTTTGACCATGCGGGCGAGGATGTTCTTGGCATCCCCCACTATGGGGACGTTCACGGTCACATTCTTGCTGATCGATGAGGGATCGATATCCACATGAATGATCCTGGCCGAGGGGGCAAAGCTCTCGAGCTTTCCCGTCACCCGATCATCAAAACGGCTCCCGATGGCAATCAGCAAATCGCACTGGGTGACCGCTGTGTTGGCCGCATAGGTCCCGTGCATGCCCAGCATGCCCAGGAAAAGGGGGTGATCCCCGGGAAATCCTCCCAACCCCAGGAGGGTTACCGTTACGGGTATCTGGCCCTGCTCTGCCAGCGCGAGAAGCTCCTCCTGTGCTCCAGAGTGGATAATACCTCCACCGGCATATATAACTGGCTTTTTGGCCTTCAGAATCTCCCGAACGGCCAGCTTTATCTGCCCAGGATGTCCCATGGTAACAGGCGCATAACCGCGAACTTCAAATTTTTCCGGGTTTCCCAACGGTGCCTCTCCGGTTATGACATCTTTTGGCAGATCAACGAGCACCGGCCCGGGTCTGCCCGTTGAGGCGATATGGAATGCCTCCCGAATAACCCTTGGCAGATCTCCAGTGTCCTTGACGAGGTAGTTGTGCTTGGTACAGGTTCGGGTGATGCCCAGGATATCGGCCTCTTGGAAAGCATCATTCCCGATTTGATGGGTGGCAACCTGTCCCGTGAGCACCACGATGGGTATGGAGTCCATAAAGGCCGTCACCACGCCGGTAACAATGTTGGTTGCTCCGGGACCCGATGTGACCAGGCAGACCCCGGTTTTACCCGTCGCCCGAGCATACCCGTCGGCGGCATGAAGAGCCCCCTGCTCGTGACGCACCAGGATGTGTTTGATCTGAGGATAGTTTGCCAGCTCATCGTAGAGATGGACGACAGCGCCCCCCGGCAAGCCGAATATGACTTCGACTCCTTCGCGAAGGAAACTCTCAAATATGATCTGTGCTCCTGTTCGTTTTTTCAAGGCCATCCTCCCTAATTGTGGTCATCTCTCCCTTCCCAGCACCTAAAGGACAGGATAATAACCAAGCCGCACTCTCAAGGCGGAAATAAAAAGCCGCAGGATCTCTCCCACGGCTTCAAAAAGAAGAAGGCCGTGGGAGCTGTTGCTGCCCACGGCCTGCCCTCGTTCATGAGACCGAATCTCGCCTCGGGTCAGGCAATGGGCAGCTCTTAAGGGCCAAGACCAAAAGCAAGCCCATAAGCTGAACGACAACAACCACCAAAACCACTCCTACCTGACCCATGAAATAGCCCTTTCCTTGGACTCAGAAACCAAGATTAGCTTAAATACATACTCTATTTATATTCAGTTGTCAAGCATAAATTGCAAAAGTTACCAGGAGGCCCTCCTATTCCCTGGATACGGGTGTGATTTCCATCGGAACGAGCACGATTTCAATGCGCCGATTCCTCGCCCGTCCTTCTTCGTCCTCGTTAGAGGCGACAGGTTGGTATTCGCCGTAACCAGTGGCGGACAGCAAGGTAGGATCAATACCGATTTTCTCCTGGAGATATCTGGCTACATTGGTTGCCCGAGCCGCCGAGAGTTCCCAATTCGTGGGGTACCTCCTCGCCAGTTCGGGTCCGATGGGAACATTGTCCGTGTAGCCCTCTACGTTGATGGCCCTATCCTTCACGTTCAACAGAATCTCCCCCACTCGCTCCAATACTTCGACACCTTCAGGCTTAATGGTGGTCTTTCCCGAGTCGAATAAGATTTCGTCGAGCATATTCACCTTCAATTTGCCCTTCAATTGCGTTATGGTTATCTTGCCTTTCTCGATCTCGGATTTCATACCTTCCAGTAAATCGTCGTAGGTGGACTTCATCTCGTTCATCTCTTCTTGTCTCTGGCGCTCCAATGTCTCAGCTTCAGACTGGAGTCTATCTATGCTCTGTTTCAGATCCTCGTTTTCCTTCTCCAGTTCGGAGATTTGAGCCCGGAGGTTTATGATGTTTTTGCTCAGGGTATCCTCCTTGGCCCGTAAAATCTTTTCCAGCTCCGTGTTATCCTCCTTGAGCCGGGCAACCTCCCTTTCAAGGGAAAGGTTCTTAAGCTTCAAGTCGGTTCTCGCCTTCTCCAAATCATTCCTTTCCCCCTGGAGGGTAATTACCTGTTTATCCAGGACCTCTTTCATTCCCTGTAACCTGGCCTGTTCGGACCGTAATGCGGCCAATTCCCTGGAGAGTTTTTCGCCCTCATCCACCTTTAATAAGTATTCCTTTTTGCTCACGCAGCTCCCTATTATTACCAAGCTCAGAGCTAACGAGATAATCAAAATACTCCGCTTTCCCAGATCCATTTTTCACCTCCATATGGTTCTCTTAAATGAGTAAACACAGCTATCGTCCCAAATCAGTCACCGTAGGGTCTAAGGTGCCAATTAGGTCCTTGGTCCTGAGCTTCAGGATGAGGCCACGCCTTCCTCCATTGATATAGATTTCGCCATGTTTCAAGATTCCCTCATCGACGTAAACCGGAAGTTGGACCCTTGCCCCAAAGGGGCTGATACCTCCCACGAGGTATCCCGTTAAGCGCTGTGCATCGCGCTCGCTAGCCACCTGTGCCTCCTTAACACCGGCGGATCTGGCCAACTCCTTTAAGGATACATCCTTGGAGCCGGGCATGACCACGAAGGCGAAGCGGCTATCCGATAGCCTGACCACGAGGGACTTCAGCATAGCATCGAGAGGAACACCCAATGCTTTGGCCGCGTATTCCGAGCCCTTTTGCCGAAAATCATACTCAAGGGATTCGAAAGGAATCCCCCGTTCAATCAGAAACCGCTCGCCTCTGCTGGACACAGTGTTTCCTTGTCAATATCCCGACATCCGGTTCATCTTTAAGGATTCCTCGGCCAGAAACGCCAGCCCTATTCCATGCCGGGAGGTAAAGCGATCCCTCTCTTCGTAGAAAAATGGGCTAAAGCAAAAAATTGCAAGCACTATTCTATTATGGATTTTGCCTGAAAGCAAGAGACAATTACGGGGGAAAGAAGTTGCTAATACAAATCCGCAACTGCTATAATGGATAAAAGGATAAGATGAAGGAGGACCATGTGACCCATAAAGATGAAGGGCATTACGCCGGAAAACACGGGGATCATGCCCAGCTTAACCAAACCATTATTGATGCCATTAGAAAACACTCGGTAGGCGGAAAGGTGTCATGTACGTCGGCATTTCGTATCGTGGAGGAGCTGAAAATTAAGCCTTCGGATGTTGGACAATCCCTGGATCTCTTGGAGATGAAAATCGAAAAGTGTCAGTTGGGGCTTTTCGGACATGAACAAGGCAAACGTCTTATTGTAAAACCCGCTGAGACCGTTCCACCAGATCTGGAAAGGGCCCTTCGAGCAGGTCTTTCCAATGGAAGGCTGCCCTGCGCCACCGCGTGGCGTATTGCCAAACGATTTGATTTACCCAAGATGAGCATTACATCGGCATGTGAAAAGCTGAATCTTCGGATTAGTCAGTGTCAACTGGGAACATTCTAATGAATGTGGGCGAACCAGGGTGTTCATCGAGGAGGGTTTCAACAGCCTTGCCCTAGCACTGAACCTCCCGTTCTCGATCCCCTCTATTTCCCCGCTTGAGACTCTGGGGGATTCCCTGCGGTATCGAGACGGCAGACGAAATCCATCTCACAGGCTTCACATTCGAACTGAATCGTGGTGTGATCGATGTTGAATCTCTCCATGAGGAACTGGTTGATATTCTCCAGGATCTGGGAGCTTCGGCTGGTCATCTGGTCCTCGATAAGGACATGGGCGCTCAGGGCATAGATCCCCGATGTAATGGTCCAAAGGTGGACGTGATGCAAATCCCTCACTCCCTCGATCGTCTTGACACCATCAATTACCTCATTCAAACGGATATCCTTCGGTGTGGACTCTAGGAGGATGTGGACGGATTCCATCACCAGCCTGTAGGCCCCCACCAGAATAATACCTCCGATAACAAAGCTGATAATGGAATCTACCGTCTTCCAGCCCGTAAGCAGGATTATTGCTCCTCCGAATATAACACCCACGGAGGAGAGGAGATCCCCAACGACGTGGAGGAAAGCACCCTTCACGTTCAAGCTCTCATGGCTCCCCGCCCTCAAAACGAGAGCACTGATGATATTGGCCCCCAGTCCAATGGCGGCGACGCCCAGCATAAGAAGCCCCTTTATCTCCTGGGGCTCAATAAGCCTTTGATATGCCTCATAAAAGATGAACAGGGATAAAGCCAAGAGTACCGTTCCATTAATTAAGGCCGCCAGGATTTCCAACCGGTAAAAACCGAAGGTCTGCTTCTCCGTTGCGGGGCGTGTGGCAAAACGGAGGGCGAAAAAACTGAGGAGCAATGCCAGGATATCCATCAACATATGCCCAGCATCGCTCAGAAGGGCGAGGCTATTGCTCAACAGACCGCCAATCACTTCAGCCACCATGATGCCGCCGGTGATGAAGAGGGCGATGAGAAGGTTGTATTGATGCGAAGAGGCTGACCGCGCGTGGCTGATCTGGTGAACGTGTTCTTGTCTCATACGGTTCCCTCAGTGCTATCGCATACAACCGCGTTCATATTATCTTTTTACCTCGCATCAAATGCCGAAATTATGTTGACCGACATGATGGGGAACATGGTGTAGCCCCGCGGCCGGAAGGAAAACCTCCCGGCCGCATTGCCTCAATACCGAAAAAATTCGGCCTCGGAGGGTCCTTTATTCCTCGATAGTGATGGCTTCAACCGGGCACTCTTCGGCTGCCTGTCGGCACGTCTCCTCCGCCTCTGGGGGAACGACGTCCACCTTTGCGACGGCGGTATCGTTCTGCATCTCGAATACCTCAGGGCAGGTCTCGATGCACAGTTCACAGCCTGTACACATATCCTGATCAACGCTTGCTTTCATTTTCGCACCCCCTTTCTCTCGTATTCTCTCTGGGAAAAAGTTTTTTCGCCTTCCCCAATGGCAAGCACATTGATTCGTATCCTCGCGATGGTATTTCGTTCCATGCTGACACCGATCGCCTATGCCACGGGGTTCATCCACTATGGGTATCACCCATGAAGATGGAAGGTTTAATTATATCTAAAAAACAGCCAATATCAAACCCCATCAAAAGGACAAATGTGAGCTTGACAAAAATTTCACAATATGGTCTCTTTCTTTTAAGGAGAGCCAAATCCGGTAACAAAGGAGAATCTTCAATGCATGACGATTTCTTGAAAAGAGTCTCTTTAAAGCCCATCAGCTCTTCTCATGTAGAAGACATTGTCGAAATAGATCAACGCATACTGGGAAAAAAACGTCAGTCCTTCTGGAAAAAGAAAGTGAGGGCGGTGGAGCCTAACAGCCCGCCCACCGGCATAGTAGCCGAACTGGAAAACAAGGTCATCGGATTCATTTTTGGGGAGGTCAGCGGCTGGGAATTTGGCGTGCCGGCATCGGTGGGTTGGATCGACACCTTAGGGGTCGACCCCAAATATCAGAATAGGGGCGTTGCAAAGGCCATGATGGAGGTGCTCATTAAGAATTTCAGGGAAGCAGGAGTGAAAAATATATATACCTTGGTCAATTGGGACGATTGGGACTTACTCCAATTCTTCCGCCGCATGGGTTTTACCCGTGGGGATATGATCAATCTCGAACTCAGGACTTAGTCCTTCGATTCATCAGTTCGTCATCGAACTTATTCACTCAGGACTTAGTAATCACGCAAATATACGTGGGGCAGGGTTAACCCGGCCTTGATCTTCACCCTCATAATCACACACCTCTAAATCCCTTCCATTGCATCCCACAATGAAAGGAAGGAAAACGGAACGCTTCAGAGGGCTGCCATATCGCGGAATCCGTCGAGTTGAGGGTTTCCCCCCAGCCCTTTGTGTTGGATAAGTACTTTGAACACATCCCCCATCCCCCCATCGGGAAGAATCAACGTCTTCATGGCCAATCGATTTCTGATCCCCTCGAGAGAGGACTGGTCTTCTCCCATTATCCTTTGGGCCTCTTCCAAAAATCCCAAACCGATGAGGAACCGATATTGGGTGGTTAAACCAACCCTTTGCAGACCCATCTCCCTCCCTTTGATCGTCAGACTGGTGAAATCGACGTGGGAGGTTATATCCTGGAGCCCGATCCTCTCATAAGGGTTATCATGCCAGGTATGCCCATAATAGCAGAGAAGGGTTCCATTCATCCGAAAAGGGGAATAAAGGCTCTCCGCATCATGGCCATAATCGATGGTTATGACGAATCCCTTGGTTAATATCCGACTCACCGTCTCCATCCAGTCAAGGGCTGTTAAGTTGACCTCAGCTCGTTGCCCCTCCGCCAAAACAACTCCCAGCTTTTCAAAATACTCTTCGAGTTTGTAAGAAGATAGTTCCCCGATCTCCTCACGCAACTTACCATCCCTGTGTGTTACATATATTTCCCGGAGATAGCCATCTTTGAGGGTAACCAGGTGCACCGGGAATGAATCAATCAGCTCGTTGGAGAGAATGCATCCTTGGATCCGAAAATTCTCGGACTCAAACTCCTTGGGGATAACCCATTGTACCTTATCCCCGAACCCATTTTCCCAGAGGAGATTTTCTCCCTCCCTCCGAAAAAATGGGCTCGTCTCCACCATCTGGTAGGACAAGCTCCCAAAAAATGCTGGGGTTTCCCTGCGAAGATAGCAGAGGATGTCATGGCAGAGGAGGCCTTTTCCCGAACCAAATTCCACGATTCGGAAGTCCGGTTTTTTCCCCATGAGAGCCCACATTTGATGTATCTGTTTAGCGATCAACTGCCCGAATATGGGATGAACGCAAGGACTGGTATAATAATCTCCCCGCTTCCCGATCTTCTCCCCACTCGAACAATAGTATCCGTATAAAGGGTGATAGAGGCAGAGGTTCATAAACTCCCGGAAGGTTATCCTACCCCTCTGCCGGATTTGGTCAATGATCGTCCTCTTTAATCTCCGATTTTCCGGTTCGCCGTGGTACTTCATCTTCCGCTCAACCGCATCTCATTGGGATATTCATAATCTCATTCCCTTTGGGAAAACGACAATATCGGTATCGCTTATGGAATCATTATATAGTGGCCATTGAAAGTCGTGCCAGTTTCTCCTGAAACCCAACGACCCGTTTGACGTCTCCTCCCAAGGCTGCAATCCTCTTGGCCAAACAATTGGAGTTGGTGTCTAGGGTTCTCCCAGTCAGGACCTCCTTGCCAACGACGATAATCTCCTCCATGCTCACCGGTTCTCTCTCCATCAAATCCTTCGGCATCTTCGCATAAGATCTGGATGAAATCAACCGAAAATGTAACCGGAATTTCCTGGCCATCCTCTTTCAGCATATTACGCTCAAGAACACCTGTTTTTTCCATGGAAACCCTATGATGAAAAAGTTAGTCCTATTGGACCCTGCAGGTTAGGGTGATCTGACAGAATTCGGCGGGATTTTGGATTTCTCATGGCGTCCGTTCGAGCCCGTGATCCTACCCCCCTTATTCCATCTAGCCCGTGGGCATACAAGAGATGATCCCATTTACCTCTTGACATCGTTTTGACGTCATGTTTTAAAGGAGTCCTTGAAAAGGAACGGAGAAGGCAATCAAGAGAGATATTTCCATCCATAAACGTATATGCGGATTCGGCAAAAAATGGAGCTACAACATCTCAGGGTTCCACTGAGTAAAACAGGAGAATGTCTCAACCTCATGTGTGCCTGCCGACGAGGGAACAATGGGGAAGCTGCAACAGAGTGAAGAGCTCTACTATGCGGTAATACAGCAGATGGCGGATGCTATCATCCTTATCGATGTGGAAACGAAGCGCATTCTCGATTCAAACGCGGCATTTCAGAATTTACTCGGTTACACGCCTGAAAAGTTGAGGAATATCACCGTTTATGACTACGTAGCTCATGAGAGAGAAAATATCGATTTTCACATAGGGCTTGTCTTAAGCCAAATACAGCATTACCACGGCGAGCGCCAATATCGTCGCAAAGACGGTTCCCTGGTGGACGTGGAAGTGAGCGCGAAGCTCGTTACGTACGGTGGAAGAAAAGTGATATGTGCTGTCACTCGGGATATTTCCGAGCGCAAGGAGGCGGAAAGGGCACTGCGGGAATCGGAACGGAAACTTCGACTCCTTTCCTCTCATCTCCTGACGGCTCAGGAAACCGAACGGAGGCGAATCTCCATAGAACTCCACGATGAATTGGGACAAGCCCTGATGGTATTGAAACTCCACGTAAAATCTATTGAAAGGAAGCTCCGGAAGAACCAGGTGGGGCTTAAAGAGGAGTGCGAACACACACTGCAATATATTAATCAGATCATCGACAACGTGCGGCGGATTTCCCGTGATTTAAGCCCTTCCATTCTGGAAGACCTGGGTCTTACTGCTGCCCTCCGGTGGCTAATTGACGACTTCACGAGCCACTATAACAATATTGAGAGTTCAGTCGACATACCAGAGGTCAACGACCTGTTGTCTCAGGATGCGACAATTATCATATACAGGATCTTTCAAGAGGCCTTCACAAATATTGCAAAATGTGCTGATGCTACCCACCTCTCCGTTGTCATCAAGAAACAGGGTGATAGGGTTTCTTTCTTCATAGGAGACAACGGAAAGGGGTTTGATATGGAACGGGTCCTCTCCAAGGATGTAACCGAAAGGGGACTGGGGTTGACCGCCATGGATGAACGAGTACGCATGCTGGGAGGATCTCTCGACTTATGGAGTCAAAGAGGAAAAGGTACAAGAATTAGTTTTACTATCCCGATTAACCAAGAGGGCGGTTGAACATGGCACCGTACCGAATTGTCCTTGCCGACGATCATACCCTCTTTCGCCAGGGTGTCAGGAAGCTACTCGAAGAAATTCCCGGTCTCGAAGTCATCGAAGAGGCCAGCAATGGCATCGAACTCATTGAAATCTTGAAAGAGATTACTCCCGATATGGTGATCCTCGATATATCCATGCCAAATCTCCGCGGGATAGAGGCAATGCGAGAAAGCAAGAAGAAGTACCCCGACCTGCAGATATTGATCCTGACTATGCACAAGAACAGGGAATACCTTTACCAAGCCATCTCAGCCGGCGCCGCAGGGTACTTGCTTAAAGAGGATGCCGATACTGATTTACGGTACGCCATTGACACGATTCGAAACGGGAAAACGTATATATCGCCCTTACTTGCCGAGGAATTAAAGGATGATCTGGTGAATATTTACCAGCGAAGTCGATCCGCATCCCCTTTTGGCCCTCTGACCACACGAGAACGAGAGGTGCTTAAACTCATCGCTGAGGGAAAATCGAGCAAAGATATCGGGGTCATTCTCCATATCAGCGTACGAACAGTTCAACATCATCGCTCCAATATCATGGAAAAGCTGAGCGCCAAGAGTACCGCCGACCTGGTCAAATACGCCATCAACAACAGGTACATTTAGGCCACATTAGCATCACACGCTTATTAATCCCTCGGATATCCGATCTATAGGTATTCTTGCCTATTTGAAAATAGGTGTTTCTAACCATAGACTTTTGGGCAATCTCCAGTTACAAAAGGGGAGGTGACGCCCAAGGCTTGAACCCCGGCGAGTCATAGGAATATACTCAAGGGGATAAGCCTCCGAGAGGCGCCTGCATTTGAACTTCTGGAAGAAAGGAGAAACGGGATGAAGAACATATTGAAGGAAAAGCTAAAAGCGGGCAAGGTTGTTATTGGTACTTTCGTTCAAATTGGCCATCCGGATATTACCGAAATGTTGAGCCACGCTGGTTTTGATTGGCTTTTGCTTGATGGCGAGCATGGCCCTTTTGATATTGAGACGATGCTAAAGATGTTGCAGTCCATGAGTGGGACTCAAACAGTTCCCATCATTCGTGTCCCCTGGAACGACCCCGTTTACATAAAGCGCACGCTGGATATTGGGGCTTATGGCCTTCTTATCCCCTTGGTTTCCTCAAAGGAAGAGGCCGAGGACGCCGTCCGTTCCGTGAGATACCCACCCAGGGGGATCAGGGGAGTAGGACCCATAAGGGCTTCGAGATACTATTTGGACTTTAAAGAATACATTGCCACCGTTGATAAGGAGCTCTTGGTCATGGTCCAGATAGAGACGAAGGAGGCAGTTGAGAATGCTGAGGCGATTATGTCCGTGGAGGGTATTGATGCATACTTTATAGGGCCAATGGATTTATCCGCGGCATTAGGCCATATGGGTGATGCCAATCACCCAGAAGTGACCGATGCGATATCCCATGTCCTGGCCGTTGGAAAAAAGGCTCAGAAGGTCGCCGCAACCTATGCCTTCAGCGTAGAGGATTTACAGAAAAAGGTTGAACAAGGTTTTCAACTCATCTCCTTCGGCTCTGCTTCCCGGCTTCTGATGGCGTCCGCTCAAGAGTCATTGGCTAAGATCAAAGAGGTTTTAAAGTAGGGAATTATCTGCATGGCCCCTTTTGAGGCCGTCATTGAAACACTATTCCTGGGATGTATGGAAAGAAGGGCTCAGGGGAAGTGTATTTCACTGTTTGCGGATCAAGGTAGCTTCGGAGAATGCAGTCCTCATCGAGTTGTCTGGCAAGATTTTCGGGGCAAATAGGAGCTTGTGAAACGGATCGTGCCAACCTCTTCGACTGCTCAATTGGCCATCTTATGCTATCTCCTCCTCGCCCGCCTCTTCTAAGCCTCTGGGCGGGTGGAAAAGTTTCTGACCGGATTACGGCGTAAGGCAGTTACCCCCAGAGGAAATGGAGAAGATATTCATGGATCGAACTGTCGATAGAATAAGCACCTATGCTGCTAACCTGACCTATTCGGACCTTACCCCGGAGACTATTCATGCTGTGAAGCGGAGTTTCATCGATTCCATGGGATGTGCCTTGGGTGCTTTTGCCGCAGAGCCGGTCAACATCGCCAGACGCCTCGCCGCTCGGGTTAGCAGTACTATGCCCGCGTCCGTATTGGGTACCTCCATGAAGACGTGCCCCGAGATGGCTGCCTTTGTTAATGGAATTATGGTCCGCTATCTCGATTTCAACGATGACTACCTCAACAGAGACGGCCCCCATCCCAGCGACAATATCTCCGCTATCATGGCGATCTGTGAGGCCTTACGCACCGACGGCAAGATCTTGGCCTGTGGTATCACCCTGGCTTACGAAATCGTTGGTCAGTTGGTGGACTCGGCCGATTTTAACTTCAGGGGCTGGGATTACGTCACGGAGACCTCAATCGGCAGTGCCATGGGGGTGGGGAAGGTACTTGGCCTCTCCAAGGAGGAGATGGCTCAAGCATTAGCATTGGCCATAGCACCTAATATTGCCCTGTGGCAAACGCGAGTCGGAGAGCTATCCATGTGGAAGGGATGTGCTGGCCCCAATGCAGCCCGAAACGGACTCTTTGCGGCCTTACTGGCACGGGAGGGTATGACCGGGCCCGATCAGATCATTGAGGGCACCAGCGGCCTCTGGAATCAGGTAACCGGGCGCTTCAAGTTCGGGCCTTTCGGCGGGAAGGGCCGGCCCTTCAAAATCCAGGAAACCTTCTTCAAGCCCAGACCGATAATGTACACGGTCCTGTTGCCAGTGGAAACAGCCCTCAGGCTACGGGAAGAGGTTGACCTCGACGATATCGGCTCCATCAAGATTTTCCTCGACAAATTCTGCGTGCTCAGCAGCGCTGGGCCCGAGAAATACGATCCTCACACCCGGGAGACGGCGGACCACAGTATACCGTACCTCGTGGTAGCTGCCCTTGTGGACGGAGGGATTACAGAAAGGAGCTTCACCCCCGAGCGGTTCCGAGATCCCAAGATCCTAGCCCTGCTCAAAAAGTCGAGCATGGAAGAAGATCCCCAATACACAAAAGATTGGCCAAAGACGTTCCACTGTCGTATCGAGGTAGGGGGAAAATCCGGCCAGCAATGGATGCAGCATCACACAAATCCGAAGGGTCACCCAGCGAATCCCATGAGCGATACCGAGATCGAGGAGAAGTTCCTCGCGTTGGTCCACGGGAAGCTCGGCCCTAAGCAAGCACAATCCGCCCTGGAATTGCTGTGGCGCATAGAAGAAATCGAAGATGTCGGCGTGATATTTGACGCCCTCCTGATTTGAATTGACACTTCACAGCTAAGGGAAGCCAAGCCTGTTTACGGAGGCCCCATGAAGGTGCGCTTGTTCTTTCGCCCGGGCTGAAGCTCTTGCACGAAGACGAAGGAGTTGCTTTCGTCGTGGGGAGTGGAATTCGATCAGGTCAACGTCGAGGAAAATCAGCCAGCTGTGGACGAACTCAAACGCCTGGGGGCGAGGGGAGTACCAACGGTAACCCTCGGAGAACGGATTGTATATGGCTGGCAGCCGGCAGATCTGGGGGCGCTCCTGGGGGTACCTTATAGGGAAGACTCGAAGCTCGATCCCGCGACACTTGCACAACGGCTTGACCGGATTCTCGTTGCTGCTCAGCGGGCCATTTGTCAGGTGTCAGATGAACAGTTAGATATGAAGACACCCAAGCGCGACCGGACGCTCCGGAACTTAGCCTATCATATTTTCCGGCTCAGCATGGGCTTTATTGACTGCCTTGAGCAACATCGTTTCCCGGAGGCCTGGCTAATGGAGGAAGCTCCCGCCAATAGGCGAGCACCAGAACAAATTGCGGCCTACGGTGCCACTGCCCGCGAACGCCTGTCTGAGGTGTTCAAAAATGCCCCAGATGATATGTTCGCAGAGCATGTGAGCACGTACTACGGTGATCAATCCGTGCACGCTCTCCTTGAACGCACTACCTGGCACGCGGCCCAACACGTGCGCCACGTTTATGCCCTGATGGAGATGATGGACATAACCCCTGAAGCGCCTCTTGATCCCTCCGATCTCGAGGGCCTTCCACTCCCGGATTCCCTGTGGTAGTCCGACGCGGAAGATCCTCGAATGGATGGAACAATGCGGCAAGACCGTTCCCACTTGGGTCTTAACGCATGTATATCTGCTCTCCCCGTTTGGCTCCTTCAATGATGACATTATGGTACGCCAGCAATAAGGAGGCATTCAGCCATGGACGAGACAAAAACTATTGCTAAGCATCTGGTCGACTTGGAGTACTCATCTATACCGGCTCGTATCCTGACAGAGATGAAAGTATTACTTTTCGACTATTTAGGAGTCGCCCTTGGTGGCACGAGAACGGAGAGTGGGAGAATTGCCGCCCAGTTCTCCAGAGACTTCGGAGAAAAAGGAGAGGCGACCATCATTGGGTTTGGTTACCGAGTCTCGGCTCCCAGTGCCGCTTTTTCGAACGCGATCCTTTCCCACAGTATCGAACTCGATGACGTGGATAGCCTTTCATATGTCCACTTCAGCCCAGCCACCCTCTCAGCTGCATTAGCAATGGGGGAGAAAGTGCATTCCTCAGGGAAAGATCTCCTCGTCGCCCTGGTTGCTGGTTGCGATCTCGTCGCGCGGCTTAGTTCGGCCATGAATCCTTCCCTCAGGGACAGGGGGTTTCATACCACCTCCACGTGTGGTGTCTTTGGAGCCGCTGCTGCATCTGCAAAGCTGCTCCATCTGGACTTTGAGGGAATTGTCAATACGTTCGGTTTGGCGGGGGGGCAGGCATCTGGGTTGATGGAATTCTATGGAACTTCCATGCAGAAACGGCTTAATCCCGGGCCACCTGCACGGGGAGGGACGATTTCCGCACTTCTGGCCCAACGGGGCTTCACCGGAGCGGAGACGATTCTGGAGGGGGAGCGGGGATTTCTCAAGGCATATTCCGATCGTTTTGATCTTCGTAAACTCCTGGATGGACTGGGAAGGACGTTCCCCATTGCCCTTGAGTACAAGCCCTACGCATGTGCACGACCCATTCATCTTGCCATCGATTGTGCGCTCGCCATAGGGCGTGAACACCGGATTGATCCCGCACAGATTTCAAACATCACGGTATTTCGCCATCCGAGATGGGCGCACTACCACATGATCAAGAGGCCCAGGACATATCATGAGGCCCAAATGAGCCTCCCCTACGCTGTTGCGGTTTCCCTCGTGGAGGGAGATGCCTTTCTTGAACAATTCTCCGAGGAGAAACTGAAGGATGCCCGCATCCAAAAACTTTCGGGGATGGTAGAGAGTCGCACGATTGATGGCCTTCCGCGAGATGTTTCCTGCCGGATGGAGGTTACTCTTAAGGATGGAGCCCACTACGTAACCCAGGTGGACTACCCCAAGGGATCAATGCAAAACCCAATGACGCCCGATGAAAGAAGGGCTAAGTTTACAAGACTCTCATCGGGCATTCTGAACGAAGACAAACAGAGGAGAGTGGAGGAGAGGATTTTTGGTTTGGAAAACAGAGAGGATTTCTCAGAGATCCTCGAGCTCGTAGTCGGTCGGGTTAATTCAAGGGATGAGGTTTCGTCATAGGAATTGGCAAACGGCCGGGAATAAAAGCAGAGGAAGCTGAGGTCATGAAAGATGCATCCAGAACCCACGAAAGCACTGGCAACATTTGCGGCTGAACTGACATATGGCAAAATACCTGGAGGTGAAATTATGGAGTTAACAAATATCTTAGCCAAACATATCATCAACAGCAAATTTGAGGATATTCCTCAACAGGCGGTAGAAGGGACCAAGGAAATCGTGCTGGATCAATTAGCAGTGGCGATGGCAGGAAGCAACGCGGATGGAGCCGTTGAAGTAGTAGAGGAAGTGATAGGCTGGGGAGGTAAAGCTGAAAGTGCAATTTGGGTATATGGGAACAAGGTTCCAGTCGCACATGC
>Ga0209427_10003634_pt1 | contig 18025 bp, 14 predicted proteins | sample DeeMarSWOR136_30_FD_187465 | JGI IMG/M metagenome (GOLD analysis project Ga0209427, IMG submission 187465) | Marine sediment microbial communities from White Oak River estuary, North Carolina - WOR-1-36_30 (SPAdes) (version 2) | ecosystem: Environmental > Aquatic > Marine > Intertidal zone >...
TCTAAATCTCTTAAGCAGCGTTAAATTAACAGATCGCAAAGCATTGATTGCCTGCTTATCTATTGGGTTTTTTGTTAGGTTAATTCCTGAACTCTTGGCCTTTCCGCTTCCTATAGGCTTCGATACGATTCATTATGCCGCTGCGATGAAGAGTGGCGTAATATGGGCTAATTGGAGCACCTTTTTCACTTCTTCTTGGCTGCTGTACGCGCTTATAGTGCCACTTTACGCCCTCATACCTGCTGACCCGTTCTTATTGTTGAAGATTGTTGCCCCTCTATTATTCGGTTTAAATGTGGCTGGAATTTACTGGTTTTCAAGGAAAATGTTAGGTTGGGATTTGCGCATGGGCTTGTTGGCTGGAGGGTTTTTTGCGCTGCAGTTGGCTTCGTTAAGAATAAGTTGGGATTTGCTACGAAATACTCTGGGACTAGGACTTTTACTCTTTACTCTGCCTTATGTTAGAGAGGTTAATTCTAAACGTGGTTTTGCGCTTTTCGTCTCGCTTTCTTTGTTGACTGTTTTTGCTCATGAATACGCCGCCGTGACTTTGCTCGTAGTGGTCATAGGTTTAGTTGCTATACGCCTGTTTAAAGAGGGAATTGCTTTTGGATCTAAACCTCTAGTGTTAGCTATACTTCCCGCGTTGACTGTTTTTCTGTTTAGCGTTTTCCTAAAGATCCTTCCAGTCAACAATGTTACTCAGACGAATATAATCGAGGCTGGTGATGCTTTTACAACACATCCTGGAGGCGTGTTTTTCTTAGTTGACTATTTGAGTGTTAAATCCTCTGTAGACTGTTATGCAACTTATTGGACTTTGGCCTTAAACGTTGGTCTTCTTTTTGCTGTTTTGTTTCTGCCGTATATCTTTTTGGTATTAAAAGGCTTCTTCAGGAATAACGTTTTGAATTTGTGGACAGGCCCCCTGTTGATTTGTGCTTTCAGTTGCTTGGTCGTTCCGTATTTTGCAATCGAGTATTGGCACCGTTGGCTGTTCATGCTTGTTTATCCCTTTACGTTTTACGCGGTTAAAGGGGTTGGGAGATTGTTGAGCAAGTTTCGTCAAAGAAATATGCGATTTTCTTCCTGGTTTTCCGATAAGCTTGCTGTTGCAATGATTCTGTTAACGTCCTCGTTAGGAGTTGCTTATTTGGCTACACCCTTGTTAATGGTTTATGCGAATACGAGTGTACCTTATGTTTCGGGTACTTACTTATACTTCTCGACTTGTCCCGCTGTCCCATATGAGGATGTAAATAGCGTTGTTGAGGCTATGGGCTGGATTAACGACCATTTGGATGCGGTTTCGTGTGTGGCTTTGCAACACGCTTTTTTGCGTTGGGGGGAATTGTATTTGGATAAGTCGCATACGATTGTGCATTTTGAAGCTGATGTCAATTCAGCCGTAAATACGGGTTTTGGTAATGGTTTTGATAGTGTGTTTTTTGTTTGGTGGAATGAGCCGATTGGCTGGTATGGCATTTCTGTGCCAGAGAGTTTTGTTAGAGTGCGGGATTTTGGTCGTGTATCGATTTACGTGTATGAAGGTGTGACTGTCTTTGGAAGGTGAAGAAACCAAATTAATTTTGCATGAGATAGTGGTTGCTGGAGCCAAACCGTTTGTTGTTGTGGGTATTCCAGCATTTAATGAGGAGTCGACTATTGCACGGGTGGTCTTGGAAGCTCAGAAATACGCTGATGTGGTTGTAGTCTGTGACGACGGTTCTAAAGATGTGACTGGGGTGATTGCTAAACGTTTGGGCGCTGATATTGTTCGTCATGGACAGAATTTAGGTTATGGCGCCTCCATTAAGAGCTTGTTCATACGTGCCCTGGAGTTGAATGCTGATGTGTTGATTACTTTAGACGCTGACGGACAGCATGATCCTAAGGAAATTCCAAAACTCGTGACACCTATTGTTCAGGGCACGGCCGATTTGGTGATCGGTAGCCGCTTTATCGATGAACATGGAACTAACGAGATGCCTTTGTACAGGCGATTTGGCGCCCAACTAATAACAAAGATGTTTAACGGTTTATCAAAGAATGATATCAGCGATGCCCAGAGCGGGTTCAGAGCTTATAGTCATCAAGCTTTAGAAAAACTAAATATTTTTGGGACTGGCATGGGCGCAAGCGTGGAGATACTGGTGGAAGCTAGCAAGCTCGAATTGAAAATGTGCGAAGTTCCCTGTTCTTGCAAGTATAATAATGGCGGAGGGAAGACTTCCACGGAGCATCCAATAGCGCATGGTTTTGGTGTGGTCATGTCTATTGTTAGGCTTATTGTGGAGAAAAAGCCGTTGACGCTGCTGGGGATACCTGGGCTTTTATGTTTGTTTGCGGGTTTGGGTTTAGGAGTTTGGATGCTGCAGATATACTCCGTGGAGCACCGAATAGTGACGAATATTGCTTTAGCTTCGATAGCTTTTGTACTAGTTGGCTTCTTTGCTTTGTCAACAGCTATTACGTTGTATTCTATCTCAAGGCTTTCGAAAAAAATGAATGGCAGAAATGTGCAAGTCTGAATTGATTTTGTCAAATTGCAAGGCTGCTGTTATGCTCTCTTCAACTTGATGCCTTCCCTATAAATAGAGTGAATTCGGAATTGAAACTGGGGTTAAGTCGAGGTAGGTCGAAATGAATATTCTTTTCTTTTGCCAATTGTATCCCCCTGCCATTTATGGCGGTGGAGAGTACATTTTTTTTCAATATGCCCGAGAGCTTGCTAGACGTGGTCACAGGGTCTTTACAATTGCACAGAAGCTGAAAGGAACGGAGGATTTTGAAATAATTGATGGAATTAACGTTTTTCGTACAGGTTCCAGTGTAGAATACACTGGTGTGTTGCCTGTTTCAATGAGAAGCAATTTTGACTATTTTGTGAATGCTCTGGCTAAAGGTATTAGTATTATCACCAATAATGAAATTGATATTGTTCACTCAAATACTTATATTCCTGCACTGGCGGGATTTGTTTGTTCGAGAATTTTTGGGAAGCCTCATATAGTTACTTTCCACGATGTGTACTTTCTCAGACGAGAATCCTTTTGGGGTAGTTGGGGTTCTCAAAGTAGGTCGAGAGGAATTGTATCCCTTGCAGGTCCTCTAGTTGAAAGATTGCTCTTGAAGCTTCCAAAAACGGTTTATCATACTGTCAGTGAAACCAGTAAAGAAGATCTTTTAATCTCAAAGGTCAGAAATGCAATTGTTATTCCTAATGGCATAGATATCCAAGAATATTCTAATGTGGCTTCAGTAAAGTGTGATAATTTTCAAGTTATTTTTATAGGTCGCTTGGTGTTTTACAAAAATCTAGATACATTGATAAAGTCATTCAAGAAAGTGGTCGAAAAGGTTCCTAAGGCAAAGCTTGTGATCGTTGGGGATGGTTCAATGAAACGAGCGTGGCAGGCGCTGGTTGGTGACCTTGGTTTAAGTGAGAAGGTAGTTTTTGCTGGGAATGTACCACATGAAGAAAAGGTTCGTCTACTTGCGTCGTCTTCTTTTCTTGTGCTTCCTAGCGTGGTTGAAGGTTTTGGTATTGTACTACTGGAAGCATTTGCCTGTAGCAAACCGGTCTTAGTGAGCGAGGTGAAGCCCCTAACAGAGTTAGTTGAGAATGGCAAGAATGGCTATGTTATACCCCCGTTTGATGCTGACGCGTGGGGAGACAAGATAATCGCCTTGTTAAATAATCCAGCTAAAACTGTTGAAATGGGAATTTATGGGCGAAAAAGGCTCGAAAAAAGCTATACTATCCCAAAAGTTGTTGATAGATTAGAAGAATTATACTCTAAGACCTTGACTTGTAAACATACATAATCTTGCAGGAGTGCTTTTAGAGATACGTGTAGTTTTTCTGGTGCAACGCTTCCCCGGATATGGTGGAGCTGAAGAATATGTGCATCAATTAGCTCTAAGACTGCCTGACAATGGGGTTAATTGTACTGTACTTACTTCTGACTTAGATAAACGAAATATTATTGGGTTGCCTGCATCCGTAAAAATTGTGAAGTTGCCTGTATTTCTCAAAATTGGGGAATATGCGTTTTGGAAAGGGTTACTTAAAGCGTCTTTGGGAAGTGATGCAGATGTTTTTCACCTTAACACTTACGGATATTTCCACACAGACCTAGTATCTTTGGTTCATAGGTTAAAAAATTTCAAAGTTGTCCTTACTGCTCACGGTTTTCACGGATTAGACCTTTCTCTCCATTTACGTGAGAATGGTGTTAAGGGGATGACATTTTTGGCGAAATCCAGGTATTTAGCCCGTCCATTATATGATTTTACGCTAGGCATGAACGAAATAATCTCTGCTGATGCGTTGGTCGCGTTGTCTAAGAGGGACATCGAGATATACAAGTGGATGGGCGCGGAAGAAAGTAAGATACACGAAATACCCCAAGGTGTGAGGGATGTGTTCTTTGAAGGTGTCGATGAAGAAGTAGAGACAAAGATGCAGCAGCGGCTTGATGGTGATCCTATACTTTTGTCTGTTGGCGAACTTAGTTGGGTGAAAGGGAAAGACATACCTTTGAGAGCGCTCGCATCATTAGTCAAAGAATACCCACGGGCTAAACTAGTATATGTTGGCAGAGATGGTGGGCTGTTTGATTATTTAAAAGAGCTTTCGGTGCGTTTGGGTGTGGAGAGGAACGTGTTGTTTGAGGGTTTTGTTTCGTCAAACGAGCTGATTAAATACTATGGTGTTGCTGATGTTCTTGTGCACACTTCTTTCGCGGAGGGGCTAAGCACTGTCATCTTGGAGGCTATGGCTGCGGGCTTGCCCGTGGTTTCGACACCAGCGGGCGGCAATGCGCAGCTGCTACAGAAGAGCAACGCTGGAATAATTGTGCCTTTCAATAACCCGGACAGTTTTTGTTCTGCTGTGAATAGGATTTTGGGCGATGGTTCATTGCGAAGAGTTCTAGGCGCTAATGGCTCTTTGTACGCGCTTAGCAATCTCAAGTGGACCGAGATAATCAAGAAGTATTTATCGCTTTACCGAAGCTTGTCTTGCCAAGTAGACTAATAGCCTGACAGGCGAGAATTTCCTTGATATCTGATCACTCTGCATTACAGCGTTTAAAGTTGATAGATGTGGAAACTTTGGTTCTCGCCTTCCTGCTACTATTCATTGGCAGACTTGCATTAATCTTTTCGCAAGACTCATTGATAGTTTTAGTTTCCATAATTTCTGCCTTCAGCTTCGTACTCTTGTTTGGCGCAAAAATTTCAGTATTGCTGGTGAAGAGGCTTCACTTTGAGAATTCAAATTTGCTAGCAATTTCATTAATGCCTATCTTAGGAGTAGGATTTATTTATCTGGCTTGGATGACAACAGCCAGTTTCAGTAGTTCTGCTCCCATAGTAGTTTTTATGGCAACGGTGTTGTGCATGTTGCTTCCTCCTAAACTTCACGTAGCTAGGGGAATTAAACGCGCCGCGCTCTCGTTCGGTGAAATCAAAAGACAGAAAATGATCATTGGACTGATTGCCGTTCAGGTAGTCTTAATGATACTGACCGCAAACGCTTTGGCAGACTCAGGCAATCAAGTTTGGCTCCTAACAATTTTCGACGGATTATCGCTTTGGGTCTACGCTTCCATCTTCATAGTCTTCGGGATTACCATCTTAATATCGTTGAGTGAATCAAGGCTTTGGGGCGTTTCAGTCTTTACACTAGGCTTGTGGGCGAGGTCATTTTTGTTTTATAGAGGGTTCGTTCATTTTGGTGGGGACGACGGCGAGAATATAGCTGTAGTGAAGTTTCTTTTGAACGGCGGAATTACACCCTTTTTGGATTTGCATGGAAATGAAGCTTATTGGAATTGGAGATATGGTTCTTTCCAGACGTTAAATTTCCATTCAAATATGGCATTTGTTTCCTCCATAGTAAACCTGCCTCTTGAATTTTTTGTTGGTTTGATTGCGGTGGTGGCCTCTTCTGTTTTTTTGATAGTCGGAGGCTATGCTTTGTCCCATGCAGTTTTGAAGAATGACAAAGCGTCAAGACTGGGGTTGCTTTTCATTTTGGTGTTCAGCACAGCAGCATTCTGGTGGCAACTCAGGTTTGATTCAAATCTCTTCGTAAGTGTCTTGTTCCCAGCGTATCTAGCGGCTAGCCTTTTGTTGCCTAACTCCAAAACTGGCTTTTCGTTGTTTGCGTTCATAACTTTCATTATGTTTTCGACTCATCCTCTTTCGCTTGTACTCATTCTGCCCTGCGTTGTCTATAAAGTAGTGCTTTTGCTGCGTAGAGCAATTAGTTGTTACTTTATTGCTAACGCGAGGAAGAATGCAAAGAAGATAGTGATAGGTGTCTCTGTTGTCGTCGCTGCGACGCTGGTACTGTTGGCAATTCCAAATATTACTTTCCTCATCTTGCGCCTCTTTTCTATTACTCACATGCTTGGCTTGTCTCCGGGACAAGCTTTAACATTTGGCAATTACATCAACCAAGCATCGCTGCTAACTTACTATTACCCTAATTACACTCTGAGCTTCTTATTCGTGCTTTTCGGAGCGATATTTCTCTTGCCTACATGGGGAATCATTAAGGATTCCGTCTCAAACAAAATGAAACCACTAATCGCTGTTTCTTGTATGATTGTAGCAGAACTCTTGGTATTTGATATGTTTTCCAGTGCTGATCCGTTTCCAGCATCACGTATTTGGACCGTAGTACCTACGATTTTTGCTCCAATAGTTGCGTCAATTTTCTCGCCCTTTCTGCAAAGCAAGAACCTACTGCAGATTCCAAAGATGGCCAAGATATTAGTTCCAAAAGATTTTTTGCTGAAAGCATTAACGGCGTTTGCCTTAGCAAGCATTATTACGATATCATTTGTTCAAAGCGCTTATCCAACTCCACAAGCGTTAAACTTGGATACCCTCACAACGCAAGAATGTAATTTGCTCACTACCTTTGCGTCGTCTGTTGATTTGAACCAGAGTCTTTACCTTGGGGAGTATCCCACGATGCGCTACCTTTCAGGTATTCGTGGACACTGGCCAGCGACTGGTAACATAATCAGTGATGTGCGAGTGGCGGCTTTTGTTGATCTAGCTTACTATGGACATGTTACAAATATGCTTAACCTGGCGGCCAAGCTGAATTCAACAGCAATATATATCATTGTTCTAAACAGATATTCAGGTCCGAAAGTTGCGACATGGTATGGTGGGCTTCCTTATAAAGCCGACCTAAAGTCCGCGGGAAGAGTTGCATTTTCAAACGAAGCAGGCTACATTCTGGAGGTAGACCTGTAATTACGAACGTCCCTATTGAAGGTTGGCGGGTTCATTTCACTGTGGGCGTATCTGATCCGGCGGTATCTGCAACAGCAAATATGCTTTTAATTGGAGCTAATTTCCCAAACCGTTATCAGAACGTAATCGCTACTCGGCAGTTTGGCACAATTACCCTCAAAAAATACCAGTTCCTAACGATAAACTACAAAGGCGACGGACATGCAGGGGGCCCCTTAACTGCCCATATTTCTGCAGGACAGCGATAACAACAATGCTGAAGTTTGGCCCTCACTATTCTCATCAGAGGAGTTTAAAAGTGTTACATATAATCTTCGACGTACCCATGAGAGATGCTCCTGCCATGTTCTTCAATGTTGACAGCAGCAGCGCAGTCACCGTTCGGCCTAGTCCTGGCGCATATACATATTACATCAAGAGCATCATGCTTTCTTCAATAATGAAAAGGCAACCTCATGCACGCAACTCAAAGCACGGTCAGTTTATGTCCCTATGCTCTTCCTTCCAGTTTCTTGGTCTCCCTTCGAAAACAAAGTTGCGCGTGAATTAATCTTGGAAACAACCTACAATAGAATCTGGGAAAGAAAAACAAAAACAGAAACTGAAAAGCAGCATCAAAAGAACTGCAAATGCAGAGCCTGTGAAGCATCAAAACTGTTTGAGGGAGGATATAGTTTCCTTGATGTTGGATGCGGAAGCGGTTTCTTAGCAACGTTGCTGGCAAAAAGGTATAAAGAGTATTACGGGGTAGATATATCGCCTCTGGCTTTAGCGAAGGCGGCTGAAAAGGGCGTAAAGGTCGTAAATGTGGACATTAATGAAGAGCAACTGCCCTTTGAAGATGGCTATTTCGATGCTGTTGCTTGCCTTGATGTAATTGAGCATGTTTTGAACCCGTTTTTCCTTTTGAAGGAAATTAACCGCGTTCTGAGACCCGGCGGGACCTTGGTGATTAGTACGCCAAACATGAGATATTGGTATCACATAATGTCCTTAGTTGTTTTTGGAAGGTTCCCACGAACATCAAGTGACATTGAAGCATATGACGGTGGGCATATTCACTATTTTACGCGCAAAGATCTTGCATACTTGTTGAGGGCTCATGGCTTTAAGGTTTTAAACAGTTCTTTCCTTCGCAATAATTTTTTAGGCGATTTCAGATTCCCTGGAATTATATTAAAAGGGAAGAAGCAAACCGCCATAGGTAGTTTTGGAGAATAGGCAAAATTGGACGATAGTGACTCTGTTGAAAAGAACACTTTTGACGTCGTCTTCTTACTCCCTCCAAGGTTGGAGTTTGCAGCGCTTGCCAAGGCACTCTTTGCCACACTTTCCAAAATCGATATATCAATGATGTCCATAGTAACAATATCTGCGGGGGACTGGCGGGAAGTTGAAAACGCGTTTGTCTCATCCAAAATTCCATTTAAGAAGTTATCAGATTTTTCAGGCAAGACTTCTCTGGAAGTCCTCCTTGAACTGAAACCTCAGTTAATAATAACAGATAACGATTTAATGAATATGGATAGAACCTTCGTGCTTTCAGGGCAGTACCTTCACATCCCGACAATGGTAATACGGGAGGCAAATACCACGCTTGGCAAAGAAATAAATTATCTTTGGTTGTCTTATGAGATTATTGCTAAACTGAATCAGTTGCCCCGATTAATTAGGGTGTACATGTTCTATGTAAGGTCAGCATCAGCGGTGAAACCAATTTTGGTAAGGAATGTTCCAAATTTAATTTTGACACTTCTCCGTGGATTTGAGGAAGGTATTGTCGGCAATTATGCTGATTATATTCTTGCGAACACTCAAGAAGATGCCGAAGCTTTAAGAAAACAGTGTCAAAATGCAAAACTTGTCCGTGCCGTTGGAAACCCACGGTTTGACGAGACAATGAATTTAAGCAAGGATGAAAGTACGAAAGCTCGAATTGAAATTCAACGGACATTCAATATTCCTTCAAACAGTAAGATAATTCTATTCCTTTCCAGCGCTCAAGTTGAACACGGTATGCTCACTAAAAAACAGAAGATTCTGGCGAACCAGCAAATCCTTTCAGTGATGGAACAACTTAGAGAGAAAGCTGATTTTGATCTTCTCATCAAGTTACACCCAATGGAAAAAGACCTGTTTCCTCTCATCTGGAAGCCAAATTACAATGAGTACGTCCACGTTACAACTTTCGATTTGTCAAAACTCATTGCAGCAAGTGACCTAGTTTTCAGCTGGTACTCAACAGCAATGATTAACGTTGTAGTGGCTCGAAAACCCCTGGTCGTTATCAATTTCCACAAAGACCGCGAGAACGCCCCCGAAGCGGGTGGAATTTTACCTTCAACATTGGCAATCGCTGACAACAATGCCGCCGTAGAAGCGACAAACGCCAATGAGTTATACAAATGCATGTTTACTATCCTAAGTGATCATGAGTTTAGAGAGAAATTGAAGCAATCACAAGAGGCATTTCACTCTACCTACCTCAAAACAATAGATGGAAATTCAATAAACCGAATAGCTGAGACAATAAGACAAATAATAGGCACGAAAACACAAAGCGTGCGCTTAGTGAAGCAGCCTATCAAAAAGAAAAAAACAATAAAATATAAAGACAGCTTGTTTACACTTGGACAAAGGAACACACGAAACGAAGGTTAGAAAATGAGATATTGTGTTAAATGTTTGATGCCTGATACGCGCCCTCATACCATTATTAATAAAGAAGGGGTCTGCCAAGCTTGCATAAACTATGAAGCTAGGAAAAAAGTTGATTGGCAGAGAAGATGGGCTGAACTTGAGAGTTTATGTAAAAAATACAGGCGAGAAGATGGATATTACGATTGTATTATCCCAGTAAGTGGGGGTAAAGATAGCCACTTTCTAGCGCATATTATTAAGGAAAAGATGGGAATGCATCCATTGTTAGTATGTGTAAATGATCCATTTACTAAGACAATTGCGGGGAAAAAGAATTTATCTAATTTGAGAGAGACTTTTAATTGTGATCTCATCGAATTTGGTTTAAGCCCTGATCTATTCAGAAGAGTAACAAAAATAGCGTTTGAGGAACTGGGTGAACCACTACGCTTTATTGAAGCAGCAATATATACTGTTCCTTACAAATTTGCAGTTACTTTAAATATTCCCTTAGTCGTTTGGGGCGAAAATGCAGCATATGAATATGGGACTACCGCAAGAGAGGGTTATAGTGCAAAAAAATATATTGCGGCGGGGCACAGTGCAGCAGCTGAAACAATGGGGAAAGAGATATTTGATTTTTGGCTTCATCGAGGAATTTCAATGAGTGAGATGAACGCTATTATTCCACCAGCTAAGGCTGATGTCAAAAGAGTAAAACCTGAACCCATTTTTATGAGCTATTTTACCCCTTGGGATGATGAACGGAATTTGCAAATAGCAAAATATTATGGTTTTCGAGATTTAACGAACGAGTGGAGACGAGAGGGAACTATAGAAGACTATGCCCAAATAGACTCTGTGGCATATATTGTTCATCTATGGATGAAATATCCAAAGTTTGGATTTGCAAGGGCAACTGATATTGCAAGCAGGTGGCTTAGAAAAGGCAAGATAAATCGTGAAGCGGCCATTAAACTAATCATGGAGAACGATTTTAAGTTAGATCAGAAAGCAATGGAGGACTTCATAAATTTCCTCGGCTACACTCCTAGACAGTTCTGGGAAATAGTTGAAAAATATTGGAATAAAGAATTGTTTGAAAAAGTCAAAGATTTATGGGTGCCTCGAAAACCGCCAATGTGGTCTTTTTAGTCTTGAAGCGCCTAATCAACACTGGTGAGGCTTAGTATGGAAGAGAACGAGCAATTAAAAGCGTGGAAATCGAATTTCGGGGTTGAATATACAAATAGAAACGTAATCCTTCCTGAGAGTAGAATTAATGCCTTCAGATCTATTATTAAGGACTTAAATATTAACAAAATACTTGAAATCGGCTGTAACGTCGGTCATAATCTTATTGCTCTCTCTAAGATTGGGGACTTTAAACTAATAGGCTTGGAACCATCAAAATACGCAGTATTACAAGGAAGATCCTACAGCAATAATATTTCAATCTTAGAAGGGGACATTTTTGACATCCCCTTCAAAAATGGTTACTTCGAATTAGTATTTACCAGTGGAGTACTAATTCATATTAATTTGGCAGATTTGCCGAAAGCAATCGACGAAATGTACCGTGTGTCTAATAAGTATGTATTAGCTATAGAGTATTATTCGGAGGTGGAGAGTGTTATCCCGTATCGTGGGCATGACAATCTTTTATGGAAAAGAGATTTTAAGAAAATTTTTGTTGAAAGGCATCCCGATTTGAAATTGCTGAGAAACGGATTCTTGGATCGGGAAAATGGATTTGATAGGACACATTGGTGGTTGTTTGAGAAATGATGCTGTTTCATGGGTGTTTATGTGAATGCAGTTCAGGTTGATACAGGCGAATAATACGATCAAAGAGCTTTCAATCAACCCTTTACGTATAAGGTGTGAGCCTTCAGATGTTTTGGGAAGATAAAACTGTACTAGTTACTGGGGGAACTGGCTCTTTTGGTAAGATGTTCCTCAAAATCATGCTTCAGGACTTTCATCCAAAGAAACTCATAGTATTCAGCCGTGATGAACTGAAACAACATGAGATGCGGACAAGCGGGTTTGATGACTCTACTTTACGGTATTTTATCGGTGATGTGCGCGACGATAGTAGATTGAGGCGAGCGATGCACGAAGTGGATATTGTTGTGCACGCGGCAGCGCTAAAACAAGTGCCTGCTTGCGAGTACAATCCCATCGAAGCTGTAATGACTAATGTAATGGGTGCTAGAAATGTTATCGAGGCTGCTCTTGATGAAAATGTTAAAAGGGTCATCGCTCTTAGCACGGATAAAGCGGTGAATCCTGTCAACCTATATGGAGCCACCAAACTAGTAGCTGAGAAGCTTTTTGTTCAAGCAAACTCTTATAGTGGAGCTAGACACACTCGATTTGCTTGCGTCCGTTATGGAAATGTGGTGGGAAGTAGAGGTAGCGTCATTCCCCTTTTTATGGAGCAACGCAAAAATGGAACGGTAACTGTTACCGACCCTCGCATGACTAGATTCTGGATAGACTTAGAGCAGGGAGTGCGATTCGTTACTCGTTGCATCGAACAAATGCATGGTGGCGAGGTGTTTGTTCCAAAAATTCCGAGCATGAATATTATGGACCTAGTTAAGGCGGTAGCTCCGGATTGCGAAGTGACACTAATCGGGATTCGCCCAGGTGAAAAAGTTCATGAAGTCTTAATTGGTGAGGACGAATCATGGCATTCCGTGGAACTTGAAAATATGTTTATAATAGAACCACTTTACAATTGGTGGGATTCGGAAAACTGGTATAATGGTAAGAAGTTACCTGAAGGTTTTCGTTATTCGAGCGACTCTAACCCTTGGAAGCTCTCTATTGAAGAACTGCAAAAACTAACACGTTAACATAATTATTGAGGTTTAGGCATGAAGGGTTTTCTGCCATATGGTCGGCATTGGGTTAATGATGAAGATATTCAAGCGGTAGTCAATGTTTTGCATTCAGACTGGCTAACGACTGGTCCAATGGTTGAGGCTTTTGAGAAGGCAGTAGCCGAGTTCGTGGGAGCCAAGTATGGTGTGGCTGTTTCCAGTGGCACAGCGGCGTTGCATGCAGCTATGTATGCCGCTGGCGTTTCTCAAGGTGATGAAGTGCTCTTACCTCCAATGACATTCGTTGCTACTGCAAACGCTGTGGTTTTTCAACGCGGTCTGCCCGTTTTTGTTGACATAAATCCGGACACTCTTCTTGTTGATTCGGCCAATTTACAGGACAAAATCACCGCGAAGACAAAGGCTGTCATAGCAGTAGATTATGCAGGACAACCATGCGATTATGACAAGCTGCGAGATATAACTAACAACAATAATTTAGTGCTAATTGCAGATGCATGTCATGCTCTGGGAGCGAAGTACAAAGATAAGAAAGTAGGCACCTTAGCTGACCTCACGGTCTTTAGTTTTCACCCAGTTAAACATATCACTACGGGCGAGGGAGGGATGGTGGTTACGGATAATCCCACATTTGCCGAACGAATGCGCCGATTTCGCAATCATGGAATTGCCACAGACCACCGTCAAAGGGCCGAACTAGGCACATGGTACTACGAGATGATTGATATAGGTTACAATTACCGTTTGTCAGACTTTCAGTGCGCTTTGGGGGTGAGTCAACTATGCAAATTATCTGCTTGGATTGACCGACGACGAGAAATTGCCAAATGCTACGATGAAGCTTTTGGAGAGGAATTAACTATTAAACCAGTATCAGTATCTGAGAATGCTTTTCATGTTTACCACCTATACGTCATTCAGTTGGACCTTAATCGATTGAACGGAAATAGGGCGACAATTTTTTCTGCATTGCGAAGAGAAGGGATTGGCGTGAATGTGCATTATATTCCCGTGCATATGCATCCTTATTATCGCGAGCACTTTAAGACTGGAGTGGGGCTATGTCGGGTAGCGGAAACAGCTTACGAAAGGATCCTTTCCTTGCCAATCTTTCCAGCTATGACAAATGAAAATGTAACCAAGGTAATAACCTCGGTTAAGAGAGTTTTGGAGACCTATCGAGCATGAGAATAGTTGCGATTATTCAGGCTCATATGTCAAGTACTAGGTTGCCTGGAAAAGTATTGCGAGACATCTGTGGAGAAACGATGTTGGGCCGTGTGGTACACCGAACAAGGCGTGCCACTCTGTTGGATGACATCGTCATCGCCACGACCAACAAGTCCATTGATGATGCTGTTGTAAAGGAGGGTCGACGACTAGGTATATCAGTCTGCCGTGGTGATGAGGCTGATGTATTAGACCGGTATTATCAAACTGCTCTCTCTCAAAGAGCTGAGGTAATTGTTCGAATAACATCAGATTGCCCATTAATTGACGCTGAAATAATCGATCTAGTTCTTGGTGCTTTCTTAGACAAAAATCCCGACTACGCTAGTAATACTCTTTGCAGAACTTACCCTCGCGGTTTGGATGTCGAAGTGATAAAAATGCCCGTTTTGACTATTGCTTGGCGTGAGGCAAGCAAACCCTACCAGAGGGCGCACGTCACCCCTTACATTTATGAAAACTCTCATTTGTTTAGACTTCTTTCGGTAACTGGGTCAACCGACTACAGTGATTATCGTTGGACTGTAGATACGTCGGAAGATCTTGAGTTCATGAAAAGAGTATATGGTCAACTATGTCATGATGGATTATTTAGTTGGCGGAACGTGTTAAGATTATGCGAGCAAGACCCTAATTTGGTAGAGATAAACCGCCACATAAGCCAGAAACCTTTAGAGAAGGGCTAATAATTGAAAAAGATGATTATCCGTGCTGATGCCAGCCCTCAAATTGGCACGGGTCATGTTATGCGTTGTATAGCTTTAGCACAGCATTGGCAAGACGCAGGCGGCCACGCAGTTTTCGTTATGGCTATGGATACGCCATCTTTGAAGATGCGGTTAAGATCCGAGAGAATTGAGGTGATTTATCTCTCTACTTGTCCTGGAAGCATTGACGATGCAAAAAAGACAGTGGATATAGCTAAAGCAGTTTCTGCCTCTTGGACAATAATAGACGGGTATCACTTTGGTGCTGGCTATCAAAAGATCATTAGGAATTCTGGGGTTCGTCTTCTACTTATTGATGACGTAGGGTTAGCTGAACATTATTATGCTGACATAGTGCTGAACCAAAACCTTCACGCCAAAGAAGATTCGTACAAAAATAGAGAACCATATACTCAGCTTTTACTGGGAACGCGCTTCGTTCTTTTGCGCCGAGAGTTTTCAAAATGGCGGGGATGGAGACGAAAAATACCTGAAACTGCTCGAAAAATACTTGTTACAATGGGTGGTAGTGATCCCTACAACGTTAATCAAAAAATAATCCAAGCAATTCAACAAGTGATAGTAGATAAGACAAAAGTGATTATGGTAGCTGCGGATAATTCATATTACGGCAAATTGAAATCAATTGCTCGGTATTCAGGTATCAATATTCAATTGAAAAAAAATGTGACAGACATGTCCAAGTTGATGGCATGGAGTGATATGGGTATTTCAGCTGGAGGTACCACTTCTTGGGAGTTTGCTTTCATGGGGGTGCCAATGCTCCTTTTAGCTATAGCTGACAACCAGCGTCAAGTTGTCAAACACTTTTGTGAAGTAGGGGCAGCCGTAAGTCTCGGGTGGTACGAAAACCTCACTTTGCCTGAATTGGCCCAAGAAATTTCGAAGTTACTAAAGGTGGGAAAGACCCGAGAAGAGTTGTCGAGATGTGCCCAAGAACTTGTAGATGGGATGGGCGCTTATCGAGTTCTGGAGCAAATGAAGGTAGTTGGGTCTTAATGTATAGAGAAAAAATAATTACGTTGCGGGAAGTATGTGAAGATGATGCGAAAATGCTGTGGGAGTGGGCGAATGATTCGGAGGTTCGTGCAGCCTCATTCTCATCAACGCCTATAACGTGGGAGAAACACATTCAATGGCTTAAATCAAAACTTAGTAGCTGTTTATGTATTTTCTTTATTGCAATGAACAGTGATAATATACCAATCGGGCAGATTCGGTATGATATAGCGAACCATGAGGCCATAGTCTCTATTAGTATTAGAAAGGAATTTCGGGGCAAGGGTTATGGAAAGATGGTAATTTGGCTTGCTTCCCAAAAACTCTTTACAGAATCAAATGTTAGCAAGATACACGCATACATAAAACCAACGAACAAAGCATCCATTTGTGCATTCCTGAAGGCGCATTTCAAAAATGCTGGGCTGACAACTGTTAATGACCAGAAGGCAATACATTTAGTTTTAGTGAGAGAAGATGAAGTATGAGCTGCTGTATTGAGATAAGGGGTCGGCGTGTTGGGCCTGGGTATCCTGTTTACATTGTGGCAGATTTGTCTGCTAATCACAGTCAAAACTATAACCAAGCAGTGAAGCTCCTCAAAGCTGCCAAGATCGCTGGTGCTGATGCTGTCAAGCTCCAAACATACACCCCAGACACTCTTACAATACCTTCTGACAAAGACTGTTTCCGCATAAATGCTGGAACGCCTTGGGATGGACGCACGCTTTATGAACTTTACCAAGAAGCTAGTATGCCCTGGGAATGGCAACCCAAACTCAAGGCAATTGCTAGTGGATTAAATATAGATCTTTTCTCCACAGCGTTTGACGCTTCTGCTTTGGCCTTTCTCGAAAAGATGGATGTACCAGTTCACAAAGTGGCGTCATTTGAGATAGTGGATATTCCACTGATTGAAAGCATGGCGCGCACAAGCAAACCACTCATCATTTCGACAGGAATGGCTACTTTAGCAGAAATCAAAGATGCTGTCCAAGCAGCTCGCAAGGGAGGAGCGAAGCAGATTGCTTTGCTTAAGTGCACAAGTGCTTACCCGGCGCCTCTGGAGGATATGAATTTACGCACAATTTCACATCTCGCAGAAACTTTCGATGTGCCAGTGGGTCTTTCTGATCACACGTTGGACCCTGACGTTCCAATAGCGGCCGTAGCGTTAGGAGCTTGCATCGTGGAAAAACACCTGACTCTTTCGCGAGGTATCCGTGGTCCAGACAGTGCTTTTTCGTTGGAACCCTCTGAATTTAAAACGATGGTGAAGGCACTTCGCACAGTTGAGATAACTATAGGAAAGGTAAGCTATGGAAAAAGTGCGAGTGAAGCTGGAAGCCGAATCTTTCGCCGTTCTTTGTTTGCTGTCAAGAATATAAAGGCGGGGGAGGTATTTACAGAAGATAACATTCGTTCTATCCGACCAGCATGTGGGCTTCCCCCAAAATATCTTAACGATCTGCTTGGACGGCGAGCGACAAAAAACATAGCGAGGGGCACTCCTCTGAATTGGGAATTAATATCAGCAAAGGATAGTTCACAGGTCAAGTAATTTATACCCCGTCGCCAAAAATAAAGAACCCCCTGAATCGGCGGCTCAATTAAAACCAACCTATGAATAATCTGCGCTGAGTCTCTAATATTTTATTTGATTTGAATTGTTAATTATTAGCAGCCAGCCTTCTTTTACCACGTACACACAGATTGGCAAGCTATGATATACGTGGCAAAACTAGGCATGGTTCTGGCTGTCCAAATAATTTCCTAATGTTCACATAGAACCTGCAGAATTTTTACTTAAAATAGAAACAACTTCTTTCCGTCTTACCACGTACATTACTCAAGAATGCATTAGTGATGTACGTAGTAACTTCATCAATCTCTTGTTTCAAGAGTTATCTGATCTATGGCTTTTGGGGAAACCGTGTGCTGGCTACAGCGCTGATCTCATAAGTGTCAGATAACAGCGCTACATGTGTACTGTTCTCAGAGCGCGCGCTCACCGGCTTCGTGGCGGCAACGTATTTTTGAATGTAAAGATTTCTTCGAAAGAGGCGCCGAGCCAAACTACACTTACGCATCCGAGGATGATAACTGGTAGCAGTCCTACTAGGTGGCTTATCAAACCCATGGCCAGAAGCAAATCCATTTCTGTTACACCCAGAAGGGTGAAAATCAGCGCCCAGAAAGCTTCATAGGATCCTACGTAGCCTGGCGTCGCGGGCAAGATGTGCGAGAGGGACATGAGTACGCCGCCGAGAATCGCAGCCACAAAGGGGATGGGAT
>Ga0209427_10003637_pt1 | contig 18024 bp, 19 predicted proteins | sample DeeMarSWOR136_30_FD_187465 | JGI IMG/M metagenome (GOLD analysis project Ga0209427, IMG submission 187465) | Marine sediment microbial communities from White Oak River estuary, North Carolina - WOR-1-36_30 (SPAdes) (version 2) | ecosystem: Environmental > Aquatic > Marine > Intertidal zone >...
AGCGAAGCAATCTCATATGAAAAGAATACAGACTTTCTTTTTAAAGAGATTGCTCAGCCTGTTCCGAGCAAAGCGAAGGAATCTTCTACGCTCCTCGCAATGTCATTATAAACGTGTTACCGAATTATTGAGCTAGTACACCTGTCCCCTTTTTCTTATTTTTATATAGAAGGAGTGCGGGCTGTTGTCAGCAAAAGGGGGGTTGATGATGGGAACCAAAAAGGTGGGGGTTCTCTCCAGCCCGCAAAAAAGAACCAATATCATTATACAAGAAATAAAATAAATGTAAAGAAAAAAATTGAAAATTTTAAATTTTTTTTCAAATTTTATCTTGACATTACAGCCTGTTTTTTATAAATACTTGGACAAGGCTAAGGAGTTGGAGAGAGTTACTCATATTAAAATACTCTTAGCTGGAGTTTTTAATACATCCTTCTGGAGGTTTAAATGAGAAAATACATCACTGCAATAGCAATATTTTCTTTGGTGTTCTTTGGTCTTAGTTCTTTATCTCATGGATCAGGTTTTCTAATCTATGAACACGGAGCTGCAGCGATGGCCATGGGTGGCGCATTTGTTGCTCTCGCCAACAACCCGTCAGCCGTTTTCCACAATCCCGCTGGCATAGCCTTTTTGGAGGGAACCCAGATTTATCTGGGGACAACCTTGATCACATCCAACACCTCTTTGGAGCTAACAAACCTGGCCACAACTGTAGAAACGGTAAGTCAGTGGTTCTACCCTTCAACTTTTTACATCTCCCATAAGATAAATGATAGAATTGCGGCTGGCTTCGGCTTTTTTAACCCATACGGCCTGGGGACAAAATGGCCTGAAGATTACGCACTAAAGTATATTTCCACCGAAGATGACATGAAGACGTTTTTCTTCAATCCTGTTATTGCCGTCAAGCTCGACGAAAATTTCTCTGTGGCTGTTGGCGTTACCTATGTCTATGCGACTTTAGGCTTTGACCGCGTTAACTTAGTCGATCTTACACCGTATGGCGGGAGTATTTATGAAGCCCCGATTGAAGTAAAAGGGACTGGCAGTGCTTTCGGCTTGAATGCGGGAGCTCTCTATAAGGGAGAGAATTTTTCCTTGGGCTTCAACTGGCGAGGAGGATTCGATCTTGACCTTGAAGGAGACCTGGCGCTCGATAATACAAACATCCCCGCAATTTTCCAACCTTCTGTTCCTACTGAAGCAGATATTGCCACTACTATGGGTATACCTCATATACTCGGATTTGGCGTCGCATTTAATTTGACCGAGAGCTTGATCTTTACCGCTGATCTTCATTATGTCCTGTGGAGCAGCTTCAAAGAATTTGTTATTGAAGTTGATAATCCTGATCCCGTTCCAGATGAAACTGAAACATTCGAGGAAAACTGGAAGGATTCTTATCTCATTCGAGGGGGCTTTCAGTATATGGTTAATGAAAATTTTGCTTTGAGGGCCGGGTTTCTTTATGATAAAACGCCTCAGCCAGTTGAATCTATGGACCCCCTCCTTCCTGATGCAAATCGATGGGCCGTTACAGGAGGATTTGGTTATAAAAGCGGTAACTTTGTCATCGACGTTGCCTATCAATATGAGCCCTTCGCTGACAGGAAAAGTGAAAACAGGGGTCTTGTGCTTCATCCTGTGACTGGAGCAAATCTAGGACTGGGCACTTATTCAACAACTGCCCATCTTATCGGAGTAAGCATTGGCTTTATTTTTTAGTCAATAAAATTAAAATTGGAGGTATAGCAAATGGCTTATGAATTCACCAACTCAAAAGGGGTAAAGTATTATCTCCATTTTAAGGATGTTAACCTGAAAGGAGGTCGTGTACAGAGAATCTACTTTTTTGCCCGTGATGTAAGGAGTGGATCATTAGATGCAGTTCCTGATGGCTACAAAGTTATCGAAACTGAAAGAACAGGTATGCCCATCCTGAAAAAGAAATAGTATTTTCTCCTGATTTGATTTAAAGCTCCTGAAGATCAAGTAGTAGATCCTTATAAAAAGCAGGGGAAGTCCCCAGCCGAGGAAGAAGTACCTCTTTACATCCTTAAAGTGAAAGCCAGGATTTTAGGGTATTTTTAGCTCTTAATCTCTTTTCATCTTCATTCTTTGTGTGCCTACTCGTCTATCATATCAAAAGGGGAATTTGATTTATTGTAGGGGTTTGATTTATCAAACCCACCTTTAGAATATGATCAATGATTTATATCTAATGCAGGGATTTGATTTATTGGAAAGGCTTGATTTATCAGATCCCAACACTTCCAAGGATTTTGTTTTTTTGTTGTCTAATAAGTCTAAGAAAACATTAAGGAGGTCTAAAATGAAAAGATATGTCCTGTTCATGACCTTGATTCTTTTTTTCTTATGTTTCACTATTTCTCCTCCAAGTGCCCATAGTCAAGAGGCGAAGAAACCCGAAAAGAAAGTATCCCGGGATTTTCCTTCTACCTGGGAGGAATTTCTCGATCTGACTCCTGAGCAGAAATCGAAATTGGAGGAGTTCAGAAAAAAGCGTCAGGAGGAGAGGCAAGAGTCAATGAAGAATATGCTGGCAGTTCGGAAAGAGCTCAGAGAGTTGATGCGCGACCCAGAAGCCAACGAGAAAAAAATCCTGGGGATTTATGACCAGCTAGCGAAATTTCGATCGGATCGTTTCAAAATGTTTTTCCAGCACAGAAAGGAAATAAAAAAGATACTAACTCCCGAACAGTGGGAAAAGCTGGAAAAGCTTAAGAAGAGAATGGCTCTGAGGAGAGGCAGGTTCATGGGGCGGAGAGGATTTTTCAGGCCTGGTTTTCAGCGGCAAAGATTTCACCGTTTTTGGAGAAGAGACTAGAATTTTCTTCTTTATTCTTTACTTTTGTTTTTTTCAGTGGTATAAAATACGATAACTTAAGTCCAAAGAAAGGATGTTTTTCATTTAGGAAAGAGGAGATTTTTTGCCCCCGATTAACTGCCATTTTAGAGAATGATTAAAGATTTGGAGGTATGAGTTATGGCTATTAGGATATCTGTATCAACTGAAGGAAAAAGCAGACAGGAGAGGATCATTCGGACTCTCAGTTTTAGCTTATTGGCGCTTTTATTGGTAATTGGAGGAAGTATTTCCTGCAAGAAAAAAGCAGGGGAAGAAATGGCTATGAGTGAAGAGGGCCTGGTGGCTAAAGAAGGCATTATTCCATTTGAAGGTGTTGTTAATGTCGGTGTTGGAAAGTATCTTTTTATTCCCGAAGCCAGTGGATTTGACATCATAATTCAAGGCCCCATAGAATCAGGTGATGTTAGTGCACTTGTCGGCAAAGAAGTAAAAGGCAAAGGAGCATTTTCCCCTGATAGGCCTTCCATTTTAGTGGCGAATGACATCGAGGTTAAAGAGTCAGAAAGACATTGGAAGAACATTTTTACAAGAACGGAAGAATTCGAAATAGATGATTACTTGGACCTGGAAGCAAGAGATGAATTTCAGGTCATGAAAATCCTTTCCTTCGATAAAAAAGAGGGGTGGGAAGGAATAGAAAGGGCAAAGATATACGGTAAGCTGGAGACAGAAACAATAACAGAAGGAGAGGAAGAGAAAGAAATCTTCAGGATTATTGTTCTCGACGAAAAAGACAATGAAATCGGCGGAATCATAGTCGATAACTTCACAGATTTTTCTCAGTATTACATAAAAAAGTTAAGATTTTTTGATAAGCTATGGTTTTATTTCACTGTAAAAGATACAGTAGAGTGGAGCGTCAGACGAAGGACTCGAGAGCTCTTCCATGCCGATGTTCTCTTTAACGGCCTTTTCTGAATAATATTATTCTGTACTCAAATCCAAATCATTTAGAAATTCTTTTTCAGGTCAGGGTGTTTGCGGTGAAAGTCTGTTACATCTTGGAAGGCCTTGGCTACCCGTAGAGTCTTGGCCTCTTCAAAAAGATTCCCGATAAAAGAGATAGAAGTCGGGCTTCCCTTTTCATCAAATCCGTTGGGCACAACGACTGCAGGATGTCCGGTGAGATTTGTTAAAAGGAGGTTGTTCCCTCCGAAGGAGGGCGCGACATATACATCTACTCCTTTCATTTTCTGGGCCATCTCCTCCATGAGGAGAGTTCTGACGCGGTTAGCCTGAATATATTCCACTGCGGGGATGAGTCTTGCCTGCCGGAAGGTGTTTGGCCAGGCTTGCTTTATCTGTCTAACCAGCAAGTCATCCCTGTTACTTCGGGTGAGCTCGTCGAAGGCTGCTGCAGCCTCTGCATTCAGGATAAAAGAGAGGGCATTAACCGGAAGTTCTGGAAGCTCAAAGGGTACAAGTTCCACTCCAAGGGAACGGAGAGCTTCGAGTGAAGCTTCGTCGTTTTTCTTGTTTCTGTATTTTCCTTCAAAGAGGTTTTTCAGGTAGCCGATACGGATATACTTGAGATCAAGCGACGGATCCCAGTTAAAGGGGAGATTGACCACGGTGAAGTCTTTTCCATCCGGACCGTATATAGCATTGAAAACCAGAGAACAATCTTCAACAGAGCGGCAGATGGGACCGATTTTGTCCATGCTCCAGCTTAAAGCCATGGCCCCGTAGCGGCTCACGCGGCCGAAAGTCGGCCGCAGTCCGGTTACACCGCATCTTGTAGAAGGGGAGACAATAGAACCCCAGGTTTCTGTGCCGATGGAAAACCCGACCAGGCCAGCAGCCGTTGCAGCGGCCGAACCAGCAGATGAGCCGCTCGAACCTTGTTCTGGATTCCAGGGATTTTTTGTTTTTCCGTCAAACCAGACGTCTCCCCAAGCCAAAGCTCCCATCGTAAGTTTGGCCACAAGCACTGCTCCAGCTTCCTCGAGCCGTTTAACCACAGTGGCATCTACATCAATGATTTGGTCCTTGTAAGGCATGGCCCCCCAGGTCGTCTTTATTCCCTTCGTAGAAAGAAGGTCCTTTGCCCCCCAGGGGATTCCGTGAAGAGGTCCTCTGTAGCGGCCCGAAGCTATCTCCATGTCAGCCCGCTTCGCCTGAGCTAAAGCCAATTCTTCAGTCAGAGTGATGACACATTCCAAGCGGGGGCCATATTTTTTAAGGCGTTCGAGGTAAAGCTGGGTAAGCTTGGTGGAAGTTATCTTCCGCGATTTGATAAGCTGTGCGAGTTCTGTTACGGGATAAAGTGCTAAATCCTCGAAATTAGAAGGCACTTGAACGTCTGAAGCCTCAGGCGTTCTTGGAGGCCTCCGGTCCTTCTCTAGATGCACCCCAGGTATGACAGGATTAAAGAGCAGGGCTGGAGAAACACTGTTTTGAAGGGAAATCTTTCTCAACTCTTCGAAGCTCGAAAGATTTTTCCTGACATCATCCAGCATCATTTTTCTTTCTTTGGAGGTGAATTCGAGCCCGATCACCTTTTCACTTGCAGCGATGTCTTTCGTTGTTATTCTCTTTCCCTTGATTTGGTACAGAACAAAGGCCCCGCCTATAATCAGAAGAAAGACAGAGGCTATGACGATAAAAGCCAAAACTGCGGAAGATCCTTTCTTTTTTCTTAAAGTATCCATGGATTTTTTCTCCTTTTTGAATATTTTTGAGCTTTTTGTATCTGCTCTAACCTTGTGTATAAAATCACCATCATCCTTCTCCTTCCTTCAATGATTTTTTTCTATTAGAACAGATGTTTTATTAGGAGGTCAAACCAGGTCCATTTAAACGGATAGCCCATTACCTTGCCCTCGCCCTCCACTCACATCTGTCCCTAACTCATTTCTGTCCGTTACTCACGTCTGTTTATTACTTAACTCTATCCTTGCCCAGGTCCTGTCCTCTACCTTTCCCTTTGCTTTCTCATCTTTGAAAGGAAAAGATATAAGGCGAAACCCACAAGGAGAGAAGAACCAATCCAGATAATTTTAACCTGGTTGCTTTCGAAATGGACCACTAGGTTTACGGCAAATCCTGCTGTGATCAGGAAGGCGGCCACTCCGATAGCGAGGAAAAGAGGTACGAGAAAAAGAGAAAGACAGCCCCGCCCTTCTTCGCTTTCTTCTGTTTCAATTTTTTCTTTTAATTTATTCTGTTCTGGTTCCCAGTAGACTGCGCCACAGGAAGGGCATTTTTCTTCTTTTTCCGGAATTGAGCTGTTACAGTAAGGGCAAATCTTCACGGCTTACCTGTATTCATATTTTAATAATTAATATTTTAAGCTCCAGTATTTTATCTCCGATTAAAGAAAAAAAGATGCTCGCAAAAAAGAAAAAAATCTTGACACCTCCTTTTTATTATCATATTTTTCTAAAGCATTCGAGGGAAAATTTATTGATTCAATTAAGACACATCGAACGCCTTTGAAATTCATCAGATCCCTCCGTAATTAATTTTGAGGATTATCAAAGGGAAAAAAGGAGAGACGATGGCCGAGAAGACAAAAGAGACTGTCGTTAAGCTAAGATGGCTCATCCTGGTGTTGATGGGCTTAGTGATTTTTGGCTCCTACTATGCCTATGATGCCATAAGCCCTGTAGCAGATTTTATCATGAAAGGAATGGGAATAAGCAGCGCTCAGTTCGGGCTTTTCTTCAGCGTATATTCACTTCCCAATATAATCATGGTCCTTCTGGGAGGCATTTTTCTGGACATAATAGGCGTCAGAAAGGCAGGCACTATATTTGCGGCTCTTTGTGCTATCGGTGTGTTTATAACAGCTTCAGGTTCTACTTTCCTGATAATGCTTTTAGGAAGATTTATATATGGCCTGGGTTCAGAATCTCTCATCATAACCATGGATAAAATTCTCTCCAGATGGTTTAAAGGAAAAGAACTCGCTTTTGCTTTTGGGCTGCTCATAACCATTGCCAGGCTTGGCACCATCGCTGCCTTTAATTCTGCAGCCAATATTCAACAATGGAGCGGCTCTTGGCGAACGGCTATCTGGGTATCGGCAGTAATCATGTTTGTAAGCTTCACTCTCTTCTTGGTTTATTCAGGCATAGATAAGTCCAAAGAAAAGTATTTTAAGAAAGAGAAAAAAGAGGGTGAAGCAGAAAAATTTTCTTTTCAAGATATCTATAGATTTAGGCCATCTTACTGGTTTGTTTGCCTGCTTTGTATGACCTTTTACTCTGCTATTTTCCCTTTTACAGCTTTTTCAACCGTATTGCTCCAGACAAAATTCGGGTTTAGTGCTGTTCTGGGGGGACGTTATACGTCTATGATTTTTACTGCCTCCATGATTTTCACTCCTCTTCTTGGACTTCTTGTGGATAAAATCGGCAAAAGGGGAATTATGATGATTATCGGCTCTCTATTGATTGTCCCCGCACATTCAATCTTAGGATTAACCTATATTCATCCTGTTATTCCTATGATCATGATAGGAATATCCTTTTCTTTGGTTCCAGCGGCTCTTTGGCCTGTAATACCTATCATGGTTGAGGAGAGGCGCCTGGGAATAGCCTTTGGCATGATGACCTGCATCCAGAATATCGGATTAACGGTTTTCCCCTTCTTAGCCGGTAAAATAAGGGATCTTTCAGGAGGAGAATTCACCAATACGATGATCATGTTTGCTTGCTTGGGTTTTGTTGGGCTTGTCTTTTCTCTGTTGCTAAAGTCTGCTGATAAGAGAGAGAAAGCAGGAATTGAGCTCCCCACAAAACTTGCCCAGGCTGGAGAATGAGGCGAGGCCTCTTCAGGGAGTTCCCTCCAAAAATTAGGCCAGACGCAAAATATTGCTTCCTTTCCTTGTTTCTGTTATAAAACCTCTCTTTCATCTTTAAGGAAGATGTGATTTTATGATCCGCTGTGTGATATCAGACCTGGGCAAGGTGATCATCTTTTTTGACAATAATATTTTTTTCGAAAAAATTGCAGATTATTCTCCACATTCAAAAGAAGAGATTCGAGAATTGGCCTCTGCTCATTTTGAGCTTGTTGAATTCTTCGATAAAGGAGAGATAACTCCCCAGGATTTTCACGCACGAGTCATACAAAAACTAGAGGCGCGCATAGATTACGATACCTTTTTCTCTATCTATAACGATGTATTTTCTCTTAATCCACCTGTGCTTCAAATCATGAAGAGATTGAAGAGAAACTACAGGCTTGTCTTGCTTTCCAACACAGATACCATGCGCTATGGCTTCATAAAAAAGAAATTTCCTGAAATCCTGATTTTTGATGAATATGTCCTGTCCTTCGAGGTTGGGTATATGAAGCCCCATCCTCAAATCTACAAAGAAGCCTTGAAGAAGGCCGAGTTTCCGGCCAAGGAATGCGTTTTTATCGATGATAGAGAAGAGAATATCGAAGCAGCCGCAAAATTAGGAATAACCGGAATCCACGTGGGGCCTCAAACCGACCTTGAAGCCATTCTCAAGCAAGCAGGGTTTTCTTTCTAAATTGTGTAGGGGCTTGATTTATCTTGCGCAGGGGCTTGATTCATCTCGCGTAGGGGCTTGATTCATCAAGCCCACATTTTGTAATAGAGGAATTTGATTCATCAAACCTACCTATATTAAACATAAGAAAACGTAGCATTAGTTTATTCTCATCGTTCCTGAGTTGTGTCCTAATAACAAGCAATTGCCTGGATTCTTAAGAAGAAGCTTTTATAAAGACTCTCCGGCTTCTTGGACCATCAAATTCGCAGAAGAATATCCCTTGCCAAGTCCCGAGAGAAAGCTGCCCTTCTTCTACGATAACCTTGACCGAGGAGCCGATAAGAGAGGCTTTAACATGGGCAGGGGAGTTTCCTTCAGAGTGTCTGTAGGGCAGAGAATCCGGAACGATTTTTCTCAGAGTCATGAGGATATCTTCTTTAACAGAAGGATCAGCGCTCTCGTTGATGGTCACTGCGGCTGTTGTGTGGGGGACATAGACATAGCAGATTCCGTCTTTAACGCCTGAAGAGACGAGTGCTTCTCTGACTCTTGCTGTTATATCCACCAATTCTTCTCTGGCCTGAGTCTTGACTTCAATTGTTCTCATTTATCACCTCTTTATTAATACCATAAAAATGTGGGCTTGATAAATCAAGCCCCTACAGAAGATAAATCAAACACCTAAACGAGATAAATCAAGCCTCAACACGGGATAAATCAAACACCTAAACCGGATAAATCATATTCTTAACGTAGGGGTTTGATTCATCAAACCCACCTTATTGCAAAAAAATGTATGAATTTATTTCATTAAATCCACCAATTTATACGCAAGATAAAAATGTGGGCTTGATAAATCAAGCCTCAACACGGGATAAATTAAACACATACACGGGATAAATCAAGCCTCTGCACAAGATGAATCAAGTCCCTACATGAGAAAGATCATATTTTTATTGTAGGGGTTTGATTCATCAAACCCGCACTTATTGCAAAAAAATAAAAAAATTTAAAGAAAACACTTGACAAAGAAGATAGGAGGGTATAAATTTTTTGTCGCAGATACAACATTTTGTATCTCTCATTCAAGGAATATACAACATATGGCATTTTTTCATTCCCCATTTCTTTTTATTTGAGGGGTCCATAGGCATAAATTCTGGCGTTTTTCCGTTGGGGAATGAGAAAAAATGAACAGTTTATTCTTTGTATATATAGAGAGAGGAGGCGGCATATGCAGAGGACAGTATCAAGAATAAAGAAAAGAGACGGCAACATTGCTGACTTTGTCCAGGATAAGATTACAAACGCAGTTTATAAGGCCATGGAATCTCACGGGCTCACCGACAATGGCGCGGCCAGAACAATCTCTGATATTGTGACTTTCATGCTGGAAGAAAAATTCGGAGGCTATACCACTCCCTCTGTGGAACAAATTCAAGACATCGTAGAGATGGTACTTATGAAGCGGGGATATCATGAGATTGCTAAGTCCTACATACTTTACAGGGAAAGGCACAAAGAGATCCGGGAAGCAAGGGAGACAGGTATCAATTTGGAGAGACTGATCAGGGATTACATCAACGATGCCGATTGGAAGATAAAAGAGAACAGCAACGAAGGCGTGATGAGTTTTTCAGGACTGAATGCCAGAGTTTCTGGCGAGGTTCTTTCGAATTTCGCCCTCAACCAGCTTTACTCAGAAAAGATCAAGAAGGCTCATATGGAGGGAGATTTCCATGTCCATGACCTTTCCTACCCTATTGTGGGCTATTGTGCGGGCTGGTCATTGGAGAACCTTCTCAAAAAAGGATTCGGTCATGTGCCCAATCAAGTCCATTCTTTTCCTGCCAAACATCTGGAAACGGCAACTCTGCATATGGTGAATTTCATCGGCACAATGCAGGGAGAATTTGCTGGGGCTCAAGCTTTTTCCAGTGTCGACACTCTTCTTGCACCTTTTGTTAGAGTCGACAACCTTGACTACGAAAGCGTCAAACAAGATATCCAGAAACTTATTTTTGGATTGAATGTTCCTTCTCGGTGGGGATGGCAGACTCCTTTCTCCAACCTGACTTTTGATTGGACAGTTCCTGGAGACATGAAGAACAAGAATGTTATTATCGGAGGAGAAGAGCAGGATTCGACCTACGGAGAATACCAGAAAGAAATGGATATAATCAATAAGGCTTTTCTGGAGTTGATGTTTGAAGGAGACCAGAAGGGCCGTGTTTTTACTTTTCCGATACCCACCTACAATCTTACCAAAGATTTTGACTGGGATTCTCCTAACGCCAATCTTCTGTTTGAAGTAACAGCCAAGTATGGAATCCCTTATTTTCAAAATTATATCGGTACCAACCTGGATCCCGGTGACATAAGAGCCATGTGCTGTCGTTTGAACCTTGACCAGCGCGAACTCCAGAGAAGACCTGGCAGCATGTGGGGACCAGGCGATTCTACAGGCTCGATAGGGGTTGTAACCATAAACCTCAACAGAATCGCTTATTTATCAAGCTCGCGTGAAGAGTTTTTTACCCGCTTAAAAAATATAATGATATTGGCGAAAGAGTCGCTCGAGACCAAAAGAGAGGTCGTCAACAACATGATGGCCAAAGGAATGATGCCTTACACCTTGGTCTACCTTGGTCATTTCGATAATCATTTTTCCACTATCGGTATTTGCGGCATGCATGAGGCCTGCCTTAATTTTATGGGAAAAGGAATCGGCACTGCAGAAGGAAAAGAATTCACCCTAGAAGTCCTCGAATTCATGAGAGATACGATCAAAGAATTTCAGGAAGAGACAGGCAATATTTATAATTTGGAGGCGACGCCGGCGGAATCCACTTCTTACCGCCTGGCAAGGCTTGACAGGCAGAAATACCACAGCATCATCACTGCAGGAACAGAGAAGTATCCCTATCTCACTAATTCTACCCAACTCAATGTGGACGCAACTCGGGATATCTTCGAAGCCGTGGAGCATCAAAAGGCTATTCAACCGCTTTATACAGGGGGGACTATATTTCATTCCTTTCTCCCCGAAGCAATTGACAAGGAAACATGCAAAAAATTAGTGAGGAAGATTGCCGAAACAAAACTTCCCTATTTCAGCATCACTCCCACTTTTAGCGTCTGTCGGAATCATGGATATGTCAAGGGAGGATTCCCTAAATGTCCTGAATGCGGGGAAGAGACAGAAGTTTACTCCAGGATAGTTGGTTACCTGAGGCCTGTTAGCACCTGGAACGACGGCAAGCGGCAGGAATTCCAAGAAAGAACCCCTTTCTCAAAAATAGGTTAGAAGATGGAATATTTTCTTTTTACCTATCCAAATTGTTCAAAGTGCGAGGAAATAAAGAGATATTTAGGAGGGTCCGATCTTGAAGGACAGGAATGTAACCTTGTTTTCAAAGAAAGCAAGTTGAAAATAAGAGAATACTTAGGCTGTCTCAAACGCGATGATAAAGGAGCAATCATCATTCCCACGCTGGTACTTCAGGATAATGGAGAAGTTGTTACCGTGATAAATAATCGTACGGAGCTAGAGGATTGGTTGAAATCAAAGGCTTAGAAAAATTTGCCCCGAGGGATTTTCCAGGGCATATTTCCTCAACTGTGTTTTTGGGAGGATGTAACTTCAGGTGTCCCTTCTGTCATAATTCGGATCTAGTGCTTCGGCCCGAGATTCTGCCCACGTTTCCCCTGGATTATTTCCTCAGCTTTCTTGATTCGAGAAAAGGCTGGCTTGAGGGAATCTGCATTTCCGGCGGAGAACCCCTGCTTCATGATGATTTAGAAACGTTACTTATTCTCATAAAAGATAGGAACCTTTTGGTGAAGGTCGACATAAATGGTTCCTTTCCTTCAAGGCTTGAAGATCTCATTCAGAAGGGACTTATTGATCATATCGCCATGGATGTGAAGGCTCCGCTGACGCGATATCAAGAAGTAACGAGAGCCAAGGTGAATGAAGAGGACATTGTGCGAAGCGCGGACATCGTCAAGAATTCGGGCCTTGGATATGTTTTCCGGACTACTTTGGTACCTGGTCTGGTAGGACCAGAAGATATCAAAAAAATCTGTCAGATGCTCGATGGTGCAAATGTTTTCCAGCTCCAGCAATTCGTTCCCTTAAACACTCTGGATAGTCATTATCTTCAGAAAAAGCCTTATGGTCGGGAAGAGGTTCAGAGATTTGCCAAGATTGCAGAGCCTTATTTTTCAGAAGTCAGAATCGAGGGCGTTTGAACCATGGAACTCAAAGTTCAAAGAATTCATGAGGATGCCAAACTCCCCCTTTATCAGCATAAAGGAGATGCTGGGCTGGACATTTTCTCTTCGATAGATTGTGTTTTAGAAGCAGGAGAGGTCAAGCCTGTTCCTACAGGAATTAGAGTGGCTGTTCCCGAAGGCTATGTAGGATTGGTCTGGGATAAGAGCGGAATCTCCCTTAAAGGAGTCCATCGGCTGGCAGGGGTTATCGATTCAGGCTACAGGGGGGAGGTCCGCGTAGTTATGGTGAACCTCGGAAGCGAGCCTTATGTTGTCGAGAAAGGGATGAAGATTGCTCAGCTTTTAGTCCAGCCCGTTACTGAGGTGAAGGTTATCGAGACAGAGGAACTGGAGAACACGTCGCGCGGGGAAGAAGGATTTGGAAGCACTGGGAAGTATTAATTAGAATTATCAATCAATCTAGCTGGAATTGTTCTGAGAGATAGTTTCCGGTCAAATTGACGGGGTCAGGTCTTGTTTTTTGCTTTTACTCATACAAACGCAATTTATACTATTGTATTAGATTGCAGGCAATCCCGCTATTTTTATAAATGGGCAAGGGAGTGTGGCAATTTCATCCTGAATAATGGATATATCTGTGTCACATTCATCCTAGTAATGAGATTTTAATGCGTTTGTATGAGATCTTAAGACAAGCAAAAAGCAAGACCTGACCCCATTTACTATCGATTAGCTCGTTGCTTTTCAAGCTGCGACTAATGTAAAATGATAGTACTCGCCTGGATAAATCTCTGATCAAGGATATGATCGATGACTACAATCATAAAAGCAGAATACGAGATTGACCTCGCCTTACATACAAAGGATTTCAAAGTAAACAAGATTCAAGATTTTTGTCCTTTGTGCCACAGTAGTATAAAACCTGTCTACAGGTACGCCTGGATGGATAAGAGAGGATTACAAGCAGTATTTGAGTGCCCAAAAGAAAACTGCCATAAGATTTTTATTGCTTACTATCGCCTTTCAACGCTAGATGAAAGAAGTAAGCTGGAGACTGAATACTATTATAGTAGCAGTGAGCCCATAAGAGTTAAAGAGAAAGCTTTTTCTGAAACAGTAACAAACATATCACCTCAATTTTGTGAAGTGTATAATGAAGCCCAAATAGCAGAGCAAAGAAGACTCAGGAATATCTGTAGTGCTGGCTACAGGAGGGCTCTTGAATTTTTAATAAAAGACTATTTAATCCATGAAAAAAAAGATGAAAAAGAAGAAATAGAAAATAAGATCTTGCTTGATTGTATTGAACAATATGTTGATGATTTGAGGATAAAAGAATGTGCTAAAATGGCAGCATGGCTCAGTGATGGGGAAAGTCATTATTACAGAAAATGGGGAGATAAAGATCTAAATGACCTAAAAGTAATCATTGATTTAACGGTAAACTGGATAGAAAGCGAGAGCCTGGCAAAAAAAATAATCGAAGAGATGCCAGAGACAAAAAAGAGGAAAAAGAGAAGAAAAGGAAAAAAGGAAAAAGAGAAAGAAAGGGAAGAAAGCGACCAAGATAATTAAAAAAATTCTAGTCAGCCAGCCAAACAAAATTAACCAGAAGATGAAATTCACTGTCGTCCTCGTCCGTCCTAAAAACCCAGAAAACATCGGCCTTGTCGCTCGAAACATGAAGAATACTGGATTTGAGAAATTAAGGCTTGTAGGTGTTACAAGCCTTGACCAGAAATCCTATGTGACTGCTGTCCATGCTCGAGATATACTGGAGAGAGTAAGGTTTTATCCTGACGTAAGCGAAGCTACCGCTGATCTAGATTTAATCTTTGCTGCCAGCTCGAAGAAAAGGAAAAATTTTCCCTCCGTATCCCTAAAAGATGCCGTGAAAGAGATGTTTCAATTTCCCGCTCCCACAAAGATAGGGCTTCTCTTCGGAAGTGAAAGGACAGGTCTGACTTCAGAAGAGCTGCGCCCCTCAAATTTCCGGTTTATAATTCCCCAGGCTACAAGACAGCCTTCTTATAACCTTGCCTCTGCCGTGCTCCTTACCCTTTTTCACATATTTGCCTACGATAATTTCAAAGGGGTTGAGACGCTAAGAGAAAAGCCTCTTTCCCGAGAGGAACAGGAGGAGTGCATACGTCTTATACTTTGCAAATTGGAGCAGAGTAATTTTATTCACAGCACAAACAAACGCCATATGACAGAAATGATTTATGACCTTTTTGGAAGATTCGCTTTGACATCAAAAGACAGGAAATTGTTGCTTGCTCTTTTTTCAAAAACTGTCAGCCAGTAACTAGTAAAATAATAACCTGGGAGATTCCCAACGCAAAACCAGATCTGTAAGTATCTTTGACAATGATAGAAGATTAAGTTAAAAATTAATATTTCTGATTGAAACGGAAAGGAGAAAAGATATGGATCGAGAAATGAAGGTTTCCTTCCCTGGCGGGTTGCGGGTGGATGCTGAATACAAGGGATTTGTCATAAAGACCGATCAGCCTGCATACTCAGGTGGTGATGGTTCAGCACCTGCTCCCTTTGATTTGTTTTTAGCCTCCATTGCTACCTGTGCTGGTATTTATGTTCTTTTTTTCTGCCAGAAGCGAGGAATACCTACTGAAAAGGCAGCCGTTGTGATGAAGACAAGAAGAAATCCAGAAACCAAGAGGATCGAAAAAATCTCGATCGAGATTCAACTCCCTCCTGAGTTTCCTGAGAAATATAAAAAAGCTGTGATCAAGGCTGTGGATAGCTGTTCTGTCACAGAGCACATTTTAAATCCGCCAGTTTTCGAAGTTGAAGCCAAGATCGGCAACTAGATTAAATTGCAAGGATTTGGTTTATCTTTTGAAGGGCGGTGATCTCTTTTGTAAGGCGGTGATTTCTTTTGTAGGGGCTTGATTTATCTGTAGGGGTTTGATTCATCAAATCCACCTTTAATTATTTAAATAACCTTGATTCATCAAACCCGCACTTTTATCTTACCTGGTAACCTGGGGAAGCCAAAGATAGTAAAAGCCGCTTTTTAAAGAGCTAAGCATATCTTCAAAGCTTTTTCCTTCAAACAGAGAAGGCTTCTCTAGTTTTGTGGCATAGATATTTGTTTTTCTCTTAGGATAATAGGTATAAGCGATAACTTTTGCTTCTTTAATGTCGGCCAGAGAAAGTGCTTTCTTCAAAGCCGAATCAAAATAGCCAATTTCATCGATCAATTTTAGCTCGTGAGCTTGAGTGGCAGTGTAAATCCGGCCATCAGCTATTTTTTTTAGCTCCTCAAAGGAAAGCGAGTCCTTTCTTTTTTGGTAAACCACATCCAAGAACTTTTTGTACAGTTCGTCGATGACACCTTGAAATATCTTTTTCTCTTCTTCGGTTAAATCTCTGAAGGCGCTTCCTGAATCCTTCATCTCTCCTGATTTAATGACATTCACTTCTATCCCGATTTTCGTAAAGAGTTCCTTCAGGTTGGGAAAAATTGAAATAACACCGATGCTCCCGGTGATTGTTGAAGGATGGGCAATGATATGGTCACAGGCCGAGGCGACATAATACCCCCCAGAAGCGGCCAGCCCCATCATCAGGCCCACGACAGGGATTCCGGTTTTTTCTTTGAATCTTAAAATTTCGTTGTAAAGAACATCGCTTGCCGTGACTTCCCCTCCTGGAGTATCCAGGCGGAGGATTAATGCTTTAATCCTTTTATCTTCTGAGGCCTTCTCCAGTCTGTAATAAACTCTCGAGAGGATATCCCCCTCTCTTTCGAATAAACCAGGATTAAGGGTGGTACTGATGAGGCCCACCACATCCAGGATGAGAATTTTTTCTTTAGCCTGACTTTTGATAAGGAGGACTTCATGAACTTCCTCTTCTCCAAGAAAATCGAGGTGAATGTGGGGTGAACAACCTGATAACAACAAAGAAATGGTAATGATTAAGACAAGATTCTTTTTCATCTCTCCTCCTGGGCTCTAAGATTCAAGTCTTTGGTAATTATACCATATTACCCAGGTCATTATCTCGGTGGTAAGTATCTTTTTTCCCGATTACTTTGGGGCCGCTGAGAGTTTATTTCACCTGCGCATTAAGTTTCTTTCAGTGAATGTTCCTGGAGGAATGAGAATATCGAACTCGATGCTTTTGATTATCATCTCTGTTTTGGAGTTTTTCCTTAGTTTATCTTCCATCGTGACTTTTGTAGGGTAATATCTGTTCTTGAAGGATTTAATGTCTTCCACAGTAAGGACCTTCAAGAGTTTTCTGCTTTTGGCGTAAAATTCCACTTTCAAGCCGATATATCTTTCCTTGTCTACCCAGATTTTTATGAAAAAGTAAGTTTTATTTTCAATTTTGGACTCAAGCTCCAGGACATAACATTGAGCCCCCGCAAAGATTTCTTCTCTAAGAAGTCTGACATCATATTCTTTCCTTAACTCTTCGGCTGTTTCTGTCATGTCCTCGTAGGAGAAATCTGAGCCCATCATGCTTTGCCGCAGCATATGGCCTGAGAGGCGCATCACCCTTTCTGCAGAGGGAAAATATATTTTAAGAACTTTTCCGGTTTTCAACATTTTTGTTCCCCGGTCTCTTGCAGGACTCAGGAATTCAACAAAGGAATTTTCTGTTCCTTCTGTGTAGCTGGTGAGTTTTTTTTCTATAACCCTCTTTCCTATGGTGATGATCATGTTGATTTCAGAATAAGCGGTTTCGAAGACCATGTTTTTATCTCTCATGGCCAGTATCTCTTCTGCCGTTAATTCCTCTCCGGCTCTCCCACAAGTCAGCGCGATACAAATGATCAATAAAAATAAAACTATTTTATTCATAGCCCGTTACCTTTTTTATAGATTTTATAGCTTGAATTTCATCTTTGGTATGTTGCATTTCATTTATATAATAAAAAAGGTGGGTTTGATGAATCAAACCCCTACGAATTTCTTTATTCAAACAAGCAGGTGGGCTTGATAAATCAAGCCCCTACATTAATATCGATTATTATTTCATGCTCGTTCGTAGAGCCTCCACTGGCTCCATCCGCGAGGCTTTCCGGGCCGGGTATACAGCGGCGAAGAGTGTGGTCGCCAGGCAGAACACCGCTGCGCCAAGGAGAATCCCGAGGGTGAACTTGGGGTAGATGATTGGGGAAAAGAAGGCGATCTCGAATTCCATTTTTTCCATCATCCGTGTAAAATTCAGCCCGGTGTTCTGGGCGAGCAATGACAGGCCGCTACCGATCAATCCGCCGATGAAAACACCCAGAAGGCCTATGTAGGTAGCCTCAACCAGGATCAAGGCTACAACCCCTCCATTCCTCATTCCCATGGATTTTATTATCCCGATCTCGTGGGTTCTTTCCACCACAGCCATGAGCATTGTGTTCAGGATCACCAGGGCAGCAATAAGCATGATGAT
>Ga0209427_10003638_pt1 | contig 18023 bp, 14 predicted proteins | sample DeeMarSWOR136_30_FD_187465 | JGI IMG/M metagenome (GOLD analysis project Ga0209427, IMG submission 187465) | Marine sediment microbial communities from White Oak River estuary, North Carolina - WOR-1-36_30 (SPAdes) (version 2) | ecosystem: Environmental > Aquatic > Marine > Intertidal zone >...
CAGGCGCCCAACCCAGAATCGTGTGGGACGACTCTAATATGCGGAGCGTCTATGCCAACGTATCAAACGTAGCAGGCACGAGGGAGGAGATTGTGCTCCTTTTTGGGATGAACCAGGCCTGGCATGCAGGCCAAAGAGAAGTTAAGGTCCAGCTCACGGACCGAATCGTCCTGAGCCCATTTGCCGCAAAGCGATTCTCTATACTGCTCAACAATGTCCTGCAGGATTATGAAAAACGATATGGCCCACTGGAGGTTGGAGCACCTCAGGCACCTCCGTCCTCAATTCAATAGGTTCAGTTAAGCTCTCAAACCTGCATTTAAGAAGGAACAAGACTTGTCTGCGCCCTTAAGAAAGGGCGCTTAATTATTTTCACCCTCCCCCAATCAGAAATAGAGGGTGAAAACGTCTTTTCCTTCTCTATAAATACCCCCCGCGATAGGTGTCCGAGCATTTTCCCCTGTTTGAATTCGGAGGTATACTATGGAAATCGGAAAACATTGGAAGACAATCCAAATGTTATTTGAAGAATCCTACATGAGTTCTCTACATTATGCGATAGCCACTGTGAACGAGGACGGCTCACCGCGTGTAACACCTATTGCTGCCCTATTTCTTAGGGAAAACCAGACAGGTTTTTATTTTGAGGAGTACTCGGTCCATATGGCAAGGAATCTGAATCGGAATCCTAGAATCTGCATTCTTGCTGTAAACAGCGAAAAATCATTCTGGATAAATTGCCTTGTGGCGGGGAAATGCGAGGCGCCTCCCTCCGTGAGGCTTATGGGGACAGTTGGAGAAAGGCGCGAAGCAACAGAAGCAGAAATTATGATGTGGCAGAATAGGGTGGCTTTCGCCCGTGGAATGAAAGGATATAATCTGATATGGAAGGACTTACGAAGGGTCCGAGATATCGTTTTTGATTCTTATGAGCCTGTTTTATTGGGTGAAATGACAAAAGGCCTATGGTTAGAGGAACAAGATTGATCTCATCGAATCCGTCATCTCCTGTGTGCCTAGTCTGCACGCACAGCCAAAACGTCTTCCAATCCACAATAAATGGTCAGGAAACCTTTTCCATCTCTGCCCATACCCCCTGAGAGATGGCCAAATGTTTTGGTCCTAATCTGGTTATAAACCGCATGAAATTCCTTTTCTGGTATGGAATAGTAGCGGTAAATTTTCTGCAATAAAGGATAGAGTTCCTTTAACCACAAATTTGCATCGTACATGTTTATATCAAACGATTTTCGTGGGGTATTTTCTTCAGTAGCATCCAGGTACCGAATAGCATGGGCTGGAACCCTGGTGGAGGCGACCTCCAGAAAACCTCTGATGATATCTAAGAGTGGCTTGGACTCGTCACTTTGATAAATATGAGACATCTTTCCCAGCATGTCATCAAAGGATAAATTGGGGTCCCAGATGTATTTTCCCGAGCCGCCTTTCCTGTTATCCAGGGCGTCCCACTTAAACGCCAAGAACAGGAGGAAAGGGTCGGACTTGTCCGGGTTCATTTCAACTTCTTTCTTCCATTTAGGCAGAAAATCCAGATAGACTTTGTAGAGGCGAATGCCCTCATTTTCTTCAAAACCGAAGCCGATACCCTCTGCGTCAGGCAAATTTTCAGAAAAAACTTTCAATAAATCCTCTCGCATATCCATTCGTCTGCAGATATCCACCAATCTTTCATGCGGATCTTGTTTGATGTGGCTCTTATACAGGCCTAATATAAAGCGATTCCCGAGCAGCTTGTTTTGCATCATCTTCACAGAAGGTTCGAATTTATAGTCAATTTTGAGCTCATTGATCAGTTCAAAGAGTAAATTTGCGATTTGATCTGAGCTCCATGACATGCGCTCTTTGGGTAGGCCTGGCGCAGCCGCTTTCATGGGCCTCTCCTTTTCTGATTTTTCGAGGAAGGCTTCGAGGCTGCGATCGGGGAAATATCTTTTCATCAAAGGCCCGCAGTGTTCTTCGAATTTTTCCTTGAGCAGATTAGGGTCCATAGCATGGAGTATGTTGAATTTCTTCGTCGCTTTGAAGAGATGACTCTTTTCCCTCACCAGCGTAGACTCGGGAATCCCGAGAAAGCTGGCTATCCTGTCCAGGCTGTTTGATATCTCCTCTGTTTTGATGACGAGCGATCTTTCCTCGGGCAGGTTATTCAGGGTGAACTGCATGCCATAGGCCCAATATCCCAATATACCGTCGAGTATGCCAGGCAACGCCTCTAGAAGGTTTTGGCGTGAACCAAACATTTCCCGCGTAATGTGGACGCCAAAAGACCTGGAGCCGTAATCAATCATCCAGTCCGGAATATCGATGACAAGGAACATGTTAAGGGCAGAATCGATCCACGAATAACAGTCGCGGATCGTGGCGATGAATTTGGCGTCAGGGTACGCTTCTGCGAGTATTTCAAGGTACATGAAATTGAAACTTGCAGAGTCCATCTCCAAGTCTCCCTTTTGATCCCTGTCGCGGAGAAAACCCATGAACTCCTCCTTTGAAACAACGCCCGTCCTGTAATCCGATATAGCTTTGGTGGTCTCAGGAAACATGAATTCGTGCCCAGCACGATAGTTAGAAAACATCCCGGCTACGGACGTGGTGCCTGACTTTGCTATGCCCACGTTATATGCCCTGAAATGCCTTTCAGACATCCTTTTCCCCTCATCGCTAACACGGTTTTTTCTCATATCCCCAATTTCAAGCAATACAGGCTTGATGAGATGCTCAGGGTCGGTCTTCTCAACCGCCTGTATCATCTTTTCCGAGATATTCGGTAGCAGGCGTGATAGTAATTCGCCCTCCGGCAAGAATCCGTAAGGATAAATTCTACCGCCATGTTCCGCAGCCATGTGTGCTATGTCGTTCAGGATTTGCTCGCCACGGTTCTTCTTGAAGTGGGGGAATGTCACAAAAAGGTCAAACCCCATGACGTGAGAGTCACGCTTCGAGAGCCGTAACCAACAAGACTCAGATTGCTTCATGGAGGTGATAACCGCAAAATACGGTCTTCTCAAGAACAGAAGAGGATGATGACCCGCATAGTTGACGAATCTTTCGACAAAAGAGATGGCTTCCAATCTATCAAATGCCACAGGAACGGGCGCTGAATAAAAAGAGAGCTTCTTATTGATCAGATTCATCTTCAGATTTCTTGGGACCGTGGGTTTCCATCCAGCCAGGGAAGCTGAGAAGCCTAGGGCATCGTCGATGTGGACAACTCTGACGGAATAGGAAGACATCTGAAGCCGTTTTGCTATCTCTTGCCATGCCTGGACTTTTTCTTTGATCACGCCTTCGTTTTCCGCCTCAATGGTGCTGTAAACATCTGCTGTAATCTGACGAGAGCCAAGATTTATAAACCCTTCCATGCTTACGACTTCAGGAATTAAGCGGAGTTCCTCACTCATGGGAAGAAGGGATCCAAGAGGGAGGCTTTTCGACACCATCTGGACCCGATATGGAAAAAGAGGTTCGGTTTGAATTTTGGCCTTTAAAATGGCTCCACTCAGCCCCATAGTGCCCAGAGAATAGGAGAAAATATCGCTGTTCGTTTCTCGGCTGCACGTCAAAAGCTGAGTGTCACTTGTCATTAAATCAATCTCCAAGACATGATCAGCCAATAACCCCCTGCTGAAACTCCTCCCACTGATGCCACCGGCCGCCAGCGTTCCTCCCAGTGTAGCCCTTGTGGCGCTCGTATATACAGGCAAGCGAAGCCCTTTTTGACGCAAAAATACTTGAAGATCATACAGGAGCATACCGGCACGCGCCATAACCCAACCATCCCCTATTTCAGGGAATGACTCTCCCGGCCGCAGGACCCCCGTGTCTATCACCATTCCGCCATCGCAAAGAGATTGGCCATAAAAGGATTGACCGCCCCCTCTAAAGGTTAATTTGATGCCCTTTGAGTTTGCGTATTGAAAGCATTCACGTAACGAAGATGGGGTGGGGGGAGATGCGACTACGGATGGTTTTTTTGTTAATAAGTTTCCGAAATCTGTGCTGTACTCACCAAGCGTTTTTTCATCAGATAGCAGGACTGGCGCACTTTTGGGGGAATAAGACACAGGCCTTTCCTTTTCCTACGGTCCTTTTCTCGTCATATAATGGGAGGACGTATATCTCTGCATTTCTTCTGCAATAATATCCTACCATTTTGTGGTGTGGAAGACAAAATCTGATGCTCATAGCGAAAATAATCTCCATCCTCTCTCTCCTGACTCCTTGACACAAAAGGCTATTCCTTCCTATACTCCTCCCATTTGAAAGGGAACTCTCATCACCTCACCATTCGGGATCTAGGGGGCTAGTATGGAGATAAACGCGCGAAAAGAGAAGAACGCCACTGTTGTTGAAGTTACCGGTAAGATGGATGCGGTTTCTTCCCCCGAGTTTGAAAAGAAGCTGTTGGAACTCATGGGAGAAGGGGAGAAGGATTTTGTCATCGACTTTGCCGCACTTTATTATATCAGCAGTGCCGGTCTTCGGGTGATTCTCGCAACAGCAAAGAAGCTGAAGGAAATGCAGGGAAAGCTCCTCCTTTCTTCACTGAAAGACATGGTGAAAGAGGTATTTGAGATTTCAGGTTTCGCGGCCATTATCCCCATTTATGAATCCGTGGAGGCTGCCCTTGCCGATCTCTAACAGGTAATTTATCAATTGGCCCTCCCTTCGGTGGCCCGCATGGGCAGGCCTGGGATGAACGGTGCTAAGCCTTTTACGTGGCCCCACGTTTTGGTCAGACGACTTTTTTGACCATCGAGAAAAACATGTCAAAGATCAGATTACCCGCCAAAATTGAAAATCTGAAGTCATTGATACAATTCGTTTCGGACTACGCCAGTGGAGAGGGCTTTGCCCAGAAGAGGATTTTAGAGATAGAACTGGCCACAGAAGAGGCCTTAATCAATATCTTCAAGTATGCCTATCCTGATGATGAGACCGGTGATGTGGAAGTCAGATGCAGAATGGAGAATTTGTTTTCATTGGTCATAGAAATTTTCGATACAGGGAAGCCTTTTGACATCCAGTCCGTGCCCGAACCCGACCTGACCTTGGACGTATCAGAGCGAAAGGAAGGCGGATTGGGGATCTATCTCATCAAAAAAATGGTCGGCAGCGTCCAGTACCGTCGGGAGGGAGGAAGCAACATCCTTACCCTTGTCGTTCATAAGAAAAGTTAGACCGCTGGTTTGCTTTTTCGCCAAGACACTCAGGCCAAGAATAATTGCACATATCGGTTGATTACAAATGCTACTTGGAAAATCCCTAATTCGCAGTCGGATGATAGCGGCGCTTCGCATTATTATATGTTGTATGCCCCTTCTTTTTCTCCACAAGGGAGTCACGGCTCGTGAAAAGGCATTAAAAAAAGCGTCCCTCATTCCCCAATGGGTGCCTCAGGCGCAGTTTGCAGGCTACTATGTGGCCAAGGAACGGGGCATCTACGAGAAACACGGCATCGACCTGACCATTATACCGGGCGGGCCTGAACGTCAGCCGTCCGATTTGCTGAAAAACCGTAAGGCTGATTTTGCCACGATGTGGCTCTCCAGCGGCATACAGATGCGGGCAGAAGGGACGAATGTTGTCAACATCGCCCAGATGATGCAGCGCTCAGCTCTCATGCTCGTGGCCAAAAAGTCGAGCGGGATCAAAACACCCCTTGACATGAATGGAAAGAAAGTAGGTCTCTGGGGGCCCATATTTCAGATTCAACCCAGGGCCTTCTTCAAAAAATACAATCTTGAAGTCAAAGTGGTTCGGCAATCCTATTCCGTAAACTTATTCTTGAGAGATGGTGTGGATGTGGCCTCTGCCATGTGGTACAATGAATATCATACGATCCTCAATTCAGGTCTCAATCCTGATGAATTGGTGACCTTTTTCTTTCATGAACACGGTCAAAATTTCCCCGAAGACAGCATCTACACCCTCCAAGATACATTCAATCGGGATCCACAGCTCTGCAAGGCCTTTGTGACGGCCTCCTTAGAGGGGTGGCGCTACGCATTCACCCATCCTGATTTGGCCTTAGATATCGTGATGGAGAATTTGAAAAGGGAACATATTCCAGCAACCCGGGTGCACCAGAAGTGGATGTTAGAGAGGATGAAGGATCTCATGCCCGCGCTGGGGAGCCATATCCTGACAGGAACCCTCCACCCTGAAGACTATCAGAAGGTGGCGCAGGCCTTAAGAGAGAACGGATTGATAAGGGAATTTCCCGAGTTCACGGCTTTCTATCGAAATTGTGGCGCACATGATGAAAAATAGGGGTTTGGCCTTAAAACTCGCTCTGCTCATTCTCACGAGCATCACGCTCATCTTTTCTTTTGTCTTCATCTATAATTACTTTTTTTCCCGCCAAATCATAACCGACAACATAGAGAAGAATGCAAACAGTGTGGCGTCAGCGACCGTGAACCGGATTGATTCGGTCCTGCGTGCCCTTGAGAAGGTGCCCGAAAACCTCGCCTATTTCCTGGAGAGTTTCTCCTATGACGGCGGTGACATCATGCAGCTGATTCATTCAGTGATAGAGAATAATCCAGAAATATATGGAGCCACGATCGCTTTTGAACCCTATGCTTACAGCAGCAACGCTGCACGCTTTGCACCTTATTTCTTCAAATCCAAAGGAAAAGTGGAATTCACATACATCCTCTACGAATACTTCTATGCTGACTGGTACCAGATTCCGAAAGAGCTTGACCGTCCCATATGGACAGAACCCTATTATGATGTGGGCGCCGGAGAAATCGTCATGACCACCTATTCTGTCCCGTTTTATAAGACTGTACAGGGTGAGCGGAAATTCATGGGGATCGTTACAGCGGATGTTTCCCTCTCCTGGCTCCAGGAAATGGTGGCCTCCATCAAGATCGCAGAGACCGGATATGGTTTCTTGATCACCAAGAATGGCACCTTTGTGACGCACCCAGCTTCAGATTTTATTATGAACGAAACCATATTCAGCGTAGCCGAGGCAAAGGGAGATGCCCAACTCCGGGAACTGGGGCGGGAGATGATAAGAGGCAACTCAGGGTTTGTCCCGTTCCGTAGTATGGTCACTGGTGACAATTGTTGGATGGTCTATGCCCCATTATCCACCAGCGGCTGGTCACTAGGTGTGCTTTTTCCACAGGACGAACTGATGGCAGATATCTCCCGGCTGAATCGTACCGTTCTTTTTATCAGCTTGGCCGGGTTTTTGGTCATTCTGGCAGTCATCGTGTGGATAGCGGGCTCCATAACAAAACCCCTGAGACTCTTATCAAAGACAACGGAGCAGATCGGCTCCGGAAATCTGGATGTGGAAATTCCCATGATCAAATCGAGAGATGAGGTGGGAAAACTTGCCGATTCCTTTAATTACATGAAAAGCTCTCTGAAAAAATATATCGAAGAGTTGACTGAGACGACGGCAGCCAAAGAGAGGATTGAGAGTGAACTGAAAATCGCCCACGATATCCAGATGGGTATGCTCCCAAAAGTATTCCCTCCATTCCCGGATAGAGCTGAATTTGATATTTACGCCATGTTGGACCCCGCCCGAGAAGTGGGGGGCGATCTCTACGATTTCTTTTTCACGGATGAGGACCATCTCTGTTTCACTGTGGGCGATGTCTCGGACAAAGGGGTGCCTGCTGCCCTCTACATGACGATCGTGATGACCCTTATCAGAACAAAGGCCTCCCCAGGAGTGACGGCTGATACCGTCTTGGGTTTAGTCAATCACGATATCTCCGTGGATAATCCATCGGCCATGTTCGTGACCCTCTTCTTAGGCATCCTTAATATCCGGACGGGAGAACTGCAATATTCCAATGGTGGCCATAACCCGCCATTTCTCATCCGAGCAAGCGGGGACTTGGAGCCTTTGGAAACGACCCATGGCATGGCTCTGGGGATAGATGAACATTTCTCATATAAATCAAAAAGAGTTTTCCTTGAAAAAGGAGAGGCCATTTTCCTTTATACCGATGGCATTACAGAGGCGATGAATGAAAAAGAAGAGTTGTTCACCGAAAAAAGAATGGAAAAAGAGTTGGCCGCGTTAAAGGAGAGACCTGTAATGGGAGTAATAAAGGGGATGTTGGAGAAGATCGAGGCGTTCTCTGAAGGTGTGGAGCAACATGACGATATTACCATGTTGATCCTGAAATTTTATGGAGGATAGTAAGATCATGTTTAAGACTTGCCCCTTCGGCCTCATGTTCCTTCTCCCAACACTTGAAATATTCTTACGGGCTCTTTCACATTTTTGAGTCCTTTCGGGCCCAGATCCCTCAAAGAAAACCTCTCTTGCGTTCTCTTCGCCGTTTCTTCGCCTACGAGGATTTCTCCATTTGAAGCGAGCTGTCCGATGCGGGCAGCCAAATTTGTCACCGGGCCAGAGGCCGTAAAGGTAAAACGCGTCCCGGTGATCCCCTCAAAGCAGGTTGATCCCACCAGAGCGCTTCCGGAGTTGATCCCTATGTTCACGGCAAGCGGTTGGAAATGCCCGTCCAGATCCTGGTTTATGCTTCGCACCTTTTCCTGAATGGCAAGGGCCGTTTTGACCGCATTCTCGGCGTGCAGGGTCTTTTCCTCATCTTGAAAGATAACCATTAAGCCATCCCCAGCCGTTTCATTGATATCCCCGTTGTTCTGGTGGATGTCATCCAGGAAGCTTGAAAAATACATCTCGATGAAAAAATTCATTCTTTCAGCTTCCAGGGTTTCACTCAGGCGGGTATACCCGGCCAGGTCCAGGAATAGAACAGAAACGTCTAAATTTTGTTTTTGCAGATTGGGATCCTCGGGGGTGCTCTCAATAATGCGTTTAACGGACTGGGGGACAAAACGGCCCAGGTGGGTCTTGATATTCTCCAGTATCTCCACCTTTCTCAAGGTTTTTTCCAGCTCAATGTTTTTCTCTCTGAGCTCCTCAATCATCCCCTCCAGTTGGAATTCTCTTGCCTCTATCTTCACCATCATCATACCGATGGACTCAGCCAGTTCTGCAATGAGATCTGGATATTGGCCAGACTTGGTGAACTCGAATACGTCACTTGCCTTACCGTAGCGACCCTTTGCCACATCTTTACTCAGCTCGATAAGATATTTTATGAATCTCTCACTCACCTCGCTGGTCATGATTAGATCCCCCCTCAATGCGCTTGAGCTCAGGTCTGATTCCCTCAACTGGCTGGCCCCGTTTTACGATGATGAATGCGCTTTGTCAATGAAAGCGGACACCTAGATATGGGCTTAGGCATAAGCGATGAAGTCCTGGAATGCAAGACGGATATAGGCAGCATACAAAGGAAACCCCAAATTGAACAGATACCTGTTTACTTATGCCTGCCCCCCCTTTATGCCCTCGGTCTACTTGGGCGGAGTTAATTCGGCCGTGGCCAAGCTTCGGACCCGTAATGTAAACAAAAACACTCTTGGTGCGTCTATATAGTCAGGAGGTCAAGAAAAAATCGTTATCTTTATGGCATTAAAAGCGCGTGAGTCGTCGGTAGAGACGATCACCGCCAGAAGCTGGGCTTATGTGATTTTGTTGATAACTCCAAAATGATAAAGGAGAAATACATCATGAAACTGCGATTTATCCCATATATTTGTATGGTTGCGGCATTGACAGCATTGGGATTGGGATTCGGCCCACGAACGATTATCGCTGCTCAGGAAACAGCTACGGTGCCGGAGGAAGATGTTCAAGTGCTTGCCTCGGGTCCCATACATGAGGCATTTGCAGAGGCAGTGGCATTGGATCCTGAGCCAGGAATCGTGGCGCCCAAGGCACCGCCGGCCCTCATTGAGGAGATTCCGCCCAAGCAGAAACCTGAAGGGGACGTTCAGTGGATTCCCGGTTACTGGGCCTGGGATGATGAAATGAACGAATATATCTGGGTGAGTGGGATATGGCGAGTACCGCCGCCTGGTCGGCAGTGGGTCCCCGGTTATTGGAACCCCACGACACAGGGGTATCAGTGGATTCCCGGTTACTGGGCCAGTGCGAAGGCCCATGACACAGAATACCTGCCCGAGCCTCCTGAATCGGTAGAAGTAGGACCCAGCAGTAATGCACCTTCGCCGAATTACAGCTGGATACCCGGTTGCTGGGTATGGCACTATGGACGCTATGCCTGGCGACCCGGCTATTGGGCCGTCGTGCATCAGGACTGGATCTGGGTGCCTGCCCACTATATCTGGACCCCGCGTGGCTACATCTTTGTGAGTGGGTATTGGGACTATCCCATCATCCACCGGGGAGTTCTGTTCGCGCCCGTTTTTTTCCGGCCGCGGGTGCACCTTGGGTTCACCTTTTCGTTCTCACCCGGCTTTGTTATCAGTCTGAGCGTTTTTGATGACGCCCTGTTTCTGCGACCCCGGTATGGCCATTATTATTATGGAGATTATTACGCGCCCAAGTATTACAGAAGAGGGATATATCCATGGTTTTCGCTGCATGCGAGACGGGTTGTTTATGATCCTATCTATGCCCATCAACGCTGGAAACATCGGAACGATCGCGAGTGGGAGAAGCGTTTGCAGACAACGTTTCGTGAGCGTCGAGAACACAAAGGGTTACGACCGCCCCGGACCTTTGATTACCGCACAGGACCTGAAAAGGCGGGCAGATCGTCAGGACCCGAACGGCTCAACTTTGTCATTCCGCTCGACCGTGCCGACAAAACCAAGGCCAGTGCCTACCGCTTCAAGCCCCTGAGTGAGAAAGAGCGAAGGGAATTCTCGAAACAGGAAAGAGAGGTTCGCACATATCAAAACCAACGTCAGAATCGAGAGACCCGACGCCAGAGTACGCTGGAGGAAAAGGCTTCAAGAAAACCAGGGCCCAACAAAGAAAAATTTTCCAGATCCCCTATTATGGACAGGTCTAAGGTAAAAGCGGATCGAAAAAAAGCCCCGCCCGCTCGGTACAAGACGCCGAAACCAAATCCCAATATTGAGCCCCTGCAGAGAAAATATGATTTGTCGCGCGCTTGGGGCAAGACACAGACGTCGGAAGATAGAGGGCAGACGGTAGAGGGCAGAAGAAAGATGTCAGAGGACAGAGATCAGAGCCTCAGAGGTCAGAAGTCGGAGGACAGAGGAGCGGTGTCGGAGGACCGCAAGCAGAAGTCTAACAGCAGGCCACAGAGAGGGGATGACGGACGGCAGAGGCGGAATGAAAGATAAAGGCTTACGCCGTCCTTCTAACTTCGGCGTGACAAGAAAGACAAACTCACAACCGGTTCTTGCCGTAATCGGGGGAGCCAGCATTTAAAAAGGGGCCTCAGAGCGGCCCCTTTTTAAATGCTGGCTCCCCGGGACGGACTCGAACCGCCGACTAAGTGGTTAACAGCCACCCGCTCTACCAACTGAGCTACCGGGGATCTGGTAACATACACAAATTTATACCAAAAAGAAGGGCTTGTCTAACAAAATCAGGTTTTAACGTCAATATAATTTTGAGCATTTCCTTGAGACAGCTTTTCCCGACCACGGTACACGCAGTTTCTCATTCATCCCATCCCCCCGGGAAACTCAGTCGCAATTCAACAAAACTGTCATTCCGGGCGAGCAGAACCCCGTACCGAGTACGGGGCAGGCTTGTGGGGCGAGACCCGGAATCCAGGAAGCCAGCGAAAGATCGAATCATTCTGGATCCCGGCTCGCATCCCGCTCCGCGGGATTTGGCCGGGATGACGAATTGCGACAGAGTCTCCAGACCTCATTTCCTGCTGATGATCACCCGGTCAATGGCCCTTCTGCTCCCCTTGCCCCTAGGCTCTGCGGGATTTCCAAGGGCCACAACGGCCATGAGTTCACAGCTTTCTGGCACATCCAGGATCTCCTCAACGGCTTCCCTGTTATTAAGGATCTCGCCCAACCATACCGCGCCTAAGCCGAGGTGATGAATAGCCAGAAGCATATTCTGGATGCAAGCCCCCATGGCCTGGATGTCTTTGACCCGATTATAGCTTTCCGCATTGTCCAGGAACACGGCGATACAGACGGGTGCCCCTTTAATAATATGGGCGTATTTGGTCTGCCGAGAGAGTTCTATTCTCAACTCGCGATTCCTCACAATGACGAATTTCCAGGGCTGATTGTTCAGGCCTGAAGGCGCCCAGGTACCCATCTCTATGATCCGATCGAGGGTCTGGTCATCAACCGTATCCGTTGTAAATTTTCGTATGCTCCGACGCGTTCTAATCTCTTCCAGCATTTGCAGCTCCTTTTCTTTTCACAACCCCAATCACATTGGGTATTCTCTGTAGCGATTTGAGTCCCTCACTTTTTGAGGTATCCGCTTCACAGGTTCCGACAAATGTCATTTCTTTGTCATGGACTCTCATGTAAAGGGTTGCTTCTGGCCCACCCTCAACGTACATGGCACTTTTGATGTGAATAGGAAGGGAAAGTAGAATATGGATGAGATCATGGGTGGAGAAGGGCGACCGACTTAAGATAAAAAGGACATGGTTGTCTTTGTCCATCCCAATGGCAGCCGAACCGTAGATCTCTTCTCGCTGTGGCCAGCCCATCTTCTTGCCGTCACTTATCATCCTGTAGTTCTGCACGACCGTGTTGTACCTCTTGATCACCTGCTTCCAGTCCTTCTGAAGACGCCGATCCACAATCTGAACTTCAGGGAGGGAGGCGTCAACGGGATTGAAGCAAAGGAAGGCCCCAAAAGTGGGATTCATATAGGGATTGTTGAGGTGTTTGTCATTTCTCATATATCCTGTGCTCCTCAGGGGCTCCATATTCTGATACATACTGGCATTGATGGCGGCCAGCAGGCCAAATTCCTTACACCACACTCTTGCCGTTCGAGGTTTGCGGTCGTATTCTGACGCAGACAGGAGTCTCAGGGCATGGAACTTCGGGTCGATCTTAAGGATAACCATTTTATGATTACAGAGTTTGGATCTCATCTTTGGATCAAACGTTCCAAAATATAGCCCTGGAGCAAGCTCCTGCCAGACGTGAGGTTTGGCAAAAGGATTCTCATCAGGTGAGACCGAGAGCATGATAAGCAGTAGGGCGCTCGCAAATAGTCCCCTGTTCAACATGTTTTTCCGTGCCGTACTTTTCATTTCTCTCCTCCCCAATTCCGGATTTTCTTCGAGGAAAGGAACGCCTGACCGTGAGTATAGCAAAGACTTCACAGGATTAGGCAAGTCTGGAATCTATTGAAACTGCAACTTTCTAAAAAAATATTTAATTTCAATATCTTATGCAGCATCGAAGAAAACTGACAAAAGAAAGGCCTCCGAACAATCGCGCTCCGTGCGCTTTATTTGACATTCTTAGTGAAATTGTTATGTTTGGATATTTGATACCCCCTTGCGTTGGATTCAAAGATGCTCTTTCTGTTTTCTTCCCTTGAAAAAGTGGGCGGAAATGGGGCGAAGGCATATCATTGCGCTGCCTGCGGTGGTTTAATTACCCACTCCGACCGACTGATTCTCGTGGGTGGGACCAATCGTCACCTTTTCGTCAACCCGGCAGGTGTGGAGTGCGATTTTCATAGCTTTTATTCCTGTCCAGGTGCAATGGCTTTAGGAGAAGCGACTGAGGTCCACACCTGGTTTTCAGGGTATACATGGCGAATGGCCTTCTGCCGCCAATGCGGTCAACACCTTGGCTGGTATTATGAAGCCCTTTTTCAATCCGAGCGCCCGGGGGAGTTCTGGGGGATCCTGATCTCCCACGTCATCAGCCAGTAATCAATGGCCCAAAGAACGAACAAGCGAAAAGATGGAGGGATAGGATATGCCTAAACAATTCCGGGAAGTCTCGATTGAAGAGCTTCGAGGCCATGTGGATCCAGAATCTCTTCCCTTTGAAAACACAGCCTCTCTCGAACCCCTTAAAGAGCGAATCCTCGGCCAGGACAGGGCCAGCGATGCCATCAAATTCGGGATGGGCATGAAGGATACCAATTACCACATATTCATTGCAGGTCCCTCCAAAGCGGGCCTGACCTACACAGCCAGGACCTATCTTGAAGAACAGGCGAAAAAAGAGCCAAAGCCGCCTGACTGGTGTTATGTCTATAATTTTAAGGAACCGGACAAGCCCAAGAGCTTACGGATTTCGGCTGGTCAGGGGAAAGAACTCAAAAAGGATATGCAGGATTTGATCAACACCCTTCAGACAAAACTCCCCGAAGTCTTTGACAGTGAGGACTACCGGGGTAGAGATAGCGAATTGCAAGAGAGCTTCGAGCGACACCGGCGAGAAATTATCGAGGGGGTGTCTCGTGAAGCAAAAGAAGAAGGTTTTATACTGCAGGTCTCCCAGGTGGGCATGGTCATCATCCCGGCCACGAAAGAGGGTCAACCCTTGAGCCAAGAGGAACTGGCCCAACTGGGCGAAGAGGACAGGCAAAAGCTCAAAGAAAAAAGTGATGAACTCCAGGAAAAAATGAAAGGGGCGGTTGGCAAAATCCGAAATCTTGAAGCGGAGTTCAAGGAGAGGCAGGAAAAGCTGAAAAGCAGCATTGCCCTATTTGTTGTGGGGCAGGAGTTGGAAGGCTATCGGGAAAAGTATAAGGAAGAGTCAGAGGTGACAGAATACCTCAAGGTGGTGCAGGAAGATATTGTGGAGAACATTGATGACTTCATAAAGAAACCGGAAATCCCGCAGCATCAACTCGTACAGCTTCCTGTCGCTACCAGGGAACCCACTTTTCGCAAATATGACATCAACGTCCTGGTTGACCACTCCGAAACAGAAGGGGCCCCCGTTGTCATTGAATCCAATCCTATTTATCCCAACCTCTTCGGAACCATTGAACGCCAGGCATTGTTCGGTGCCCTGTTTACCGATTTCACCATGATCAAACCAGGGGTCCTTCACAAAGCAAATGGTGGATATCTCGTCATGAAGGCGTGGGATTTGCTAAGGTGGTATGTCTCCTATGAAGCGCTGAAGCGCGCACTCCGAGATCAGGAAATTCGTATTGAAGATTTGGGGGAGCTTTATGGCCTTTTCAGCACAAGAACCATACGTCCTGAGCCCATTCCTCTCAATATCAAAATCGTGCTCACGGGCGATCCCTATCTTTTCGAATTACTTCACGTATACGACGATCGTTTCCAAAAGCTCTTCAAGATCAAGGCGCACATGGATGACCGGATGGATCGAAAAGATGACACCACCTTGCAGCTCGCACAAATGATCGGGGACTTCTGCTCTGAGCAGGAAATCCGTCATCTGGATCGAACGGGTGTGGCTCGTATCCTTGAATACAGCATGGAGCGCACCGAGGACCAGGATAAACTCACCCTTGAGCTGGGGGACGTCAGCGACCTGATCAGGGAGGCCAACTACTTTGCTGGCCAGGATGAAACGGAATTCATCCAACGGGCTCACGTGGAAGAGGCCATCCAGAAGCGCATTTTCAGATCCAATCTGTGGGAGGAACGTATCAAGGAACTGGTGGAGAAAGATATTTTCTGGATCGAAACCGATGGTTCGAAAATCGGCCAGATCAATGGGGTCTCTATTCTCATGACAGGTGATTACGAATTCGGTAAACCCAATCGCATCACAGCGACAGTCTCCGTAGGTCGCGAGGGCGTGGTTGGCATCGAACGGGAATCCAAGATGAGTGGCAACATTCACACCAAAGGCGTCATGATACTGACCAGCTTTCTCAAAGAACGCTTTGCCCATAACAAGCCGTTGTCCCTTTCTGCGACCTTGTGTTTTGAGCAAAGCTATGGACTGGTGGAAGGAGACAGCGCGTCTAGCACAGAGCTTTTCGCCCTCCTAAGTGCCTTGGCAAGGATTCCCATTTACCAAGGGATCGCCGTGACAGGCTCCATCAGCCAGAAAGGGGAGATCCAGGCCGTGGGTGGTGTAACCCGTAAGGTGGAGGCCTTTTTTGACATTTGCAAGCACAAGGGGCTCAATGGCCGTCAGGGCGTTATCATTCCGGAAAAAAACGTCCGAAACCTCATGCTCAAACAAGAAGTCATTGATAGTGTGAAAGCGGGGCAATTCCACATCTGGCCCATCTCCACGGTTGAGCAAGGCATTGAGATCCTGACCGGGACGGAAGCTGGAGAACTGCAACCTGATGGGACGTATCCTGAAGGCACCCTTTTTAATAAAGTGGATGAACGCTTCCTGGAAATTGCGGAAATCGTCAAGAAATTCGCCAAAGAGGAGGAAGAAGAGGGCGAAAAACCGAATGAGGAAGAATGAGGCCGGCTTCCGGCTCGGAGAGAGGCAAGGGGATATCTATTCGGGCAGAGGGATGTGGTGGGATTTGGTATATTTCTGGCTGAGAGGGTTGACGGATAGACGCCGAATGTTTAAGAGGATCACATAAAGACCTGTGAGGTTACAAAATGACATCTGAGGAAATGATCTCCATAAGTGAAGTTCATCTTGAGTCCGATCCCAATAGGGGGAACATGGTCGTTCTCAAAGAGAATGCAGACGCAGAGCGCTATTTTATGATGTTCGTTGGTGATGCGGAATTTGCCGCCATTGCCAAGGAGAAAGGCCTGGTTGAACCGAAACGCCCTCTAACCCATGAACTTTACCTCAATATTATGGACAAACTGCAACTGGAGTTCCTTCGTATCGAGATCCACGACATGCAGCAAGAGACCTTTTACGCCCACGTGATCTTGCGTGCCAATGGGGAAGAGCATGCTATCGACAGCAGACCCAGCGATGCGGTAGCGCTAGCCCTAAACAGGAAGGTTCCCATTTTGGTCCGCCAAGATCTATTTCGCCGCAAGCTTACTCAGGAAGAGGTTAAAGAATATGAGGGGCTCGTAAAAAGTGTCAAATTTTAGATGTTGAACAGCAAAACTTGACACCCAACCCTCTTCTTCATATCCTGCCTTGACCTTAGTCTCCTCCCTATCACCCAAAACAGGATAGCTGCCATGTATCGAGCCCAACTCCGCTGGCAACCCATAGGCATTCTCATACTCTGTGCCCTGACCTGGGGGGCCAATATGGCTATCGTAAAGATGGCATTTCGCGAGCTGGAACCCCTGTTCATGGCTGGCCTACGCTCCATGGTGGCCAGCGGGTGCCTCTACATATGGATGAGGGGCAAACGGATTACTGTTTTCCCATCCAAGAAAATCCTCCTCCATGGAGTGATGGTTGGGCTTCTTTTTGGACTGGAGTTCGCTCTCATCTATGTGGGCCTCAAGTACACGCTCGCGTCAAGGATGTACGTTCTCCTTTACACGGCGCCTTTTTTCGTGGCTCTGGGCGCCCATGTCTTCCTAAAGGGGGACCGCATCAATCCCTGGAAAGCGGGGGGGCTGGTCCTGGCTTTTGTCGGCATAGTGGCCTTGTTTTCCAAAGATCTGGGCTCATTCTCATTCAGCGCTTTGCCCGGCGATCTCCTGGGCCTGGCTGCCGGCTTGGTTTGGGCCTCTACAACGCTATATGTCAAGAAGTATCTGGCATACCAGACGGTGCCCTTACAGACCCTTTTCTACCAGGTCTTCTTTTCTGCGCCCCTACTGTTCCTCCTGAGTGTCCTCCTGGAAAATCCCACCTTTTCCAACCTCACGTGGTTTGGAGGTTTTTCACTGTTTTATCAATGTATCATCGTCGCCTTCCTCAGCTATCTTGCATGGTTCGAGCTCATCCATCGCTATCCCGTGAGTCTGCTGCACGCCTTTTCATTTTTTACGCCCGTCTTTGGCGTGTTCCTGAGCGGCGCCCTTATTTTGGGTGAGATCATCGGAACCAATCTAATCTTTGCCCTCGCTCTGGTCAGTGCAGGAATGGTTTTGGTGAACCGACAACCCAGGGCTGAAACCGATCCGGGCAAGGGATACAAGGCCACTTAGAATTTTTCCAATTGTCATTGCGAGGGAGCGCGGCAATCCAATTCTTTACTCCGAGATTGCGGAGCCTGTTCCGAGCCAGGCATTATCTTATAAAGCACACCGACAAAACCTGAGATTGCTTCGCCCCTGACTCTATGGGGGGCTCGCAATGACGGGCGA
>Ga0209427_10003639_pt1 | contig 18022 bp, 11 predicted proteins | sample DeeMarSWOR136_30_FD_187465 | JGI IMG/M metagenome (GOLD analysis project Ga0209427, IMG submission 187465) | Marine sediment microbial communities from White Oak River estuary, North Carolina - WOR-1-36_30 (SPAdes) (version 2) | ecosystem: Environmental > Aquatic > Marine > Intertidal zone >...
TTTGTGTGTCAGTTTTCTGATTTATGCTTCTTGGAGCGACTGGAAAACCAGAGAAGTAAGCAACAAAGTTTGGGTCATCCTAGGACCCTCAGCTCTTGCTCTGACTGGAGTCCAGTTTTTGTTTTTTTCCTCTCAGCCTCTTCAACTTTTGCAGTCCTATGTTTTGTCTTTTGCTGTAACCTCGGTTTTAGCTATAGCAGTTTTCTATGCGGGTGGTTTCGGGGGAGCAGATGCTAAGGCGCTGATGTGCATTGCTCTAGCTTTACCCGTATATCCCAGTCATCTTCTTTCACAGCCCGCAGGGTTATTTTCTCCATTATTTTCTCTAACAATCTTCAGTAACAGCGTTCTGTTGGGTGCTTTTACCGTGTTTTATGCGCTTCTCCGTAATCTGTTCTGGAAGGCTAGAAACAGGGGGAGTGTCTTTGATGGTTTGGAGACCGAGTCTGTTGGTCGCAAAATTCTGGCGCTTGTAAGCGGTTACAAGGTTAAATTGTCTAAGTTGAAGACGGGTCACCTGTATCCTCTTGAGGACGTGGAGGTGAACGAGGAGGGAGAGGCGAAGAGAAAGTTGTTGGTGTTTCCGAGGGATGAGGAGCGGGAAGAGATTTTCTCAAGAATAGTAGAGAACGTAAAAGAGGAAAGGCTCGAGGGCGGAGTGTGGGCTACTCCAGGTTTGCCCCTCCTCATCTTCATCACAGCAGGCCTAATCGTTGCATTATTCTACGGTGACATTGTGTGGATTCTGCTTAGCTCACTCCTCACATAAAACATTGAACTTGGGAAAATTTCGTAGGAAAAAAACAAAGTTCTTTCATCTCAAAAGGTAGAAACTATGACGTGATGTTTTCTCTGAGACTTCCCTATTCGCTGATTACCGGCTTTTGTGGCTTTGGGAGGCTATTCTTTTGTCTAATAGCTTGGCCTCGTAAGAGGGCAGCTAATCCTTTAGCGATTACTATCGAGGCGATCCAGCCCATCAACCCTAGGTACATAACTCGGATAGCGGCTTCTATGAGTGGAGAAAAACCTTCCCCAAGAGAAGCCATGAGGCTGGGAACCGGCAGTACACTGATTTCCCCATACAGATGAATGCAGGCAACAATAAAGGTAATTAACAGGAGAACGATGCCGACAAGAAGAATAGTGACTCCTGGAGTTTCAGAGGATTTTATTTGCAACCAAACATCAACTCAGTTTACCCCTACAGTTGGGGGATACTCCACCATAACCCAAAGACCAACATGCTCATTTGCAGAGCTGGTATAGATGGGTTCACTATTGAAGGTCACAACAGCCCCAGACCAAGTCACCTCCAAAGCATCAGTATAGCCGATGACAGGGTGGCTTAACCCATCCTCCACAGGGTTAAATTCGATGCCCGAACTAAACACATTAAGAGCTCCCGTCTTGTTGCCTGCCATGGAGTCGAAAAGGTAAAGGTTCTGGTTGGTGGCGTTAGTGAACATGAGTCCTGCTCCCGAGTTTCCTGAGCTTATTTGGCTCCAATGGTGATCCCAGCCCGTTGGATAACCATCATAGAACAGATCTGCAGAAGTGGAATTAAGAGGGTAGACTCCATCTGTTCCATCCTCTGTCAGCAGCGTTCCGCTGAGACCCGCGAGTTGGACGGCACTCAAATCTAAAATGCCTCTGCTCTGTTCAGAGTCCACGAAGATTATTCTTGCGGTATACGTATAGTAGGGTGTGTTAGCTGGCAAAGTCAAGAATACCTGTGCATAGAAGTTAGGACAACCTGGAGCTCCGTCGCGATATTCTGGTTCTTGCTGGAATATATCTCTCACGACACCATCATAAATCACGTAAGCTGTATCCGCCCAGAAAATGGGAGATTCATTATTGATTCGCAAGAATTCTGCTGTGCATGTGGAACCTCCCATGGTCGACGTTACCCTGAATTCGGGGTCTCCGAAGGGGAAAGGATCAACTATTGAAACAGTCAAATCTAAGAGTCCATTTGATAATTGCCCATTATCAGGGTCGGTTAGTACATCATCGTTGAAGTATTTGTTTTCCCAAGCGTAAGGTGTCTGGATTACTTCGTCGTCTCCATCCCACCACAAGGTAATTTCATCGACAGTGTCATTGACCAGAAACACTAGCATATTATTGTTGTTGAAGATACTTTGGTTGCTAGAGAGTCCAAGAGGAACCATGTAGTCTGATGCCCAGTCCTCCACTTGGAATGGCACCTCTTGAGTGATGCCACCAATCGTTGCGTTAACGTGAAAGGCTTTGATGGCAACGGGTGGAATAGGTCTCTCATTACTGGTTAGCTCTAGGGGTTGCCCAAGCCATTTTAGTGTTCCATTCTGGAGAACTTCAATAGCAAAGTTGTCCGTGGATAGATCTTGGTAGATGTCAAGCATACCACTAGCATCCCAATCAAAAGTGTACGTGTAATGGGGAATTTTTGATGCTGAAACAACAGATTCTAGTGAATAAAAGGCGGATACAATTAAACCTCGATCGTCTTCAACTTGTACCGAATATGCGTCTTGATTTACTCCTGAAGGGATTGTTATGGTGTATGTGCCATTGGAAGAGATTATTACGTCAGTTGGGTTTGGATTGACCAGTTCCCAAGTTGAGTCGTCATAATTGTATTTGTAGAACCAGAAGTTTTCGTAATTTAATCCCAATTCAGGCTCGCTATTATCGCGAGTGACATTTATTCTAGCTATATCGGGGGAGGAGGAGTTTAACATTTCCACGCTTAAGGCAGAAGATGTTGTAAATATGACACCTTCAATTCCAAGAGCCTCTAACGAATAGGTTATGTTGATGCTTCCTCTGCTGTAGCTTACGGGCATAAACCAGCGAGTTGAAACTTTTTGGGAATTGAGTTCGAAGGACGGATTCCATTCCGGATGTGAACGAGCGATGTTGACTAATCCGCTGGATAGATAACTGGTTGTGAGGCCCCTCGCATATGTTGAGTTACCTGTGACTTTCAGGATTGAGCCGTAGTATCCAACGGTGAAGTCCAAAATCTGTTTGATGTCTGCGTTCATTTCTCCTATAGCTGTCAAGACTTTGGGCGAATCCTGTAGGGGAGCGTGACGGACCATAGTGTAAGTTGATATGACAGCAGTCACTAGAATTACGGAAACTAGTAGCGCCGCGATTACGGAGAACTGACCCTTATTTGCTCTACTGGTTTTCATAATTCTAGGTTCCTCCTTGTTGACCAAGTTGCAGAGTAACGAGCCTTGATGTGCCGCTTGCTCCGAACTCACTTTTGTAGACTGTTGGGTTATAGTACATTAGGAGAGCTAGAGCGGTAACTCGTATATCTGGAATCCTTGTAAGCCCTATCGCCGTAAGCGCTCCACTACCATCCTGATGCCTAAAGGTTGCAGCAGCAATACGACCGTTCTTGAGTTTAAATACAGAAGCAAAACGATCTAAGTGGTAGATACCCTCGATAGATTGATTGAGTGCGCGGCTCGCTGTCTGATTTGGAAATGGGTAGATACCATAATAGTTGCAGCGCTCAAGCGCCTCAGAAGTAAATTGAACACCACCCACCCCTGCTGCAGTGCCAGCATCATTGTAACTGTAACTTGCGCCATCTAAGCCTTGGAGAAAGGCGTTAACACCTGCTGTTCTAACGTCCTCCATTCCGTAAATCCCGTAACCGTTTTGGGCAAAATCAAAATAGTTCGTGTTAGTCACATAATAGAATGGGTAGCCTACTATACTCGTCCAAGTCCAATTATGTTGCCGTGTTAGACTGCCAAGAGTGTGAAAATATTTTGCGTATGACCCCCCAGAGTAGCCATCACTTTCATGTGAACCTCCTTCACAGTAATCATCCGGAATAGGAACGGCTTCCCCAAACGTGTTCACGACAACAGCATTTTCTATAGTTCCTTCTAAAGCAGGAGAATTTTCTAAAAGAAGTTGGAGGTCGGCGGTGCTGTTTAGGAGAACAGTCGTCGTGAAGTATGGAGAAAGAAGGTTGTAGACATCTTCAGCGAGGCTTTGGCCTGTGTAGCCTGTGATCCACCATCCGTTTGCGTCGTTGCAGTTCAGGATGTACATGGTGATGTTTTGTCCTGTGCTTTCTCCCACTTTTTGTGGGTCTTGGGTGAAGGTGACATTTGGGGATGTAACCATGAGTGAAGCAGCATCTGAATCTGCTCCGAAGCTGGCGTCTGAGATTGAGTTTGTTAATTGATAGGTTACGACACCTTGAGAATCTGCTGTAAGGTCATAAATGCTGAGGTTATAGACCATGTTGGGTGGAAGAGAGGCAGATAGAGCCCTTTGGAGGTCTGCCCAAGCAGGGTCATTTGGGTCCTCAAAGACTGTCGCACTCAATACCCCGTTTGCATCTAAGGTTTCTAGAGTGGATTGAGACAGCTCCCGCAGGTTGGTTCCAAAGGCTTGACTGGGCGAAGGCAAAACAGCAAAGTAAGTTGTGATAAGGAAGGCTGAAAGCAGGATTACAATCACGAAAAGCACTTCAATAGTTCTCATCAACGCCCATCAACCCTCCCTTCTTAGCCACTCAAACTCCAGGTAGACACCTTCAACTGATATGAAACACCGTTAATCGTCACCTGCCTAAGCTCAGTAGCAACAAAATCATAACCACTAGAACCGAATCCACTGTCAAAAGAGGTGGCAACTCCGAGAGTGCCAATACCCCAAGGCATAATAACAGTTCCCATTCGAGTTGCATCCCGCTTGTATGAAATTACCAGAAGTCCAACTTCAGAAACGGGAAGCTGCGTTACGAAATAGGGATTTCCCCAACCATAAAGCAGATGACCTGTAGAATTTACTATTTCAATCTGTTGGAACTGAAAGTCAGAGGTCAAAGCAAAAAAAGTAGCATTATACTTGATCTCAGGTACTGGAGGGGTTCCAGCTCCTTGAACGTCCCAGCTGTGGGCAATTATGACGGTTCCCTGATCATAATCTTCGATGAAAGGAATAACAAGTTGATGGTCATCGCCAAGAGTATTGTGAGTATAATATCCATTACCAGTGACTCCGCCAATACTAACGTATACAATGAAGGAGTATGCATCATTCGATTCATCCACTTCATCAAATTCTATAACTGCTGAGCCAGAGGAGTCAGTCTGATTAACTCCAGAATACGAGGCAATTGAAGGATAAGTAGAACCTTTTCCCACATGAAAGAGACTGTAACTCAATGTCGCACCACTCAAAGGTAATCCTGAACCCCTTACGTCAACTTTGAGAATCAAGTGATTCTGTGGAGGACTAACCGGAACTTGAGAGACGCTAACCTCCAAAATCGGTATAATATCGATGCTGAAACCGTATGTTCCGTTTACCCCTAACAGTTCCGCAGCATCTGTATAGTTAACGCAATCGCCTAAGGGAATGAGTACACCATGTCCATAGTTAGCGCTGATGTTATTGTAGTATGAATCCGTTTTAGGATAGTAAACAATTTGGCTACCGCCAGAAGAACTACCTGTATTCAACCTCATTATGGAGTATGGACTTAAGGTATATCCGCCAACTTCGGGGTCTTGCAGACCAAAACCTAACAAAGTATCATTCGTTTCTCCCCAGTCTATGGGGCTTCCCGGGGACAGGCAGATTGTATTCATTATGTCGATGGCTTTGTTGGCGACTTGGCGGTTGCGGTCATAGTCAACTGCAGCCGCAAACAGGCCATTAAATATCAACATGGATACTAACAGCGCCGCTATAAGAATCGTAAGCGAAATCATGTGATCTATAGTAGCCCCTGTCACTTAACCAGAGCCTCCAAACGAAAAATCAATTGTGCCATTAGAAAATTTCTGCACCTTAATGTAAGCGTCAGTAGAGGTACTCCGCAGACTTGAATCTGTCCAGCTCACATTAGGGCCAAGCACAGCCGCAGCCGTAGCCGTATTACCCACCTCATCCAAAGTCAAAGTAACCGACAGAAATCGAGTAGAATTTGCTGAGAGACTGCTCAGCGAACCCGTAGCATCATAGGGATAAGAACCAACGGTTCTAGGAACTGGAGAAGCCTGAGTTACGGTACACTCCAAAACCTCATCCCGATTTATAGTCAGATAGAGCTGCTGGATTGTACTCGCCAGATGATTCGCAGCGTCCTGCAATTCGACATCTCTCTGGGAGTCTTGCCAATTGGATGTAATTGTACTCGCCACAAAAGGAAACACTAACACCTGAGTGAACAGCAACGGAATCAGTATAACATACTCAATCGTCACACTCGGCAAACATTCACGCCTCCTCGATTCACAATTTCACTAACTAACTCCAAACCCAACCGACACCTCACTGAGATAAAGCTCCAAAACAACATTGTCATATCCAGAAGGAATAGTGATATCTTGGTTGACAGCGGGAAAATTGAAGAAGGCAGAATCAAAAGCGTCTGAAGTACCTCTCGGAAAATCGACAGTAACACTGATGCTCTGAACATCGTTTAGGGTGTGGGCTTTAACCGATTCGCCAGCCAAAGTAATGGATTGAGATAATCTAGGAGATTCAACTGCACTAAGAACTGGAAGATACATCCGGACATAGTATGTATTGTCGGAAGCGTTAATCGAAGAGAAAAGAACCCTAATCGATGGGGCGGTAACTACTCTTATGTACTTTCCATCAGGCATAGGTGTCCTCTCAATAGCAAACACTCGCGCGACAGGAGCAGAAGTGCCTGTCAAGGTAAGAGATTCATCCGTCTTGGGGAAGATCCTTTCCCAGTAATCATCACTTATCGAATATCGGGATGTCGGAATATTAAACATTAGAGCTCCGGTCGTGTTTGAAAACTCAGATGAGCCTGAACTGGTTACAACAGACACATTGTAAGTTAGTACCGAAGACTTGAACTCGATATCTCCATACTGGGTCGCGTAACGAATCGACTCTGTGCGCCCCGTAGTCCACGCCACATCATCTATCTGAAGACCCAAAGACTGCATCAACTGCTTTGAAGAATCAAAGTCACCCTCCGCAACTCTGGACCATAAAAGGTTGTTGGCAAAAACCAACGCAACACTCAGAATAGCAATCATGGCGCCAGTTATAACAACCGTAGAGATAGCTGGACTAATCGCCCTTTTATCTGAACCTATCTTGCGAAAGTTGCCGAACACTACCAAACTCTCCTCCTTTTTTCCTCCCTAAACCATCATAGGAACAACCTTCGATGCAACAACGGCGATAATCACAAGCAGAGCAGAATGCTTGAAACCAGCAGCTAAAGACTCTTCGCTGATTTTGCCTGCCACCAAACCAATCAAGTAGCAGTGAGTAACCACCGAAACTGTGAAAATCAACGTAAGACTCTCAAGATTACTCGAAGCAGTTTCAGTGTCCGCCATACCAACCGTCTGAGTAGTAAAGATCAGCGTCATAAGCGTCGTTGCCACCAGCAATATTGCAGCAAAGTAAGGCATAATCATGTAAGGTCGAACACTCATCTTCTTCTCTTTCTCAACTTCCTGAGTCATATTGTTGAATCTCGCAAGCGACTCAATCATCGCTATTGTTCCACCGCCCACATCAACAGCTTCCAAGAGCAAGAACATTACAATCTGGGACATCCAACTCTTGGTTTTCTTCACAAAGTCCATAATCACATTCCGCATGGGAATACCCCAGCCAATATCAGATGACATCTTCTTCAGCTCCTTAGAGAATGCCCCATAATCCTTATCCGAAAGATTTGCTATGCACGCCTCTGGAGAAAGTCCAGTCTTTCTTGTCTCCGTCAGGTCTCTAAGAAAATTAGAGATACCACGCTCCATGCTCGCTTTTCTACCAGCAATCTTTTGGTGCACAATGGCAGGAGGCACCGCAGAGATTATCAAGGTGATAGCAACCGCTATTGGCAAGTCAACAAAATTTTGGATCGGCGTTTGTATCATTCCGAAGAATCCAGTTATCAACAAAAGAAACACTATACCTATTGCAGAGGAGATAGCGTAGACTTTGTAGGGTCTATATTCGCTTAGTGGGGTTTTTGGTTGCATACCATGTGCAAGATACAGGAAGACAATGGAGAGCATGGGAGTGAAAACGTATGTATACATAATCACTCCGGACCCCATGTCCATGCCTGTGCTGTATATGGACTCGACGCTGAAAAGGATATAGAAACACAGCGACATCAGAACCATTACGATAATGAAAGATTCCAGAAGCATTCCCATACGTTCAGCGGCAGCCTTAACCCTCATGGACCCAGCCTTGAAGATGTCCTGCGCCTTTGTTTCAAGGAAGTGAATAACGTCACCGCCTATAATGACTGTGGAAGCATACCCTGAAATGAAGTCTCTAAAGATATCCAGCGGATTGTACTTTGCCGCTTTTTCCAGAGCGCTAAGCGGATCTACCCCAAAAATCTCCACATCTCTGATTAGATTTCTGGCTTCCTTACGTGTTGCAGGCAACAATTCAACATCTGTAAGTCGCTTGAAACTCATGTAGGGCGGTATACCACCTGATGCCATAACTGTAACATATGTCGCTGAGAACGGCATCTCCCTCTCCAACGCACTGGATCTTTCACTGGCTTTTGAACTAGGAACAACCATGAAACCGATCATGACGTAGATGGGCATGGGCACCAAGAAGATCAGAAACAGAATCCGTGTGAAGTATATGAGAACAAGCGCAATAACAGATACAGGTATAGTCAATGTGGCAATCAAAAACATTAAGGAGACGTAAGTTTCAGGATAGATCTTGATTCCTGCTTTCGCTAAGTGTTCCTTGAATTCGAACATTCCACTTAGGAACTTCGGAGAAAGGCTGCCGAAAAGGCGGTAGGAGACGCCCTCAAGAGTTTTCAGCAGGGGCATCAGCTAAAACCTCCCTCTCGTAGAACTCTTCAGGTTTGGCGTTGTATTCAGTTATGACCCCCGCGACATCTCTGTAACTTCTAATGTTGCGTTGTCGCATCCAGCGCAACACGTTTTCTCTGCGTTCAATCTCAGCCATCAATTCTTTCCAAGACAAGCCTCTGCGTTCGGTTATGGCGCCAAGCATTATCCCGTTTTTGAGGTTGGAAGCGTGGATGTCGCCAGCGGCTTTCCATGTGAAAGTGTTTCTGTAATCCTCATAATCCGCAATTTCGTCCACAGAAAGCACTCGCCGGTAAGCTGTCATTTCACCTGTTTTCGATTGTGGCAAGTGTACCCGCTGAATGGACACTACAATGTTCATGAGAGGCATGTATGCAGGTGCGATGTCCATGGGCTTTTGAATCAAACGCTTGACAGCCGAATCTATGGAGTCTGCGTGCATTGTAGCCATACCACCGTGACCCGTTGCCAACGCTTGGAACAGCGTATATGCTTCGCTTCCTCGAATCTCGCCGACCACTATCAAATCTGGACGGTGCCTCATCGAAGTCTTAACCAGATCGAAGAGATTCACTTCTCCTGTGAGGGTTTCTCCGAGACCGTAACTTCTCCTCGCAATCAGTGATACCCAGTTTTCGTGAGGCAGGTTAAGTTCTGCGGTTTCCTCAATTGTGATTATTTTGCTGCCGGGCTTGATCAAGCAGGCTACTGCGTTGAGGAATGTTGTTTTTCCTGAGGCTGTTCCGCCCAGCACCATGAGGGAGGCTCTGTTCTCCAGACAAGTCCAGAAATAGGCTGCCATCTCCTCGGATAGCGTTCCTAGGTTTATCAGATCGATAATTGAGTAGGGATCATCTCGGAACTTTCTTATGGTAAAAGCCGTTCCGAAGGGCGTTACTTCCCTTCTGTAACAGACAGCGAGCCTGTGCTTTCCGGGCAAAGAGGCGTCAACTATGGGGAAGGCTGAGCTTACGTGCTTTCCAGCCATGTGAACCAGCTTTACCACAGCGTCGTCTACTTCTTGGTCGTCGTGAAAGACCAGGTTTGTTTCAAGGTTCTCATATTTTCTGTGCCAGATGTAAACGGGCTTCTCGACGCCGTCACATGAAATGTCTTCTATGTTCGGGTCTCGCATCAAAGCGTCGATTCTGCCGAAACCTACGAGGTTTCGCTGGGCATGATAAAGGATTTTGGACCAAGAAACGTCGGGTAACCAACCTAAACTAATTCGGTATTTGCCAACAATCTTTTCAGCCTCGGTGACGAAGAATTGTCGGGGATCCTCGATTTCTGTTTCTGGTGAAGCGATCTCAGCGAGGAGAATTTCTAAGATTCTGTCATACACGTTTCGTTCTAGTATGTCGAGTTGGAGTTCGTCTAGGATATATTTATACTCGCCGCTTAGTGGGTTTCGGGCAATCGCTGCGTGAGCGAAGGGTTCGTAGAGTGGGTATCTTTCAACGATTTTGTAGCCTTTGGGTAAGGGTTTTGGGGGAGGTGCTGGAGGTATGGCTTTCAGTTTCGTTTTCTTGAAAATTCTTCCCGTTGAGCGTAACGCTGATGATACTTTCTCGTTGAATCGCTTGATACGTTGCATTGGAGTTCTCCTATACAGTAGAATTTCTAACTTAGTATTAAATCTTGTGTCTTAATAAAGCATACTATGGATAAAGCGTTTAGGCTCCTTCAACACAACAAACAAATCAGACCCTCAGCACATACAAAAAGACGGGGGGAAAGAAGACGCCTGTCTGCAATTTTCAAAGACGAGGCTTGCAGACTATCTCCTTTATTCTCAAATCAAAGAAAGCATGCGTGTTACTTGGCTCCAAAACCACGGCGGTATCTGCCCCACCCGAAGTGCCTCCAATCGCAACAGCTTCCTCATATGTTTTAATCAAACCCGCATCAGCGGCCATGCATGAAATTTCGCAGGCAACCTTCACTCCCTGACTGAAAAGGCGGAGAACGGTTGAGACTATTTCGTCAACTTGGATGGTTCCAAATTTGTTTTTGACTGCTCTGCCCAAGGTGCCGAATGCATGTGCGGTTGTTAGGATTTTTGCGCCGTTGTTTTCTATGATGTTGCGGTTTTTGGGGAGAAATTCTTGGAAATCGGGTTTCCTGAAGCCAGTGACGTGCGATACTACAATCAGGTTGTAGCCTTTGAAAACTTCAGAGGCTTTGACGCCTGTCTCGCCGGTTGACGAAGCCACAACGATGTTTCGGATGCCAAGCTCGTCAGCTCGCTCTTTTGCTAGCTTGAGCGTTTCTTGGGTGTTTTGGGGTCCCGGGGTTTCGAAATAAACTGTCTTGCAAACTATGTTTGCCACATCAAACAGCTCCAATCGATTTTTCGAACGTAACAGAGTGTAGTTAATCAAACGGGCTTATATCTGTTACAAAAAAGGTTACTTCAGGTTAGTTCAGGGTGTTCTGCTGGTTTTTCAGAAAAATGTTGTTTTCAGTAACATTGTTAGAATATGCTAATGAATGTGTGAACCTTAGACAGGAATCTTTTGGTGTGCTGCTGAATTTCAGAAAAAAGTTAGTTTTCAACAATCCACTGTTATTAGGAGCCTAATAGGGTCTGCTGGTTTGTTTTTGTGTTAGCAAAAATTTGTGAAAAAGGCTGTTTTCAACAATGAACCTCTATTAGACTACAAATATGCTCGTTAGGCTTGTTCGGTTGAGTTCCGGTGATATTGTTTGGGAAAGAATGTGTTTTTAGTCAATTTTTCTTGACTGGTGAAGTGATACATTTGGTCAATTTTTCTTGGTTTCTTTTTTTTCTTCATATTCATCATCATAAGTTATTTATCAAACTTCTAAGAATTGGAGACAGAATAAATTCCTGCGTGCGAGAAGAGACTCTGCAGGGATGATAAATTGGAGCGGAATTCAATGAGTAAGACTTCTCCAGGGATACTTTTTGTTCCATCATTGAGCCTTGCATTTTTCTCGACGTGGATAATAGAATCTCTTACAGGTGTATTCTTAATAGATGTGACAACAACATTTTTTGGTTCTCCCCCCAATTCAGTTACAATAGCCACCACTGGCCAGTTGGTCACCATCTCAGGCATAGTTTCTGTTGTCTTTGCTGTGCTGCTAGGTTTTTTGAGTGTTAGCTATAGCCATAAGGGACTGTTGTTGATGGGCAGTCTTGCCGTTATCTTAGGGATTTTGGGGTGTTTCTTTGCTCCGGATTTCCTGTTTATGCAGTTTTTCTTTCCCATAGAAGGGGTTGGAACGACAATAATTGGTGCAATGGCGTTTACATTAGTTGGAGAATTCTTAGTCTTAAGCAAAAGACCGAAAGCGATAGGCTGGATACTAGCAGGCAGCTCCTTAGCAGGCATTGTAGGGTCTCTTGTGATAAGTTTATTCTTCTCGGGCACGGCAGGATGGCGATCTTATCTATTCTGGTTTGCATTACCCATCTCACTTGCATCTCTAACTGCCGTATATTTTGGTGTTCCATCAAAACCTCAAAAACCAAAAACCGTCAAAAAAGAAGCTTATTTGAACAGCTTCAAGCAGATCTTTCTGAAGAAGTCAGCGGCTAGTTGCCTAATCGGCGTAATGTTCAGACAAGCTGGGCTTGTATGGGCAACAGTATATTCTGCAACTTTCTTTAGAACACAGTTTGGTCTATCTCTAGCTTCCGCAGCTCTGCTTGGCTTAATCGGAGGGGTGCTTTTTGCTCTATCTGAGATAGTGGGTGGCTACTTAGTGCACAGGGTCGGTCGAAAACGCCAACTAGTGGCAACTCTGGTAATCTCAAGTCCGCTATTGATGCTCATAGCCTTTGTACCCAACTTATGGATTGTCTTAATCCTTAGTTGGATAGGAGGCTTCATCTACGGCATGAACTTTCCCGCAAACACCAGCTTAATTCTTGAGCAAGCACCAGAATCCCGAGGAACAATGATGTCGATGAGCTCGATTTTCGTAACATTCGGAACGGCTCTAGGAGCCGCTATAGGAGGGGCTGCCCTTATCCTGTCCGGCTGGATAGGCTTAATTCTCACCTTCGCCACACTGCAACTCATCGCGGCAGCCGTCTTCTTCTTCCTAACCAAAGACCCATGCAGAACGTAAGCACAAATAGGACTCCAACCAGAGAATCACAGCCATCATAGAATAAAGCGCACGCTGTTAACAAAATTTTCTCATCGTTACTCTTCATTTGGCTGTTGAAGGATGCATCAGAAAAGGATGGAGATTGAAGGGTTGATTTGTGTTTCTGTGGTTTTAGTCACCATCTTTTCCATTTTGGTCGCTTGTGCAAATAGCGTATGCCGACTATGGCTGCAACAGTTGACAACAGCAACATTACGCCGACGGTTAAGCCCTCTGGAACAACACCTAACTCATCCGTTTTCACGACATAGAAATCTTGGTCGCCAGCGCCAAACGAGTACGTGTTTCCAGCCAGTGCAAATCCCCCATCAGTGGTCTCAATCAGGCTCCATCCTTGGTCATCCTCTGTTCCTCCGTATGTTTGGTTCCACTGCATGTTTCCATCAGCATCAGTCTTAAACAACCAAGCATCTTGACCGTTGCCGCTGGTCCAGCCCACTGTTGCATATCCTCCATCTACTGTCTGGAGCACGTGAACCCCGCAGTCTAAGCCTGTTTCCCCATAGGTCTTGTTCCACAACATATTTCCATCCGAGTCGGTTTTTACCAACCAACAATCTCCACCTCCAACACCAAAAGAAAGGGTGAATCCCAGTATTGCGTATCCTCCATCCAGAGTCTGAATCAGATGCATCCCAAAATCAATTCCTATTCCTCCATATGTCTTGTTCCACTGCATGTTTCCGGCTGCATCGGTCTTAACCAGCCACAAATCAAGGCCGCCAGCTCCGAACGACATTGTGGTGCCTCCCATTGCGTATCCTCCATCAGGAGTCGCAAACACTAGGTAAGTTTGATCCAAGCTTGTTCCTCCGTAGGTCATGTTCCACTCCATATTACCATCAGCATCAGTCTTAACCAGCCAACCATCTTGATCCCCAGCACCAAACGAGGTTGTGCAGCCTGCTACTGCGTATCCTCCGTCACTGGTTTGGCATAAAGACGGTAGAGTTTCACTGCCTGTTCCTCCGTAGGTCATGTTCCACTCCATATTACCATCAGCATCAATCTTAACCAGCCAAAAATCTTTGTCTCCTGCCCCAAAAGACTCGGTTTCGCCTACTAATGCGTATCCCCCGTCACTGGTTTGACACATAAAAGTGTGAGTGTCTATGCCTGTTCCTCCGTAGGTCATGTTCCACTCCATATTACCATCAGCATCAATCTTAACCAGCCAAAAATCCGTACCACCAGCACCAAACGACTCGGTGTCCCCTGAAACTACGTATCCTCCATCACTCGTCTGAAAAAGGTCACCCCATCCATTATCAGCGCCAGTTCCTCCGTATGTCATACTCCACATGCTGGCAGCACATTCGCAAGGGCAAACCACAGCTGACAGAGTAAAAGAAACCAGAAAAGCAATCACTAATCCTTTAACTTTTGTTCTATTGCAATTTTTGTTTGTCATCTTTTTTTCACCTCCTTCCAAATTCCATGTTCTAGTTATGACATGATAGCGTTCGGAAAATTATGAAACCATTTTTGCTGATTTTTCTCAATTTTTCTGAAAAAACAAATGCCTAAAAAAGAGAGCACAGTTAGGACAAGAAAATGTCACGTTTCAGTTCAAAAGCACGTTTTTTGTCTGGAGAATGAACCGAGCCGCCTCTTCCGCAAAAATTTGCAAATGCGTATCCTAACTTTTACATGTAATCAGGTGCGTTGGTCAACACACTGTTTAACGTTTTCTTTTTCATAGGAAACTCTGAGTTTAAGTATCTTGCCTCCGCGACCCCTCTCTCCAAAGAAAAATCGAGCTTCAACCACGCCTAAATCTTCCAACTCGGTCGTCGCTAAGCCACGATGACTGTCCGAGCCATACATGCTATATCGGGAAACCCCTGCATGTTTCGCAATGTCCATCAAGGTTCTCCATCCACACCTCTCTTTTGGCAGTCTCCTTCGGAAGTAATCTTCCACGAAAGCGTCGACTAGAAAATCGAAGGCTTTCTCAGCAGCTTCAGACCTGAATTCAAGCTTGCCCTCTAAACGTTCGGCAACATCTTTTGTTTTTTCTTCACCAGAAACAAACTGAACAGTAATGGTGATCGGTTTAGCTTTATCAGTTCTGAACTTCCCTCCATCATCAGTGTAATAGAGGATTGGGGCAAGATCGTAGACTCCAGCCTCTTCAAATGACATTTTAGTCTTTATAGTTTCAACCTCAAACGGGTCGATCCTTTTTTTGCTCATCTTAATCGAACTATTTTGTATGGAGCAAAATGAAGGCAGGGAAATAACTTTAGAGCCAGAAGGTACCAAGCCTTCAACTTTGAGTGGTGTGCCAGAGTTCTTGGCAACATTGACCAAGTCAAGGCGCATCTCAAACACCTCTCCAACCTGTACCATCCTAGGCACCATAACACTCAACTGCACGTTAGCATGCTCAAACCATTTTTTGATATGTTCAAAAATTTTTTGAATCTTGTCCCTATGAACCTTCGCTTCCTCAATCCTACCCTGCTTTTCAAGAGCCCAAATGTAATGTGTAAAAAAAAGAGAGCCCTCTAAGTCAGCAGCAAGAGCTTCGAAAATCTGGTTAGACTCTTCCAATCGACCCTTTGCATTAAAATAAATCCCTTTAGATAAAGCAAGATTAACCCTAACCAGCCGAGTTGAGAGAACTTCTGGAGGCAGCTTTGTCAGTTTGTCAAAGTATTCGTCAGCACGTTTCAAATCCCCAAGCTTACTATAGAGTCGAGTTAGAGCTCCGAAGTCAAAAGCTTGTACATAATTTACATCTGTTTTCTTGACGTATTCTAAAGCTTTTAATAGTTTAGACAACGCCTCTGTAAATTTTCCCTTACACTCATCAAGAAAACCTAGTAGACCAACTGCTCGAGCTAATTCGTTAAAAACGCCTATTTTCTCGCCCACCCTTAGAACGTTGCCAAGTTCTCTTTTGGCTTCCGAAAAAAGCCCAAGAAAGGTAAATACGGTCCCTATGCTTCGGCTAACCGCTATTTCTTTTCGGACGTCACCAAGTTCCCTAAAAATGGAACGAGAACGCAGAAGATAACCTAGTCCTTCTTTAAATGAATCTCTATCAGATCTAAGCACCTCTCCACTTCTCCATAAAGCTTCTGCCAAGTCAGCGAGGGAATTCTCCTCCTCAAATACTTGCAGAGCTGCCTCGTAGTCTGCCAAGTCCAATTTGGCGTCTCCGCGCCCCGCCCAATCGAAAGCTCTCCCTCTATTTTTAATGACTCGCGCCATTTCCAAGCGGTCATCCAACGCCAGCTCTTCAGCTTTCTTTGCATACTCTAGCAGAAGGTCGGGTTTGTCGCCCTTGATGAAGGCTGCGTCCATGGCTTTTCTGAGCGCGCGTAGCCGCAATGAGCCTGTTCCGGTTTCAGCGAGCTGGTCAAAGGTTTTTATCGCTTCTGCATACATGCAGTTAGCGGCATACGCGTCTCCCAGTCCCTCCAAAGCAACGTTTCTTTCATCAGACAATCCATCAAGATGAACAACTGATTCCAGCACATAATTGAAGTGTTCAATGGCTTCTGCGTTGCTGAATCTTGCCAGAGCATCCTGACCTGCAGCTAGAGCATATTTAACTGATTTCTCTTTATTCCCCGCCTGAGCATAATGATACGCCAAGTCACTAAACGAAACCTCTTTCCCATTCTGGCTTGTATTCTCGATTTGTTCGGCAATTCTTGCATGATATCCCTGTTTCAAAGGCAAGGAGATCTCTTCGTATAACACTTCTCGGGACTTGGCATGATCAAACCTGTACCAGTTTTCTTCTACGCTCACCAGAGATGTAGACTTCAAGATACCGTTTAGCACTTCAAGAATTTTCAGTCGATCATCAGAAAGCACAGCACCAATCAAATCGGGATTAAACTTGTCCCCTATGACCGAAGCAACATCAAGAACCCTTCTCTGATTAGCCGTTAATGCACCTATTCTTCGCATAATGACTTCCTTAACTTTGGAAGGCATACCCAACTCATCAACTGAAAGCCGCCATCGATCCCGCTCTTGAACCAAGCTCCCACGTTCAGATAACATTCTTAAAAATTCAACCACAAAGAGAGGATTACCCCGGCTTTCTTCCACAAGTTTCTTAACAAGCTTCACATTAACTTTGCCACCCAGCATGCTTTCAGCAATTCTTCTAACGTTATCTTGGTTAAGGTTCGCCAGTTTGATCTCTTCGAAAAGACCTTCTCGACCCATAAGCTGAACAGTCTCAACAAGCGGATGACGGCGCCCCTCAGCGTCTCTGCCAAGTTCTTCGCTTCTATAAGTAACCAAGACAAGAATCTTTTCGTTAGCTATAGCCCGAGAAATGTAATGAAGAAGGGCGAGTGATGCGGAATCAGCCCAATGCATATCCTCCAAAACCAGAATCAACGGCTTCACCGATGACATAAAAAGCAGTTCTCTGGACACAGATGCGAAAGCTTGATCTTTCCACACCTGCGGAGCTACAGTCTTGTTTTTCTCCAGCTTTTCAGTTGTGTAAGCTTCTGACAGCCAAGACCTAATACTTAACTGCTGACTAACAATGGCTCCGCCTTCTCTGCTCGACAGGTCGGAACTAAAGGCTTCGATGAATGGAAAATAGGGCAATGCAGCGTTGCTAAGGCACCATCCAGACAGTATCGTGATCTCTCTTTTTTGTATAATATTCAAAAATTCAGTGATAAGCCTTGTTTTCCCGCTTCCTGCTTCACCTGAAATAAATATGGTTGATCCTTCACCGGCTATCGTACATTCTAGTAATTGTGTTAAGTCCTTAAGTTCTTGTTCTCTTCCAACGAATATAGGTTCAGCTAAAACCTTAGGTTGCCGCATGAATTACAGTCCTTTTAGGATTTCCTTCATTCTCTAAGTTTTAATTTGTTAGAAAGAAGTTGAAAAGTTTTTTCTATTTGCCTATTTAAGCAAATATTTTTTGATCAAGTCAGCTAGAAAGAATCTGTAAATCATAGCCAATTTCGATAGGTTCTAGTAGTTTTTGACTGTTGTTCATAAGTATTATAAATATCGGTTTTTCTCGATGTAACAGAGTGTAG